>Ga0078972_1000954_pt1 | contig 116589 bp, 124 predicted proteins | sample YelNatPaOPGAMG01_FD_67568 | JGI IMG/M metagenome (GOLD analysis project Ga0078972, IMG submission 67568) | Hot spring thermophilic microbial communities from Obsidian Pool, Yellowstone National Park, USA - OP-RAMG-01 (SPADES assembly) (version 2) | ecosystem: Environmental > Aquatic > Thermal... | reverse complement strand
ACCCCATCTCCTATCGCCAGTGAGGGACGCTGGACCCGTCCAGCCCCAACCGCCAGCCGCCGACAAAAAAAGACTCAGATAACCGCAATTAGGGCAATAACGGCATGGTTTGGACGGTTACCCTGCATCGGATTCAGTCCTTTCTCAAACAGGCGGCTGGTGGCCTCGTGGCGTAGGTCGTGGAAGCGCAGGTCCTCGATCTTGGCGCGTTTGCAGGCACGGACGAATGATAGGTGGATTGCTTCGTAGGTAGTGCCGAAAACTTTGCCATCCAGGGAGCGCGGCAGGCTTCGCAATACCTCGACCGCGGTACTGGACAGAGGTACGGTTCTGGCCGTGCCGTTTTTGGTTTCTGGGAGTAGTGCGATCCGCTTGTTCAAGTCCACATGCTTCCAGAGCAATCCAGTGGACTGGATGGGCCGTTCGCCGTCGTCATCGCTCTTGCCCTTGGTTTCCAGAATTTCCCCCGCTCTCATTGCGGTTTCGATGGCTAACCGGACCACGGGCAGGAGCCACGGGTTCTGCGCCTTTGCACACTCGGCAAAAAGGCGTTCCTCCTCGTTACCCTGTAACCGTCGATCACGACCTTGGGGGAGCTTGGGCTTGCGGATCAACTCTGCTGGATTGGCAAGAGATGACATACCCCATTCCGTGCGGGCCACCTTGAACAGATGGGATAGAACAGCCAGGTGCAGGCGGATGGTGTTAGGGCTTTTGCCCTCCTGCTCCATATCTCTAATGACAGCTGCGACCTCTTTGCCTCCGACTCGGGCCAAAGCAATCCTGGCGATAGGGCGAGATTGCCAATTACGAATTTTCGACAACTCCGGCCCAGGCGTGCGCTTTGAGGATGTGACCTCAGATGCGTACCGCTCGAAAGCATCGCACAGCGTGGTTGCCTCGGCTTCTGTTGTGTCGCGCCAAGCTCCGCGCTCCATCTCTGCCTCAACGGTCTTTGCCCACCCCTCGGCTTCCGCTTTCTTTCTGAAGGTTCTGACTTGTTGAGGATACCCCTTCTTGCGAATCCGCACTTGCCAACCAATGCGAACTCCTTGGTCATCGAATCTTGGGGAAACAGTTGCCATGCGCCACCCTCCGCGACAGCCTTTCTCGCCTGAGTGTCGCGCCAGTGGAGCGGAAATCAGTAGAAGCTCGAGATTTCTTTATAGGTATTTGACTTGTATGGTGCCCAGGGGCGGAATCGAACCACCGACACGAGGATTTTCAGTCCTCTGCTCTACCGACTGAGCTACCTGGGCTATGAGAGTCGCGATTTAATCCGACTCCGCTGCGGAAGTCAAGGCAAGGGCGCGCTGATAGAGGCGCCGGTGGGGAGCGCCGCTTTGGGCCTCGGCAAGGCGCACGGCTTGCGCCAGGGGGAGTTCTTTCAATAATGGACGGAGCAGGCGATCGAGATCTGCCTCGCCGCTTTCGCGTTCTGGCGCGCCAGCGAGCACCAGGCACATCTCGCCGCGTTGGCGCTCCGGGGAAGCGGCCAGGGTGGCATGGATTTCTGCCAGGCTCTCGCCCACGGCTTCTTCGTGCAACTTGGTGATTTCGCGGGCCAAAATGGCGCCGCGATCGCCAGACAGCAGCGCAATCATGTCCTCCAGGGTCGCTAAAATGCGGTGTGGCGCTTCGTAGAAGATCATGCTGCGAGTTTCCGCCTCGAGTTCGCGCAGGCGCTGCTGCCGTGCCGCGGACTTGGCTGGCAAAAAGCCTTCAAAGCAGAAGCGATCCGTAGGCAGGCCGGCTAGGGCCAAGGCAGCTAGGGCCGCAGAGGGGCCGGGGATGACGGTGATCGCAACTCCGGCACGGTGCAGTTCGCGGACCAGCGGGTAGCCGGGGTCGGAGATCAGCGGCATGCCGGCATCCGAAATCAGGGCAAGGCGCTCGCCGGCCTGCAGGTAGCCGAGGATGCGGGGGATCTGGCTGCGCTCGTTGTGTTCGTGGAACGCTTCGGTGCGCGGCTGGATACCGATGCTTTGAAAAAGGCGCTGGGCATGGCGGCGGTCCTCGACGAGGATCCGGTCGGCCTCGCTGAGCACTCGCCGTGCCCGGGGCGAGAGATCCTCCAGATTGCCGATGGGCGTACCGACGATTGCCAATCGACCGGGATAGTTTTCTCGTCCAATTGGCATCTCCATCCTCTCATTGCGCACCTGCGGTCTTCTCCCTACACTTTGCCCCATGCAGCAGCTCTCCCGACTCTTCGCGCCCGCATCGTGGCGCCTCGGAAGCACGGCGCTTCTCACCGTGTTGTTGAGCGCTTGCGCCAGTATGCCACATTCACCGTCGCCAACCCCCACTCCTGCGCCGGTGGCTGTGACGCCGGCAGTAGCGGAAATCAGTCAGGCACAAGAGGCTGACCGCCTGCTGGCGGAAGGAAAGGACCTTGCGGCTGCCAAGGAGTACATCCAGGCCGCTGCTGCGAGCGGTGCCGACAAACAACTCGAGTACCTGCTCAAGGCAGCGCAGGCATCTTTGGATGGCAATCGCGCGCAGGTGGCGAGTCTGCTCAGTGCCGAGGTGCTGCGCCTGAGTCAAGATCCGTCCCAACGTGCCAAGGCGCTGTGGGTTCAGGCGCAGGCTTATCAGCGTGATGGGCAGGACAAGCTGGCGCGCGGAGCCCTCGCCGAGCTCATCAGCATCAGTGCTGTCTCTCCTGAGCGACGTGCCACCGCAATGAAAGAGCTGGCAGAGATTTATCAGCGCGAAAATCACGATCTCACGGCCTTCGATTTTCTGGTGAAGCGGGATGCACTTCTCTCTGGCTCGGCCAAGGCGGAAAATCGGCAGCATATTCATTCGCTACTGGATGCGCAAAGCTCGGCAAAACTGAAAAACTGGCAGGGGCGTAGCGGCGATCCGATCGTACAGGAATGGCTGGCCTTTGCCCTGATCGCTCGGGAACATGTCGACCCCGCGAGCCGTGCGGCAGCGTTTGCCGCTTGGTTGCAGGCGCACCCGGGTCATCCCGACATTCATTACGAACATACAGCGGTAACCCCAGCGAGTGAAGCAAAGGGTGCGGTTTGCACCCTGCTTCCCAGCACGGGCCGCTTTGCCGACGATACCCTGGCCTTTACGGCGGGGCTGCAAGTGGCGGCGCGGCAGGCCTCGGGGCCAGCCATTCACGAACTGAGTGACAGCAGTGACCCGGCACTGAATGCTACCCAGTATGCTGCGGGGGTTCAGGCCGGCTGCGCGGCTTTTGTCGGTCCCGCTTTGCCACAGGATATCAATGCCGTGCTCGGTGCGCGCCACCCGCAGGATCCGCCCATCCTGCTGCTTGGCGACGTCGCCAGCGATCCTAGCAAAGGCATCTACGACTTTGACATCAGTTTGCAGGTGGTCGCTCGACGCGTCGCGGAAGATGCGTTTCAGGCCGGCTACCGCCAAGCCGCGGTACTCTATCCTTTGGATGCTGAGGGTGCCGCCATGCAGGCGGCCTTTCTGGAAAACTGGAAGCGGCTTGGCGGCGACGTTGCGGGGGTCGCCCATTACCGAGTGGGAAGTGGCGATACTGCAGGCGCTGTGCAGGAGGCTTTGGGCTCTGTCGGTGGACAAAGGGCTTTCTTTTTCCTGGTCGCGCCGGGGCAAAATCTGGCGACGATCATTAGCGATATCCGCGCGCAGAGTTCCGCCTCGATCCTTTTGGCCGGCATCCCCACTTTTACCAGTGAGAATTCTGGCGGACTGAGTGGCAGCAAGATCTACGCTCTGGGCATGCCCTGGGTATTCGACCCGCAGATGGCCAATGGTCCCGCCGCCGAAGCAGTCAAGCAGAGCCTGCCGCAGGCAACAGCGCAACAGTGGCGTATGGCGGGGCTCGGGGTGGAGGCTTATGGCTTGCTGGCGAAGATCCTTGGCTCCACTGCATCGGCCCAGCAGGAGAATATGCAGTTGATGGGGATTGCCGCAGACCCGGTGCGACACGGTCAACGCCATCTGCAATGGGTCACTTGGCAGAATGGCACCCTGCAGGTCTTGTCGCAGTTGCCGAGGCCCTGACGATGCCTTCTCCTACGCAGCGCATTGGCCAGTGGCATGAAGATCGCGCGCAGGGGCTGTTACGTGAACGGGGAATGCGCGTGCTGGAGCGCAACTTTCGCTGCCGCCTTGGCGAGATCGACCTCATTGCCCAGGACCGAGATAGTCTCGTCTTTATCGAGGTACGTAGCCGTAGCCACGACCGCCAGGGGAACGCAGCCGCCAGCATCGGGCCGCGCAAACAAAAACGGATCATCCGTGCCGCCCAATTTTTTCTGTTGCGCCATGCCCAATATCAGTCCTGGCCCTGTCGCTTTGATGTCGTGAGCTTTGATGGCGGGGAAGATGGCGAGTGGATTCGTGATGCGTTTCAGGTGCCCAGCCCATGAATGATTCACTATTTTGGCCGGCGCAACTGGCTGAGCATCGCGCCCTTTTGCGTGCGCTGGAGGAGCTGGCAGGGCCCTGTCGGCAGGGAGAGGAAAGTATCCTGCGCACCCTGCGGCGTGGCGGCAAGCTCTTGAGCTGTGGTAATGGCGGCTCCGCCGGAGATGCCGCCCACATTGCCTCGGAACTGGTCAATCGCTTCGAGGGCTGGCGCCAACCCTTGCCGGCCATCGCCCTCAGTACCGACGGGGCGGTGCTGACCTCCATTGCCAATGATCTCGATTATGAGCAGGTCTTCGCTCGCCAGGTGGCGGCCTTAGGCAAGGCTGGAGATGGCCTGCTCGTATTCAGTACCTCCGGCAATTCCGCCAATATTCTCGCTGCCGTGCGTGCGGCTCAGGCCCGGGGTCTATGGGTTCTTGCCTTTACCGGCCGGGACGGCGGCGCCCTGGCGCGGGAGCTGCGTCCCGGAGATATCGAGTTGCGCGTACCCCATGAACGCACGGCCCGTATTCAGGAAGTCCACCTGCTGCTGATTCATAGCCTCTGTGCCGCCGTCGATGCCCACGCGGCGGAGTTGGAACAGCCGCAAAGCCTGGACGACAAAATCATCAACGACTGGGACGAGCTGGTGGGGCGGATACAGGGCCAGCGTCCCCTGGTGTTCACCAATGGCGTTTTCGACATTCTCCACCGTGGCCATGTGCAGTATCTCGCGGAAGCGAAAGCCGAAGGCGCTACTCTGGTGCTGGCGGTGAACAGTGATGCTTCGGTGCGGCGCCTGGGCAAGGGTGTCGACCGCCCGATCAATCCCCTCGCTGATCGCCAGGGCGTCCTTGCCGGCCTGGCCGCGGTGGACTATGTCACGGCTTTCGATGATGACACCCCCCTGCGACTGATTCTAAGGCTGCGGCCCGAGGTCCTGGTCAAGGGGGGCGACTGGCCCGTCGAAAAAATTGTTGGCGCGACCGAGGTGCAGGGCTGGGGCGGTCGGGTGCTGAGCATTCCTTTTCGTTATGAGCGCAGTACCACCGGCCTGTTGCAGAAAATTCGGGAGACGCAATCATGAGCCAGAGGGCCATTGCCGGATTCAAGGCCAGCTTGGGTGCCGAGCGTGCCCGCGATGATCACTACACGCGCGAGCTGTATAGCCGTGATGATACCCCCGAGGCACGGCTGCCAGCCATTGTGCTCTTCCCCCACAGCCATGAGGAGGTACAGGCGATCGTCCGTCTGGCAGGTCGTCATCGCATTCCCCTGACGGCGCGCGGGGCGGGCTCCGGCAACGTCGGCGGCGCACTGCCGGTGGAGGGCGGGGCGGTGGTCTCTTTCGAGTGCATGACGCAGGTGCTGGAATATGCCCCACAGGAACGCCTCATCCGCGTGCAAAGCGGCTGCATCACCGGCGAGATCGATCGCATCGCCAGCCGCGATGGACTGGCGTATCTCCCTGACCCCGGTAGCAGTCCCTACTGCCGCATCGGTGGCAATCTGGCGATGAATGCCGGGGGGCCGCATGCCGTCAAATACGGTGTGACCCGAGACTATGTTCTGGGCCTGCGGGCTGTGACCGGGCGTGGCGAAACCCTGGATACCGGCGTGCGCACCAGCAAGGGCGTGGTGGGCTATGATCTCACCCGGCTGTTGGTGGGCAGTGAAGGTACCCTGGCCCTGATTACCGAGGCGACGCTGCGGCTGGCGCCGCGTCCTGCCGCGCGGGCCTTGTTGCGCGCCGCCTATGCGCAGGGCACAGATGCCTGTGCCGCGGTGAATCGGGTCATGCAGCAGGATTTTCTGCCTAGTGCGGTGGAGTTCATGGACGCCTACGCCCTGGCGGCGGTGCGCGGTATGGGCGCCGCGAACAGCCTGCCCGACAGCAGTCGCGCTCTGCTCATGGTGGAGGTGGATGGCGAAGCGGCGGATCTCCCGCGTCAGTTGGAACTGATGGGTGCCGCGCTCTCCGGGGAGGGGCTGCTACAGATCGAACACGGTCAGGACGAGGCGGCCATTGCTGCCCTGTGGGCGGCACGCAAGTCGCTGTCGCCGGCGACCAAGGCCATGGCCCCGCGCAAGATCAATGAAGATGTGGTGGTGCCGGTGCCGCGCCTTTGTGATCTTCTGGCCGAGATCGAAGACATCGCCCGCGCCGAACGCTTGCGGATCGTCAGCTTTGGTCATGCCGGCAATGGCAATCTCCACGTCAATTTCCTCGTCGACCCTGCCAACCCGGACGAGATGCGACGCGCCGAGCGGGGTCTGGATCGCCTGTTCGGCAGCGTGCTGGCGCTCGGCGGTACGCTTTCCGGAGAACATGGCATCGGCAGTGTCAAGCGCGCCTTCGTGGGCCGCGAACTGAACCCTGTCAGCCTGCACCTGCAGCGGCAAATCAAAGCGCTCTTCGATCCCCTGGGGGTCCTTAACCCTGGCAAGCTGTTTCCCGACGACTAAGCCCCCCATGCAGCCCCTTCTCTATGCTATTCAGCCGGTGCGCCAGATCCAGCTCAAGACTTGGAACGAATGCTTTGACATGGAACGCGTCTTTGAGGGACCAGCGCACCGCATGCTGCGCGATGGCGAGACCCGGGTGGTGCTGTTTCGCTCTGGGGTGATCTGCTTCTATGAAGCGGGGCCGGCCTTGCAGGCGCGGATCATGGCGGGTGTACAGGCGGCGTTTCCGGCGGTCAGTAAGGTGAACGTGGAAGAACTCCAGCTCCGTCTGAGTGATCGCGATGGTGTCGGAAAAGAAGCGGTACAGCTTCGCCAGATGGATGATGAGCGCCTCTTTCTGGTGGCTCTGCGTCTGGCCCAGAGTCTGGCTTTGGAACTCCATGAGGAGGCGGTCGAAAGCCTCCTCGAAACTACCCTGAATCTGCTTTCTGAGGTCACCAGAAGCGGACGTTTGCCAGGGCGCAGGGGCGGATACCTGCGTTTTCTGGCGTCGACCTCTGCTACCCGCACCGAGATCCTCTCGCGGCTGGCGGTACTCGACAACCCGGACATCGTCTGGGAAACCCCGGGTCTTGAGCTCCTGTCCCGGGAGCTGTCTGGCGATCTCGAACTCACCAGCCGCTTTCGCGCCCTCGACGAAAAACTCGATGCCATCCGCGAGGGTCTGGAGGTCATCGTCGTCGCCAGCCGCCACGAGCGCGAGACCATTCTGGAATGGATCATCATCGTGCTGATTGCCGTGGAACTGGTGGTCATGCTGCTGGGGAACCTGTGGTAGACGAGGCGGTAGCCGACGCGCAGGTCGCGGAGCTTTTGCCGCGGGTACAGCGCATGACGCGGCTGGCGCGCAGTAACGATCCGGCGCAGGTGCTGGTCATCGGTCCGTCCTGGGTGGGGGACATGGTGATGGCACAGGTGCTGTTTCAAGTAATGCGCCGGCGTTGGCCGCAGGTGCAGATCGATCTTCTGGCACCGCCGGCCAGTGCGCCCGTGGGGTTGCGCATGGCCGAGCTGCGGCGGGTGATCTCGCTGGAAATTCCGCATGGGAAGCTGGCACTCAAGGCGCGGCGTGCCCTCGCCCGGGAGCTCCAGCCCACCGACTATGACTGGGCCATCTGCCTGCCCAACAGTTTCAAGTCGGTGTTGATCCCATATTGGATGAATATTCCGGTGCGCAGTGGTTTTCGTCGCGAGATGCGTGCGTGGCTACTTTCTGATCCCCATCGATTGAATCGCCGCAAACTCCCACGTACCGTGGATCAGTACGTCGCTCTCGGCCTTCCCCCACGTCTGCCGCAGCCGCACAGTTTGCCCGCGCCGCGTTTGCAGATCGACGCGGCGGCCCGGTCCCTGGCCTGGCAGGAATTTGGTCTCGATCCCGGGGCGCGCGTGGTCGCCCTGGCCCCGGGCGCCGAATTTGGGCCGGCCAAGCGCTGGCCAGTCGGCCACTGGACGCGTCTGGCCCAGGCCCTCCTGCAAAGTGGTCACGCGGTCTGGCTCTTTGGTAGTCCCAAGGATGCCCCCATTACCCAGGAAATCGCTGCCCAGGCACCTGGGGCTATCGATCTGGGCGGCCGTACCACCCTGCTGCAGGCTATCGATCTGCTTTCTCTGGCGCCGATCACCGTCAGCAATGACTCCGGCCTGATGCATGTCGCTGGTGCCGTTGGCAGTCGCGTCATTGCCATCTACGGCCCCACTTCGCTGGCAATGACGCCGCCACTGTCGGAAAATGCCCAGGTTCTGCGTCGGGACCTGCCCTGCAGTCCCTGCGGCAAGCGGGTCTGCCCGCTCAAGCATCACCGTTGTATGGAAGAGATCGAGGTCAGTCAGGTACTGGCCAGGGTACTGGAAAGCTCATAGAGGGAGCCTGAAGAGCGATGGACGAGCCTAAAGTCCTTTCCGCAACCCCGCATGCTGTCGCTGCCGATAGCGTATTGAGACAACTGGCCAGTCGCTCCGAAGGACTGGGCCGCGAGGAAATCGCGGCACGGCGACAACGGTATGGTGCCAATCGTCTCCCCACCCAGGCTCCCCCAAACTGGGCCCTGCGCTTTCTGCGGCAGTTTCGCGATCCCCTCATCTATGTCCTGCTTGCCGCCTTCGTGGTCACTTTGCTCCTTGGACACCTACTCGATAGTGCCGTGATCCTGGCGGTGCTGTTGATCAACGCCCTGATCGGTACCCTGCAAGAGGGCAAGGCCGAGAACGCCCTGGCGGCGATCCGCAAGATCCTGCGCCTGCAGGCCAAGGTGCGGCGGGCGGGAGAATGGCAGAACGTCGACGCCGAGGAGCTCGTCCCCGGCGATATCGTGCAGTTGCGCTCCGGCGACCGGGTGCCCGCCGATCTGCGCATCCTCTCGGCCCAGGGGCTGCGCGTCGATGAATCGCTGCTCACCGGCGAATCGTTGCTCAGCGACAAATCGCCGGCGCCGGTAGAGGCCGACGCTGCCCTAGGCGATCGCCACAGCATGCTGTACGCCGGTACCTTTGTACAGGCGGGACGCGCCGTGGCAGTGGTCACGGCCATCGCCACGCAGACGGAGCTTGGCAAGATTCAGGGCCTGTTGCAGGAGACGAATACCCTGCAGACTCCGTTGATCCGCCAGATGCAACGCTTCAGCAAAACCTTGGCGTTGCTGGTGCTGGTACTCAGTACGGTGATGGCGGGTGTCGGCCTGGCACGACAACTGCTGCCACCCTTTGAGGTTTTTCTGGCGGTCATCAGTTTTGCCGTGGCTGCCATCCCCGAGGGCTTGCCTGCCATCCTCAGCATTACCCTGGCGATTGGCGTGGAGCGCATGGCGCGAAGGCAGGTCATCGCCCGCCATCTCCACGCCATTGAGACGTTGGGTGCGGTAACTGTCATCTGCACCGACAAAACGGGCACGCTGACCCGCAATGAGATGTTTGCCCGTGGGCTGCGCACCCACGCAGCTTGGTATGAGGCTACCGGTACGGGATATGCGCCGCAGGGCGAGCTTGCCGGCGCAGAGTCGGGCGACAGGGCGCGTTTCGCTGCCCTGGAAGTCGCCAGCGTCGCCAACGATACGCAGCTACGGCAAGAAGGTGGAAATTGGCAGATCATTGGTGAGCCAACAGAAGGTGCCTTGCGTGCCCTGAGCGCCAAGGCCGGTTTTCCCGGCGAGGGGTATCGACGTCTCGCCAGTATTCCCTTTGAATCGGCGCACAAGCTTATGGCGGTGCTGACAGAGCGGCCAGACGGGCAGCGGCGGATCTTGCTGAAAGGTGCTCCTGACCGGGTTCTGGCGCGTTGTGGGAGCATGCTGGATGCCGATGGCAGCTCGCCGCCCATCGACATCCCTTTCTGGGAACGGGAAAACCAAGGGCTGGCCAGTCAGGGCTTGCGGGTTTTGGCCTTGGCGCGACGTGATGTCGATGGACAGCAACAGGAAAGCCTGGATCTCGATAGTCTGGGGCAGAACTTCACGCTGCTGGCCTTGGTCGGCATTGTCGATCCGCCTCGTCCTGAGGCCATCACTGCCATTAGCGACTGTCGTCGCGCCGGCATCCAGGTAAAGATGATCACCGGCGATCATGCCGATACCGCGTTGGCCATTGCCCGGGAAATGGGCCTTGTTGCAGGTGGAGAGTCACAGGTACTTACCGGCACGGAGCTCGATCGCATCGCACCCGACGATTTTCCGGCTGTAGCCCTGCGGACTCAGGTCTTTGCCCGCACCAGCCCGGAACACAAATTGCGTCTGGTGGAGGCATTGCAGACACGCGGTCAGGTGGTGGCCATGACTGGAGATGGGGTCAACGACGCCCCGGCTCTGAAACGTGCCGATGTCGGTATCGCCATGGGGGCGCGCGGCAGTGAAGCTGCCAAGGAGGCCGCCGACCTCGTACTCGTGGACGACAACTTTGCCAGTATTGCCCGGGCGGTCGCTGAGGGTAGGGCGATTTATGACAATCTGCGCAAGGCCATTCTCTTCATCCTGCCCACCAATGGTGCGCAGGGCCTGGTGCTGCTCGCAGCGATCATCGCCGGCCTGCAACTGCCGCTCACGCCGCTGCAAATCCTGTGGGTCAATCTGGTCATCGCCGTCACCCTGGCACTCGCGCTGGCCTTCGAGCCGGCGGAGCCGGCAATCATGGAGCGTCCCCCGCGCAACCCGGCGGAGAGTTTCCTCGATTGGCGTTTTCTTCTCCGGGTCGCCCTCGTATCCGTGAGTATCGGCGGCGCTACCATGGCCACCTTTTACGCCGAACTGTCCGCGGGAATGCCTGCAGAGTTGGCACGCAGCATGGCGGTGACCACCCTGGTGCTGAGTCAAGCGCTATACCTTTTCAACGTGCGTCACCTGCAGGGCTCGGCGTGGCGGAGATCGACACTGTTCAGCAACCCCATCGCGTGGATTGCCTTGGGAGTGCTGTTGCTGCTGCAGCTCGCCCTTCTCTACTTGCCCACCCTGCAGCGGGTATTTCATACCTTACCACTGCAACCCCGTCACTGGGGCCTGGCCCTGCTCATTGCCGTAGCGGTGTTCTTCCTGGTGGAGCTGGAAAAGCGCCTGCTCCGCAAGGTGGCATAAAAAAGCCCCGACGAAGCGGGGCGAGGCAGAGGAGGAGCAATGCTAGAGCACTGCAGGGTTGAAATCGTTTGCGCTGGTGCGCGAATTACTCGGTAACGGTCTTTTCCACCTTGATCGTGGAATTGATCTCCACGCGCTGGTTCTGGAAGCGACCCTGCGGCGTGGCATTGCTGGCGATGGGGTCCTCGTAGGAGTGTCCCTTGAGCACCATGCGATCGCGGGCCACGCCATGCTGCTCCAGGTACTGTGCCACACTCTCGGCACGCTGTTGCGAGAGTTTCAGGTTGTAGGCGTAGGAGCCGACCTTGCTGCAGTAGCCATTGATGTTCAGAACCGCATCCGGGTGCTTTTCGGCAAAGGCGGCCACTTCATCGAGGACCTGGATGTCATGGCTGAGCAATTTGTAGGAGTTGAGTTTGAAGTTGATGCCGGTGATGGTGATCGGCTTGCTCTCCAGAATCGTTTTCTGCACCGGCGCAATGGGGGCCGGCATCGGAGCAGGAGTGGGTGCGGGCGCCGGTGCGGCGACCGGCGCCGTCTTTGCCGGACAGCCAGAGAAGGGGGCCTCGGCACAGCCGGCGGCAGAAACGAGGACGGCAGCGATCAGCAGGGTATGGATAATGCGCATGGTTCTTTTCTCCTGGCAGGCCCTGCGACCACGGCCGCAGGGCATAAGGTCTTAGAAGTCGTAGGTCAGCATGACGCGGTTATAGATGAAATAGCCCGTCGACAGATCTCCGTGCGCCACTTCCACGCGATCGCGGATGGACAGACCCTTGATCCAGCCCTGCGGGAAGTAGGTGAGGTCGCCGTAGATGTCGTTGGCGTAGCCCGCCGTCTGCAGGTGATATTGGGCATAGGCGGCCATGAAGAGGAACTGGTTGCTCAGGAAGTGCTGCGTCCACTTGATCTTGAAGCCGTGCCCGGGCCCCATTTCCACCAGACCGCGGATCATGGAAGTGGTGTAGAGCGGATCGGTGGCGTAACCGACGGTGTAAGGCGAGACGATAGCGCCACCACCCACGGCCCCTTGATGGTAGAGGATTTCGTTATAGGCCGCGGAGAGCTGACCCTTGCCGAGCAGCGCACTGCCAACGTCGTAGTCGATACCGCCGATCACACCCCAGGCGGTGCTGTTGACGCCATTGCCCTTGAAGCCGTCGATGGGCTTGGTTCCGGGGGCATAGCTGGTGTTCAGCAGACTATTACTTTCCCACTCGCGGTTGATCTGTGCGCCCAGGAAGGGGTCCACGCCGATGCCGGTCTTCAGCGTATATTTGGCATCACCATAAACCGTCTGGGTGAACTGATAGAAGTTGTAGTACCAAGCCTGGGCATGGATGCCATAGCGCTTGTAGCTGGTGCCGAAGGCGAGAATACCATTGGCGGCATTGTCGGTATTGGGAACGACTGCTGATCCACCGTAAATGGGATCACCGTCAAAGCCCGTTTGGTAGTAGAGGTTGTCGCGATAGTAGTCGGCGGAGGTGCGGCTCTTCCAGCGGAAGATGCGCATGCCATAGATATTCCAGCCACAGTAGGGAGAGACCTGGGCAAAGACGCCTTGGTAAGTGGCGGGAATGACGCGCGAGTCGGAGCCGTTCACCCAAGGGGTGTTAACGATTTGGTTCCCGGCACGAATCAGCAGGGCGTGCGGAATTTCGTATTGCAGGTAGGCCTGACCCAGGGCATTGATGGACGTACCCTTACCCATGAGGGTGACATCGGGGTTCACCCGGTTGGCGCCCAGGCTGTTGGCGGTGTAGAAACCCACATCGGCACTGAAACCGGCGAGGGAGGCGGTATGGGCATTGATATAGCCGCCCAGCGAGAAGGCGCTGAGATTGGTGGCGTTCTTGCCAAAGAAGCGGTCGAAGTAGTAGGCGCGGACCTGGCCATCGACCTTGCTATCCATGATGAAGCTTTTCAGAGAGTCATCGCTGCTGGCAGCGTGGGCGACAGCGCTGAAGCCGGTCAGGGCCATCAGCACTGCCAGGGTGGTGGCGCGGTGCTTGAACAACATGGGCATTCTCCTCTTCGGTGTGTTTACTACCACGGCACGATAACAACGAAATGTGACAGCATGATGACAGTTCCGTGAATCTTTTGTGACGTTGTATCTAAAACGCTATTACGATGCCAGAGGAGAGCTTCGCCCCGCGGTCTCAGTGCAATAGACGCTGGGCCTCGGCGCTCAAAGGATATTCCCAGACCGTGCTTTTTTCGCCCGTGATGCCAAAGTCATTATCGCTGATGAAGAGCAGGCTCTTGCCGTCCACCAGGCTCATGCCTTCGACCTTGCCCAGACTCTTGCCAAAGGCATCGTTGCTTTCCCAGAGCAGCTGCAGGGCAACCGGTTGGATGCCGACTTTGGCCAGATCATTTTGCTCTTCCAGGCTGGGGTGGGTATCCGGACGGGCCCAGGCGGTGCCGATCAGCCTGGTGGCACTGTCAAGGTTGGCCAGGTAGACCGCGACCTTGTTGCCAGCGCGCAGCATCAGCAGCACGCGATGATCATCCACCGCACTCATGGCCGAGAGTTTGAGATCCTTCTGCTTTTCCCCTGGAGCAAATTCTTCGATCCTGGGAAATGCCACGGCATAGCCACCGGCCATTCCGGCAAAGTTGCCCTCGGCATCGAGATGCAGGGTAATCAGCCGGTCGATCCGGGAATGTTTCGCTGTATCGTCATCGGGATTGGCCAGGGGACTTTGCAGGGCCACGAAGAGCAGCTCCTGGTCCGGCGCCAGGGCCATCCCTTCAAAACCGCGGTTGAGCTTGCGCCGGGCCAGTAACGGCGGCAGGACAGCGCGCACCGGGACACTGCTGCCCTGATAGTAGGCTGCCGTACCCTTGGGTACCAGACGTTCCTGTACGACGCCATTGGCTGTCACGCGCAGCAGGCTGGGTCCATATTCCTCGCCGATCCAGAAACCGCCTTGGGCCAGCGCGGAAATACATTCTGTATCGACCCCGTTGGGGGAGAATGGCAGGGGCTGGAGTTGCCCATTCAGCGGCTTCTCGCCCTTGGGGAGCTGCGGTGGCAGGCCGCTGAAGTTCTGGCCATTGGCCGCGTGCAACGGAATCGGTTCGCCGCGCAGGCTTACCTGACCTCCTTGCACCAGCAGGGGATAGATGCTGGGGGTATAATCGGGAATGGGAAAGATCACCTCAGATTTGCTACAGACTTCTTTGCCGAGCACCTTGCTACTCTTGTTGCAGGGGATGTTCGGACCCCGATCGCTGACGGCATAGAAGTCAGTCCATGCTGTGCCGTGGGCATGGGTCAGTCCACTACCAGGACCGATGCTCAGATGCAGCTCCCGACCAGCCACGGTGACGGTATCGAGGGGCGCACGCAGGGCTTCGCCCGCAAGCTCCTGGGCGCAGGCGTGCACGCCATACAGGGCGAGGCAGGCTGCAAATAGGGAAGATTTACGCATGAATTCTCCTTCGGGGAGGGGTCCCCCTCCCCATGTACGGCATCAGAACAGGAACTGCCCGCGGAACTGCAGAATGTTCAGGTCGCTGTTATAGCGCGGATCGTTCCACCAGGTGGCGCCAACGGGCTGGGTGCTGGGGATCCCGCCCACATGACCGTGGCTGTAGTCGAGCATCAGCCGGACGTGCTCGTTGGCATACCAGTTGATGCCGGCGGTGAGGGCATAGCCCCGGCCACCGTAGATGCCGGCATTGGCATCGTTGAGGTTGAGGCGGTCATAGCGCAGAGCGACTTCCCAGGCACCGCCAGGGCCGATGTCCTTCAGATAATGGAACTCGCCGATCTTCGGCTTGAAATTGCGCGGCTGGCCGGTAAGGGTGTAGCTCGCCTGCACGTAATAGCCATTGAAGCTGGCGGTGGGCAGCCCGAGGCGGCGGGAGACATTCATACCGACATAGGCGCCTTCGAGCGAGAAGGGACCCGCCACGGCTGCAGTTTCCAGGGTATAGTTGAACTGGCTGCTGGGATTGCTGATGTAGGCTTCCAGGAGCTTGGTGCCAGCCACGCTGGTTTCCGGGCGGGTGCCGTAGAAGGCGGCGGCGTTTTTGTCACCAAAGCCGGTATAGTTCAGGTTGGCGCCAAAATAGAGGTCGTTGCCGTAGCTGTGCAACGGGGCATAGGTGGCGCGCCCGGAGATGGTGTAGATGCCACTCTGGTTGCTGGTGCTTTTGCTGATGCTGGCGAGGGTCTCAGTTTGGGTATACGCAGTTCGAGCGACACCACTGTATTTAGTGTAGACCTTTTCATCCAGGGCGTTCATGAAGCCGCCCAGACCCAACATCCAGTTCTCGCCACTCTGGGTGATCTTGAGGCCCATGCGCCGGTCGCCGTAGGTATCGAGGCCTTCCAGCAGCGGCCGCTCCATGAAGACGTTGTCGTTGGAGCTGTTCAACTGGTCCATGCTGAAGAAGGTCTTGGCCTGGCCCAGGGTGATGGTGTTGCCGGGCATCAGGCCGGTGTAGGCAAAGTAGGCGTCCTTGAAGCCTGCCGCGCCGCTGTCGGTGAACTCGTATTGAAATTTGAATTTCCAGTCTTTGCCGATCTTACCGGCGGTAAAGATCCGCGCCCGCCGCAATTTGGCGCCGGCGGCACCCATCTCGGTGACCGAACCGTTGGGGGCAAGGAAGGACTTGTTGAAGTAAGTGGCGTAATCGGCCTGGATACGTCCGCCCAACATCAGGCTGTAATCGTCGTTTTTGGCGTGCAGAACCGTGGACTCATCGGCTTGGGCCAGGGCGGGAACGGCAAAAACGGCGGCGATCGCCACCAGAATGAAGCGCTTCTTCATGGTTAACTCCCTCTACAGTTGGTGGATACTGCAAAGAGGCCCAACGGAACCCCTCCCCGGCAGGAGAAGGTATTCTTGATAGTTGCATACGCTCTTTACACTATCAACTTGTGCGTCGCACTATATCAAAGAATTGTTACACTTTTATGAACCTTTGATGACACTTTTGTGACAGCGGTCGGTGGCTGCCCTCCTGCGACAAGCTGGCGTATGATCTGCAAATAGCTTGACTAATAAGGTCGTCCATGCCCATCGAGATTCGCCAGCTGCGTACCATCGAAGCCGTTCTGCAACACGGCAGCATTGCCGCGGCGGCGCAGCGCCTGCACCTGACCCAGTCGGCCCTCTCGCACCAGCTTCGGGGACTGGAAAACGAATTCGGCATTAAGATTTTTGATCGCGACAGCAGCAACAACCTGCGTCTCAGCTCGGCGGGGGAGCGGCTTTATGCCCTGGCGCGCGAGGTCCTGCCGGCCCTGCGGCGCACCCAGGAGGAGCTGCACCGGCTCGCCTCGGGGCGTGGGGGGCGATTGCGTATCGCCGTGGAGTGCCATACCTGTTTCGACTGGCTTACCCCCGCCATGGACCAGTTTCGTGCCGGCTGGCCCGACGTGGAGATGGATATTGCCTCTGGATTCCAGCAGGACCCGGTGCAACTGCTGCGCGCTTATCAGGCCGACCTGGCCATTCTCAGTGCCCCCGAGGCCCTGCCTGGCGAAATCGAGCGCCATGCCCTGTTCAGCTACGAGGTGGTGGCGCTGCTGAGCCCGCGTCATCCCCTGGCCGAACGCCCCTTTCTGCTGCCCGAGGATTTCCTCGAGGAGACCGTCATCACCTACCCGGTGGAAGACCGGCGCCTGGACTTGTTTCGGGAATTTTTGCATCCCGCAGGTGTACAGCCGTGGCGACGGCGGCAGGCGGAATTGACGGTCATCATCCTGCAGCTGGTGGCCTCTGGGCAGGGGATTGCCGCCTTGCCTGCCTGGGCGGTGAGCAGCTACGGTGATCGCGGCTATGTACGAGCCCTGCCCTTGGGTCCGCGGGGACTGTGGCAGGATCTGGAAGCAGCCACTTTGCAGGGGCAAAGTGAACAGCCCCATCTACAGGCGTTTCTGGGCGAGATTCGCGCCAGTGCGAGCAGCGAGCTGCGCGGCATTCGCCGCTTGTAGGACAGGGGCGTCGGTAAGGAGGAGAAGGGATGGGCACGGAAACGGTACTTTTCGATATCGATCTGATCCAGCGCTATGACCGGCCAGGGCCGCGCTATACCTCCTACCCTACGGCACCGCAATTCGCAGCGGAGTTCGATGAAAGCGCCTTGCGGGCGGAGCTGCGCGCGAGTAACGCCAGCGGCAAACCCTTGTCTTTGTACTTTCACATTCCCTTTTGCGAGCATCTGTGTTTTTACTGCGCCTGCACCAAGGTGGTGACGCGGCACCGGGAATGGGGCCAGCCTTATGTGGAGCGCCTGCTGCGGGAAATGGCTCTGACCCGGCGCGATATCGATGCGCAGCGCCCAGTCACCCAACTGCATTTTGGTGGTGGTACCCCCACCTTTCTCTTGCGTGCGGACCTGGAGCGTCTGGTGGACGGCATCCAGGCGCAGTTCCGTCTGCTCGATGACGATACCGGCGAGTATGGGATCGAGGTCGACCCGCGCGCCATCGAACCGGGAGTATTGGCCCTGCTGCGTAGCCGTGGCTGGAATCGTCTGAGCATGGGGGTACAGGATCTCGATCCGGCGGTGCAGAAGGCGGTACATCGCGAGCAAAGCCTGAATCTGGTGGCAGAGCTGATACAGGAGGCGCGCAGCCTGGGCTATCGCTCCATCAGTCTCGATCTGATCTACGGACTGCCCTTGCAAAGCCCGCAGAGTTTTGCCGAAACCCTGGCGCAAATCATCTCCTTGCGCCCGGATCGCCTGTCCCTGTTCAATTATGCCCATCTGCCCGAGCGCTTCCCGCCGCAGCGGCGCATTCGTGCCGAGGAGCTGCCTAGCCCGGCGCAGAAACTGGAGATCCTGCAGCAGAGCATCGGGGCCCTGGAGGCTGCTGGGTATGTCTATATCGGTATGGATCATTTTGCTCTGCCCGAGGACGAGCTCACCCGGGCGCAACTACAGGGCCAGCTCTACCGGAATTTTCAGGGGTATTCTACCCACTCCAATGCCGACCTGCTGGCCTTTGGCATGAGCGCCATTGCCATGGTTGGCCCGAGTTACAGCCAAAACCGCAAGGACCTGGAGGCCTGGGGAGCGGTAGTGGATGCCGGACAGCTGCCGGTGGAACGGGGGCTACGCCTGACGGCTGACGACCTGCTGCGCCGGGAGGTGATCACCCGCCTGATCTGTGATTTTCGCCTCGATGTTGCGGCTATCGAGGCGCGACATGGCATCGATTTCTGGCGCTATTTTGCCGAGAGTCGCAGGACCCTGGAGGCTTTGGCGCGCGATGGGCTGATTACCTTGGACGAAGGTAGCATCACCGTGCTCCCGGCAGGACGCCTGTTGGTGCGCCACGTGTGCATGGCCTTCGACGCCTACCTGGGGCGCAGCCAGACGCAGTTCTCGCGGGTGATTTAGAGAAGGTTCAAGTGTCGTTGGGTGGCAAGCGCCGAAGTGCCGGACGCAAAAATTCGAGGAAGGTCTCTACACGTACCATGCGCAGGCTGAGGTCTCGCTCCCGTTCTGCCATCTGCTCTACTTCTTCACTGAGACGCGTGATGCGTTCGTTGAGCAGGATAGTCTCGCGGATGCCCTTGAGTACGTCGTTGAGAGTGCTCATGAATGCAACGGCGCCAGCAGGGAGGGGAGTTGCTCGGGATTGAGCTGGCTATACTCTGCGCGCAACTGGGCACGCAGGCTCTCGATGTCTTTGGCGCGCTGCTCGCGTTCTGCCTGCAGATGGGTCAAGGTGCGCTCCAACGCCTGCCGCGCTTGTGCCGTTGATGCCGACAACTCCTGCAAGAGCGCCTCGAGGGTGGCATCCTCATCAAGGGCCTTGCGGCGCACATAGTCCGCGAGGGAAAGATGTGCTGCTCGCGCCCGACTCTGCAGTTGCGCCTTTTGTTCACTGCTCATTAGCACTACTACCCGCTCCGTTGCCGCCATCATTGCCTCCAACCTATGCATATTTTTCACAATTCTAGTTCAAACGAGGCGTGCCGCCCATTCTTCGGGGTCGAAGCCGAGCAAGAGATCCTCATCCCTCTGTACGATGGGGCGGCGAATCAGGCTGGGGTTGGCCAGAGCCAAGGCGATCGCGGCATCCGCATCGGCGACCGCGCGCTGTGCTTCGCTCAGGCGGCGCCAGGTAGTGCCGCGGCGATTGATCAACGCCTCCCAGCCGAGTTCCGCCGCCCAATGCCGCAGGGCTGTTTCTGGTACCCCGGCCTTCTTGTAGTCGTGGAATGCATAGGCCACCCCGTGCTCATGCAACCAGGCGAAGGCCTTTTTCATGGTGTTGCAGTTGGCAATGCCATAGACGGTAATGCTCATGCTGGCTCTCCTTTCTCAAGAATCAATACCTGAAAACGCTCTCCCATCTCCTGCGGCAGGGTGAGTATCTTGACTTCGTTGTTCAACGCAAGGCGCTGCTCTGGGCTGGCCTGTGCCTCGAGCTCGGCATAGACCTCCGGCAGGCCGTGGGTGACGAGAAAGCGCGCGAGGGGGCCATACCAAGCAATTTGCAGACCTTCCGCCACGGCCGCTGCCATGATGGCGGAAAAATTGACGTCGGCGGTCAGATCACAAAGCCCCGGCCAGTAGAAGGGATCCTCCAGAAGGTGATGACGATAGTATGCGCGCAGGCTGCCCAGGTAGCGCTGCGGCTGGTAATAGGCCGCCGCCTCCTGGCCGTAGTCGATGAGGAGGATGCGGCCCTGCTGCAGGCGCGCGGCCAGACTGTGCATCCACGCCGTCGCTGCCGGACAGACTTCGCTGCGGTAGCCGACGGGCCATTTGGCGACATACGGTCGAAGAGGCTCCAGCAAGGGCCTGGGGAGAGGCTGGGACGCGGGAGCCCAGGCAAAGCCGTTGGCATCTGCCACCACCCCCATCTCGCGCAGGGTACCATCTGCCATCTTTTCGACGACGGCGACGGGCATGGCATCGAGCACCTCATTGGCGAGGAAGACGCCATGCCACTCGGTTGGGAGCCGCTGCAGATGCTGCAGCGCCGGACAGCGAGCACGCTGCTGCGCCTGCAGGTCGGGACTGGGTTCCAGAATGTGGTATGGGACTTGGGGCAGAACATCATGGACCTGCGCAGCGAGGGCTCCACTACCGCCACCCAATTCGAGGATGCCGTCGCGCCCGGAATGGGGCGCGAGGGTGCGGGCGAGGACGCGTCCCAGCACCGCACCCAGCTCGGGCGCGGTGACGAAGTCTCCGGCCGGGCCAAAGCGCCGCTGACCGGCCATGTAATAGCCTTTACCCGGGGCATAGAGGGCCATTTCCATATACTCGACGAAGGAAATCCATCCCCCTGCGGCGGCGATGCGGACGCGAATTTCCTCTTGCAGGGTCAGGCTGTGGGCCTGGGCTGCGGGATCCGGCGCCGGCAAGGTAGATGCCTTGCGCCCTGCAGGCGATTGGGTTACAACCCCACTTCGTTTTGGTTGCATGGAACTCCTGGTGCAGGCTTCGGGAAAGGTCGTTCTCCTCACGGGTGGCGCACGTCGCGTGGGAGCGGCGATTGCCCGCGAACTCGCCGCGCAAGGCTGCGAGCTGGCCCTCCACTATAGACGATCGCGGCCGGAGGCCGAAGCCTTGGCGACCGCCTTGCGGCAGGAGTTCGCAACGGCAGTGGAACTGTTCTGCGCCGATCTGCGCGAAGCGAGTGCCCCCGACCGTCTGCTGCAGCAGGTGCAGGGCCGTTTCGGCCGCCTCGACGGATTGGTCAACAACGCCTCTCTGTATCGTCCGGCGCCCTTCTCCGGGTTGCGTCTGGAGGACTGGCAGGAGATGGAGGCGATCCACATTCGTGCGCCGCTGTTCTTGAGTCGGGCCGCTTGGCCCCTGCTGCGTGCGCAAACTGGGGCCATCGTCAATATTGGCGATGTGCATGGCGAGATTCCCCTGCGTGGCTATCTTCCCTACAGCGTCAGCAAGGCCGGTCTGTTGGCGCTGACTCGCGCCTTGGCCAAGGAGCTGGGGCCAGAGGTACGCGTCAATAGTGTCTCTCCGGGAGTGGTCCTTTGGGCGGAGGGCAAAGATCCTCCGGATGGTGACCGCGCCGGACTCCTCGCCCGCACCGCCCTCAAACGCGAGGGGGATCCCGGCGACGTTGCCCGGGCGGTCGCCTGGCTGCTCTTCGATGCGCCCTATGTAACGGGGCAGAACATCGTCGTGGACGGCGGGCGCATGTTATATTGAGGTGATGAGCCCTATGGAAAGAACCCCCGTCCGATTTTACACCGAAGAGGAACTGGACATCCTCGAGGAAAGCGATCCCGTCGCCGCAGCCAAGATCGCCCACGCCCAGGCGATGGCACAGCGCCTTATCGGCCGCAAGCGCGAGTTTGGTCCCAACGATCCCCTGCCTGACCCGCAAGCAGTGGCGGAAGCGGTCGCTGCGGTGCGGCGCATTCTCAACCGCGATGGCGGCGATATCGAGCTAGTAGAAATCGCCGAGCGTGATGTGCGGGTGCGCATGAAAGGGGCCTGTGCCGGTTGCCCCAACGCCGTCATCGACCTGCAACAGGTGGTGGAGAAGATTGTCGGGGCGGTCCCCGGCGTCGCCAGCGTGAGCAACACCTTTTGAAGGCGGCGAGAGCGGTCCCCAAAGTCGGCTTCGTCAGCCTTGGTTGTCCGAAAGCAACGGTGGACAGCGAGCGCATCCTCACCCAATTGCGTGCCGAGGGTTATCAGATGGTCGGCGACTATGCCGGCGCCGATCTGGTGGTGGTTAACACCTGCGGCTTCATCGACGCGGCGGTAGAGGAGTCCCTGGAGGCGATTGCTGAGGCCCTGCAGGAGAATGGTCGGGTGGTCGTCACCGGCTGTCTGGGTGCAAAGGACCAGGGCGAATTCGTGCGCAAGGTCCATCCCAAGGTGCTGGCGGTCACCGGGCCGCAGGAGAACAGCGCGGTGCTGGAGGCGATCCACGAAGCGCTGCCGCCGGCCCACGATCCTTTCGATGACTTGGTGCCACCCCAAGGGCTGCGCCTCACCCCGCCCCATTATGCTTATCTGAAGATCTCCGAGGGCTGCAATCAGTCCTGCAGCTTCTGCATCATCCCCAGCATGCGCGGCAAACTCGTCAGCCGCGATCCCAACGCCATCCTGCGTGAGGCGGAGGCTCTGGTGGCGAGCGGGGTGCAGGAGTTGCTGGTGATTTCCCAGGACACCGGTGCCTACGGCGTGGACCGCAAATACCGCACGGCCTTTCACCAGGGTCGTCCGCTCAAGACCCGGATCACGGACCTCTGTGCCGCGCTCGGTGAATTGGGGGCCTGGGTGCGGCTGCATTACGTCTATCCCTATCCGCACATCGACGAGCTGCTCCCCCTGATGGCGGCGGGCAAGGTCCTTCCTTACCTGGATGTGCCCCTGCAGCATGGCAGCCCGCATATCCTCAAGGCCATGCGGAGGCCGGCGGCGGCCGAGCGTACCCTGGAGCGGATTCAGGGCTGGCGCGCCGCTGTGCCGGACTTGACCATCCGCAGTACCTTCATTGTCGGATTTCCCGGTGAGACGGAAACGGAGTTTGCGGAACTGCTCGATTTTCTGCGCGCTGCGCAACTCGACCGGGTCGGCTGCTTTGCCTATTCCCCGGTGGACGGCGCTGCTGCGAATGCCTTGCCGGATTCCGTTCCCGAGTCCGTGCGCGAGGAACGTCGCGCCCGCTTCATGGCGGAACAACAGGAGATCAGTACTGCCCGTTTGCGCCAGCAGGTAGGCCAGCTGCGCGAAGTGCTCATCGACGCGATCCACCCCGACGGCAGCGCCGTGGCCCGCAGTCATGCCGACGCTCCGGAAATCGACGGCGTGGTGCATCTACAGAACGCCCAGGGGCGACGGGTGGGGGAGCGTCTGCACGTGCGCATCTGCGATGCCGATGAATATGACCTGTTTGCCATAATCGACTAACCTCGCGTTGAGAGACGTTGCAAGAACGATTCTCATTTAATAGAATCGTGCTCAGAGGGACTTGACGGGAGCGATCATGGAGCAAAGGCAGTGCACGCAGGAACTCCGAACCTTGGGACAACTGTCGCGGGGCGCGTGCGGCATCATCCACGCCGTTCGTGGTACTAGCAACGAGAGCAAGCGTTTATTGGTCATGGGTCTGCGTCCCGGCACGGCTTTTACCCTGCTGTTGGGACCAGACCGTCGCGGCGTGGTACTCGATAGCGCCGGTACCCGCATTGCCTTGGGCCGCGAGTGGCTGGAGCAGATCCAGGTCCGCCCCCTCTCGTCCTTCGAGGAGGGCTGATCCATGGCCAAGCACTGTCATGCGGCCGCGGGGACCAGGCTCGCAGAGGGCCTGCCGCGCATCGCCCTGGTTGGCAATCCCAATTGCGGCAAGACTACCGTTTACAATCTGCTCACGGGCACCCATCAGACGGTGGGCAACTGGCCCGGAGTCACCGTCGAGCGCCGCTCTGGCAGCGCACGCCTGGGCAACGAGAAGATCGAAGTGATCGATCTGCCGGGTATTTACAGCCTGCTTGGTGGAGGTGGCGAGGATCAGGCGGTAGCGCGCCGCTTTCTGCGCGACGAGGAGGTCGAGCTTATCGTCCAGGTCCTCGATGCCAGTACCCTGGAGCGACAGCTCTTGCTGACCGCCGAGCTGGTGGAGTTACAGCGGCCTTTGCTCCTCATTCTGAACATGGTGGACGAGGCCGAGGATCGTGGTCTGCGGGTGGATGCCCAGGCCCTGTCGCTGCAGCTTGGGGTGCCGGTGGTCCCCATGGTGGCGCGCAAGGGCAAGGGTCTGCGCGAACTGCGCATGGCCTTGCGCAGCGCGTTGCGTAGCCCGTCTCTGCCGCAGCGGCCGGCCTGGCCTGCAGATCTGGAAGCTGCCCTGCACGACTTTGCCGCCCAGATTGACGGAGCGCGTGGCCGCTTTCTCGCCTGGCAGTACCTGGAACTGCCAGAGAGCACGCCGCAGGCGCTGCTCGCCGCACGCGCCTCTGCGGCTCAGCATCTGCAGGCAGACAGTGCCGAGGATCTTGCCGATCTGTTGCCTGCCGCGCGTTTCACTTGGGCTGCGCGGCTCGCCGCGCAGGTGATCGTGTCCGGTGGCAAGGCGGGATGGCGTCAGCGCTTGACCCGCCATCTCGATCGCTGGATCTTGCATGACTGGCTGGGCGTGCCGATCTTTCTTGCGGTACTGTATCTGGTTTTCGTGGTCAGCTTTAGCGGTGGCAATGTCTTCCTGGATTTTTTCGATCAGGCTTCTGCTGCCCTGCTGATGCATGGTTTCGGTCACCTGCTGCTCCTCTCCGGCGCCCCGGACTGGGTCGTGAGTTCCCTGGCTGGCGGTATTGGCGGTGGGCTGAATCTGGTGATCAGCTTCATCCCTCCCATCGGACTCACCTTTCTCTTCCTCGCCTTTCTCGAAGATTCCGGCTACATGGCGCGGGCGGCCTATGTGATGGATCGCCTGATGCGCCGGGTGGGGTTGCCTGGCAATGCCTTGGTGCCGATGGTCATCGGCTTTGGTTGCAATGTGCCGGCGATCATGGGAGCACGAATCATCGACGATCCTCGCGGTCGGGTGCTCACGGTGTTGATGCAACCTTTCATGTCCTGCTCGGCCCGGCTGACCATTTACATGGCCTTTGCCGTGGTCTTTTTCCGCGGCAACGGTGGGCAGGTGGTTTTTCTGTTGTATTTGACGGGCATTGTTATGGCCCTGTTCACTGCCTGGCTGCTGGGAAAAACCGCGCTACGGGGAGAGGCCCGACCCTTCGTCATGGAGCTGCCGCCCTATCGTTTGCCCAGCCTGCGCAGCGTGGTGCTGCAGGCCTGGCAGCGCCTGCGCATCTTTATCCTGCGCGTCGGTAAGGTGATTGCCGCCATCGGCTTCATCCTCTTCCTCTTGCCGGGAATTGGCTGGACCAGTCACGGCCTGCGCGCCACCGACATCGACCACTCCCTGCTGGCCCAGGGTAGCGAGGCGCTGGTTCCCGTTTTTGCGCCCATGGGCATCGAGCGGGACAACTGGCCTGCCGTTGCTGGACTGGTGGCGGGCGCGGCCGCCAAGGAGGTCGTCATCGGTACCCTCAACGGCATCTATCAGCGGCAGGCGGGTGGGGATCTGATGGCAGAGTATCGGCAGGTGGATCTGCTGCAGGGGCTTCGCGACGCCCTGGCCACCATCCCGGAGAATGCCGGCAAGCTGTTCAGCAGCCTGGGAGATCCTTTGGGACTGGGCGATCTGGCCAACCGGGACGCGAGTATCGCCGCCTCGGGAGCGAGTTCTGAGACCCTTGGCTCCCTGGCACAAAGTTTTACACCGCTAACGGCCCTGGCATATCTCCTCTTTGTGCTGCTCTATGTGCCGTGTGCCAGCACCATGGGGGCCCTGCGGCGCGAGGTCGGCTGGGGTTGGATGCTCTTCTCCATCGGTTATGGTATTGGCATGGCTTGGGCGGTGGCAACGCTGGTCTATCAGTGGGGGACCTATGCCGCCCATCCGCAGGCGACCTGGCTGTGGACCGCCGGTATTGCCGTGGCTCTTGGCATCTTGCTCTTGGCCTTGCGCCGACAAGGGCGGCACCAGCAAAACCAGTTGCGTTTTCAGGAGCAGGGATGATGGAGAGCCCCCTTTTTCGAATTCGCGATCTGTTGCGCGACGGGGAAAGCCTGAGCGCCACAGAGATCGCCCAGCGCCTGGACTTGCCGCAAGATTTGGTGGATGCCGGCCTGCAGCATTGGCAGAGGCGTGGACTGATCGCTCGGGTGCAGACGTTGGTGCAAGCCCAAGTCTCAGGCAGCAGCTGTCAGAGTGCTTGCGCCGGCGCCTGTGCCGCTTGTGTGCGACCGCAGCCGCTAGCCTCGGTGGGTACACGCTATCGCTGGCGCGCCAAAGCAGCCATTGCCTGAGAACTGAAAAGAACAATTGCGGTCATAGGGGTATACCGACAAGTGAAGGAATATTCTCATGCCGCAATGTCTGTCTTCTGCTTCGCCCAAGGGTGTCTTGGGTTTTGTCGCCGTATTGTCTGCTTCCCTGCTTCTTGGCGCCTGTGCGCAACAGGTTTCTCCTACCACGCATGCGCAGCAGGAGCCCAGTAGTGCGGTCCCCAGTTCGAGTGCCAGTACCCAGGCGCTGAACCAGGCCGAGGAACGGGAGAAAAACCTGAAGTACGGTCCCCTCGGCGGCCAAAACGAAAACCTTTCCAATGCCGAACTTGCGGCCCTGCCCCGGCACCTGCGCGTGCATTTTGCCCAGAACAGCTTCCATGTGAGTGCCCGTGCCCGCCATATCACCGCCGAGAATGCGCGTTTTCTGCTGCGCTTCCCGAACCTGCATGTGCGCCTGGAGGGGAACTGCTCACAACCAGGCACGCAGGAATACAATCTCGGTCTTGGGGAATGGCGTGCCCATGCCATCAAGGAGTTGCTGGAGGCGGATGGTGTCCCCGCCAGTCGCATCAGCACGGTTTCCTTCGGCAAGGATAATCTCCTTTGTAATCAGAACACTGTTGCCTGTTGGCAGAAAAACCAGCGTGTCGACTTCGTCTATCGCGCCGCGACTGGCAGAGAATGAATCCGGCTGGCCGACCCTTTCGTCCATTGCCGCGCTCGCGGCCCCTTTGGCTTGCGGGCGTCTTTGTGCTTGGCTTTCTGGCGGTGCTTGGCCGCGATATCCAGGTGCAGTATCTGCAGACCGGCCAACTGCGCGCGCAGGGACAGATGCGGTATCTGCACAATCAGCGTCTGCCCGCCCAACGCGGGGTGATTTTTGGGGACAACGGCCTGCCGCTGGCGGTCAACACGGCGGCCAGCACCATCTGGGGCGATCCCAAGGTCCTCGGCAAACACCAGGATCAATGGCCGCAACTGGCCAGGGCACTGAATCTCTCCGTGATCGAACTCGGCCAGCGTTTGGCCAGCGCTGGCGCCGATTTTGCCTACCTGGCGCGGCAACGACCACCGAGCGTGGGCAAAGCGGTGCGCGCTTTGGGAATCCCGGGAGTTGGGGTGCTGCCGAGTTCGCGCAGCTATTTTCCTCTGGGTGCGGCAACGACCCCGCTGATCGGATTGGTAGATCAGGCCCATCAGGGGGCGACGGGCATGGAGCTGAGTTACAACCAGTGGCTGGCCGCGCATCCCGGCTCCGAGGAGGCCCTGTACGATGGTCATGGGCAGATCGTGCAGGTGCTCAAGGTGGCGCGACTTTCGCGTCCGGGGCACGCCATTCATCTGACCATTAACCCGCAGATGCAGTATTGGGCCTATATGGCCCTATTACGCTCCCTGCATCAATTTCATGCCAAGGTCGGTTCGGCGGTGCTGATGAACGTGCATACCGGTGCTATCCTTGCGATGGTCAGCGCGCCGAGCTGTAACCCAAACCAAAAGGGTGCTTGTAGCTCACCCGCAGACTATGTCGATTACGCCGTGCATCAGGCCTTCGAGCCCGGTTCGGTGATGAAGCCCTTTGCCATTGCCGCGGCCCTGGCGAGTCACAGTGTTTCTCCTAGCCAGAAATTCAATGTGTATCACCCACTTTGGGTGGGAGGCTATCCCATCACCGATGATGTGCGCCATCACATCCTTAATATCGAACATATTCTCAAGTATTCCAGCTGTATCGGCACTGCCAAGATTGCCCTGCTGACCCCCAAACGCACGCTATACAATATGTACCAGGCCGTCGGCTTTGGTCGGGAGCCGCCTTTGGGCCTGCCGGGAGAAACGGCGGGTGTTTTGCCCCCCTGGCAGTCGTGGGGCGTTGCCCGGCATGCGACGATTTCCATTGGCTATGGCGTCTCGGTGACGACGCTACAGTTGGCAGCGGCCTATGCCAGCATTGCCAATGGCGGCTGGTATGTGCGCCCGCATCTGTTTGTCGGTGAAAAAATCCAGCGCCATCGGGTGATGCCTGCCTGGGTGGCCAATGATCTGCGGCGTTGGCTCCAGTCGGTGGCGCGCCCCGGCGGTACGGGGATTCTGGCGGCGATTCCGGGCTATGCGGTGGCGGGTAAGACCGGGACCTCGAATATGGCCAACGGCAAGGATGGTTTCTACCATCACCGCACCAATGCCACCTTCGTGGGTTTTGCGCCTGGCCCGCGTCCGGACCTGGTGATGGCGGTGAACCTGCGCGGCAGTCACTATTCCTGGAATTTTGGCGGTATCGAAGCGGCGCCGGTGTTCCGTTACACTATGCGGCGCGCCCTGCGCACCCTCGATGTTGCGCCGCGCTGTAACATCGGGGGCAAGTTCCTCGACATTCGTGTGCCTGCCGGTTCCGACCTGCACGAGCTGGCGCTCAAGTATCACAGCACCAGTCGTTATCTGGAGCAGATCAATCATCTGCCGAGCCCGCAGGCCTTGCAGGCCGGGGCCTTTTTCCAGGTGCCCATGCCACTAGGGGAGAAAGACTTTTGTCGGGTACAAACGCCGGCGGTCAGTCGTGCCCAGGCCGAAATCTGGAGCGAAGGCGGTGGTTGAGCGAATGCTTCGCGGAGCAACGGGAAGGTACGCGCTGCGCGCAACGGCGGCGACGGTTGCCGGATCCTCCGCAGTAGCATAGGCGAGGGTGGCGCGCAATGTTACCCTTGGCACCTTGCGAAACAAGGGGAGGCTTCCGGGGTGAAATCGACAGGGGTAGAAGAAATCCGCATCCTGCGGCCAGACGACTGGCATCTGCATCTACGGGATGGGGCTATCTTGCGCAGCGTATTGCCCGATACTGCCGCGCGTTTTGGTCGCGCCATCGTCATGCCCAATCTGAAGCCCCCGGTCACCACGGTCGTGGCCGCCGCGGCGTATCGCCAGCGGATTCTGGCGGCCTTGCCGGAGGGAATGAGCTTCACGCCGCTGATGACCCTGTATCTGACCGAGGCGACACCGGTTGCGGAGATACGGGCAGCGAAGGAAAGCGGCTTGGTGCATGCGGTCAAATACTATCCGGCGGGAGCGACCACCAATTCGGAAAATGGCGTGCGCGACCTGCGCGATGTGCTTCCCGTCCTTGCGGCGATGGAGGAGCTGGATCTGCCCTTGCTAATGCATGGTGAAGTGACGGACCCAGCGGTGGATGTGTTCGACCGGGAGGCGGTGTTCATCGATCGCCATCTGGCGCCCCTGCGTCGCGATTTCCCGGAACTGCGCATGGTGCTGGAGCACGTCACTACCAGCGCTGCGGTGGATTTTGTGCAATCTGCGGGCCCGCGCACTGCCGCCACCATCACCGCGCACCATTTGCTGCTCAATCGCAATGCGCTGTTCCAGGGCGGGATTCGCCCCCACCATTACTGTCTGCCTGTCCTCAAGCGGGAGCAGCACCGGCAGGCACTGATAGCCGCCGCTACCAGTGGGAGTCCGCAGTTTTTTCTCGGTACCGACAGCGCCCCGCATCCGCGCTCGGCCAAGGAGTCGAGCTGCGGTTGCGCCGGTATCTACACCGCACATGCGGCCATCGAGCTCTATGCCGAGGCCTTCGCACAGGCCAATGCCCTGGACCGGCTGGAGGGTTTTGCCAGTCGTCATGGTCCGGCCTTCTACGAATTACCTTGCAACGACGAGCAGATTACCTTGCGTCGCGAAACATGGACAGTGCCAGAGTGTATGGGTTTCGGAGAGGAGACGGTCGTACCACTGCGGGCGGGTGAGCAGGTTTTCTGGCGTCTGCTACGACTTTGAGGTTTTTGCATGCTCTATATCGAACCCCAAGCCGGACCGGCTCCCTTATTGCTGATCGTTGATCAGGCCAAACACCAAGTGGATGTGGGGGTCTATTACCTGAGCGATCGAAAGTTGCTGGATGCTCTGAAGGCTGCCGAGCTCCGTGCTGTGCAGGTGCGGGTGATCATCGATAGCAAGCCCTACCATATGCGGCCCTGGCAGGTACACAAGGAAGAGCGGGAGATTCGCGCCACGGGTGCCGAGCTGCATTGGGCTCCTTATCGTTTTGCCAGCCACGGCGACCAATACGCCTTTTACCACGCGAAATATCCCTGTAATGATACCGAGTGTGAGATCGGCACGGCCAATTTCAGCTGGTCCGCGATGCCCAAAGACGGCAGCGCTTAGTCGAGGGGGCAGTCCTCTTCCGGGCCGAGCAGATCGGCAAGGGTTTCGCGGCGACGAATACAGCGGCTTTCCGCTCCATGTACCAAGACCTCCGGAGCGCGTGGGCGCGTATTGTACTGACTGCTCATGGCAAAGCCGTAGGCGCCGGCGCCGAGGATGGCTAGGCCCTCCCTGGCGGTGACGGTAGGGAGAGAACGGTTCTTGGCGAAGAAATCACCACTCTCGCAGACCGGCCCCACCACATCGCATTCCTGCAGCGGCGCGGCGCTTTGTCGTAGGGGCAGGATCTCGTGCCAGGCACCGTAGAGGCTGGGGCGCAACAGGTCGTTCATGGCCGCATCGACCACGCAAAAATGCTTGCCCTCATTCTCCTTCCAGTATTCGACACGGGTGAGCAAGGCCCCGGCATTGCCGATCAGGGCGCGCCCCAACTCCACCACTCGAGGGAGCTCCAGACCGGCAAGGGCATCATCGAGAATGGCGGCATAGTCGGCTGGACTCGGGGGTACTTCGTCGTGGTAGCGGATGCCGACTCCGCCGCCCAAATCGATATGCGCCAGTTCGATGCCGTGGCGGCGCAGGCGCTCGTACAGATCGCGCAAACGCCGGGCAGCGGCACCCAGGGGTTGCAGGTCGATGAGCTGGGAGCCGATGTGTGCCGCGATACCAATGAGTTCGATACTTGGCCACTCTGCCGCGCGCCGGTATAGGTCTTCGGCAGCGGCGATGGGAATGCCGAACTTGCTCTCCTTCAGGCCGGTGGCGATGTACTGGTGGGTGCCGGCGTCGACATCCGGGTTAACGCGCAGGGCAACCGGTGCCCGCCCGTCCATCTCGGCCGCCACTTCGGCAATGCGCTCAAGCTCGGCGGCAGATTCCACATTCAGGCAGAAGACCCCTGTCTCCAAGGCGGCACGGATCTCCTCGCGACTTTTTCCTACCCCGGAAAAGACGATCTTTTTTGGATCGCCGCCGGCCCGCAGCACCCGCGCCAGTTCCCCGCCGGAGACGATATCGAAGCCCGCACCCCATTGTGCCAGAAGGCGCAATAGATGCAGGTTACTGTTGGCTTTTACCGCGTAGCAGGTCAGGGTCTGTGCGCCCAGCGCATGCGCGAAGGCGTGGTAGCGCTCGCGCAGATGCAGTTCGGAGTAGACATAGCAGGGCGTGCCATAGCGCGCCACGATTTCGTGCAGCGGGCAGTCATCCACATACAGTTGCCCGTTTTGATAATGAAAGGGGTGCATCAGTGGCTACTCGTTGGGGCGCTGACGGGGGTGGGGGTCTTGGGAAGGGTGAGTGGCGTCTTGCGTCCGCAACCGGCCAAGGCCAGACTGCCAAGCAAGAGTAGCAGGACCCAGGGGCGTAATGGCATCATGCACCTTCTCCCGCCAATCGCTGCCGAGCGCGGGCAATGGCGGCGCGCACCTGTTCGGGCGCGGTGCCGCCGAGGTGCTTGCGCGCTGCGACCGATCCTTCCAGGGTGAGCACCTGGAAGACGTCATCGGCGATCGCTGGTGACAGGGCCTGCAGTTCGGCCAGTGGCAAGGCTTCCAGGCCGATACCGCGCTCCTGCGCCAGGCGGACGGCGCGACCGACCACCGCATGGGCATCGCGGAAGGGCACCCCTTTGCGTACCAGGTAGTCGGCGAGATCGGTGGCGGTGGCAAAGCCCTTTTCCGCTTCCGCCCGCATCCGCGCCGGACGGGTCTGCAGGCCGGGCAGCATGCGGATCAGAAGCTGGAGGCTGGCCTCGATTTCGTCCAGCGCGGTGAAGAAAATACTCTTGTCTTCTTGATTGTCGCGGTTGTAGGCGAGGGCTTGTCCTTTCATGAGGATGAGCAAAGCCGTGAGTTGCCCCATGACCTTGCCACTCTTGCCGCGAATCAGTTCCGCGACATCCGGGTTTTTCTTTTGCGGCATGATGCTCGAGCCGGTACAGAAGGCGTCCGGCAGGTCGATGAAGGCGAGCGCCGCCGACATCCAATAGATCAGCTCTTCGGCCAGACGCGACAGATGCACAGCGATGAGGGAGAGAGCCGCCAGGGTCTCGAGCAGAAAATCGCGATCGGAAACGGCGTCGAGACTGTTTTCCGCGACATGATCGAAGCCGAGCTCGCGCGCTACGTCCCAGCGATCGATGGGGAAGGTGGTCCCGGCCAGGGCCGCAGCGCCGAGGGGCAAGACATTGACCCGCTTGCGGGCATCGCGCAGACGCTCGGCATCGCGGCGGAACATCTCGACATAGGCCATACAGTGGTGGCCGAAAGTGACGGGCTGGGCCACCTGTAAATGGGTGAGGCCAGGCAGGATGGTGTCGACTTCGCGCTCGGCAAGATCAACGAAGACCACCTGCAGCGCGCGCAGAAGAGCGAGCAGGTGGTCGATGGCGCCGCGGGTGTACAGGCGCATGTCGGTAGCCACCTGGTCGTTGCGCGAGCGGCCGGTGTGCAGCTTTTTGCCCGTATCGCCAATGAGCGCAATCAGGCGGCTCTCGATGTGCATGTGGATGTCTTCGAGGCTGTCGGTGTAGGTGAAATTGCCATTGACAATCTCCCGACCAATCTCCTGCAACCCGCTGCAGATCGCCTCCACCTCGGCCGCTGTCAGCACGCCCACCCGCCCCAGCATGCGCGCGTGCGCCATCGAGCCGCGAATATCCTCGGCATAGAGGCGTCGATCCACGGCAATGGACGAGGTAAAGCGCTCGACCAGAGAATCGGTACCGGCGGTAAAGCGCCCGCCCCACATCTTTTCACTCATCACAGACCTCCTCGCCAGGCGAGACTATACCCAAAGCGCTCGTGACGGACCAGATCGACGGCACTTCGGTCGCTGGCCAGCCCGCCCAACGCGGCAAGCGCCACGTGGGTTTCCTTGTCGGGTTCCGCTCGCAGTCTAATTCAACTATCGGCTATGTCCATTTCATTGGCGTTCACCCCGGCGCCAGAGGCAAGGGTTATGGTCGCCTTCTGTATCAGCAGTTCTTCGATGCCGCAGCACGGCTTGGCTGTACTGAAGTCCGGGCCGTTACGTCACCAGTCAACGAGTCCTCCATTCGCTTTCATAGCCGGCTTGGGTTTCAGCTCCTGCCCGGTAATGGCAATGTCAATGGCTACCCGGTATGCTTAGACTGTGATGGCCTTGGCCATCATCACGTCCTCTTCTCCCGGCAACTCACAGAGGTCGCATGAAATGCAGGTGCCTAACCCATCATTCCACCGGACCTGTCGCGGCAAGCCGCGACAGGCCGGGGAATTCAGACGTTGGGCATCTCTCCATTGCTCGGCACTGAACTCGCGGTACAATTTTTGTTATTTTTACGGAGGTCTTAGCCATGGCAAATCAACTCGAATTGCTCGAAGCAGAAGGCCTGAAACTAACTGCTGGTGAGCGCGCCGCTTTCGCCCAGCTACTGCTCGCCAGCCTCGACGAAGATACCGAGATTGAGGAAGCGTGGGCTGCCGAAACCGAGCGCAGAATTGCTGACATCGAAAGTGGAGCGGTACAAGTCATTCCGATTGCTGACGCTCTGGCTCAGGTCCGTGCAGCACTGAAGTGAAGCTCGTCGTTACTCCACCGGCGCTCGCCGAACTGCACGACGCGGCAGCGTTTTATACGCTGAAGGCGAATATCGAGCTTGGTGTTGGCTCCCGTCTCTTGCGCCGGTGGTACCGGTCAACTGCGCCCCGTTAGAGCCCACTTCTTGCGTCATATCCTTGAGCGAGAATTACAATGTAACTACAATTACTCCATGGGCGCACTGCACTTCGAGTGGGACGAAAAGAAGGCCGCGGCTAATCTCAAGAAGCATGGCGTGAGCTTCGAGGAGGCGAGATCAGTCTTCTACGAAGATTCAATCGGCTATTTCAAGTCTCTCTCCGAAGAGGTTGGTATCCCATATCAAAGCCTCATCAACCTGTACTTGCGCGATTGCGTTGCCTCACAGCGAAAGCTAAATCTGAACTGGAAGTAGTCATTGGCATGATCCAGGTGGGCTCTAACCTTTCGGTCAACCGTAAGCGTCCGACTACCCACCTTTCGGAGGGTGCGCCTTTCAGGCTACGGTATGGCCTGTCCAGTTCAGGAGTTCGTGGAGTTTTTTGCCGGGCCAGGTGGGGATGGGTGGACTCAATCTCATCTAACTAATCCCGAGCAAGTGGCAGGAGAACTAGCCGCCCAATACACTGCGTGATCTACCAGAGAATAAACGCCACCACTCTCACTCTCCAGGCAAACTGCCTGAGGCACCGCCGGTATGGCTGCGGTGCGGAGGCTACCAGGACGAGCGCAGGCCCGGGATGTCTTTTCCGACAAGTGTCTCCAGACGTTGTATGTCGGGATCGAATACTGATTCGAGATAATCGCGCGTTTGGATGTCGATGGTCGGCTTCTTTCCGGATTTCAGAATCAGATTCTCCCACTATAATTTCTTTGAGATCTGCGCCTTGGTCGTTGTCATGACCACAGCTTAGAGCTCGAACAGGCGGAAAATGTTCCAGATACCATCGCGGCGCAGCGCATGCAGCAGGGTAAAGGCGACATGACCAATCCAGTAGGCCCAGACGAGATTGGAGAGCGCCTTGTGCAAGGGGATGAGGGCCTGCAGGATAGCGCCGGGCGGGGTACCGCCCTGGGGCAGAAAGAAGAAGATGGCAGTACCGGTGAGCGCCATCCAACTGACCAGTAGGAGCCCGAGACCATGCACGAGCGCAGCGAGTCCTGGTGCCGGTCCACTGGGCCGTAAGCGGCCGCGTAGCAGGGCACGCAGATCGTCCCAGATGGGTCGCCAGGGTCCCCGCAGGGGGAAGAGCTGGGCGCGGATGGCGGGGGTGGTGAAGATCCACAACCATTCCCAGAGCAGAAAGAGCGCCGTTGTCAGGCCGATCCAGGCATGAGTGCTGAAGAGCAGCTCCGTGACGCTGCCGTAGTCGGCATGCTGAAAATCCGGCGTCATCCATAAGGAGCTGAAGAGCTGCCAGGTGACACCAAAGGCGATACCGGCGTGCAGCCAGCGTGCCTCGCGTGGCCAGGGATTGTCGCGGGAATCGTCGGACATCTTTCCTCCCAGATGGATTGCGCCCAGTATATCGTGATTTTCAGGCTTCCCCATAAAGGGACGAAAAAGTATGATGATAGCAAAGAGGGGGGCGTCTGATGATCATACTCTATCTGTTGAACACCCTGTTTGTGCTGGGCATTGTGCTGGCGCTGTGGTTTCCCGCAGAAACGCGGCGGATTCTGACGCGCCTGGGCCTATGGGACTGGATACAGGGGATCGATCGCGAGGTCTTCAGTCGCTGGGTGGAGCGGGCGGGCATCTTTTTGATGATTGCCGCGCTGGCGCTCTTCGCTTCCATTGCCATGGGTGGGCATCCTTGGGACTGGATCTTGCCTGCGGGCGAGGGGCTTTTCTTTGGTGTCGCCCTTTGGCTGGCGGGCTTTTGGTCGCGACCTAAGCCTTGAAGCAAGCGGCGATCAACAAAACTCACGTCGCCGCTCCAAAATGCGCTGATATTCCTCCGGATCGCGTAGCTCGGTGAGCTGGCCGCCGCGGGGGAAATGCTTGGCCTCCAGACGCAGCAGCCAGAAGCGCAAGGCGGCGGCACGCATGTAGGGAAACCACAGGCCATGCTCGCGCCGCTCGAAAGGGCGTACGCTTTCGTATGCTTGCCAGAGAATGGCGGCAAGGTTTTTGTCGAGACTGCCATCGGGGAAGGAACACCAAGCATTGGCCACGATGGCCAGATCGTAGAGCCAAGCATCGTCGCCCGCGTAGTAGTAGTCGATGGTACCGGTGATTGCGTTGCCCTGAAAGAGGACGTTATCGGGGAAGAGATCGGCATGAATCACACCGCCCGGCAGCTTATCGCGTGGCCATTGCTTCTGCGTTTCCCGTTCATCTGCAAGCAGCTCTCTTTCGGCCGGGCTCAACTTGGGAAACAGTCGTCTGCCGGTTTCCAGGCACCAGCCGAGCCCCGCGGGGTTCGGATGCTCCTCGGGAAAGCCGCGACCAGCGAGATGCATGCGTGCGAGCAGTTGCCCGAGGGCGTTGATCTCGGCCTCGTTGGGCATGCGGCCCTCGATGGACTGCCCGGCCAGGCGTTGCACGATGGCGGCCGGTTTACCGGAGAGGGTACCGAGGATCTCGCCAGCGCGCGAATGCACTGGCGCCGGGCAAGGAATGCCATGCTGACTGAGCCACTCTGTAACGTGCAGGTAGTAAGGAATGCTCTCCCGCGGCAGACGTTCAAAAATGGTCAGAACGAAGCGTCCGGCCTGGGTATCGAGAAAAAAATTGCTGTTCTCGGTACCGGCGCAAATGCCGGTAACCTGTTCCAGGCTGCCAAGGTCATAGGCGGCCAGAAAGCTTGCCAACTCGGCATCGGGGAGTTCGGTGTAGACAGCCATGCGTTTACCAGCGGAAGAGAGTCCACTGCGGGACATCCATTTTTTCCGCATCGGAATTGGGTACACGGGTGAAGCCATGGCCGCTGCGGTTGACGAGATAGTACGGGGGGAAGGGCTTGGGCGGGATGACCTTGACCATGTAGACCTCGCCATCGGCCCTGTATTCTTCGATTCTGGAGCCCTTGGGCACATGGAGTTGGGCCTCGGGCCCACTGTTTTTGGGCGGTGCCAGGCGCGGCAGATGGTAGGGATGTTTCTCGGGGCTGCTCTCGGCCAGCGCAACGCCAGCGCAGAGAAAGGCTCCCAGACCCAGAAAGATTGCAAGAGTGCGCGGCATGACGAGGTTCCTCCCTTGTTACAGGTTGAGCAGGGCTTCGGTTTCTGCCGACGAGGGGGCAAAACCGCGTTTTTCGTAATGATCAAAGATGGTGGCAACAACGGCATCGGGATCGTCGAGTACGGTGACCAGATCCAGGTCGGCCGCGTTGATGGTGCCGTGCGCCAGCATGGTGCTTTTCCACCAGTCGATCAATCCATTCCAAAAGCCAGAGTCGAAAAGAATGATGGGCATGCGGCGGGTCTTGCCGGTCTGCACCAAGGTGATGCATTCCGCGAGTTCATCGAGGGTACCAAAGCCGCCGGGCATGACCACATAGGCGGCAGCGTACTTCATGAACATCACCTTGCGCGAATAAAAATGTTCGAAGGAGAGGGAGATATCCTGATAGGGGTTGCTGTGTTGTTCATGCGGCAGTTCGATGTTGAGGCCGATGCTGTAGCCGGTGCCGCGATAGGCGCCGCGGTTGGCCGCCTCCATGACGCCCGGACCACCGCCACTGATCACCGAAAAACCAGCGTTGGAGAGTTTCTCGGCAATGCTCAAGGTTTGCTGATACCAGCGGTGCTCCTCGGGCAGCCGCGCCGAGCCGAAGATACTGACACAGGGCTCAACAGCGGCCAGCTTTTCGTAGCCACGCACAAACTCCGCCATGATCTGAAAGATTTTCCAGGCTTCGCGGGTGAGGCGACTCTCGCCGCCGTCAAGAAGACGTTCCGTGTCCAAGGGTGCGCGCATTGCAGGCCTACCGTAGCTGCTCAAATTTTCCGTATTATGGGGGAAAGCTGCCGAAAAGTCCTGCTCATGACCGAAACTCCTCGTATCCTGGTTGACGCCTCCAGTTTTCTCTACCGCGCCTTTCATGCCCTCCCGGATCTGCGCGCCCCCGATGGCCTGCCTACCGGCGCCATCTATGGGGTGGTCAACATGCTGCGACGTTTGCAGCGCGAGTATCCGCAGGGCGAGATCGTGGTGGTTTTCGACGCCGCCGGGCCGACCTTTCGGGATGCGATCTACCCCGAATACAAGGCGCAGCGCCCACCCATGCCACAGGAACTGCGCGTGCAGATCGAGCCACTGCTGCAGTGGATAGCGGCCATGGGCCTGCCTCTGCTGCGTGAGGCGGGCGTCGAGGCCGATGACGTCATCGGCACACTTGCCTGCGCCACGCCTGCTGATCGTCCCCTCCTGATCATCAGCGGCGATAAGGATCTCGCACAGCTTATCGATGCGCGTACGCAAATCATCGATACCATGAAAAACACCATGCTCGATGCGCAGGGAGTGCGCGACAAGTTTGGCGTCCCGCCGGAACAGATGGTGGACTACCTTGCCTTGGTGGGCGACAAGGTGGACAACATTCCGGGCGTGCCGGGCGCAGGACCCAAGACGGTGGCCAAATGGCTGGGACAGTACGGTACCCTGGACAATCTTCTTGCGCATGCCGATGAAATCGGCGGCAAGGTTGGTGATGCCCTGCGCGCCAGTCGTGATTTTCTGCCGCGCAGCCGGGACTTGGCCAGGATTCGCTGTGATCTGGAGCTCCCCGCTGCCGAGCTCGTGCGGCAGCCGGTCAATACTGCGGCGCTTCTTGCCCTGGCGGAACGTCTGGGCTTCAGTAGCTGGCGCCGCGAGCTGCAGAGCGAATTGGCAGCGGCAGGGGATCTTGCAGGATTTTCCCCTCTCCCAGGGGATACCATCGACCGCAGTCGCTACCGCCTGATCGATACGGAAGACGCCCTGCAAGATCTCCTGGCGCGGATCGCGGCGGCACAGCGGGTGGCCATCGATACCGAAACCACCTCTCTCAATCCCCATGATGCCGAGCTGGTGGGGATTTCCTTTGCCTGGCAGGAAGGCAACGAGATGCAGGCAGCCTACCTGCCCCTCGGACACCGCGAGGGTCAGCAGTTGCCCCGACCAGCGGTCTTGGCCGCGCTGCGCCCCTGGTTGGAGTCCGAGCGGGCCAAGCTCGCCCAGAATGCCAAGTTCGACTGGCAGATCTTTTGGGGCCAGGGCATAGAGCCGCAGGGTCTGCTGCGCGATACCCTGCTCGAAAGTTATGTGCTGGACTCCAACGGGCCGCACGACCTGGATCATCTGGCGGAGCGCTTTCTGCAGCACCAGAACATCGCCTATGAGGACGTCGCTGGGAAAGGCAAAAAGCAACGCAGTTTCGCCGAGGTCCCGATCCGCGAGGCCCTGCCCTATGCGGCGGAGGACGCCGATGTCTGTCTGCGCCTGGATGCTCTGCTGTGGCCGCGGATCGAACGGGAAGCGGGGCTGCGGCGGGTGTTTGCAGAGATCGAAATGCCCCTTGCGCTGGTATTGGCGCGTATGGAATGGGCAGGAGTGAAGATCGACCGGCAGCAGTTGGAGGCCCTCAGTAGTGAGCTGGCTGCGGCCATGCAGCAGGTCGAGCGGGAGGCGCAGGAATTGGCCGGGCAGCCCTTCAATTTGTCTTCCCCCAAGCAGATTCAGGAAATTCTCTTCGACAAGATGCAGTTGCCAAGCCAGAAGAAGACCAAGGGCGGGCAGGTCTCGACCGACGAGGATAGTCTCGCGCAACTGGCCAGCCATTCACCCCTGCCGGGCCTGATTCTCGAATATCGTAGCCTGGCCAAACTGCGGAATACCTACGCCGATGCCCTGCCACAGATGATCCATCCGCGCACCGGGCGTGTGCATACCCACTATCGCCAGGCAGTGGCGGCTACGGGACGACTTTCCTCCAGCGATCCGAATCTCCAGAACATCCCAGTGCGCACCGAGCAGGGGCGACGAATCCGTGCCGCCTTCATCGCCGAGCCGGGGCACCTGCTGCTGAGCGCCGATTATTCACAGATCGAACTTCGTCTCATGGCGCATTTTTCCCACGATGAGGGTCTGCTCGCCGCCTTTGCGGCGGGGGAAGACGTCCACCGGGCGACCGCCGCTGAGGTCTTCCAGATCCCGCTAGAGGACGTCGATGCGGAGCAACGAAGGGCCGCCAAGGCGATCAATTTTGGTCTGATCTATGGCCAGACTGCCTTTGGCCTGGCGCAGCAGTTGGGGGTCGATCAGGCCAGTGCGCGGGCGTACATGCAGCGCTATTTCGAGCGCTATCCCAGGGTCCGGGCGTACATGGAAGAAAGCCGCAAACGGGCGCGGGAGCAAGGTTTTGTCGAGACCCTGTATGGCCGCCGTCTCTATGTGCCTGAGATTCAATCGCGCAATCCGGCGCGTCGTGCGTACGCCGAGCGTGCCGCCATCAATGCCCCGTTGCAGGGCAGCGCCGCCGATCTGATCAAGTTGGCGATGATCGCCGTCGATACTTGGTTACAGGAAGACCGGTCGCGGGGGAGAATGATCCTGCAGGTACATGACGAGTTGATTCTGGAGGTCGCGGAGGAGCGTCTGCAGGAGGCCAGTCAGGCCCTACGGGCACGTATGGAAGGGGTGGCACAACTCGCCGTCCCTCTGGAGGTGAGTGTGGGCTGGGGCGCTTCCTGGGCGGAAGCGCACTCCTGATGTTTAGCGTTGATTGTTGCCTTGAAACATCTTCAGGATGGCGTCGCTGCTGAGCTCTTCACCGTTCAGTGCCATGGCGAGGACTTCGCCGCCAATGACCTGGGGGGCGATGATCATATCCGGCTGTACCCGTTGCACGCGCTTGAGATTTTTACTGTCGTTGACCGCCGCCACGGTCTTCGCAGCGCCCTGTAGTTCGTGCGTAGCAAGGATGATGAAGGCGTTTTCCGAGTCATCGGCGCGCAGGGCGAGGACCGCGGCGGCGCTTTGGACATCAGCCTGATTGAGGATGTCGGTGTCGCTGGCGTCGCCGATGATCACATCCTCGGCTTGAAAATAGGTGTCGTCGGGCTGGCGCAGCAGAATGACCCGCACGACCTGTCCGCGGTCTTTCAACTGGCGATAGCTGTTGCGTGCCAGCGGCGTGTCACCAACGATAATGTAATGATCTTTCAATGGCATGAGAGATTCCTTGGACCGCTTCGCAAAAAAATTGAACTTTACTTCAATCTTTAGATTCTAAGAGAAGTGGTTTTTCCCGGACTTCACCTCCCTGTCCGGGATGGGAGTCCTCTCCTCCCTTTGAGGACTCATTATTGTTCCCCGCCGCCGGCGGGGGACTTTTTTCCAGCCAAGCGCTCAGTCTGCTCTGTAACTCCGGGAGCCCTTCGCCCTCTTTCGCGGAGAACAGTTGTGCTGTACTCCCTGCCATTTCTCCCGCGCGCAACACCCGCTGCAGGGTCTGCCTTGCTGCCCCACGCGACAGTTTATCGGCCTTGTTGAGGAGCACATGTACGGGTCGCTGGCAATGCGCGGCAAAGCGCAGTAGATCGCAGTCGAAGGGCATCAGTGGATGGCGAATGTCCATCACCAGAATCAGTCCCATCAGACTCTGGCGGCTGCGCAAGTACTGGCTGAGCAGCTCCCCCCATTGGGCGCGCATGGCCTCCGGAACCTTGGCGTAGCCATAACCTGGCAGATCAACGAGGCGCTGCTTGGGGCTGCCCAGAGTGAAGAAATTCAGCGCCTGGGTACGACCCGGGGTGCGGCTGACCCGAGCCAAGGTGCGTTGTTGGCAGACGCGGTTGAGGACCGAGGATTTGCCCACATTGGAGCGCCCGGCCATGGCCACTTCGGCACCGCTATCGGCGGGGAGTTGGCCTAGGCGGGTCACGCTCAGCAGGTACTCGGCCTGCTGCAGACCAACCGTGCGCGCTTTCTCCGGCCTCGGAGTTTCCTTGGTATGTTCCATGCTAGGAGCATAGCCGTGCCATGCGGCTACTGGCAATTCTTTCCTGAGGCGCTAGACTGCGGGCAGATAACAGAATTGGGAGGTGGTCTTGCAGACCGTGAGTCGTGTTCACTCTGCGCAGTCTTCGCGATTGCGTCTGCTGCTGCAATTTTTGGGCTCGATGCGCCTGGCGGTGAGCCTGCTTGTCCTGCTCGCCATCGCTTCCATCATCGGTACGATACTGAGCCAGCAACAGCCCTATGACAACTACCAGCTCCAGTTCGGTAGCTTCTGGTTTCAGGTCTATCGCGAGCTGGGGCTCTACAACGTCTACCGGACCCTGTGGTACACCGGGATCGTCGCCTTTCTGGTCCTCTCCACTGCCACCTGTGTGACGCGTAATGGCCCGCGCATGCTGCGCGACATGCGCGCCCTGCCGATCCGTCAGCGCCGCGCGGCTATCCGTGCGCAGGAATATTTTTTCTCGACTGATGCGGAGCTGTCGGCCGAAGGCATGGCCAACCGCCTTGCGGCATTGCTACGCCAGGCCGGTTTCCGCCCGCGCCTGGAGCGTGAGGGTAGTGAGTTCTATGTAGCCGCGCGCAAGGGGCGCTTTCACCGGCTGGGATATTTCCTCACCCATCTGGCCATCATCCTCATCTGCGCGGCGGCCCTCTACAATGCCGATATCCCGGTGAAATGGGCAGAGTGGACGGGCGCTCTCCAGCCTGCCAAGAACTTCGACCTGCCTCTCAGTGAAATCCCCCGTTCGGCCTGGATGCCGCTGCACAATCCCGCTTACCGCGGCATCATCACCCTGCCTGAGGGACAGACGGCGGATGCCGTCTTCGAGCTGGCCGGCGCTGGCTACCTCGTGCAGCCCCTGCCGTTTCGCATTCATCTGCGCTCCTTTCACGTCAGTTACTACTCTACAGGCATGCCCCGCGATTTCGTTTCCGATGTCGTGCTCTACAGTCCGTCGGGCAAGGTACTGAAAAGTGGCATCATTCGCGTCAATCATCCGATGTCCTATGATGGCGTGGAAATTTATCAGTCGAGCTTCAGTGACGGTGGCTCCCTCCTGCACCTGCAAAGTTATGTGTTGGGAATGCCAGCGCTGCAGCCGGGGCAGCTCACGGGACGGGTCGGGCAGACCCTGCAGGCGGGGGGCTCCGGTTATTCGGTGCAGTTGAAGAACTTCTCCCTCTACAATGTCATGCCGCGCACGGCGGTAGGCGACAAGCCCGACCCGAAAAACCCTATGGTCAACCTGGGCCCGAGTTACACCTACGTGGTACATGACCCGCAGGGCGGCGCGGCGGAATTCAAAACCTATTTCAGCCCCATCAGCCGCAATGGGCAAGGGTATTTCGTGCAGGGATATCGTCAGGCGCTCGGCGATCCTTATCACTATGTCTATCTGCCCATCGGGCCCAACGGCGGCATCTCCCTGTTTCTGAATTATCTGGCTGCCTTGCAGGTGGCGGCGCGCGGCGGTGCACAGGCATCTCCGGCGGTATTTCAGCAGATTTTTGCGATGCTTGCCGCGCGTGTCGCACCCAATATGTCTACTGCCGAGCAGGATCGTTTCGTGCAGGCGAGCCTGAATGCCTTGGCGCAGATGCGGGATTATCCCGCTCCCTTTATTCTACATCTGCAGTCCTTCGACCATCGCTGGGCGGCCGGTCTGCAGGTTACCAAGTGGCCCGGCACGGTGCCCATCTACTGGGGTTGTGTGGCCCTGGTACTGGGAATTTTCATTCTCTTTTACCTGCCGCAACGGCGGATTTGGGCGCGGGTGGTGGAGGATCGGGAAGGCGGCAGTCATTTGGAACTGGGGGCCAGCGCTGACCGGAACAAGCGGGAGTTCGCCCGCGAGTTCGCTGCCTGGGAGCGTGCCTTGCGGACGCCGCCTGGAACAGAAGATACCACTTTGAATTGTTGACCTATTTAGAGAGAGGGGCGAACACATGGCAAAGAGCATGGAATCCTGGGCAGAAGAACTGCCCGCAGAGTATCGGCACCGGACCCTGGCGGAGATCCTGCGTAAGGAGGCCGCCTGGATCCTGGGCCTGACGGCGGTGGCGGTATTCATTCTCGTCCGCTGGGGCGCGCAGTTCGACTACTGGCAATATGTGGTGTTGGCGTCCTGGTATGTCGGGCTCTTGCTGGCCGGCGTTGCTTGGCGTCCGCTGCAGTGGGCGACCGTAGCCAGTGTCTTGCCGGCATTGGGCGCGGTCTGGCTCTATGCCCACGGTCAGACGGCAGAAAACAATTTCCTCTTGCACTACGTGTTACAGGGTGTCGCTGCTGCAATGTGGATGTCGGTACTCCTCCTCCTCGCTACCGGGGCCTACCTGCTGCATTTTTTCTCGGGGCGTGAGGCGGTGGGGCGCTGGGCGACGCGCCTGACCTGGGGTGGCGTGATCTTCGGCTTCATTGGTCTGGGCGTGCGTTGGCGCGAGACCTACCTCGGACACCCGAGCTGGGGACATATCCCCGTCAGTAATCTATGGGAAGTCTTTGTGCTTTTTTGCGCGACGACTCCGTTGTTTTACCTGTATTACGAGAAAAAGGCGCAAAATCGCAGCCTGGGGGCCTTTATCATGCCCTTGGTGGCGGCGGCGGTAGGCTTTTTGTTGTGGTTGACCCTGGCGCAACACATGGATCGCGTCGAGCCCTTGATCCCCGCCTTGCAGAGTTTCTGGATGAAGCTGCATGTGCCGATGATGTTTGTCGGCTACGCCAATTTCACCATTGCCAGCTTGATTGGCGCGGCATATCTGCTGCGTGAAGGGTCTGTCCGGCGCCGCGGAATCTTGGCCGCCCGCCTGCCCGACGCCGACCTGATGGACGAGGTCATGTACCGCGCCATTGCCCTGGGCTTCCTGTTTTTTACCGTGGCTACCATCCTTGGTGCGGTCTGGGCGGCGCGGGCCTGGGGCGGCTTCTGGTCCTGGGACCCCAAGGAAACCTGGGCCCTGATCGTCTGGCTCAATTACGCAGGCTTACTGCACGCCCGGGTGGTGAAGGGCTGGCGCGGCCGCAGCATGGCCTGGTGGTCTTTCCTCAGCCTCTGGGTGGTCAGCTTCTGCTTCCTGGGTGTCAACATGTTCCTGTCGGGCCTGCATTCCTACGGCAAGCTCTGAGCTCAGGCATCGGCTTTCTTCGTCGCCGCTTCGGCGTTGCCGAAAAAGCGATGGAAGAAGAGCAGATACAGCGCCTGTAGCCCGGCGCCGAGGTAGAAGGGCCAGCTGAGCAGGCCAGCGGCGAAGAAGAGCCCGGCGATGGCCGGGCCAATAGCGCGCGGTGCCTGGATGCTCAGGCTGTTGATGGTGGCGGCGAGACCCCGGTGGCGCTGATCGACAATGCCCAGAAACAGGGCCTGCCGGGAACCGATGCTGCCCTGATTCATGGCCGAGCGGAGGATGTAGGCGAGCATCGCCAGCCAGAAGTTCGGCGCCAGAGGGATCAACAGTAACATCAACAAACCGACCAAGCGCAGGCGCACTACTGTACCTACCATGCCAAAGCGTCGGTTCAGGCGAATGCTGAACAGTGAGCTGGCCGCCGCCACCAGAAAGGCAATGGCCATACCCGGGCCGATCAGCGCCGGGCCCGCATGAAAACGCAGGTGCATCCAGTAGGCCATCAGCGGGCCGATCAAGCCGATGCCGAGGCCATTGAGGCTGTTGATGGCGCCAAAGCTGAGCAACGGACCCCAGTGAAAGGTGGTTGGTGCCGAGGCTGCCTCCTCCGCGGCCGCTGCGGATACGGCCCGGGGTCCGGGTTCGCGGGCACGGTACAGCAGCCACAGACTAGCCAATGCGCCGAGGAGGACCAGAGCAAAGAGGCTGCGGTATCCCAGGAGTTCGGGAAGAGCGCGGGCAAACTGGCCTGGCAGAGCGGCAAGCGCTGCCCCCAGGCCCATTCCCGCTAGCCCGATGGCGGTATTGATCGGCAAAACCCGGCCCCAGATTTCCTGCGCCAGGCTACGGGAAAGCCACGCCTGTTCCGCGGGCGCAAAGGGGCCGGCGCCGCCATTGGCGCCACGTCCAAAGGCACCGAGAAGGGCGGCAATGCTGAGGATGGCGGGATTACTGCTGAGCAACGCCAGAACGGCGGCAATGATCTGGGTGCCTTCATAGCCCAATAAAAAACGTCGTGCGCCGTAGCGGTCACTGGCGGGCCCTACCAGCAGGGTAGCAAGTCCGCCCAGCAGAAGACTGGCAGAGTAGAGAGCGCCGATCGCCACCGCCGTCCAGTGCAGGGCGTGCAGATACAGGGCAAAATCGACCACCAGGGCACCCTGCCCCACACTGCGCGCCGCGCGCGCAGCCAGCAGTCGGCGCGCGCTTGCAGGTACGTTGGTGAGCAGCAAAACGCTTCAGACAGCGAGGGTGGGGCGAATTTCCCGATTTTGTGTATCGACGTGGACCACTTTAGGTAGCCAGCCCTGCGCCTCCTGGGGACTGATTTGGAGATAGCTCGCGATGATGAGCAAGTCGCCCAAGGCCACGCGCCGGGCAGCGGCACCATTCACCGAAATGCAGCCACTATCGGGCGCGGCACTGATGGCGTAGGTAGTGAAGCGCTCGCCATTGTTCACGTCGTAGATCTGAATCTGCTCGAAGGGAAGGATACCCGCCGCCGCCAACAGATCGGCATCGATGGCGCAAGAACCCTCATAATCGAGCTCTACCGCCGTGACCCGCACCCGGTGCAGCTTGCTTTTCAGCATGGTGATCAGCATCAGCGTTCCTTGTGCTCGTTGGAATGACGGCGAGCGAGGCGGTTGACGCCCACGGCGACGAGCAAGAGCAGGACGGGCGTCCCTACCAGGATCACGATTTCTCCCCACATGCTGAGCATCTCTTTGCCCCTCCACTTAGTAAACCATGAGTATTGTAACTGCTCGTCCGAGGGCGGGGAATCGCGCCCGCGTTTTTGCTACACTGGCGCCCATCCAGATCGCAGCAAGGATTTCCGATGGCCCAATACGTCTTCACTATGAATCGTCTGAGCAAGGTAGTACCGCCCAAACGCGCCTTGCTCAAAGACATCTCTCTGTCCTTCTTCCCCGGCGCAAAAATTGGCGTGTTGGGCCTCAATGGGGCCGGAAAATCGACTCTGCTCAAGATCATGGCGGGGGTCGACAAGCAGTATGAGGGCGAAGCTACACCTATGCCCGACCTGAAGATTGGCTATCTGCCGCAGGAACCCCACGTCGATCCGGAAAAGACCGTACGCGAGGCCGTAGAAGAAGGTTTGGGCGAGATCCTCACGGCGCGTGCCGAGCTCGACGCTATTTATGCCGCCTACGCCGAGCCGGATGCCGATTTTGACCACTTGGCCAGCGAGCAGGCGCGCCTGGAGGCGATTCTGGCGGCAGGTGACGGACATCAGGCCGAGCAACAAATGGAAGTTGCCGCTGATGCCCTGCGCCTTGCCCCCTGGGACGCTAAGGTGGGTACCCTCTCCGGTGGCGAAAGACGGCGGATTGCCCTCTGTCGCCTGCTCATCAGTCGCCCCGACATGCTCCTCCTTGATGAGCCTACCAACCACCTCGATGCCGAATCGGTGGAGTGGCTGGAGCAATATCTGGCGCGCTTTCCGGGTACCGTGGTGGCGGTCACTCACGATCGCTATTTTCTCGACAACGTCGCCGAGTGGATTCTGGAGCTCGATCGTGGCCAAGGAATTCCTTGGAAGGGAAATTATTCGACCTGGCTGGAGCAGAAAGAAAAGCGCCTGGAGCAGGAGGCGCGTGCCGAGGCCTCGCGCGTCAAGGCGATGAAGCAGGAGCTGGAATGGGTACGGCAGAGTGCTCGCGGGCGGCAAAGCAAGAGCAAGGCGCGTCTGGCGCGTTTCGAAGAACTGAGCTCCTACGAGTATCAGGCGCGCAACGAAACCCAGGAAATCTTCATTCCGGTGGCCGAACGCCTGGGCAATGAGGTGATCGAGTTCGAGAATGTGGCCAAAGGCTTTGGTGATCGTCTCCTGTTCGAAAACTTGAGCTTCAAGATCCCGCCGGGCGCCATCGTTGGCATTATCGGCCCCAACGGTGCCGGCAAGTCGACCTTCTTCAAGCTCATTACCGGCCAGGAGCAGCCCGATAGCGGCACGGTAAAGATCGGCCCCACCGTCCAGCTCGCCTACGTCGATCAGTCGCGCGATGCCCTTGCCGCCAAAAACAACGTCTGGGAGGAGATCTCCGGTGGACTGGATATCCTGCAGATCGGCAAGTTCGAGATCCCCTCGCGTGCCTATTGCGGGCGTTTCAATTTCAAGGGTGCGGATCAGCAAAAGCTGGTGGGACAGCTCTCTGGCGGTGAGCGTGGCCGACTGCACCTCGCCAAGACCCTGCTGACCGGTGGAAATGTGCTGTTGCTGGACGAGCCTTCCAACGACCTCGACGTGGAAACCCTGCGTGCCCTGGAGGATGCCCTCCTCGAATTCGCCGGTACGGTGATGGTGATCTCCCACGACCGTTGGTTTCTCGATCGCATCGCCACCCACATCATCGCCTTTGAGGGCGATGCCCATGTGGAGTTTTTTACTGGCAACTACCGCGAATATGAGGAAGACAAGCGCCGTCGTCTGGGGGAAGAGGCTGCACGCCCTCACCGGCTGCGCTTCAAGCCGATCAGCCGCTAGCCTTTGCCATTATACAGACTGGTTGGTATGATTTCTCCGTATTGTCTATAGGGGAGAAAGTCGTATGGATGTCATTACCGCCGTTCAAAAGCGCCGCGCTGTCAAGAGTTTTGATCCGCAGCATCAAATGTCCGCGGAGACGCGCCGTGTGCTGCTCGAAAATGCCGCCCTCGCGCCCAGTGCCTATAATATCCAGCATTGGCGAGTGGTCGATGTGCAGGATCCGCAGTTGCGCCAGGCCATCCGGGAAGTGGCCTGGGGACAAGCGCAGGTCACCGACGCTTCGCTACTCCTCGTTCTCTGTGCCGATCTTGATGCGTGGCAGGAAGAGCCGCAGCGCTACTGGGCGACCTCGCCACAACCGGTGCAGGACTTTTTGCTGCCCAAGCTCGACGAATATTACCGAGGAAAGCCACAAGTGGCGCGCGATGAGGCCATGCGCAGTCTGGGGATCTTTGGGATGACCGTGATGTTGCTGGCGCAAGATCTGGGCTACGACAGCTGCCCGATGGATGGCTTTGACTTCGATGCCGTGGCGCGTCTCATCCATCTGCCCAAGAACTATGTGATTGGGTATATGGTGGCCGTTGGCAAGGGCATGGACAATGCTTGGGAGCGCAATCGCCTGTCGAGCAGCGACTGGTTGATCAAAGATCATTTCTGAGGGAAAACGCTCCATTATCTGGATTTGTGGGGCACTTTGCGGCAGACTCTGGACCATGTACCGAACGACCCCAGACGCAAGGTTGCCCGAGTGCCCCACATACTGACCCTACACGGACCCAACCTCAACCTTCTCGGCCGACGCGAGCCGCAGCACTACGGTCAAAGCACGCTGGCGCAGATCGATGCTGCCCTGCAGGCGCAGGCCCAAGTCTGGGGCTGGAGACTACGCTGTCTACAAAGTAACGCCGAGCATGAATTGGTCGATGCGGTGCAGGCCGCGGCAAAACAGGGGGTCGATTACATCATCATCAACCCCGCAGCCTTTACCCATACCAGTGTCGCCTTACGCGACGCCCTGAGTGCCGTCGCCATCCCCTTCATCGAAGTACACCTCTCCAATATTCATGCGCGGGAGCCCTTCCGCCGTCATTCCTATTTCTCCGATCTAGCCCAGGGAAGCATCGTCGGCCTCGGGCCGGATGGCTATACCCTGGCCCTTGAGGCGATTCGCCGTCGTCTGTCCGCCTGAACGACATCAAAAGGAAAGCATATGGACATACAATTCATTCGCCGCCTGGCCGACCTTCTCGAAAAGAGCTCCATCGATGAAATCGAGGTGGTCGAGGGAGAGAGCAAAGTACGCCTCTCCCGGCATCGGGAGGCCCCCGTCGCCGCCGTGTCCTACGCTGCGCCCCCTGCCGCGCCCAGCGCTGGCCCCGCGACCATGCCGGTGCCAGAGACCCCACCCAGTGCGGTGAAGGCGGAGCCGCCGCAGCCGGAAGGATACATGATCAAGTCGCCCATGGTCGGGACCTTTTATCGCGCCCCGTCACCAGAGGCCAAGCCTTTCGTCGACGAGGGCAGCGTGGTGAAGGCCGGCCAGACCCTCTGCATCATCGAGGCGATGAAGCTCTTGAACGAGATCGAGGCTGATGTGAGTGGCAAGATCCTCAAGATCCTCGTCGCCAATGGGCAGCCGGTGGAATACGGCGAACCCCTCTTCATCATTGCGCCCGAGTCCTGAAATGTTCGGCAAGATCCTGATTGCCAACCGTGGTGAAATTGCCCTGCGGGTGCAACGTGCCTGCCGCGAGATGGGAATTCGCACGGTGGCGGTGCATTCGGAGCCCGATCGTGATCTGATGCACGTCAAGCTGGCCGATGAGTCGGTCTGTATCGGCCCGGCGGCGTCGGACAAAAGTTACCTCAATATTCCGGCGGTGATTGCCGCGGCGGAGGTGACCGATGCCGAGGCGATCCATCCCGGCTTTGGTTTCCTCTCCGAGAATGCCGATTTTGCCGAGCGTGTCGAACGCAGTGGCTTTGCTTTTATTGGCCCGCGTCCCGAAAGCATTCGCATGATGGGTGACAAGATTGCCGCCAAGGCTGCTATGCGCAAGGCGGGCGTTCCCTGTGTGCCGGGTTCCGATGGCCCCCTGCCGGAGGATCCCGCCGAGATTCATCGACTGGCTCGAGAGATTGGTTACCCAGTGATTCTCAAAGCGGCCGGTGGTGGCGGTGGGCGGGGTATGCGCGTGGTGCATACCGAGGCGCACTTGCTGAATGCCGTCAGCCTGACCACTGCCGAGGCAGCGCGGGCCTTTGGCAACCCCGCCCTGTACATGGAGAAGTTCCTCGAAACGCCGCGCCACATCGAGTTTCAGGTGCTTTGTGACGGCCATGGCAACTGTGTTCACCTGGGCGAGCGCGATTGTTCGGTGCAACGCCGCCATCAAAAGGTCATCGAAGAGGCCCCAGCACCGGGAATCAGCGCCGAGCAGCGGCAAACGATGGGCGCTAGGGTCGCGCAGGCGTGTCAGGATATTGGCTATCGCGGCGTAGGGACCATCGAATTCCTCTATGATGCGGTCGCGCAGACCTTCTTCTTCATCGAGATGAACACCCGCATACAGGTCGAACATCCGGTGACGGAACTCATTACCGGCATCGACATCGTCAAGGCGCAGATTCGTGTCGCCACCGGAGAAAGGCTCTGGCTCAGCCAGGACGACGTGCAACTACGTGGGCATGCCATCGAGTGCCGCCTCAATGCCGAAGACCCCGAGCGCTTTGTTCCGTCTCCGGGGCAGATCACTGCCTGGCATCCTCCCGGAGGACCCGGGATTCGAGTCGATAGCCATATCTATGCCGGCTACCGAGTGCCGCCGTATTACGATTCGATGATCGGCAAGCTGATTGCCTTTGGTATCGACCGGGACGAGGCCTTGGCGAGAATGCGCAGTGCCCTGCGCGAGATCAACATCGAAGGTATCCACAGCAATATCGCTTTGCATCGGCGGATTGTTGACGATGCCCAGTTTGCTGCCGGCGGAGTGCATATCCACTATCTAGAGGCATTGCTCGACCTATGAGTCTTGCATGGTGGCAGCTCCATCTGCGCGTACCGGGGCAGGATTTGGCAGAAGTCGAGGAGCAGCTGCTGGCGGCGGGTGCCGAGGCAGTGAGCTGGCTGGAGGACGACGCGGCGGCCCCCGTCTTTGTCGATGGCGAAATCTGGCCGATCAATCAGGGCGAGGCACTCTTCGCCGGTACCCAGGAGGGGCGCGAGGCCATCGCTGGACTGCTGGCGCAGCCAAACTGGCAGCGGTATCAGCCACGCGTCGAGGCGCTAGCCGAACAGGACTGGGTGGCACAAACCCAAGCAGCGTTTCCTGCCCAGGCATTCGGACGACTCTGGGTGGCGCCCCATTGGGCAGAGGTTCCCGCCGATGCCCTGCTGTTGCGCCTGGACCCCGGACGCGCCTTTGGCACCGGCTCGCACGCGACGACGGCACTGTGTCTGGAGTTTCTGAGCGAGACCATTGCGGGTGGCGAGATGGTACTCGACTATGGTTGTGGGTCGGGAATTCTGGCCATTGGCGCTCTGTTGTTGGGTGCGGAATCTGCGCTGGGGGTAGATACCGATCCGGTTGCCCTGGAGGTGGCGCGCGAAAATGCCATGGAAAATGGTGTGGCCGAGCGACTGTCGCTGTGCTTGCCGAAGGAGGAGAAAGCGCGGCAATATGCGCTTGTCGTTGCCAATATCCTTGCCGCGCCGCTCATCGAGCTCGCCTCCCTTCTGGCGCAGCGAGTGTTGCCTGGGGGGCGCATCGCGCTTTCCGGGCTGCTCCATGCGCAGGAGGACTCGGTGCGGGCAGCCTACGCCCCGTATTTTTCCTTTGCACCAGCCAAGCGGCGCGAGGATTGGTCACTGCTGATTGGAACACGTTTGCCAGGAGGGCAAGATGGAAGTCCAGTGCCCGCGTTGTGAATCGACTTTTGCGGTAGAGCCTCTTTCGCTGCGACAGCATCAGGGATTGCTGCAGTGCAGCGTCTGTGGTGAGGTATTTCGCGTGCCGATCGCCGCACCTGCGGTGACCAAGTCTTTGGAAGCCGAATCTGCCCGTCGCGGCGGCATCGGTAGTTGGTTTTTGCTGGCGATCATTGTCTTTCTGCTTTTGGTATTGGTCGTGCAGATTCTCTGGTGGACCCGCAGTTATGCCTATCTGGCGGCGTCTCCCGCCATCCGCAACGTCATCGTGCAGGCGGCAAATGGCCTGGGGGTCGGAGTCCCCTGGCCAGGGCCCAACCGGGAAATCCATATCGTCCAGAGCACAGTAACGCCCTTGCCCAACCACCTGGCGTTGATTCGTGGACAGCTGGAAAATACCTCAAGGATGGTACAGGCGTATCCGCAACTTCAGGTGGTGCTCAGCAATGCTTACGGCTCGACAATTCGTACCCTGACCTTCGCCCCCAGCACGTACCTCCCGGGAGATGTACTGCCCCGTGATGGATTTTCCCCCGGGCAGAAGGTGCCCTTCACCCTGCAGGGACCCCAACTCGAAGCGGCGCCTGGCTATCAGGTCACGATACTGAGTCTGCCGTGACGGATGTTTCAGCCCCCGGCAAGGAGGAGATGCCCAGCCTGCGCGACTGCGTTTTGCACCAGGTGGGGCGCTATTTTGCCGATTTGGGATCAGAAGCGCCGCAAAACCTGCACCAAAAAGTCATGGAAGAGGTCGAGCGCGCCCTCCTGGAGAAAGTGTTGCAACAACATGCCGGGCAGCGCGGCATCGCCGCGCAGTGTCTGGGAATCAACCGCAATACCTTGAGCAAAAAGATTCAGTACTACGGGCTGGAGATCTGAATCACCGGTTTTATCCAGTGTGTGCCAGGCTCCTGAGGCGGCGTTCCGTTGGCAAACTTTTGGTAATAATCCATCACCTTGGGCACGTAGTTTTGCGTCTCCTGGAAGGGAGGGATGTGGTAGCCCGCCTGGATCACCGCCTGACTGCCGGCGTTGTACGCTGCCAGAACCAGCCGTAGATCGCCGCCAAATTTGCGCATCAGATCGGCCAGATAGGCGGCGCCGCCGCGGATATTTTCCGCGGCATCAAAGGGGTTTTGCACCCCAAAACGACTCGCCGTGGCCGGCATCAATTGCATCAAACCCATCGCCCCCTTGCTGGAGACCGCGCCGGGGTTGAATCCGGACTCGACGCGAATCACCGCATTGAGCAGCGCGGCGCTCAGTCCGTATTGTTTCGCTGCCGCCTTGACGAAGGGTTGCAATTCGCTGCGGGCAATGGGGTTGACGTTTTGCCGGGCGATATGCGTCGCCATCTTTGGCGTGCGCATGACCAAGCGGTATTGTTCCTTGTGTTGGGGCAGATTGGTGAGATGGACGACGCCATCGCTTCCCGTGTAAGCGTAAATATCCGCTTGCGCCGAAGTACTCAGCAGCGCAAGCCAGACGATCGCCAGTATCCGCCGTCGGGTCATTTGATGACTCGCAAACCCGGTCGTTGTGCCACCGGCTTGTCGCTTTTCTGTGCCGGTTCCGGCGCGGAAGGGGGCGTGGCTGGCTCGGGAAATCCCATCCCTTCTTGGGTTTCGGCGGCGTAAATGGCCACCACTGCGGCCATCGGCACAGCAATGCGACGGGCAACGCCACCAAAGCGCGCCTGAAACCGAATCCAGGAATCGGCCATCTGCAGGCCCACCACCGCCGCAGGGGAGATATCGAGAACGATGCGGCCGTCACGATCATAACCCGCGGGCACCTCGACGCCTGGATAATCGACCTTCACGACGATGAAAGGGGAGAAGCCCTGTTCCACACACCAGGCATGAATGGCCTCCAGTAAAAAGGGCTTGGCGGATTCTGGTAGCAACTGCATCCCTCGGTTCACGATTGGCTCCCTGGATAAATTAGAACAGATGCCAAGTATGACAAGCTTGCCGCCAACTTGCAGCCGGTTGATGGTCACGGCATAACCGTCTATCTACTTCAGCAATGGTTCGAGTACTAATGACGGTGGATGTATACAAGCGTCTTGCCAGTAAATGCAAAGTCAGGATAAACTCCAATCAATAATTTTAATTGCCGCGAGATCTGGGAGATTCCATGCGCTGCCCCGAATGTGGTGCGGAAAATGCTGAAGGGAAGAAGTTCTGTGTCCAGTGTGGTCACCCGTTGTCGATTCCTGAGCCGGCAGTAGAGAAGCCTAAACGAAAATTTTGTCGCTATTGTGGAGCAGATTTACAGGGTAAGGCATTTTGCACCCGTTGCGGGAAAAGTAATGATGCTGAACCCGTCGAACCCGTCGAACCCGTCGAACCCGTCGAACCCGTCGAACCCGTCGAACCTCTGCCGGCATCGGAGATGCCTCTGTCGGTGGTGGCGCAAAATCCATCGGAGTTTTGCAAAATCTGCGGAGCGACCTATGGTGCCGGCGCTTTTTGCACGTCTTGTGGTAAATCCATCGTTCCCGGGACGGCAAAGATCGAGCCAGAAGAAGTTGCGACCGGTAGCGAGCAGAAGTCTCGAAAGTCTCTGTGGATTGTGTTGGCGCTAGTCGTTCTGGCAGCCATTGCTGCCGGTGCGTATTTTTTGCTGTTTGCCGGCAAGTCCAGTCAGAAAACAAGTCTCCCTGGCATGACGACCAGCAGCACGGCGTCCGTTGCACCGACGGCCAGTGCGCGAAGCGCTGAAGTTCCAGCGGCTACGACGAAATCACCTTCCATTTCCACGGGGGGGGCGTCTTCAACGGTGTCCGTCCCGGTTGTCGCTGCGCCAAAGTCCAGTCGTGAAGCTGCCTCGGTTGTGACGACGAAGCGTCCACCCGTGCCGGTGGAGGCCGTGCCGCAGCCGACGACGCCAATTCGGCCTGCGGAGCATCACCCCGCGATGGCACCGAGCTATGCTCCGCAGCCTCGGGTGGAGCCAAAACGGCAAGGTGTGTCTCCCGAACAGATGCAAAAATTGCTCTCCCCGTTTGGAGGTAACGACTGATGTGGGAATTATGGAGGATATGACAATGAGTCTGCTGCAGAAAACGTGCTATGGTACTTTTGCCCTCTCGCTCGGTGCGATGTTGCTGTCTGGCTGTGCTGCCAAATACGGTACCCAGGCGCCAGCCATGCCAATCTCGATGAATCAGGCGCAGGCCCAAGCCAATATCAAGCAGGCGGGGATCAACGTGTCGCGACAGTTCGTGACACAGTGGGAAGCTGCCAAAAGTGATATGAAAAATTCTTTGGAGCAGTGTTCTCTGGCCGCTGGATCGGGTTACGGAGCGCAAAGCCATTGTTGGCAACAGATGCAAAATCAGTCGGCCAATTATGCAGGAGAGTTTGCCGGGATGACGGTTTCGGGGCTGACTGCGGCACAAATGCAAAGTTTTGGTCTGGCCAAGCAGGCAGCGGTCAACTTCTTCCATCTGAGCGGACAGTATGCGCAGGAATGCAGTATCAGTGCTGAAATGTGCTTGCATAACCAGGACTTGCGCATGCAGATGAATAGCGAGCGAAAGGCGGTAGATAACTACCTCATGCATGCTACTACGGGCAATCAGAGTGGTCTCCAATATGAGAACAAGGCCGTAGATGGCAGCCTGGAAAGTCTGCGGACTCCAGACATGGTTCCTCCCGCGGCCAATCAACCGCAAATTGACAGTAGCGGCAATTGAGGATTGGCGGCCAGCGCTCCATATCACTCGCTTTGGAGAGTAACTGAAATGAATATTGCTGCCCCGACCTCAGTGTCTGCCGCGATTTATGGCTTGGCCAAATGGCTGTCCATGATTATTGCAGTCATTGCTCTGGCTTTTGCAGTTTTCCTCGGGGCGAGTTCGGCCCTCCCGTCCTCGTCCTTTCATGTTCCCAGGTTTGACGCGGCTGCCAGGGCTGCGTTCGTCGGTAATCTGCCTAGTGAGCAGGCAAGCATTGCGCGACAGAAGCTCGAGCTGCGGACAATGAGTAGGTATGGATCAACTATCATTTCCCTGATCAGCAAGTACAACATTACCGCGGTGAAGGATCAGCAGGTGATTGCAACCATCGACCAACTGCCGAGAGAATATCGTGACAGTTTTGTGCCGGGTTGGCGGGCCTATCTGGAAAATGGCATCGCCTACGCCAAAGAAAAAGGCGTATATCGGGCCACTACTACGCCAGCGCAGGGATTGTTTGGCAGTTCCCAGCTATCGACAGCAGACCAACTGACTGTATCCTACTTTCATGAATATGATCGAGCCATTTCGGGAGCTGAAGAGAAGAAAAGCCAAAATAAAGTGGCTGATCTTGCGAAAATTGGCATGGCGATTTCGGCATTGGTGATTTTTATTGTGGCAGTCATCGTTCCGATTCTAGTGCAGATAGAGAAAAATACGCGACTACTTGCCCTCGGACGTACGACAGCGGCCGACGCGGCCCACGTGGAAATCCCGGTCACCACGAGGAGCAGTGGCAGCATGAGTGAAAACATCAGGCGCGATCAATGTCCCCAGTGTCACGCACCGATCGCATCTGACGATTTGTTTTGTGGTGTCTGCGGCTATCGCTTGAAAGATGGGAAATAGGGCCATGTCCAACACACAGGAAATGCAACAAAACCAAATTGCTGGCGGTCTGGACCTGACTATCCTAACAAAGGCGTTAGCTGGCTTGACCTATTGGCGGCCACTGGCGATTTTCGCTTTGGCCAATTTCGTCGGTCTCGCCTGTCTGGTGCTGTTATCGGCGACGAAATCTGCCCCACTGACACTCTTGGGCGGCCTGATCTGGCTGGTGTTTTGCGGAGCCGGTTATCTCGGTGCCGGGCACAGCATGGTTGCCATAGTCGAAGAGCGCTCCCCTCCCGCGATCCTGGAGAGTCTGCTCTTCGGGATTTTTACCCTACCGAGATTTATCGGTTTGGTGATCATCGAATTTCTGTTGATTGTGGTGGTGTTTATCGTCGAAATTATCTTGCTGGAAATCTGCCGGATTCCGGTCCTGGGTGGACTCTTTTCCCTCGGTATTTTGCCAGCGCTTTTTCTCGTGAACGTGGGGCTAGTGGTGGGCGTCATGGTGATGTTCGGTTTGACAGGGCCGGCATTATGGTTTGGAGAAAGCGTGTCTGGTGCGCTGAGTCATCTCCTGGCGGTTGCCCGTGGACGGCCGGGGGCGACCCTTTTTCTCCTGCTGTTGCTGGGGATCCTCGGGGTGCTCCTCGGGGTGCTGCTGCTGGCAATCGGCGGCTACGCGCTGTCGCTAACCGCCACCTTTGCTGGAGGTATCCTGAATACCGCTTCGGTATTGCTGTCTGACCTCCTGAGCGCGGTTCCTTGGTTACCCGGGAGTTCGCTAATGAATGGATTTGTCGCCAGCGGCGCATTCCGGTTGCAGCCGTCCTTCAATGACCATGTTTATGTGTTGAGTGGCCTGCTAACGGCTGCCACCTTTGGAATATTGGTAGCTGCGATCCCCAACAATGTGATGATGCTGGGCCTTGCCTACGTGTATCAGCGAAGCGTGCAGGAGGTAGATCGCTCGGCAGGCGACAGAATTATCGGCGGTGTAATGAGCAAGGTATCGGAGATGCGCGAAAAAACGCAGCAGGCGGCGGCGAGCGTACGCAAGCCCAAACCAGCTGTGGAGGAAGCAGATTCTCCGGTCAATGTCGACAACGCCGGTTCCGCACACCCCAGCTCCACTTTCTGCAAGGGCTGTGGGGCAAGCTTGCAGAAGGGGGATCAATTCTGTGGCGAATGTGGCAGGCCGGTTTCCTGAGAGCCTTGCACACTTACAATTATCTTCTAAAATACCCTAATGTTACCGTTGTATTTATACCACCGCATCGACCGTAAGGTCCTCTTAACCTGGAGGAAACATGTCTGTTTTGCAGAAGTCGTCATTCCGTATACTCGGCTATAGCCTGCTCGCGGGAACTGTCATTGCGCTTTCGGGTTGCGCTGCTACCCAAGTAGCCTTGGAGCACAAGAATCTCGATGTGCAGACCAAGATGTCCAATACCATCTTCCTGAATCCGGTGCCGCCTTCTGAGCAGACGGTCTATGTACAGTTCAAGAATACCTCGGACAAGAACCTAAATGTGGCAGCCCTGGAGCAGGAGATCGACGCTAACCTGACCAATCAGGGCTACCGCATCGTGCCCTACAATCAGGCGCATTACATGCTGCAGATCAATGTGCTGTCGGTTGGCAAGATGTCGGAAGCAGCGGCCCAAAAATCGTTGGCAGCAGGCTATGGTGGCGCCGCGTTCGGTGCCATCGCCGGTGGAGCGATTGGTCAGAGCTGGACGGGGGCGGGCGCCGGAGCTTTGGCTGGTAGTGCCATTAGTCTCGTTGCTGATTCTTTGGTCAAGGATGTGACCTACGCCATGATCACCGACGTGCAGGTGGCCGAGCGCAGCAAGGAAGCAGTGCAGCAGCAAACCAATGCCAACCTGCAACAGGGAACCAGCACTACCACTACCCAGCAGGTTTCGGGGGAGGGCCACTGGATTTATTACCGCACCCGTATCGTCTCTACGGCCAATCGGGTCAATCTGGATTTCAAGGACGCCCTGCCGGTATTGCAGGGCCAGCTCGTACACAGCCTTTCTGGCATTGTCTAACGCTGGATGCAACAGAAAAGGCCCCCCGAGGGGGCGGCCTTTTTCGTCAGCTGATCTATTGTTTCAGGACCGGTGATACTGCGTCACCCGCTCAACTTCGTTTTTGGCACCGAGAATTACTGGTACGCGCTGATGCAGGCCCTCGGGCTGAATGTCAAGGATGCGCTCCCTGCCGGTACTTGCCGCGCCGCCCGCCTGCTCGATCAGAAAGCCCATGGGATTGGCCTCGTAGAGCAGGCGTAGTTTGCCCGGTTTTTTGGGATCCTTGGTGTCAAAGGGGTAGAGGAAGATGCCACCGCGGCAGAGGATACGGTGTACGTCGGCCACCATGGAGCCTACCCAGCGCATATTGAAATCCCGTTCGCGGGGACCTTCCCTGCCAGCATTCAGCTCATCGATATAGCGCCGGACGGGTGCCTCCCAGTGCCGATGGTTGCTCATGTTGATGGCATATTCGCTGGTATCTTCTGGAATCCGCATCTGCGGATGGGTGAGCACGTACTCGCCCACCTCGGGCAAGAGGGTGAAGCCATTGACTCCGAAACCCGTGCTGTACACCAGCATATTGCTGGAGCCGTAAAGGGCATAGCCGGCACAGACCTGCTGCGTGCCGGGCTGTAGAAAATCCTCCAGTTTGGCGTCTTTGCCGGCGGTCGGGGCCTTGAGAATGCTGAAAATGGTGCCAACGCTGATGCCGACATCGATATTGCTGGAGCCATCGAGGGGATCGAAGAGCAGGAGGTACTTGCCACGTGGTATCCCTGCCGGGATCTCGTAGGGCCCATCCTCTTCCTCAGAGACCATGCCCGCCAGATGCCCGGTCCAGTCCATGGACTTGAGAATGGCGTTGTTGGCAATGATGTCCAGCTTCTTTTGCACTTCGCCCTGTACATTACCGGTATCGGCGCTGCCGAGGGCACCGACCAGCGCGCCACGGTAGACCTGGGAGCCGATGAATTTACAGGCGACCGTCAGGTCATTGAGCAATGCCGCGAAATCTCCGGAGGCCTCCGGATACAAACGGGTTTCTTCGATGATGAATTGGCTGAGAGTGGTACCGATCTGCATGCGGGAGATCCTTTGGCAGGGTTCAACAGGCGCTGAGCGCCAGACGAAATGGGATGGTAGATTCTAGCGCGCGGCTTGGTCCGGGGTCCATCCATTGGAGAAACTGAATGTGCAAGCGATGCATGCCACCACTGATTTTGGGATAGATTTCGGGTGTCTGCACTTCGAGTTGCAGGAGGGAAACAGGTTGTCTCGGGTTGAGTGGCGTTCCAAAGCGTCCATGTTCCGCGCTTTGGAAACTCCAATCGAGGGATTCCCGCAGAAAAAGCAGGATGAGCGCGGCGCTGTCTTCGAGAAGGTGGAAGTGGGCGCGCCAGCGCTGCAGTTGGGCGATGCGGAAGGCCGGCTCCTGTTGCTCCCAAAAAGCCAGCAAGGGCAGATCGGCGCCGCTGAGGCCGCCAGCGACGGCCTGGCGTCCCCGCGCCAGTTGCAACAGTTCCTGGCGTCGCAAGCTCTCGGCGAAGTTTTGCGGGCCACTGCGCAAGGCCTGCTGCTGCGCGTGCAGCCGATCTTCCCAGGCGCGCAGCGCGCCTTGATCGACCAGTTGCGACTCCTTCCATACATGCAAGGCCTGGATCAGGCGGTCCAGCTCGAGAAGCAGATCCACGCGCAATTCGGGTCGCTGGCAAAAATCGAGGAGCTCCAGAAAGGTCCGTAGCAGGGCGCGCAAGCTCTCTGGCGCAGAAAAATCCTGATCCAGACACTGAAAGAGAGTTTCCAGGCGCAGCAAAGACCTTGTCCTCTCTTGTAGAGCAGTCTCGTATCGGGCCATCACTATTTTCTTTCCAATCTCGGGTTTGAGAGTGCCACAAGCCCCGCCCCGAAGCAAAAAGGCTTATGGGTGCAGGGCTTGCCACCAGCGTTGCAAATGGAGTTGTAAATCGGCTGGAGTTTTCTGGTTGGGAAGAATCCAGGTGGCAACCCGGCGGCGTTCTTCGGGATGGATCTGTTGCGCAATCGCCGCCTGCGCCGTCTCGGGATCCCAACCCCGCGCCGCCAAGCGCTCGATCTGTAGCGAGGCTGGGCAATCGATCAGCAACACTCCGTCCAGAAGCTCTGCGTAGCGGTTCTCCACCAGCAGGGGAACGACCCAGAGAATGGTCGCCGCGGGGTCCTGGTTGCCAATCGCGGTGCTTTCCGCAAGAAAGCGTTCTCGGATTTGCGGGTGTAATAGTTCTTCGAGCCACTGTTTGGCGTGGGTATCGGCGAAGATGATCTGGCGCAGCTGCGCGCGATCCAGGCAGCCATCCGCATGCAGGATGCGCGCACCAAAACGCTTGGCAATCCGTTTGAGATTGGGATGACCAGGTGCCACCAGCTCGCGGGCAAACAAATCGGCGTCCAGAATTTTCGCCCCCAGCGACGCGAGAAAATCCGCAGCGAGGCTCTTGCCGCAGGCAATGCCGCCCGTCACGCCGATACGACGGCTCATCCCGGTGCCGCCAGATGCAGGAATTGCTCGATCACGGCTTGCGGCCAGAGCAGCAGGATTGCTCCACCCAGAGCGAGATAGGGACCAAAGGGGATGGTGTAATCGCGGCCCTTGCCGAGGCCAAGGAAGACGATCGCCACCAGCCCCCCGCTCAGGGCGGCGATGAACAGCGCCAGAAACATATCCTGCCAGCCCAGCCACGCACCAATCATGCCCAGCAGCTTGAAATCGCCATGCCCCATGCCCTCCCGTCCGCTCAGACGCAGGTAGATTTCTGCCAGACCGCGCAGCAGTCCGTAGCCGAGCAGTAGGCCGAGGAGGGCGTCGAGGGGGCGGGTTAGGGCAAAATCTGGACTGAAAAAGGCCGTGGCGTTGACGAGCAGGCCGAGGAGCATGCCGGGTTTGGTAATGCGATCGGGGAGAAGGTAAGTCTCGAGGTCGATGAGCGTCAGGGCGAGCAAGGCCCAGAGCAGAAGCAGTGCGGGCAGGAGTTGTCCACGCCAGCCGAGGACCGCAGCGGCAAGGAGAGCCAGCAAAGCGGCAGAAAGCTCGACCAGGGGATAGCGCCAGGAGATGGGGGCCTGACAATAGCGACAATGACCACGCAGGAGCAGCCAGCTGAGCAGGGGAATATTGTCCCAGGGACGCAGGGCGTGCCCACAACTCGGGCAATGCGAGCCGGGGAATGCGATCGACTCCTGCCGCGGCAGGCGATGGATGACTACATTCAGAAAGCTGCCGACCAGAAGACCAAGGATGACCAGGAGTGTCCAGGCCAGGGGCTCAAGTGCTGTCGGCATGTGGGTCTCTCTTTGCGCAGAGTTGCAGACGCAGGGCCAGTGAGCGTTGGCCGATGCCCAGATTTTGTGCGCAGGCTGCGGCATCGTTCTGGACAGCCGCGAGCTGCATGCGCAGAAATTCCTGCTCGGCGCTCCGCAGTCGCTCTGCCAGGGGGGAAAGACGCGCCATGCTGGGTATCTGCGCGGGACGGATCGTGTCCTCCGCGCTCAGATCCTGCAGCGTAATCTCCGGCCCGGTGTGGAGGGCGAAGGCGCGTTCCAGGAGGTTTTCCAGCTCCCGAACGTTCCCGGGAAAGGATTGCTGCGCAAGCCACTGGATGGCGGTCGCTGCCATGCCCGGCGGGGTCTTCCCCTGACGTTGGGCGATTTTGCGCAAGAGGGCAGCGACGAGCAGAGGAATATCGCCCTGGCGCTGCCGCAAAGGGGGAATCTGCAGGGGTACCACATGGATGCGGTAGTAGAGGTCCGCCCGGAAGGTGCCGGCATGGACCATCTCTTGCAAATTCCGATGGGTAGCGGTGATCAGGCGGATGTCGACAGGAACTTCGCTACTCGCACCGATCGGTCGAATACTGCGCTCCTGCAGAGCGCGTAACAGCTTGACCTGCATCGCCATAGGTACGTCACCGATTTCGTCGAGAAACAGGGTGCCGCCATCGGCGGCAAGAAAGAGGCCTTCACGCTTCTGGTTGGCGCCGGTAAACGCCCCCCTCTCGCTGCCGAACAACTCGCTTTCCAGTAGTCCTTCTGGAATGGCCGCGCAGTTCACCGCAATAAAGGGTTTGTCGCGGCGTGGCCCCGCGTCGTGTATGGCGCGGGCACTGAGCTCTTTGCCAGTGCCTGATTCGCCTGTGAGGAAGACCGGTGCATTACTGCGGGCCAGGAGTTGGATCTGCTGGCGCAAGGCGCGCATCGGTTCACTATCGCCCACCAGGCGATCGATTCCGTTGTTGGCTCCGTCGGGCGTCAGCACGGCCAGCGTCCGTGCCTGTTCGACCAGGCGCCGCAGACGTTTGAGGTCGATAGGCTTGGTCATGAAGTCGAAGGCACCGGCCTGCATGGCTTCGACCGCACCGTCCGTTGAGGAATAAGCGGTGATGACGGCAACGGGAACTTGCGGTGCATGGCGGTGGATATGCCGGACGAAGTCCAGGCCGCTGCCATCCGGCAGGCGCAGGTCAGTCAGGCACAACGCGTAGCTGTGCAGTTCGAGGGCCTCGCGTGCACCGCGCAGATCGTGCGCAACTTGTACCGAGAAGCCCATCTCCGCGAGGGTGATATCGAGCAGTTCCGTAATCGTCTGTTCATCATCCAGAACCAGCGCCCAGGAAGCGGCCTTCTCATTCATAACGGTGTACCCAGATGCCACTCCCGCAGCCGGAACCAGAATTCCGCACCACCATTACGATGATTCTGGACGCCAATATCCCCATGGTTGGCACGGAGCAATTCGCGCACCAAAGGCAGACCCAGTCCTGTGCCTTGGGATTCCGTCGTGAAAAAGGGTTCAAAAATACGTTCCAGGTTTTCTTCGGGAATGCCCGGGCCGTGATCGCGCACGCGGATTTCCAGTTCTTCCCGGTCACGGAAAGCCACAACCGAGATATCCACTTGCCGGATTTGCTCTTCGCCTTGCCCGTAGCGCGCCGCATTCACCAGCAAATTGGCGAAAATCTGCTGAAGTTGCTCTGGATCACAGCTGGCCAGGGGAAGGCTATTGGAGATGTCGAGTTTCACCTGGAGATCTTTTAACAACGGATCCTCGCGTAGTTGATTCAGGACCACCGGCAACCAGGCGCTGAGAGAAATGGGTTCCGGGTGGGCCGCCCGTGGGCGCGCCATTTCCAGCACGGAGTCGACGATGCGGTTCAGACGCAGCGACTCACGGTCGATGATGCTCAGCAAGCGGCTTTCACTCTTCTTTAGTGCCCGTTCCCCTAACAGTTGTGCGGCGTGGCGAATGGCGCTGAGCGGATTGCGAATCTCATGCGCAATGTTCGCCGCGAGCCGCCCCAACGCTGCCATCTGTATTTCCCGTTGTCGTTCCCAAAGAATCGTTGCATCGCGTAATGTTAGGATTGTATAGGGGGTATTCGGAAGTGGAATACTCTGCACCCAAAAACTCCGTTTGCCGCCATCTGCTGCGGAAAGGACCAGTTCCTTCTCGCTCTGCGGCGCTTTGGCGTAGAGGAAGCCTGCGAGCTCCGGGCGCAACAGATCGAGCGCTTCCGGTAATTCAGAATCTTGCGGCAGATTGATCATGGCGCGGGCAATGGGATTGCTGAATAACGTGCGATGCTGCCGGTCGAGGACCAGAATCCCGACATCACTTTGTTGAATGATTTCTTGATTCAGAGCGTTTAAATCGAGAATTTCCTGTTCTCTGGCGGCATTCCAGATAGCCGCGCGCTCGCGGTTACGCACGAGGTTGTCGGCAAGAAAGGCAACGGTGAGCAGGGCAACCAGGTACATCAACGTGCGGCTGGAAAACCATTCGATATCCTGCCAGCCGCTGATCAAAAAAATGAGCAGGATCAGGATCCAGACAAAGGCGAGGGCCGCTTTGCCGCGCAACTGATAGGCATTGGCAATGAGCAGCAGCAGAGGAAGTATGACGAGGGTTCCGGATAACCCGCCAGTGAGGGCAAAGAGGGTCAGAACCAACGCCATATCGATGATACTGATAAAAAGCTTATTTCTTTCCTGCCAGAAACCTGGCCACAACTGCAATGTAAAGAGAATGCCCAGACTCCAGAGGAGGGCGATGACGCTGGTATCGCGAACCGCAGCGCTTGGCCCGGCCGGCTCGAAGATCAGGCTCTTGCTGGATAACGTACTGATCAGGACGAGAGCGGTACTTACCAGAAGGCGCGAAAGGGCGAGGCTCCAAACCCCCATTGTGAGGCGATGCTGGTTGACAGCTTGCATAGTGCCGTCAGAGGTTGGTGACGCGAAGGACTTCTTCAAGGCTGGTTATGCCTTCTTTGACCCGCAAAAGTCCGGATTGGCGCATGCTGAGAATGCCTTCCGCCGCGGCCTGGCGGGACAGGTCCATCGCCGATCCCCCTCGCAGAATGATCTCGCGCATGGCGTCGCTGATGGGCATGACCTGATACAGACCCATACGGCCGCGATAGCCGCCGTTGCACTGCTCGCAGCCGACCGGGCCCATGGGCTGCAGACCTGCAAGATCCTCGGGCGTGAAGCCTGCTTCCAAGAGTGCCGCCTCCGGTATTTTTTCGGGCTTTTTACAGGCGACACAAAGCTTCCGCACCAGGCGCTGCGCCATGACCAGATGCACGCTGCCAGCGATGTTGTAGGTCGGAATCCCCATGTTTTCCAGGCGGGTGAGGCTTTGCGGCGCGTCATTGGTGTGCAGGGTGGCGAGCACCAGGTGCCCGGTCTGGGCCGCCTTTACCGCGGTCTCGGCGGTTTCTAGATCGCGGACCTCACCCACCATGATCACATCGGGGTCCTGACGCAGAAACGAGCGCAGCGCCGCGGCAAAGTTGAGCCCGATGCGTTCGTTGATGTTCACCTGGTTGATGCCGTAGACGGGGATTTCTACCGGGTCCTCCGCCGTGCTGATGTTGACATCGCCGGTGTTGAGGATGTTGAGCGCAGTGTACAGGGTCGTAGTTTTGCCGGATCCGGTCGGGCCGGTAACGAGGATCATCCCGTAGGGCCGGTGGATGGCATCGTCGAAGGCGCGCAATTGTTGCGGCAGAAAACCCAGCGCTTCGATGGGCACTTTGGCGCTGGCCGGATCGAGCAGACGCAGGACGATGGTCTCGCCGAAATTGGTCGGCAGGAAAGAGACGCGGAAATCGATGATTCTTGCCGGGGGAACGCGAACTCGTAGGCGGCCGTCCTGGGGCAGGCGCCGCTCGGAAATGTCGAGACGACAGAGGATCTTCAGACGAGAGGTGATCCCATCGCGCAGGCCGATCGGGGGGTGGAGCATGTCCTGCAGCACGCCATCCAGGCGATAGCGCACGCGAATGTCCCGCTCATAGGGCTCGATATGAATATCCGATACGCCCTTTTGGATTGCATCGAGGAGGAGCTGCTGGACGAAGCGCACGACGGGGGCGTCTTCCCCTTGGGCATCGCCGGCCAGATCGAATTCATCCTGCTCTTGCTGGGCGTCATCAGGGGCGAAGAATTCTTCGAGCTGATTCTTGAATCCTCCGGAGAATTCCGCAACCGCCTTGGCCAGCTTGTCGGCCTCGACCAGGATGGGATTGATTTGCAGGCCGCCCGCGTTGAAGCGGATGTCTTCGGTAGCCTTGACATCAGTGGGGTCGGCCATCGCCAGATAGAGCGTATCGCGATGCAGCGAAATGGGGAGGACCTGATACCGATCCAGAAGCGCGCGGTCGATGCGATGAATGACGGTTTCGTCCAGTTGCACGGCACCCAGATCGAGCATCGGCATTTTGTAGCGTTCGGAGAGATATTCCATCAAGGCGCTTGCCGAGATGGCCTTCTTTTCGACCAGAAAAGGAAGCAGCGGCTGCTTGCCGCGCGCAGGATCGTTCAGCAGGGCGCGGAGAGAGCTCTCATCCGTCAGGCCTGCCCCCACCAGTCCACGCAAAAGGGGGGTCAAGGTTATAGCTTCGGGGTTTGCAGCCATGTCCGCAGGATTTCCTCCACAGCTCCGGAGTTTGGCAACTGACCGGTCCAGATACGAAAACTTTCTGCCCCCTGCGCCACCAGCATGCCCAGGCCGTCCACGCAACGCAGCCCATGGGCCTTGGCCGCCGCCAGCAAGGGGGTTTGCAAGGGTTTATAGACGATATCACAAACAATGCCGGATTCAGGTATCTGCTGCAGATCGATTTCCGGGTGATTTTCGCCGCGTAGACCCCGACTGCTGGTATTCACCAGTAGTTGGATACAGCGCAAGTGTGGCTCGATGGCCGTGCGGGAAAGAGCCAGCGGACGGATGGGTAGGGTCGGAAACTCGGCTGCCAGGGCCTCGGCGCGGGCCAGGGTGCGGTTGGCCAGGTAGATGGGCGTGGCGCCTTCCCCCGCCAGGGCGTGGAGTATGGCCCGCGCCGCCCCGCCCGCCCCAATCACCAGGCTGGGGCCGCTGATCGTGCCGGCATGGCGGCGCAGGGAGCGGGCAAAACCGGTGATATCGGTGTTTTCGCCCAGAATGCGCCCGTGCTCGAAGAGCAAGGTGTTGACGGCACCGATGGCAGCAGCGCGCGGCGAGAGTTCATCGACGAATGGCAGCAGCGCCTCTTTGTGCGGAATGGTGACATTGATGCCGCGCACTCCCAAGGCCTGCAGCCCGCGAAGGGCACTGGGCAGATGTTCTGTAGCGACGGGAAAGGGCGCGTAAAGAAAATCTAGTCCCAGTTGTTCGGCAAACTGCCGCTGCATCCAGGGTGACAGACTGTGCTGCAAGGGATCGCCGATGATGCCGCAGACCATTGCCCCACCACTGGGTTTCAGCATAGCTGCTCCCGCAAGCGCAGAACTTGGGACCAGTTTCTCCCTGGATACAGGCTACCGAGGACGACCGCCTCCCGTTGCCCGGTAACCCCGTGCAGATCGATCGGGCGGCCGAGCAGACACTGTCCGCCCAGCCAGGCGAAGGCCAGGGCTTCCATGGCAGCACTGGGGATTCCACTCACCTGTTCACCCATTTCCACAGCCACATCCGGCAGCGCGGTTTGCAAGTTGGCAAGCAGGGTACGGTTGCAGGCGCCACCGCCAAAAACCAGCATCCGTGCCGCCGGCGGCAGCCAGCGCTGCGCCGCCTGGGCGATGCTGCTGGCGGTCAAGGCGCAGAGGCTCGCGAGAAAATCCGCTTTCCCGTCTTGCCAAGCCGACCATTGCGCCTCTACCCAGCGGGCATTGAATAGCTCCCGTCCGGTGCTCTTGGGTGGTGGCCGTTGAAAGTAGTCGAGAGCAAGCCACTCCCGCAGCATGGTTTCCTGCACTCGACCCTGTGCCGCCCAGGCGCCGTCGGCGTCATAGCGCAGTTCTCCGTCGCTCAGGAGTTGCACTGCGGCATCGATCAGGACATTGCCGGGACCAGTATCGAAGGCGCGGATCCTCCCTTCACTGCCGCGCGCGGGAACCCAGGTCAGGTTGGCCATGCCCCCAAGATTCAGGACCAGCAGGGGCCGCTCCGTGGCGAGCAGCGCGCTATGAAAGGGGGGTACGAGGGGTGCACCCTGTCCACCGGCTGCGAGATCGGCGCGGCGAAAGTCATGAGCTACGGTGCAGCCGGTTGCCTGTGCGAGCTCGTAGGCAGAGCCGATTTGCCAGGTGTAGCCGTCGGGTCCATCGGGCTGGTGGGCGACGGTTTGCCCATGCAGGGCAAGCAGATCGAACTGCACTCCGGAAGCAAGAATTTGCTGAGCAAATTCGCCATGCAATCGCCCGATCTCCCGATCGATGGCGAGGAGTGGACGAGCGGCGTCACCTTCCTGTAGGCGAAACAGCCGCTCCTGCAATGCTGGCGGATAGGGAGAGTGCCAATGAGCGCGGAGCTCCCCCGCGCTCAGGGCCGAAAATTCCAGGAGAGCGGCGTCGATGCCATCGGCACTGGTGCCGGACATCATCCCCAGGATCAGCAAGAGCGCTCCCCGATCAGTCGTGCTCGTGTCCGTGCGGACCATGCACGTGGCCGTGCGCGAGCTCCTCGGCGCTGGCGGCGCGCACGTCGAGCACCTTGACGGCAAAATGCAGGTTCATGCCGGACAGGGGATGATTGAGGTCCACGGTGATGTCTTCCCCCTCCATCTCGATCACCGTGGCGATCCGTACGCCCTCGTCGGTGTCGACCTCGAACTGCGCGCCGACCTCGAGTTCCTCGGGGTCGTCAAAATCTTCCTTGCCTACGACGTCGACCAGGTCTTCGTCCCAATCGCCATAGCCATCTTCCGGGCTCACGTCCGCCTCGACCTGATCGCCAACCTGATGACCATTGAGGGCGCGTTCCAGCCCTGGCACGATGTCGCCATGGCCATGCAGGTAGACCAAAGGCTCGTCGCCTTCGGAGCTATCGAGAATTTCACCGTCCTCGTCGGTCAGGGTGTAGTCCAGGGTGACAACGCAGTCCTTGGCGATCTTCATGGCGCAGCTTCCTTCGTGGGTGGGTTTTCCAGGGGCAGTGTAGCCGTTGCCGCTGGGCTGCGCAAAAGCTCGTCGTCGTGGGGAATATGTTCATCGAGGATGCCGCGAAAATCCGCGATCCACGCAGCATCGGCATTGAGACAGGGGATATAATGCATCTGTTTGCCCCCCGCATGGAGAAAGATCTCCTTGCCGCCGATGGCGATCTCTTCTAGCGTTTCCAAGCAGTCGGTCACAAATCCTGGGCAGAGGCAGTCTACTCGGCCGACGCCGGCCTTGCCCAGTTCCTGCAACGTGACCGAGGTGTAGGGTTCGAGCCAGCGCGCTGGACCAAAACGGCTCTGAAAGGTCTGTATCCATTGCTCTGGTTGCAGTCCCAATGCGCTAATCAGCAGTTCCGTGGTCTTTTCGCATTCCGCGCGATAGGGATCGCCGAGGGCGACATTACGCGCCGGCAGGCCATGGAAGGACAGCAGCAGACGATCTGGGCGGCCGGTCTGTTCCCAGTGAGCGCGCACCGAGCGGGCAAGGGCATCGATGTAGCGGGGATGCTGGTGCCAGTCGCGCAGAAAGACCAGTTCGGGAAGATTGCGCCAGCTGCGCAGTTCAGCGCTTACGGCATCGAAGATCGCTGCCGTGGTGGTGGCGGAATACTGTGGGTACAGCGGCACCACGACGATCTTTTCGCAGCCGGCATCGCGCAGGGCACGCAGTCCCGTGGCCACGGAAGGTTGCCCATAGCGCATGGCCAGACGCACCAGGACAGTGCCCGGCTGGCGGGAATCATATTGTTGCTGCAAGCCCGCGGCCAGATTCTGGCTATGCACGAGCAGTGGCGAACCTTCATCCAGCCAGATACTGCGGTAGGCGCGCGCCGAGCGGGCTGGTCGCGTCAACAGGATGGGGCCGTTGAGGATGGGCCACCAGAGGACGCGCGGGATCTCCACCACCCGGGGGTCGCTGAGAAACTCGCGTAGGTAGCGTCGTACCGCCGGGGTAGTGGGGGCCTCAGGGGTACCTAGATTGACCAAGAGAATACCAATCATGCGGATTCCTTCAGGGTGAGGCAGACCGGGGCGTGGTCCGAGGGGCGTTCTGCCGCCCGCGCGGCGCGGTCGATGTGCACTTCCTGCAGGCGGGGTAAGAGGGTTTTGCTGCCCAGGAGCAGATCAATGCGCAGACCAATGTCGCGGCGAAAGCCGGCAGCGCGATAGTCCCACCAGCTCCAGGCGCGCGTTTTTGGATGCTGGTGGCGAAAGAGATCGATGAGTCCCAGATCGAAAAGTCGCTGTAGGGCGGCGCGTTCGGCCGGCGAGCAGAGGATGTCCTCGCCCCAGGCAGCGGGATCGTGGACGTCAAGGTCAGTGGGGGCGATGTTGAAGTCACCGAGCAGCAGTAGATTGGGCGATTGCTGCAACTCCTCACGCAGCAGCCCTTCCAGGCGCGCGAGCCAGGCGAGTTTGTAGTGATATTTGTCACTGTCGACGGCCTGGCCATTGGGCACGTAGACATCGATGATGCGCAAATTGCCGATGCTGGCGGCACAGATGCGTGCCTGGCCGTCACTGCTATCCGGCCAATCGCAACGCGGATCCTGCAGAGGCAAACGACTGAGGATGGCAACGCCATTGTAGGTGCTTTGTCCGTGGTACAGGCTTTGATAGCCGATCTCCTGCAGCGCTAGCACGGGAAAACGTTCATCGGTGAGTTTGGTTTCCTGCAGGCAGAGTACGTCTGCTTCTTCCGCCTGTAGCCAGTCGAGCACCTGCGGCAGGCGCACCTTCAGGGAGTTGACGTTCCAGCTGGCAATTTTCACGCGGACATGCTCATTGCGGGGCAGTTTCGGCGACACTGGGCCGGTCGCGCAGGGATTGATACCAGCGATGCAGGTCGGCGTAGGGGACGAGCAGCTCGGGGGCGCGCAGATCGACGTAGCCAATGGCGGCAATCGCCCCGATCCGGCCCAGATCGAGAGGGCTGTCCGGGCTCCAATCCCGGCTTTGCGTCTGCAGAAAGGCGAGACCATCCTGTACCTTGCTGCGCTGCTTCTTCAGCAGGCTCGGATCTTGACAATCCTTCCTGCGACGATGCTCCTGTACCCAGGCAATGGTCGCGTCCATGATGCCGTCGGCCAGGGCCTCCAGGCGCAGGCAGCGGACCTTATCCATGGAATCGCTGGGGAGCAAGGGCGGCTGCGGATGCAACAGCTCCAGATACTGCAGAATGACCGCGGAATCATAGATCGCCTCGCCATCGTTGCGCAACAGGATGGGGATCTTGCCTAGCGGGTTTTGTTCCTTGCCGGCATGTTCCGGATCGCGCAGATCGACAATTTCGATCTCGCAGGGGAGATTCTTTTCCCGCAGGGCGATGTGGACCTTGCGGGCGTAGGGGCTGGTGGGCGTGCTGAGGAGTCGCATGGCAGGGTTCCTGTGCGCAATGGGCTTGACCCTATGATGACCAATGCCCGCCAGCAAGCCAAGTGCGTGGCCCTTCCCACGCGCACGGGAATGTCGCACCATCCGTCAGTATGAACTACCGACATCAATTTCATGCGGGCAATGCTGCCGATTGCATGAAGCATCTGGCCCTGGTGCTGGCCTTGACGCAGCTGCTGCGGAAAGATCGGCCCCTGTATTTTGTCGATACCCATGCTGGTGCTGGTCGCTATGCCGTGTCTGCGGAGGGCGAAGCGAAGGACGGCATCCACCGGCTTTGGCCGCAGCGGCGGGAGCTGGCGGAGTTGCGTCCCTGGCTCGATCTCCTGCTGCCAGACAATCCCGGCAAGGAGTTGCAGCACTATCTCGGCTCGCCGCTCCTCGCCGCCCGCCTGCTGCGTCCCCAGGATCCTCTCTTCCTACTCGAAAAAGTGCCGGGAATCGCGCAGGAGCTGCGCCAGGCACTGGCCGGCCGGGGGCAGACGAGCATTCTCCAGGAGGACGCCTATCAGTTCCTACGTCGGCCTGCGCCGCCGGCGGCGGGGCGGGGTCTGGTCTTGGTCGATCCCGCCTTCGAGGTGGCAAAGGAATGGGAGTTGTTGGCGGAAGCCTTGATTGCGGCGCTGCAGCACTGGCCTCTGGCGAGTTTCCTGGTGTGGTACCCCATCAAGATCCGCGGTAAGATTTCGCGTTTGCTGTTGCAGTTGCAGGCACAGACGGCACTACAGAGTATAGAGTTGCTCTGGGAAGCGGACGCCGGGCAAGAGCGCCTGCGCGGTTCCGGGCTCCTGATCCTGCGGCCGGTGTGGGGTTTCGTCGAGCCCTTGGCTGCGGCCTTGAGTCGTATGGGGCCCTTGCTTGCCATGCAGGGGGAGTGGTCGGTACAGCTGCGTGGCTTGCCGCAGGTCGCCCGTCGCGTGCACGCCCCAAGTGAAAGCATAGGAAAGAAAAGGACATGAATCCGTTGCCCCCAGTCGATCAGATCCGCACCCTGCATTTTTATGGCGGACCCAAGGCAGAGTTACAATTGTCTCTGCCGCAGCGGCCCGACAACCGCTTGTCCATCCAGGTGCTCTATCAGCTCGCCCTCCGTCATGGTGTCATCAGCCCCAGCGGCGCACGCGAAACTCTGGCAGAGTTGCCGGCGGTAGCAGAGGCCACAGACGCCCGGGTGTTGCTACAGGGCGTGCTGGAGCGCGGAGAATTTCTCGCCGTGCGGGTACAGCGCTGAATGCGCCTGTACAGCTGGAACGTCAACGGCTGGCGGGCGGCCTTGCGTAAAGGCTTGCGGGACTGGGTCGCGGACAGCCAACCCGATGTTCTCTGTGTGCAGGAGACCAAGGCGGACCCAGAACGACTCACGGAAAACGAGCGCGAGTTGCCGGGGTATCGGGGTGACTGGGCTGTCGCCGAGCGCCCCGGATACAGCGGTGTTGCCACCTTCGCCCGCGCCGACTTCCCCTTGCTGCAGCGGGGCTTGGGGAATCCCCGCTATGACCGGGAAGGGCGTGTTTTGGCCCATGACTGCGGCGACTTCGATCTCTACAACGTATATTTCCCCAATGGCAAAAAAGACGCCGACCGGCTGGCCTACAAGCTCGATTTTTACGCCGACTTCCTCGCCCAGATCGAGGCACGGGTGGCGGCTGGGCGTCCGGTGGTATTTTGCGGTGATGTGAACACTGCCCATAACCCCATCGATCTCGCCCGGCCCGCCGAGAATGCTAAAATTTCCGGTTTCTTGCCGCAGGAGCGGGCCTGGCTCGATCGCTGGGAGGCCGCCGGGTGGGTGGACAGTTTTCGCCACCTGCATCCGGAAACGCAGTGCTACTCCTGGTGGAGTCAGCGCACCGCGGCGCGGGAGCGGAATGTCGGCTGGCGTCTGGACTATTTTTGGGTACATCGCAGCCTGTTGCCGCGCGTACGCGGCGCCGGAATCGCTACGGAGGTCCTGGGTTCGGACCACTGCCCGGTCTGGCTGGAAATCGACTAGGAGGACCCCATGCGTTGGCAGCAATATCGGGAACTCGCAATAGGGTTGGAGAGTGTCGAGGATTTCTGGCGCTATGGGCAGAGCCGCTTCTCTCGGGCGGGCATCGATTGCAGTCAGGGGTACCAGACCCCGCAGGCCGAGGCCGCTGCCCTAGTCGCCCGTCGCCTGGCCCTGGAGCCGGAGGAGCTCCCGGAGCTACGGGCAGCAAGGCTCACCGCCAGCGAGCGCGATGCTGTGCTCGATGCCTTCTATCAGCGGGAGATCCTGCGCCGGCCCACGGCGTACATCCTGCAGGAGGCCTGGTTTGCCGGCCTGCGCTTTTTTGTCGATGAACGGGTCCTGATCCCGCGCAGCCTGCTCGAGCCATTCATCGAGGAAGGCTTTGCTCCCTGGCTGCAGGCGGAGCGGGTAGGGCGGATTCTGGAGATCGGCACCGGCTCCGGCTGCATGGCCGTTGCCCTGGCGCAGCGCTTTCCCGAGGCACAAGTCGATGCCGTCGATATTTCCCCCGCTGCCCTAGAGGTGGCCAGGTACAATGTCGCGTTGCATGGTCTGTCCGCGCGGGTACAGCTGCAGCAGTCCGACCTTTTTGCCGCTCTTGCGGGGCAGTGCTACGACCTGATTGTCAGTAATCCCCCCTATGTCGATGCCGCTGCCATGGCAGAACTGCCGCCGGAATATCGCCATGAGCCCCGGTTGGCCCTGGCCGCTGGCGACGACGGTCTGGATTGCCTATTGCCCATACTGCGAGAAGCGCCAGCCCATCTACGCCCCGGCGGGATTCTGGCCCTGGAGACCGGCGATGCAGAGGCGGCCTTGCTGAGCCAATATCCGGATCTTCCCCTGATTTGGCTGGAACATCCCGCAGGCGGCTACGGCGCCTGCCTGTTCCTCGTCGACGAAGCGTCGCAGTGAGCGACGCCCGCCGGCGCAAGCAGCTGGAGAAAGGCGCGCAGGGCGTGCGAGGCGACGGCAAGCCGCGGATGCACCAGATACAAGGTCCAGAATAGCCCGCGCGGAGGTTCCAGACGCATGGAGGCCAAGGGCCAACGTATCTTATCCAAGGCCTCGACCGAAGCAAAACCAATGCCGAGACCGGCGGCCACGGCCTCGCGCAGCGCCTCCACCCCCGTGACCTCGACCGTGTAAGTGGGTTTGAGCCCCGCAGCGCGCAACGCTGCGGCAACGCGCCGGCGAATGCCGGAATGTGGCTCGCGCCAGACAATGGGTTCCTGCAAGATCTCCGTCCAGGTGACACTTTGTTTTCCCGCTAGCACCCAAGGGTGTTGCAAGGGTAGGATCGCCACCAGTTCGTCCTCGCGCCAGGGACTCTGGCAGAAGTCTTCGGGTAGCAGCTCTGGTGCTATGGCCTCTTCGGTAAAGAGCAGATCCCAATCCTTCCAGTTCCAGTCTTCCCAGGCCAGGGCCCCGGTCTGCAGACGGAGCTCGACACCGGGGTAGAGACTGCGAAAGCGCGCCAGGTGTTCCATCAAAAAATAGTTGGCGACGGTACTGCTGGCGGCAATGCGGAGCTGGCCTTCCTGTTGCTGTTGCCGGCGGCTGACCCAGTCCTCGATACGCTGCAGATCGCTACGCAGGCTGCGCAGGAGGGGTACAAGTGCCTCACCAGCGGGGCTGAGGCGAATGCCCCGCCCCTCGCGCAGATATAAGGGCTCACCGACAATGCGCTGGAGCCGTTGCAGGCGGCCGGAGATGGTCGGTTGACTGCGATGTAGTCGTTCGCTGGCGTGCGCAACACCGCCTTGTTCTGCTACCTCAAGAAAACTCAGCAGATCTTCTGGGGATATTTTCATTGAAAATCCCGATCAATAACGCAAAACAATTCCATTGGACCAATATAAGACGCAGCGCTACCGTTGCCTAGTCCAGTTTTGGGGAGAGCGATGACACAGCGCAGCGAGACAATGCCGTGGATGTTGTTTCTCGGTGTGGGCCTGGGGCTTGCAATGGGGTCTTTCGACGGCGCTGCGGTGCAAGGCATCTTTCCCTATATTGCCGGCGGCGTTGCTACCAGTAGCGACCACGCGCTATGGGCGCTGACGTATTTCATTGTCAACTGGTCGGTGGGCATTACCCTGATGCCGTGGACCCATGCCCGTTTTGGCGCGCGGCAGGTATTTCTGGGCGCCTGTTCTCTGGCTACCCTGGGCAGTCTGATCAGCGCTAGTACCGGCAACCTCTGGATTTTGCTCCTCAGCCGCGCGATGGAAGGGATGGCGGCGGGTTTGCTGGTGCCCCTCAGCCAAAGCCTGTTTCTGCGGGCCAGCCCGGCATCACAGCACGGGCCGGTTATGGTATTGTGGAGTAACGCCATGCTGGTGCCCTTTTTTATTGGGCCGGCCCTTGGCGGTTATCTCGCGGTCACCTTGGGTTATCGTTGGATCTTTGCTCTGTCGGTCCCCGTTTGGCTCCTCGCCGCCTGGATCGGCAGTGGACAGATTCGCGAAGAGCGCGGGCCACGACCGCCAGGCTTCGATCTTCTCGGCTTTCTCCTTCTCTACGCAGGTCTGATGGCCCTGCAGATCGTTCTCGACAATGGCGAGCAATACGGCTGGTGGCATTCGCGTTTCATCTTGCGCACCAGTCTAGTGGCTATTGTCTTCCTTGCTCTCTTCGCTTGGCGCGAAGCGACTGCTCGCCATCCCCTCCTGCGTTTTCACTATCTGCGCCAGCGTAATTATTGGCTTGGGCTGCTCTTGCTCTGCTTGGGTTGGGCACTGTTCATGGGCTGGGCATCCTTGCTGCCGCTCTGGGCGGAGGAAAACCTCGGCTTCAATGGCTGGTGGGGCAGCAGTATCCTCATTCCCATCGGTCTCGCCGCGGTACCCCTCTCTATCCTGATGGATCGCTTGCATGGGCTGGTGGGGCTGCGGCGCCTGGCCAGCGCCTGTTTTCTGCTCTTTGCCCTTGCCTACGGCACCGCCTATCTCAGTCCGATGATGAGTCTGGGTGATCTCTTCTGGCCCGTTTTTCTGCTTGGCCTGGGCGTTGGAGCGCTTTTCGTGCCCCTCACTCTCATCATTCTCTCGGGCGTCGACAAAGAAGAAATCCCTGCCGCCAGCACCACCAGCAACTTCATTCGCGTCTTCAGTGCCAATATCGGCGTGACCCTGCTGGAGGTCTTTTGGACCCGTGGCTCGGCCCTAGCAGAGTCCAACATGCGCGCCGACGTGCAGCCCTTACCGGGCCTGCCCTTGCCGCTGCTCGTTCAGCATTTACAGAGCCTAGCTGCCACCTTGAGTCTCGACAATCTACTGCGCCTGTCGATGTGGGTTGCCCTGGCCGCTGCGGCAGTGGCCTACCTCTTCCTAATCTCTCCACGGCGGCTGGCAGCTACCGCCGCAAGCAGCTATGTCGAAGAAATAGAGCGGGAAAGCTCTTCGGCGTAGACCTTGGCATCATCAGATCGGGCAAAGCTGATCTCCTGACGCGGACGCGGGATCTCGATGCCTGCCTTCTCTAGTGCCTCGGCCAGTAACCAATGGTATTCGGCGCGGGTGCCGCCGGGGCGCATCAGGGCATCGCGCGCGACCCAGACGATCATCTCGCAATCATAGCCGGCCTCGCCAAAGGCGCTGATCCATAGATTCGGCCTTTTGCCGTCTACATCCAGGGTATGCTCCGACTGGTACGCGGTAGCAATGACCAGTTCGCGCAGCGTCTCGCGATTGGTGCCGTAGGGTACGCGGAAGGGGATATGCAGGCGCATGGTATTGTCGCTGAGGCTCCAGTTGATGACCTCGCCGTTGATGAACTGGGAATTGGGCACCAGGATATCGACGTTGTCATTGGTACGCACCTGGGTGTAGCGCACCCCCAGATGGACTACCGCGCCGTGCAGGCCATTTTCCTTGAGCTGGATGTAATCGCCGACCTTGATGCTTTGCTCGATGAGGATGATGAGGCCGGAGGCGAAATTGCTGAAGATATTTTGCAGACCGAAACCCAGCCCGACGCCGACCACGCCGCCTAGGATCGACAGGCTGCTCAGGTTGACGCCCATGCTCTGCAGGGCAATCAGGGCGCCGAAGGCGAGAACGAAGTAGTAGCCGATGCGGGAGATGGCATAGGCCAAAGAGGGATCGAGACGCCGACTGAGCAGAACGCGGGTCGCTTTGCGCAACCAACGCGCACCCCACCACAGGAAGATCAGAACGATGATGAGCGCAACAATCCGCACCGGTTCGATGGCAATGCCGCCCGGGAAATGGATTGGCGAGAGGAACCAGGTCCAGATGCCTTCCAGTTGTTTCACAGGTATGTTCTCACAGCATTCATTCCCCGAATAGCCCATAGCCCCTGACGGAAGGGGCAGCTTGGAGTACACTGCAGCAAAAATTCCTTTTGCTCAAGGTTTGTTTTGTGAAAAACTTCGTTGCCGAACCCCTTTTGCTGGCCTTGCAGGCCCTGCAGCAGCAAGGCTTGCTACAGGGTGTCCCCATCCAATTGGACTTCGACCGTCCGCGCCAGCCGGAGCATGGTCACCTGGCCAGCAATGTCGCTCTGCTCCTTGCCAAGGGCGCGGGCAAAAAGCCCCGCGATCTCGCCACCAGTATTCTCGGCGCCCTACCCGAGTCGCCCTGGATCGAGCGGGTGGAGATTGCCGGCCCGGGCTTTCTCAATTTTTTTCTGCGGCCGGCCGCTTTTCACGCGGTAATTGCCCAGGTTCTGGGGCAGGGGCGGGATTTCGGGCGGCAGAATCTGGGTGGCGGCCTGCGCTTGCATCTGGAGTTCGTCTCCGCCAATCCTACCGGCCCTTTGCACGTCGGGCACGGTCGGGGCGCCGCCTATGGCGCGAGTCTGGCCGAGATACTGCGCTTTTGCGGTTATGACGTCTTTTGCGAGTACTACGTTAACGACGCCGGACGGCAGATGGATATCCTCGCCGCCAGTGTCTATCTGCGTTACCTCGAGGCTGCAGGTCATGGCCTGCCCTGGGATTTCCCGCAGAGTGCCTATCGGGGCGAATATGTCCGCGAGATCGCCGCACATCTTTTGGCGAGGGAGGGCGATGCCTTGGTATTTGCGTCCAAGAACATGCCCGATTTGGCCGCCATTGCCGATGGCGACGCAGCTATCGACCAGCTGATTGCCCATTTGAAGGACGCTCTGGGGGCTGCAGCCTATGGAAGATTGCATGCCGCAGGCCTGCAGGAAATCCTTGCGGACATCCGCGACGATCTCGCCGAGTTCGGTGTCGTCTACCAAAATTGGTATTCCGAGCGTTCCCTCATGGAGCAGGGCGCGGTGGAGCGCGCGATTGCGCGGCTGGAAGAGGGCGGACACTGCTATCGTGCCGAGGGCGCCCTGTGGTTTCGTTCTACTGACTTCGGTGATGACAAGGACCGGGTACTGCAACGGGAAAATGGCGCTTATACCTATTTTGCCTCCGATGTTGCCTATCACTTCGAAAAGGGTACGCGCGGTTTCTCCCAGCTCATCGATATGTGGGGCGCCGACCACCACGGCTATATCCCGCGCGTGCGTGCGAGTTTGCAGGCCCTCGGCGCGGATGCGAACGCCCTCGAAGTATTGTTGGTGCAATTCGCCATTCTCTATCGCGGTACGGAAAAGGTATCGATGTCCACCCGCGCTGGCGAGTTCGTCACCCTGCGTCAGTTGCGCGAAGAAGTGGGAAATGATGCGGCACGGTTTTTCTACGTCCTGCGGCGCGCCGATCAGCACCTGGATTTCGATCTGGAACTGGCAACCAAGCACTCCGAGGAAAACCCGGTTTTTTACATTCAGTATGCCCATGCGCGGGTACACTCTTTGCGCCGACAGGCGCTAGAGCGGGGACTGTCGCTCCCCACCCAACCTCCGGATCTGGCCTGTCTTACGGACCCACGCGAACTGGAGCTTGCGGATCGGCTCTGGCGTTTTCCGGAACAGGTGGCCAGTGCGGCCCGGGATCGCGAGCCGCATCAGATTGCTTTCTACCTCAAAGACTTGGCAGCAGGTTTTCATACCTACTACAACGCTACCCGCATCCTGGTGGAAGAGGATGCGCTGCGCCTTGCGCGCCTGAGTCTTGCCGACGCAATTGCGCAGACCCTCGCAAATGGCTTGGCCCTCTTGGGGGTGTCGGCGCCGGAGACGATGTGATCGGCAATGCGTGACTACAAGGGCCATAGCAGTCGCCAGCCGCCAGCAGAAGAGCATCGCCCTCCCATTCCGCGCGCGCAGCCCGCTCCGCTAGCGGCAGAAACGGATGACGATGTGGACATCGCCCCCGCCCCGCGCCGATCTGGCCATGGCTGGATCTGGTTGCTGCTGATCGCTTTCTTGCTGCTTAGTGGTGCGGTCTGGTGGTGGGTGGCCAGCCTGCCTATGGCCCGTGGCCAACTGGGCCTGCTCCCCAGCGTTGCCAAGCGCCCGACGAGCTCTGCCAACTCTTCTGCCGTACGGCCGGCATTCCCCGTGAGTAGCACCATTGCGGCAGCGAAATCTTCGAACAACGCAGTGGCTGCGCAGAACAACGCAGTCGCCGCCCCCGTCAGCAGTGCGACCGCTTCCACGCAGAGTACCGTGCACTTCAACTTTTACCGCATACTGCCACAAATGAAGGTGGATATTCCCGGTGATATTCTCGGCAGCGGGCCGGGCATCCCCAGCGCCCCGACCAGCAGCGCAGCTGCCGGAGTGCCAGTGCGCATACAGGTGGGGGCGCTGAATAATCTGGCTGGAGCACAAGTGATCCGGGAACGTCTGGAACTGCTCGGCATCCCCAGTCATCTGGAAAAGCTGCGCGGCAATGACGGTGCCAGCTACTACCTGGTATTCACCCGCCGCTACGCCTCTCCCGCCGATGCACAGGCGGCTCTGACAAAGATTCGCGGCATGGGGATAACCCCCCTGTTGCAGCCCGTCAGCCCTGCCCTCAGTGTGCCGTCGGCACCTCCAGCGCCTTGATCGCCGCCGCGGCGCTCTGCTTGCCTTCGGCTACTGCCCGCAGGCCGGGAAGGTAGTGATTGCAGGTTTCCACTGCCGACAGAAGATACCCCTGCAGTAGTCCGGCGTTGACGCAGGACTCCGGGACCTGCACGCTGCTCTTGCAGTTCAGTTCCAGATCTTCCCAGTCGAGCTCGAAATTCCCCAGCGGGAGTCCATAGTTGGCCCGGGTCAAAAATTCGGCCACTGCCGGTAGGCGTGCCGCGGGAAGCTCCAGACCCTGCGGACGCACATAGAACAGGATCCGCTCCAGCTCGGCATGGACATGACAGAATATGTCCAGGGTACCGTTGGGTACCGCCACGGCGCAGGTGATGACCGGATAGTCCTGCAGGGTCTTGGCGTTCCAGCCAAGATGACGAAACAAGGCCTCAGCGGCCTCCAGATGCTTCACGATGTCACTCCTTTCTGCGCGAGTGCCTCGGCGAGGCGAACAAAAGTTGCAAAATCCAGGGTCTCGGCGCGGGCCGAGGGGGTAATGGCCAAGGCTTCCAGCATAGCGCCATCGAGAACGCCCTTGAAGTTGTTGGCTAGCGTCTTGCGTCTTTGCGCAAAGGCAAGGCTGACGGCCCGGCTGAAATGCGGCAAGAGCTCTGGCGGCAACCGAGAGGGGCGGTAGGGGCTGAGGCGGACAAAGGCGGAATCCACCTTCGGCACCGGATGGAAATTGCCGGGGGCTACGGGAAACAGTAGCTCGACTCGGGCTTGCGCCTGGACCATCAGCGACAGGCGGCCATAGGCGGAACTGCCGGGGCCGGCGGCCAGACGATCGGCCACCTCTTTTTGCAGCATGAAATGCATGTCGACAATCGCATCCTTCTGCGCCAGCAGGTGAAACAGCAGAGGTGTGGAGACATTATAGGGCAGATTGCCGACCACCCGCAGGGGCCCGCCTGCCTCTGCGGCAAGATGGGCAAAATCGACCTGCAGGGCATCACCGGCAATCACCTGCAGTCGCTCGGCAGAGGCTAAGGCGTGCAGATTGGGCAGAAGATCGCGGTCGAGCTCGATGACCCGCAAAGGGCCCATACCAGCCGCTTGTGCTGCTAGCAGTGCTTGGGTCAGGGCGCCCGGTCCGGGTCCGATCTCGACGAGAGCATCGCCTGGGCGCGGCGCGATAACCGCCACGATGCGAGTGATGATCGCCGGCTGCACCAGAAAATTCTGACCAAAACGCTTTTTTGCCTGGGGCAGTTTTGCTACTTGCAATTCTTGCCGTCCTTCATGGTATATTGGCTCGACGCCCCCAGCGGGCGCTAAGCAACGGAAAGCCAATGCATCTCGTGCTTCGTCTCGACGTCAGCGGCCGCCCCATGGCTTGGGAAACCTGGGAAGAAGCTGCTGCCCATTATGCCCGCGGCAATGTCGCCTGGACATTGGGAGATCCTTTTTTCACCGCACATGGTGGCATGTCGCGGCACAGCGGGGAAACCTCCCTGCTCGATATCCACCCGCTGATCGCAGTGCGCGGACGGCATCAGGGTAAGATTCGTCCCCCGGCCCTGAACAACCCTACCCTGTTTCATCGCGACCGCCATCTTTGCCTCTACTGTGGTGGCAGCTTTCCGCAACGAGATCTCACCCGTGATCACGTCGTACCTCTGTCGCGCAAGGGGCGGGATGTCTGGACCAACGTCGTTACCGCCTGTCGCTGGTGCAACAGTCGCAAGGACAACCGCACGCCGGAGGAGGCCAATATGCCCCTGCTGGCCGTGCCGTTCACTCCTACCTGGGCGGAGTACCTGCTGCTCAGTAATCGCCGGATTCTCGCCGACCAGATGGAATTCCTGCTGGCGCAGGTACCGGTCTCGCGGCAGCACATCTTCTAGGCCTCCGGCGTCCTGTTCAGGCGGCGCTGGCGCACGATTTCCGCGGCTGCTTGAATGGCGTGCAGCAGGCTGTGGATCTCGGCCCGGCCCGTGCCCGCCAGTTCCAAGGCAGTACCATGGTCGACGCTGGTACGCACGATTGGCAAGCCAAGGGTGATGTTTACGGCCTCGCCGAAGGCATGATATTTCAGCACTGGCAGGCCCTGGTCATGGTACATCGCCAGTACGGCGTCGGTGTCCTCCAGAAAGCGCGGTGTGAAAAGCGTATCGGCGGGCCAGGGTCCAGTGATGGCCCAACCTTCGCCCTGCAGTTTGTCGATCACCGGTGCGATGACCTCGATCTCCTCCCGTCCCAGGTGACCACTCTCGCCCGCATGGGGGTTGAGTCCCGTAACGCGGATGCGTGGCTCTGCCAGGCCAAAATCCTGCTGCAAACCCTGCTGCAAAAGGCGCAGACTGCGTTCCAGATCGTGGGCATTGATGGCGGCGGCAACGTCCCGCAAAGGGAGGTGTGTGGTCGCCAGGGCTACGCGCAGTCCGCGCCCCGCCAACAGCATCAATACCTCGCTTTGCCCACAGCGGGCGGCCAGATACTCGGTGTGGCCACTGAAGGGGATGCCCGCGTCATTGATCACGCCCTTGTGCACCGGGCCAGTAACCAGCGCGTCGGCCAGCCCGGCTTGCAGCAGGGATACGGCGCGGTCCAGTCCCTCCAGAACGGCAGGCGCATTGGCCGGATCGAGCTGTCCGGCGCGACAGGGGTGTGCGAGTGGGACAGGCCAAACGGCCAGTACATGCCGGCCCTCGGGCCAGGGCATGCCGGGATCCCAGGGCTCCAGTGCCACCGGAATCCCGAGTTGCAGGGCGCGGTGGCGCAGACAATCGATGTCGCCAATCAACACCAGAGGCGGCAACGCATGCTGCGCGAGGGCAACGCAAAGATCCGGTCCGATACCGGCGGGTTCGCCGACGTTCAGCAGGAGTCGCGGGTGACTCATGTGGATTCCGCTGTGCTCAGGATGCTGACCACGCCATCCGGCCCTTCCACCCGCGTGGGCAGGCGCAGTACCTCCACCTCGACCAGGCCTTGCGGCAGGTCTAGGTGCAGAAGATCGCCAGCTTGTACCGGTGTCCCCGCCTTGGCAGTGCGCCCGTTGATTTGCACCCGTCCGGCATCGCAGAGGGCTTTGGCGACGCTGCGCCGTTTGATCAGACGCGACATCTTCAAAAACAGGTCGAGGCGCTGGCCCTCAGCCATTGCTACGGGCCTCCTGCAAGAGGTCGGTAAAGACCTCCTCCAGACGGGGCTCCTGCAGATGCAGATCGATGATCTGGGCGGGCAGTCCCTGCAGGATGTGCAGCACTTCGCTCATCGGGTGCAATACCTCATCGACCTGCAGGACCCGAGTATTGCCATTGGCTCCCAACAGCACCTCATCGAGGCCACTAGGCAACTCCCCTGGGTCGCGATCAAATTCGAGGGTCAGCGTGCGTTTGCGTCGATTTTTGGCGAGCAGACGCTCCTTTCGGTCGAGGGCAATGATCTGCCCATGTTGCAGGATGGCGATACGTTCACAGAGCTCTTCCGCCTCCTCCAGATAATGGGTCGTCAGGATGACGGTATGGCCAAGGCTGTTGTATCGTCGCACGAAACGCCAAAGACTTTGGCGCAGCTCCACGTCGACCCCTGCCGTCGGCTCATCGAGAACCACGACCGGCGGCTGATGTACCAGCGCCTGGGCGATGAGCACGCGGCGTTTCATACCGCCGGAGAGTGCGCGAAGGTTGGTATCGGCCTTGTCCGTCAGGTCCAGTTCGGCCATCAGTTCATCGATCCAGTCGTCATTGCGGCGCAGGCCAAAGTATCCCGATTGCCAGCGCAAAAACTCGCGAACGGTGAAGAAGGGATCGTAGGCCAGCTCCTGGGGTACCACTCCTAGCAGTTGCCGACTCTGGCGATACTGGCGTTCGACATCATAGCCGAACACTTCCGCGACGCCGCTGGAACGGTGCACGACCCCGGAGAGGATATTGATGAGGGTGGACTTGCCCGCTCCGTTGGGTCCGAGAAGGCCAAAAAATTCTCCTGGCGCGACGTCCAGGTCGATGCCGGCAAGGGCAAGGAAACCAGTGCCATAGGTCTTGCGTAGACTACGAATGTGGACGGCCGTCGCCTCAGGCATGGATATTTTCCTGCCAGAGTTGCGTCAGGCCATACAACTTTGCCAGATCGAGAAGCGTCTGCGGCGGGGCGCGGAGTTCCGCCTGGCTGCCCAGGGCGCGCTGGGCACTTTGCCAGTCCAGAACAAAGGCCAGCGTGGCACTATCCAGCGCCGTGACCTTGGCGAAGGACAGATACTCCCAGCGTTGCCGAAGAAGGCTCGCGGCATCGCGTCGCAGCAGCTGATCGAGGGGGCGCAGGCGCCAGTCTCCGCATAACAGCAACCCGCCGCCACTGTCCCGCTCCCAGGCTGCCTCAGCTGGCATGGGCGTTGCTGCTTCCCGCATCCGCTACCTTGTGTTTCAGGTCCTGCAGGAGGGCGGGAATGCCCCGTTGTCCGGCGATATTGCCGAAGACCTGACGATAGTTGAGGACTAGGCTCACCCCATCCACGTAAATATTGTAGATCTTCCATTGGTTCTGGTTCTCGATCAGGGCGTAGATGACCGGGATGGTTTTGCCCTGGCTCTGGTCGATGTCCATGTTGACCTGCGCGACCGGAGGATTCTGCGAAATTTGCTGGCTGCCCTCCACCCGGACCTCCTGCCCGTGGTACTGGTTCAGCGCATTGCTGTAGGTCTTGACCAGCAATTCCTGGAAGAGCTCAGTAAATTCCTTTTTCTGGGCAGCGTCCATCTGGCGCCAGTAGCTCGCCATCACATAGGCCGACATGGTGTTGAAATCGATATGCGGAATGATCGCCGCGGCTACCTCTTTCTTGAGTGCGGGAGTGACGGGTTTTCCTTCATTCTTCTGCAGAATCTGCAAAACGGTATGGGTCATGTTCTGGACGACGCCTGCAGCAGCCTCTGCATCGCTTGTCGCGGCAAAGGAGGTCTGTCCCAGCAGGAACGAGAACAGAAACACCGCCAGAAACCAGAATGATTGCGCCCGCTGAATCTTGTGCATGGTAGTCTCCCGAATCAATGTGTGCTGGTGCCAGAGGAACTGCCACTAGCCTTGTCAAAGACCATCTGTCCAATGAGCTGATCGATATTGACGGCTCCCTGGGTCAAGGTGATGGTGGCGCCCGGCTTGAGGTTCTGCGGCATGCCGCCAGGCTGAATGGCGACGTACTGCTCGCCGAGCAATCCCTGCGTGTAGATCGATGCGCCGGTATCGATGGGGAGCTTGATGCTGGGCTCGATGCGCATCGTTACCTCGGCGCGAAAGGTCTGCGGATTCATGCCGATATGGGTGACCTCGCCAATGGTCACGCCCCCCAGCTTGACCGGGCTACGATCCTTGAGGCTGCCAACATTGTTGAAATCGGCGTGCAAGACATAGCCGTTACCGTAGGCAAAACCCGAGAGATTGCCGACGCGCAGGGCCAGTACTGCCAGGGCCGCGATCCCCAAAAGAACGAAGATGCCCACCCACCAGTCGATTGCCCGTTGACTCATAATCTCTTCCTCAAAAAAGTAGCGCGGTCAAAATGAAATCCAGGCCCAGAACGGCCAGTGATGCCATGACCACGCTGCGCGTGGTAGCGGCACCGACCCCCTCCGCCGTAGGCTTGGCGGAAAAGCCCTGCCAGACCGCGATCCAGGTCACGATCAGACCAAAACAGAGGGCCTTGAGCAAGCCGTTGAGGATATCCCCGCTAAGTGTCACATTGGACTGCATCTGGCCCCAAAAGGTGCCCCCGTCGACACCCAGCACTGGCACCGAAACCAGATAGCCGCCGAATATTCCCACCAGATCGAAAATGACACACAAAATCGGTACGGCGAAAATCCCACCCCAAAGCCGCGGGGCAACCACCCAGGCGAGCGGATTCACCGCCATCATCTCCATTGCTGCGAGCTGCTCGGTCGCCTTCATCGAGCCGATCTCGGCGGTCAGGGCCGAGCCCGCGCGGCCGGCAAAGAGCAGGGCAGTGAGTACCGGCCCCAACTCGCGCAGCAGGGAAAGAGCGATCAAGGTTCCCAAGGCCGAGGTGGCACCAAAGCGGACCAAGGCGTAATAGCCCTGAAAGCCCAGCACCATTCCAGTGAAAAATGCCGCGACGATCATCAGCGCCAAGGACAGGACACCAAGCCCGTACACTTCCCGGAGCCATTGGCGGAAGCTGAAATGACGGTTGCCGACTGCGCCCAGGCCCCCCAGTAAGAGACGGGTGGCGGCACCAAGACGCGGTACGCTCTCCCAGACCGTATGGCCGAGACGAGGGATGAAAAACTCGTTCATTTGTTCACCTGCAATCCCAGATCCTGGGCAAAGGTCGTCGCCGCTGGATAATGAAAGGGCACCGGTCCTTCCGGACTACCCCGCAGAAACTGCTGTGCCAGGGGGGATTCGCTGCTGCGCAAGGCATCGGGGCTGCCTTCGGCAATCACCTTGCCGCCCCCCAGGATGTAGCCATAATCGGCAATTGCGAAAGTCTCCTTGACATCGTGACTGACCACGATGCTGCTGGCCCCGAGGGCGTCATTGAGTCGGCGAATCAGACTCGCGATGATCCCGACGCTAATCGGATCGAGACCGGTGAAGGGCTCATCATAAAGGATGAGCAGAGGATCCATGATCACCGCGCGAGCGAGGGCAACGCGGCGCGCCATGCCGCCGGAGAGCTCCGCTGGCATCAGTTGCGCGGCGCCACGCAGGCCCACCGCCTCGAGTTTCATCAGCACCAGCTTTTGCAGTAGGGACTCGGGCAGGCGAAAATGACGACGCAGGGGGAAGGCGACGTTCTCGAAGGCGCTGAGATCGGTAAACAGGGCACTGTGCTGAAACAGCATCCCCATCTGTTGCCGCAGGCGATATAGTTCGGCGCGGGAAAGGCTGGTGGTGTCCTTGCCGGCGACGAGTACCTGGCCGCGTTGACCCTGCAGGCTGCCAGCGACGAGGTTGAGCAGCGTGGTCTTGCCCCCCCCGCTGGCACCCATGACGGCAATAACCGCCCCGCGCGGAACATGCAGGTCGATCCCGTCGAGGACGACGTGCTCTCCGCGCGCAAAGTGCAGGCCGCGTATCTCTACCAAGTTTTCCTCTGCCAAAATTCCTCTTCCACTCCGCCGTTCACCCATCAATTATACGGGGTCGAGGCACTTCTAGGCCAATCGTGGATGTTACAGAGTTTTTCGTCATGGAAATTCGTAACAGTTGCTGATAAACCTTCTTTCTCTTGAGGGGGTTGCGATGTTTTTGGGAGACCTTGCATCACCGCGCAAAACCTGTATAGTTGCGGGCCTGTTTCCACGGCACCGAAAGCAGTTACGGAGGGGTCAGTCCTTAAGAGACTCGGAGCGCGGCACTGCCGGTTCCAGCAAGGTAGGGCATAAAACCAAGTACTGTCTGGGGGTGCACGGGAGCTACTTCTTAACCTTTTTGCTAGTTAGGGGGGGCACCTATGCGCTCATTGGGACATCAAATCGTCGCGGACTTTTACGGATGCGACAGCAGTACCTTGTCGGATGTAGATTTTGTTACCGATGCCATGCTCGAGGCCGCTCGTCGTGCCAACTGCACCATCGTCACCCAGACCTTCCATCACTTTTCTCCGTATGGAGTCAGTGGGGCGGTCATCGTCGCTGAATCCCATCTGGCCATCCACACCTGGCCGGAATATGGCTACGCTGCGGTGGATGTCTTCACTTGCGGCGACGTCATCCAGCCGGAAGATGCCCTAAGTTTCCTGCGGGAGGCCTTTGGCGCGGCGCAGGTCTCCACCATGGAGATGAAGCGCGGGCAGGTAGAAATGATGGGCGTGCCTAGCCATGAGCTGCGCGTCAAGCCCGCACTCTGCGCCTAGGGATTCGTAACGCAAACGCAGGCACCTCGACGAGGTGCCTTTTTTTATTGGCGCCGTCGGAACGCTCGTTCCTCGCCACTGCGCAGACGCTGAATATTGCTGCGATGACGCCAGAGTACCCAAAGTGCCAGCACCAGAACGAGCCCGCGTAGACTGGGCTGTGGCAACAGGAACCAGGCATAGACCGGTGCCGCAACTGTGGCGCTGAGTGCGGCAAGCGAGGACACCCGGCTGACGGCAAATACCAGTAGCCAGGTAGCGAGGGTGGCGAGACCCAGCAGCGGAGCGATGGCCAGCAGGATGCCCAAGGTCGTGGCCACGCCTTTGCCGCCGCGAAAGCCGAAATAGAGGGGGTAGAGATGACCGAGGAAGGTCGCCAAGGCCACCAGGGCCACGACCCAGGCCGGTAATCCTGCCAGGCGAGCCGCCAGGACCGGCAGCAAGCCCTTGAACAGATCCCCGAGCAAGGTCAATGCCGCCGCCTTCTTCCCGCCCAGGCGCAGTACATTGGTCGCCCCAGGATTGTACGAACCTGCCTGTCGCGGATCAGGCAGTCCCAAGGCACGGCTGACAAAGATGGCTGTGGCGAGGGAACCGACAAGATACGCGGCCAGACACCACAACAGGACTAGCCAGGAAGAGGAAAATAGCAAAACCGGGTCTCTCAGTGCATGGCAGCTGCCGGAGAAAGCGGTATCATAAAGCATTCCCTGGCGAAGAACAGGCTTTGCCAGGCAACAGAATGGAGAGCCCATGGATATCCTTTTCGTGCGCGAACTCAAGGTCCAGACCCGAATTGGTATCTACGACTGGGAGCGTGAGGTGCCGCAGACGGTCCTGATCGACCTGGAAATTGCCGCAGACGCAGCGCGGGCTGCCGCGAGTGACAGGGTAAACGCCACCATCAACTACCAAACTGTGTGTGACCGTATTGTCGAATATCTGGAAGCAACGGAAACACAGCTGGTCGAGACCGTGGCGGAAACCCTTGCGCGTATGGTGCGCGAGGACTTCGGCGCGCCCTGGGTGCGGGTAGGTGTGCACAAACCGGCGGCGGTGCGCGGTACCCGCGACGTGGGCGTACGCATCGAGCGGGGAACGCTACAGACTGGCAGTTGACTGCCAGCGGAACTGGGGTCAAGCGATCTCTCTCTAGCTTGCAATCCCCCTGCCGAGGCGCTAGGGTGTTGTCAAGAATATCGGAAAACCTGACGTAACTTGCTGATATACTGGTTTATTATCGTTACTGTGGGAGGAGAAAGCAGATGCAGAATGTATCCATTTCGCCGCTACGCGCGGGCATCATTGGCGTCGTATTCCTGGGCCTTGCTGGCCTTGTCAGTGTTTCCGCGTTAGCGGCTACAGCCGGGCAGGTTCAGGACTTCGCCCGGGCCGTAGAGCAGATCAAGCCATTGAACGAGCAGGTCCATGCCGCGATCAACAAGCCTGGGGTTACAGACGCGCAGAAGCAGGCAATGAAGAAATCTTACATGGACAAGGTGAATGCCATTTTGGCGAGTCATCACCTGACGGCGGAGCAATATTCCAGCATGCTGCAGGAGACGCAGAAAAATCCTGCCTTTGCCAAGGAAGTCGAAGCCGCTATGCGTTGAGGGCGCTTCCTCGCTGTGGGCAGATTTTTATTGACAGGGGCGGCACTTCACTTTATCCTCTCGCGCCTTGACGTACAGGTAGAGCGGAGTGCTGCATGAAAACCTATTCTGCCAAATCCCATGAAGTACAAGGGGATTGGTTTGTTGTCGATGCCACGGACAAGGTCCTTGGCCGTCTTTCCGCGGAAATTGCCAAGCGCCTGCGCGGCAAGCACAAGCCGGAGTACACTCCGCATGCCGACATCGGCGACTACATCGTCGTCATCAATGCCGACAAAATCGCGGTGACTGGCAACAAGGCCAAGGATAAGATGTATTATCGGCATACCGGTTACGTCGGCAACCTGAAGAGCGCGTCTTTTGAGAAAATGATGGAGACGCATCCAGAGCGAGTCATCGAGCTCGCTGTCAAGGGCATGCTGCCGAAGAATCCCTTGGGTCGAGCCATGTATCGTAAGCTCAAGGTCTACACCGGCGCGCAGCACCCGCACGCGGCGCAGCAGCCCCAACCCCTGCAATTCTAAGGCGGATTTCGTATGGAACAGTATTACGGTACCGGTCGTCGCAAGAGTGCTACCGCGCGTGTCTACCTGCGGCGCGGCAGCGGCAAGATCAGCATCAACAAGCGCAGTCTGGAAGAGTATTTTGGCCGCGAAACCTCGCGCATGATCGTGTTGCAGCCCCTGGAGTTGACCGGTAACGGCAGCCAGTTCGATATCCTTGTCAACGTCAGTGGCGGTGGCGCCAGTGGTCAGGCGGGTGCGATTCGTCATGGTATCACCCGTGCCCTGATGGCTTACGATGAGACCCTGCGGCGTCCTCTGCGTAGCGCGGGTTTCGTGACCCGTGACGCACGCGAGGTAGAGCGCAAGAAGGTCGGCAAGCACAAGGCGCGGCGCAGCCACCAGTTCTCCAAGCGCTGAGAGATATCGCGCTCGGTCCAGCCGCCTCCGGGCGGCTTTTCTATTTGTTCGGGGGACGACATCATGATTCGCGTCGGTATAGTTGGCGGTACCGGGTACACAGGCGTCGAGCTGTTGCGTTTGCTGTTGCCGCATCCGGAAGTCGAAGTCGCTGTTATTACCTCCCGAGGCGAAGCAGGGCAGCGGGTCGATGGTCTATTCCCTAGTTTGCGTGGGCATACCGATCTAAAATTTTCGGCGGTTTCCAGCAAGGATCTCCAGGGTCTGGATGTAATATTCTTTGCCACTCCCCATGGTGTGGCCATGGAAATGGCGCCTGAGCTTCTGGCGGCGGGGGTCAGACTGATCGACCTTAGCGCCGATTTCCGTCTTGCCGATGCTGCACTTTTTGCGGAGTGGTACCACCAGGAGCACTCCAGTCCCGCGCTTCTGCCGCAGGCCAGTTACGGCTTACCAGAGCTCTTTCGCGACGAAATCCGCGGCAGTCGCCTGGTGGCCAATCCCGGCTGCTACCCGACGGCGGTTACCTTGGGCTTTGCTCCTCTGCTGGAGGCGGACCTGCTTGATCCAGACTGCCTGATTGCCGATTGCAAGTCCGGTGTGAGTGGCGCTGGTCGCACGGCCCGTCTGGGCCTGATCTTGCCGGAAAGCGCCGATAGCGTGACTGCTTATGGCGTGAGTGGGCACCGCCACCGTCCCGAAATCGAGGAGACTCTGAGCCGGATCGCGGGCGCAGACATCCAAGTCCAGTTTTCGCCGCACCTGATGCCGATGATCCGCGGTATTCACGCGACCCTCTATGGCCGATTGCGCAAGCCGATGAGCAACGAAGCACTGCAGAACCTCTTTGCGCAGCGTTATGCGCAAGAACCCTTTGTCGACGTGCTGCCCTTCGGCGAGCATCCCAGTACCCGTACGGTGCGCGGCGCCAATGTCTGCCGCATTGCCCTGCACCAGCCACGACCGGGGCAAGTAGTGGTCCTCTCGGCCATCGATAATTTGGTGAAGGGTGCCGCCGGGCAAGCGGTGCAAAACCTGAATGTACTCTTTGCCTGGCCGGAAAATCTGGGATTGGCGCAAATCCCGCTCTTACCGTAGCCGTAACTTATCAAAAAAGTTGCGCCATATACCATCTATTTTAAAAGCGCGATGTAAACTTGCCGAATCACGTTTTTCGACTATAGTAACTGGTATGGGGGCGCTGGCTCTGCGTACTAGAGTCTGGTGACTGATATCATCTTGGGAAGAGTGGCGCTTCCCAGAGTACCGGGGATCCAGTGTTGTATAGCGTAGAACGAATCATCCATTGCCTGCGTTTGCCGCAACGCAATCGCTATGTTCAATTCTGACTTCGCCATGCTCGCCGCGCAGGGTCAGCACGACTTTGATCGACGACGCCGGCGACTACGGCGCAGTATCCGCGCGTTTTTTTGGGGTATTGCCATCATATTTTTCCTGCTGTACGGTTGGCTGGTCCGCACAGAAATAGAGCGTCAGCAGGAAAACTTCTTCCATCTCAAAACGCATCAGCTCAATACCATGGCACAGCAGATACGGCGACGTCTGGATGGCCATTTTCATGATCTCCTGTTTTTGCGGGAAACCCTGCGTTTTGATGCGGGGCAATCGCCCTATCCGGATCTCGAGAGCCGTAAGACTCTGAAGAGTTATCAGAAGAACCACCGGAATTCTTTGGCGACCAATATCCAGGATGCCAGTGGGAATATCATTGTCTGGTCGACCAATCGCGCACAAAGTCCGCATGCGATGGTCCCGGGGAGCGCGTTTTTTACTGCCAGTGGCGAACGCGACTGGCTCGTTGCCGAACCCCTCTATGCCGCGAGATATGGGTTGTGGATCCTTCCCACACGTATCCCTCTCTACGATGCACGGGGAAAACCAGTAGGGTTTCTGGGCCAACCGGTTGCCATGCGGGATTTGCTAAGTCAGGTACCTCAACCGGGAGTGCTGGTCTGGGTAGAGCGCCTTGGTCAACCCATCGCGGAACTCGATGCCGGTGGGCATTGGGGGCCGCCGGACCCGCAGAATGTCTCAGATCTGCAGCGGGTACGGGCTCCCATACCGGGCCTACCCTGGGTCCTGGAGATGCGCTGGCGCCGTAGTGGTTGGCTGGATACCCTTTCTTTTGCTCAATGGTTGCAGCTCAGTCTGCCGTTTGTTGCGCTGATGATCCTCCTTTGGGTTTTTTATCGAATAGCAATCAAAAATGCGGATTCCTTGCTTGGCTTGCGGCAATTCCAGTCGGCAGCGCTTGCCATTCATCATCGTTTGTTGCGGGTGAAGAATCTGTTCGATCTGTACCCTGCGATCTGCGATGCGGTAGTCCAGGAAAGTGGCATTCACAGTTGTTTTCTCCTGCAGGCCGATATCAATGAATCCACCGCAAACTTGTTGGCCATGGCGAGTACCGATCGCCAGTTTGTCGACTTGAAGGATCTCTCCCTGCCGGTGGGGACGGCTGGAGAAGTACCTCAGACCTTGGTGGGCCGGGCGCTGCATCGTGGTAGTGTACAGCGCATCGACCGTATACAGGACTGTGTACTGCTGGCCTCGCTGAAGGAGTCGCTGGCGAGGGAAGATCTGTGTTGCGCAATCGCCCAGCCCCTATTCCTGGAGGGGCGCTCCCAAGCCTGGGGCGTGTTGCTCTGTTTACTGCGAGAGCAAAGCCAGACGACGAATGCTGTCGAACCATTCCTGCAGCAGGTTGCGGAAAGCTTCGGCCTGATTTTGAGCCTTTGGCAGCGCCGGAATGCGCTGGAACAAGCCCAGGGAATGCTGGATCTTCTGGCGGACTTCGATCCCCTTACCGGTGCCGCGAATCGCTCGCGGCTGGAACAAGCCTACACCAGGTTTCACTTTCAGGTCGTAGAGAGTGGTGAGGGGGCGGCCCTGGCGGTGCTAGACATTGATGATTTCCATCAGATCAACGAACGTTTCCAACGCCAGATCGGAGACCAGATCCTGTCGCTTGTACGGGAGCGTTTGGAGAGTGTTTTGGGACCGGACGATCTGGTGGCACGTCTTGGTGGAGATGAATTCATCCTGCTGTTTTTTGTCGTGGGTGGCGTGCCGGGTCTGCGGCAGAAGCTCGACGATGTGGAAGCTGCGCTCGGCATCGATTTTGCGCTGCCTGACGGCAAGCTGCAGTTGACAGCCAGCATGGGTGTGGCAATGCTCGCCGGTGATGAGGAACATTACCTCGATAGTCTCCTGCGCCAGGCACGGCAGGCATTGAGCTTGGCCAAGGCGCACAAGGCCGACCGTTTGCACAGTTGGGCGATTGCCGGGCAGGAGTTGGAAACCAAGGCTCGCACTCTCGCACAACGCCTCCTGGCGGAAAATGGCCTTGAGGTCTGGTATCAACCGATCATCGACGGTTTTGATGGTGGTGTCCGCGGAGTGGAGGCGCTTGCCCGTCTGCGGGATGTGGATGGCCGTGTCCTGACCCCGGCAGAATTTCTTCCCCATCTCAAATTGGGGGAGCTCCAGAACCTGAGCTGGCAACTGCTCACAGCCGCTCTGCAGGACATCGGCGCACTGGAGACGGAGGGCTGGCTCCTTGGGCTGTCCTTCAATGTCCCGGCACAATCGTTCACGCGTTACTGCCTGCCTTGCCTGCGCGGTATCCTGGCGGCAAGCCCTGTGTCGCCGGACCGCATCACCATGGAGATCCTGGAAAGTGGAGATTTCCTCGATCAGCCCGTGGCGGCAGAGGTGATGGCTGAGATTCGTGCCATGGGCATCCATCTGGCTCTCGATGATGTGGGTACCGCTTATGCCTCCTTGGAGCGCCTGCGCGATCTACCGATTGACAAAATTAAGGTGGATCAACATTTTGTGCGCGCGTTGCCGGAGCATCCAGAGGATCTGCACTTCATCCGGGTCCTGCAGGATCTCGCCGAGGAACTCGGCGTGGAGCTGGTGGTGGAAGGTGTCGAAACTGCCGAAATCCTCGACGTGCTTCTGACGCTCGGGGTCGCTAAGTTGCAGGGCTATGGCATCAGTCGGCCCCTTCCCTTCAAGGATCTGCGCCGCTTTCTGGAAGTCCCTCTGCGCTTGGATGGCGCAAGACCGGCAACATTGTTCGGATTGTTTGCGGGGATTTTGAGCATTCACGCGGTCATCAAGAAAACCTTGCAACCCGCAGGGCGGCAGTTGTTTATCTTGGAGAGTGCCTTGCGTCGCGATGGTCCCTATGATGCCGCCTTGTCTCGTCTGGGCTACAGCGCAGGAGACCCCCTGTACATCGCCTATCGCCAGTATCAATCGATGCTCTCTCGCGCTTTGGCGGGCGGAGCCGATTCTCCGCGCAACCATTACTGGCAGGATGTGGAGGAGGCGCTGCGCAATCTTCAGAGCCAAATCCTTGCCGAGCGTCAGCGAGAGATTCCCGGCAATGGAGACGAGCCCTAGGCGAAACTGTCGACATTCGGCGACAGTTGCCGAAACCAAAGCGATGGTAGAACCTTGATATTCCAGCATCTTCATTTCCGGCATGTACTTTGCTTGGCTTTCTCTCCGAAGGATCAAAACACGGAGGTGTAGCCATGAAATTCTTTGACAAAAAAGTCGTTGCTGCGATGGTGGGAGCGGTGTTGGGCCTTGCCTCCCTGGGCTACAGCGTGGCCGCAAGTGCCGACGATTTGAATCTTGGGGTCGCGGTCCCGGGCCTGAGTCTGTATCTGGGGAATGCGCCCGGTTACTATGTCGCTCCACCGGTGATCTATGCGCCGCCACCCCGTCGGGTCTATTACGCGCCCCCGCCACCCCGGGTAGTGGTATACCAGCCAGCACCGCGCTGGCGTCCGGGCCCACCGCCATGGGCCGGTCGTTGGCAGCGCGATCGCGACTGGGATGATGGCTGGCATCGTGATTGGCATCACTAAGAACCAGAGAAGAGGAGATCGTATGAACAACATGACAGGCCGTATTGTAAAATCTGCGGTTCTGCTGCTACTGGTCGCTGGCTTGGCGGGCTGCGCCAATATGAGCCCCACCGGCCAGCGTGCCCTGAGTGGTGGCGCTATCGGCGCCGCCGGAGGCGCCGTTCTGGGTACTGTCGTCGCTGGTAATCCTGCGGTGGGGGCGGCCGTCGGGGGCGCGGTCGGCGCCGGTGTTGGGGCGGCCCTGCCGAATATCGAGCGTTCCCTAAACGGGAATTGAAGTGGTTGCGGGGCGGCAGCGCTCCGCTTGACGCTTGTCCAACCCCTTTGCGATCATGACGTGATCTATCGGTTATGATCTTTGGGGGAATATGGAAGCCAGCGACCGAAAGCGCCTGCTGCGTGAAATGCTTTTTGCGCGTCGTTTTGAAGAGCGATGCGCCCAGGCTTACCAGGAACGGGAGATCGGTGGCTTTCTCCACCTCTATCCCGGTCAGGAGGCCTGTGCCATTGGGGTGCTGGAAAAGGCACGCAAGGGTCAGGACTATGTGGTTACCGGGTATCGTGACCACATTCACGCGATTCAGTGTGGCGCCGATCCCAAGGAGGTCATGGCCGAGCTCTACGGTAAGGAAACCGGGTCTTCCCGTGGTCGCGGTGGTTCCATGCACATCTATGACGTCGATCACCATTTCATGGGTGGCTATGCCCTGGTCGGTGGCCCTTTCCCTCTTGCCGCCGGCTTTGCCAAGGCCATCAAGCTGCGCGGCGGGGACGAAATCGCCATCTGTTTTCTCGGCGATGGCGCCAACAATCAGGGTACTTTTCATGAAACCATGAATATGGCCAGCCTATGGAAGCTGCCGGTGCTCTTCGTCTGCGAAAACAATCTCTACGGCATCGGTACGGCAATCGAACGCGCCTCCTCCGAGATCAATCAGTACCTGCGTGTCGCCCCCTATAAGATCGCGGCTTCCCAGGTGGATGGTCAGGATATCGATGTGGTCATGGCAGAGGCCGAGAAGGCCATCACCCATGTCCGCGAGAAGAGAGAGCCTTATTTTCTCGAGTTGATGACCTACCGTCTGCGTGGGCACTCCATGTCCGACTCCGGCGCCTATCGTAGCAAGGAAGAAGTGGAGCAATGGGCGCAGCGTGATCCCATCGGCATCTACAAGAAACGGCTGGAAGCAGCGGGCATCATCGATGCCGCCGCTTTCCAGGCGATGGACGAGGAAATCCTGGAGCAGATTGAAAACGAGATCGTCCGCTTTGCTCTCGAAAGTCCGGAGCCCCGGGTCGAGGATCTGGAGCGGTATGTGTACGTGGCAGAGGGGGCGTAAGCATGGCAGAGATGATGTATTGGCAGGCCATTTTGCGTGCCCACGACGAGGAGCTGGCACGGGATCCGCTGGTGTTTGCAATGGGCGAGGATATTGGTGTGGCCGGGGGGACCTATAAGGCGACATCGGGTCTCTATGCGAAATATGGTCCGGAGCGGGTAATCGACACCCCCATTTCGGAGAATAGCTATACCGGTATCGGGATCGGTGCAGCCATGCTTGGTTGCCGCCCCATCGTCGAAATCATGAGTGTCAACTTCGCCTGGCTGGCGATGGATCAGCTCATGAACAACGCTGCCAAGATCCACTATATGTCTGGCGGCAAGATCCGCTGCCCCTTCGTCATGCGGGTGCCCGGCGGCACCGCGCATCAGTTGGGGGCACAGCACTCGGCACGCATGGAAAAGGTGTTCATGGGAATTTCTGGCCTGCGCGTTGTGACCCCCGCTACCCCCCGCGACGCCTATGGCTTGCTCAAGAGTGCCGTGCGCTCCGATGATCCGGTTGTGCTTATCGAACATGAAAGCATGTATAACCTGAAAGGCGAGGTGCCGGACGAGGAGTTTTTCACTCCGCTGGAAGGCGTGAAAGTAATGCGTCCGGGGCGGGATCTGAGCATCTTTGCCTATAACATCAGTGTCCACTGGGCCTTGCAGGCAGCGGAGCGTCTGGCCAAGGAGGGGGTCGAGGCCGAGGTCATCGACCTGCGTGCCCTGAAACCTCTGGATCGTGCAGGCATTGCTGCCAGTGTGCGCAAGACGCACCGTGCCCTTATCGTCGAGGAAGATGAGGCCCCGGTGGGAGTGGGTGCCGAGGTGATGGCCTTGATCAACGAAGATGCCTTCTTCGAGCTCGACGCCGCACCCGTGCGCGTACACGCGAAGGACGTGCCCATCCCCTACAATCGCCGCCTGGAAAAGGCGGCCATTCCCAATGCCGACGACGTAGTCGCAGCAGCCAAAAAACTGCTGGGCAAGTAATTTCCGGCGCTCCGCGAGGGCGCGCCCACCTTTTTGAAATGGTGAGATATGGCTGAAGCATACGTCATCAAAATGCCCCAATTGTCGGATACCATGACCGAGGGCGTGCTGGTCTCCTGGGAAAAGCAAGCCGGCGAGCGCGTCGAACGCGGGGACGTGGTTGCGACAGTGGAAACCGACAAGGCCATCATGGACGTCGAGGTCTTTCGCTCCGGCTACCTGGCTGGTCCGCTGGCAGCTGTCGACGCCGTAGTGCCGGTGGGTGAAGCCATCGCCTATCTGGTCGATAGTCCTGACGCGAGCGTGGAGGCCAGTCCGGCAGCGACATCGAGCAGCCCGCCGCCAGCCGCGTCGAACGCCGACCTGGGGTATGCCATCAAGATGCCGCAACTGTCGGACACCATGACGGAAGGCGTGCTGGTCTCCTGGGAAAAACAGCCCGGCGAGCGTGTCGAACGCGGGGGCGTGGTTGCGACAGTGGAAACCGACAAGGCCATCATGGATGTCGAAGTCTTCCGCTCTGGTTTCCTGTCCGGCCCCTTGGTGGCGGCAGATGCCGTGGTTCCGGTGGGCGAACCCGTTGCCTATCTGGTGGATGAGCCTACGCAGGTCCGGCGCGATACCGCCTCAGTGGCTGCGACGCCCGCCAAGTCCAATGCAGAAACGGCTGCGGCAGCGCCTGCGCCCATGCCCTCTGCTCCCGCTGCCAGCGCGCAAGCTCCACTGCGGACAAGTGGCGTCGTCCAGCCGGCCCCCCGGCCGACGAGCGCTACGGCCAGCCCTTATGCCCGCCTGCTGGCCGGGGAGCGCGGCGTGTCTCTGGAAGAGCTTCGTGGGTCGGGTCCAGCGGGCGTCATCGTGGCTGCCGATGTCCTCGCCCGGAGTTCCGCGCCGGCCGCCGTTGCCGTCCCGGTGGCAGCGCCGGTGCCTGGCAATGGCCGTGCGATGACTGCCATCGAAAAGGCCATCAGTCAGGCCATGACGGCTTCCCTCAGCATCCCGGTATTTCATGTGACCATCCACGTGCAGCCGGATGCTTTGCTGCGGGTGGCCAAGGCCAGCGGGGTCTCGGTCACCGTGGCCTTGGCCAAGGCTGCCTCCGCGGCCCTCGAAAAGCATCCCCTGATCAACGCCGCCTATCAGCCGGGGGATCGCATCGTCGACAATCGGTCGCACGACATTGGTATTGCCGCCACCACGGAAGACGGCGGTCTGGTGGTACCCGTCTTGCGCGACGTGGCCAGCCATTCCCTGAGTGAATTGCAGGCGGCGTGGAAGCCTTTGCTGGAGAAGGCGCGCAAGCGGCGCATGAGTCCGCCGGAGTATCAGAACCCAACCTTCACCATTTCCAACATGGGCATGTACGGCATCAGTCAGTTCGATGCCATCGTTACTCCGGGTACGGCCGCGATCCTCGCGGTGGCGGCGACGGGTCCGCAGGGCATGCCAATCACCATCACCGCCGACCACCGGGTGGTCAATGGGGCGGAGGCGGCGGCATTTCTCAAGGATCTGAAAATGGCCATCGAGCAGCCCGAGGCTTGGGCCGGAAGCAGCGGTCCCGTCATCCCCGAGGGCGACTACGATACCCAGGTGCTGGTCATTGGCGGTGGTCCTGGTGGTGAGGATTGTGCACGGGAGCTGGCTGAGCATGGCATTCGGGTTACCCTGGTGAACAATGCCCCCTATCCCGGAGGCGAGTGTCTCTGGCGCGGTTGTATTCCCTCCAAGGCGTGGCGCGCGGCGGCCGACCGCATTCGCGATCGCGCCCACGACGCCGCCATGGGTATCGCCCTGGGCGAAGCCAAGCTGGATTGGGCGCAACTGGAAAAACATCGCCGTGGTATCCTGCAGACGCGCGGTGAGATGGCGCTGAAGACTGACCAAGGCATGAAGATTCAGGTACTGGAAGGCTTCGCTCGATTCACCGGGCCGCATAGCGTCGAAATCGCGGGCAAGGACGCCCGCAGCCTGAGCTTCGGCGCCTGCGTCATTGCCACTGGTGCGCCGGCCTTCGTGCCGCCCATTCCCGGCGCGCGGGAAGCGCTGGCCGCGGGTGCTGCGGTGACCTCGGATACGGTCTGGGACCTTGCTGCGCCCCCGAAGAAACTCTGTGTCATCGGCGCCGGTGCGATCGGCATGGAAATGGCGCAGATGTTCCACGATTTCGGTGCCGAGGTGCTGGTGCTGGAGGCCCTGCCACGTCCGGTCGCCGAAATGGAGAAAGAGGTTGCCGAGCAACTGATGGCGGTGCTGGCCAAGAACAGCCCGCGTCTTACGGTGCGCACCAGTGTGGCGGTGCAGAAGATCAGCGGTGGCAAGGGAGATGTGACGGTATGCTATCGTGACGCCGAAGCTCAGGAGCACGACTATGTCGCCGAGCTGCTGCTGATCGCTACCGGTAAGCGTCCGCATACCGAAGCCCTGCAACTGGACAAGGCCGGCGTACAGCTGGGCGAGCGCGGCGCCATTGCCACCAATGATCGCTGTCAGACCAATGTCCCGCATATCTTTGCCGTCGGTGACGTCATCGGCGGCTACATGCTTGCCCATACGGCCGGCCAACAGGGGCGGGTAGCGGCGGCCAATCTGCTGGGCGAATCGGCGCGCTACGATCAGCGCAAGGACAGTGGCGTGACCTTTACCCGCCCGCAGGTGGCCTTCGTCGGCCTTTCCGGTGAGCAGGCCAAGGCCGTCGGGATAGATGTGGCAGAGGTCAAGGTGCCCTTGTCCATCGACGCCAAGGCGATGATGACCGGCGAGACCGAGGGCTTGATCAAGTTGGTCGCGGACAAGCAGAGTCAGCGCATCGTCGGGGTACACTTCCTGGCGGATCACGCCGATACCCTGGTCGGCGAGGCCGTCTTGATGGTCCATGGCGAACTGACGCTGGAACAGGTGGGCAGCGCCATTCATCCGCACCCGACGCAGACGGAGCTCTTTGGCGAAATGGCGCGGCGTCTGCAATCTCGGTTGCGGCGCTCGGCACGCAATAAGCAGTAAATCCCTTGAGCGAGCGCGCGCAAAAATCCGCCGCCAGCTACAGCGAGATCGCCGGCCTGCGCGGTTCCGTGATCCGTTTTTATGGAAGGATGCTGGATTTTGTCATCACAGTCCTCATCTTCCTCATGCTGATCACTTTGCTCTATGCGGTCTGGAGCCTGATCGGCGATGTCTACGCGGCATTTTTCAGTCTGCACCAGGAAGAGGTCATCTCCAATCTGGTCTCGGATGTGCTCTCGGTTTTCGTGCTCATCGAGCTTTTCCGCACCTTTACCGATTACCTCGAGTTTCACCGCATTCGCCTGCGGGTCCTGGCAGAAGTCGCCATTGTCTTCATCCTGCGCGAGGTCTTCATTGGCCTCTATGCCCATCGGCTGGGCCCTTTGGATCTGCTGGCCACGGCGGCGCTCCTGGCAGTGCTGGTGGCAGCCCGCGTTGCCGCCATTCAGTTCGTGCCCAAGCGCGGTCAGGACGGTTCTTGACGTCCGCAGGTAAAGACGAGCAAAATTGTCGGATATTTCTGATGCTACGCGCACGTGCGTGAGGAGAATGTGGGAATGAGCACAGCTACGGAAACCATGACGGATCTGGATACCCTGCCGCCGGTGATGACCCTGACCGACAGCGCTGCGGACAAGATCAAATCCCTGATCGAAGAGGAGGGCAGCCCGGATCTCAAGCTGCGGGTCTTCGTGACCGGGGGGGGCTGTTCGGGCTTTCAGTACGGCTTCACCTTTGACGAAAACGTCAATGATGGCGACACCGAGGTGGAGCAGTTTGGCGTCCGCCTCTTGATCGATCCGATGAGCTATCAGTATCTGGTCGGTGCGGAAATCGACTATAGTGAGGGTCTGGAAGGCGCGCAGTTCGTTATCAAGAACCCCAACGCTACGACCACCTGCGGTTGCGGGTCGTCCTTCTCCGCCTGAAAGGCCCCGGCAGAGCAAGGCCGAAAGGGAGGCATCCGTCTCCCTTTCTTTTTTTGCGCGGGGTATGATGCAGTAGTTCCCTGCCCCTGTCCAAAGGAGAAACGCCATGACTGATGCCACTGTCGTCCCCGGACTGGAAGGGGTGCCCGCCACCCATTCCGCTATCTCTCATATCGATGGGACGGCGGGCTTGCTCTCGTATCGCGGCTATCCCATCGCCGAGCTGGTTGCGCAGAGTAACTATGAGGAGGTCGCTTTGCTGCTCCTCGACGGGGAGCTGCCCCAGGCCAAAGATCTCGAACGTTTTGATGCGGGACTGCGGGCGCATCGCCAGATCAAGTACAACGTGCGGGAAATCATGAAGTTTCTGCCGGTGACCGGGCATCCCATGGACATGCTGCATTGCGCCATTGCCAGCCTGGGGATGTTCTATCCGCAGCAGGAGCTATCCGATGCCGAACGGGACAATGCCTCGCATCTCGATGCCATGGCGATGCGCATCATTGCGCGGATACCCACCATTGTCGCCATGTGGGATCAGATGCGCTTTGGCAATGATCCCATCCCGCCGCGCAGCGACCTGTCGCATGCCGCCAACTTTCTCTACATGCTGCACGGGCGTGAGCCGGATCCGCTGCACGCGCGGATTCTCGATGCCTGCTTCATCCTGCATGCGGAGCACACCATCAACGCCAGTACCTTCTCGGTCCTGGTCAGCACCTCCACCCTCACCAATCCCTATCATGTGATTGCCGGGGCAGTGGGCACCCTCGCGGGCCCTTTGCATGGCGGTGCCAATCAGCGCGTGGTGGAGATGCTCGAGGAGATTGGCAGCGTGGATAATGTCGTGCCTTTTCTGGAGGCGCGCCTCGCGGCCAAGGAAAAGATCTGGGGCTTCGGCCATCGGGTCTACAAAACCACCGACCCGCGTGCGGCCATCCTCAAGGAGATGATGGCGGACTTGGCGCAGGCGGGACATCTGCGGCAAAGCAAGCAGTTCGCCATCGCCCGCGCCCTGGAGGAGGCCGCTGCAGAACGCCTGGGGCCGAAAGGGATCCATGCCAATGTCGACTTCTACTCGGGTGTGCTGTACCACGAGATGGGGATTCGCAGCGATCTCTTTACCCCCATCTTTGCCATGGCGCGTAGCGTCGGCTGGCTGGCGCACTGGCGCGAGCAGCTCAGCAATAACCGTATCTTCCGCCCCACACAAAATTATACGGGGGCCTCCACCCGCGCCTATCAACCTCTGTCGGAGCGTCACGCTTGATTTCCGTTCTTTCTACCCCAACGCGCCTGGTGACCAACCAGGTCGATCCGCTGCACGAACTGGAAGAGCACCTGGTTCGTAACCAGTGTGCCATCGAGCGCTGGTTCCGCTGTCAGTGGCAAAGCACCCCGCCGCCTTTTTATGGCTCGGTGGATCTACGCAACGCCGGTTTCAAGCTGGCGCCAATCGATACCAACCTGTTCCCCGCGGGCTTCAACAATCTCAACCCCGAGCATGAAGCGCTGCACATCACCGCGATCCAGCATTACCTGGATCAGTATCACCCGAGCCTGCAGCGTCTGCTGCTCATTCCCGAAAACCACACGCGTAACTTGTACTATCTGGAAAATGTGGCGCGGCTCGCGGAGTTGCTGCGGGAGGCGGGACTCGAGTTGCGCATTGCGTCCTGGATGCTGGAAGAGGCACAGGCCCATGAGCTGCCCTCGGGCGAGCGCCTGCTGATCGAGCCACTACGCCGCGTGGGAGCCCGCCTGCAGCTCGATGATTTCGATCCGCAGATGATCCTGCTCAACAATGATCTCTCGGGTGGCGTCCCCGAGATCTTGCAGGGGCTGGAGCAAACCCTGTTGCCGCCGCTGGCCGCCGGTTGGCAGACGCGGCGCAAGAGCCAGCATTTTGCCCACTACCGGCGCTTGGCTGTGGATTTTGCCGAGGTCGTCGATATCGATCCCTGGCTGATCGATCCTTTCTTTCGCCGCTGCACGGAAATCAACTTTCTGCAGGCCGAGGGACTGGATTGCCTGGTCACCAATGTCGACGCGGTCATCGCCGAAATCGCCGAGCGCTACCGCCACTATGGCATCGACGCGCGCCCCTTCGTCATCGTCAAAGCCGATGCCGGGACCTATGGCATGGGAGTGATGACCGCCTACTCGGGTGCTGAGCTGCGCGAGCTTAACCGCAAGGCGCGCACGCGCATGGCCAAGAGCAAGGAAGGACTGCCAGTGAGCGATGTTTTCATCCAGGAGGGCGTGTATACCTTCGAGCGGACGCCGGAAGACTTCGTTGCCGAGCCTGTTGTCTACCTGCTCGGACAACAGGTCCTCGGGGGGTTCTATCGCGTACATCGGGAGAAGGGTGAGGATGAGAGCCTCAACGCCCCGGGTGCCCATTTCGAGCCGATGGCCTTTGCCGAGCCTGGGATCAACCCCTGTCATAAATCCGCGCCTGACGCCCCCATCAACCGTCATTACGCCTATGGCGTCATAGCCCGACTGGCGTTGCTGGCGGCGGCACGCGAGGCCGAAGACTGGGCCAAGGCGAGGCGATGACAATGCGCGTTGTCATAGTCATGGATCCCATCGCCGGGATCAAACCCGCCAAAGACAGCACCTTTGCCATGTTGCTTTCCGCCCAGGCGCGCGGTCATGAATGCTGGCTCTGTACTCTGGATGGATTGTCTTTGCGAGATGGGCAGGCTTGGGGCCGGCTCCAGCCGGTGCAGGTCTGGGACGATAGTGAACGTTTTTTTGCATTGGGTGAAGCGGTTGCGCGACCCTTGCGGGATTTTGATTGCGTGCTGATGCGCAAGGATCCGCCGGTGGACATGGACTTCCTGCATGCCTGCCAGATTCTTGAACATGCCGGCACCTGGGTGGTCAACGATCCGGCCTCGATCCGGCTGGCCAACGAAAAGCTTTTCCCGTTACAGTTTTCCCGTTGGCTGCCCCCCTACCTGGTCAGCCGCGATATGGCGGAATTGCGGGGTTTTCTGCTGCAGCACGGGGAAATCGTCGTCAAACCGCTGGCCGCGCGGGGTGGCGAAGGAATCTTTTACCTGCACACTGAGGACCGCAACCTGGGTTCTATCCTCGAAACGATCACGGTGCGCGGCACGCATTTCGTCATGGCCCAGCGGTATCTGCCGGCGATCCGTCAGGGCGACAAGCGTATCCTGCTGGTGGATGGAGTGGCAGTACCCGGTGCCATGTTGCGGGTCCCCGCGGCGGATGATTTCCGTGGCAATCTCGTGGCGGGCGCGCAGGCCGTAGCTGCGGAGCTCAGTCCCGCCGAGCAGGAGCTTTGCGCCGAGATTGGACCCGTCCTGCGCGAGCGGGGTCTGCTCTTTGTCGGCATCGACGTGATCGGCGAGCGTCTCACCGAAATCAACGTGACGAGCCCGACCGGCGCCCGTGAAATTCGCCGCTTTTTCGATATCGACGCGACGGATTTGCTATGGGCACGGATCGAACAAGGTCGCTGAGACTGCCCTTCGATGGGCAAAGCGCGGTATCATAGCGGCATGGAATTCTCGTCGCTCAAAAATCACCTCTTGATTGCCATGCCCAGCCTGCATGATGGCCTCTTCGACCGTAGCGTCATCGTCGTCTGCGAGCACAATGCCGAAGGAGCGATGGGGGTGGTCATCAATCGTATCCTCGACATCAATATGGCCGACGCCCTCAAGGCCATAGACATTAGGCCATCGGAAGAGATGATTCACCTTCCAGTCTACTGGGGTGGACCGGTCAGCCCGCAGCACGGCTTCATTCTCCATCAGCCCCCGGGTGACTGGGAGTCCTCTTTGCTGGTAAGCGATACCCTGGCCCTGACTAGTTCGCCAGATATTCTCGCGGCGATCGCCGAGCACCGCGGGCCGGAGCAGTACCTGCTGACCCTGGGCTATGCCGGTTGGGGCGAAGGGCAGCTGGAGAAAGAAATCAGCGAAAATTCCTGGCTGCATGGCCCGGTCGATCCTCGCGTGCTATTCCAGCTCCCCGCTGGCGAGCGCTGGCAGGAGGCAGCGCGGGTGCTTGGTATCGATATGCGTCTGCTCAGTGGCGCGGTGGGTCATGCCTGAGCTTGGGCCCTGGCTCGGGATCGACTACGGCAGTAAGCGGATTGGTGTCGCCTTTCTCGGGGAAGCCGGTCTCGGCGCGCAACCTCTGGCCACCGTTCGCAACGGAGCGGGCGGGCCAGACTGGAGTGCGCTGGGGCGCTTGATCGCCGACTGGCAACCGCGCGCCGTGGTCATTGGCCTGCCATTGCAGGCGGATGGCAGCGAGGGGAAGACCGCTGCTGCGGCAAGACGTTTTGCGCAGACGTTCGCGCAGCGTCATCCCTTGCCGCAGCACTGGATCGACGAGCGACTCAGCAGCCATACGGCCGAGGCGCAAATGTGCGCGCGCGATCTCTCCCGCGCCGAGCGCGATCGTCTGCGCGACCAGCTTGCTGCCTGTGCGATCCTGGAGAGCTTTTACGAGGAGCAACGATGGCATCGACCTGGGATCTGAGTACCCTGATCGACTCCTTGCAGCGCGATCTGCAGGCCCGGATCGATCCGCAGAGCTGCGTGATGGTGGGGATCTACACCGGTGGCGTCTGGATTGCGCGGGAGCTGCACCGGCGCCTGGGGGTTTCTGCCCCTCTGGGAGAGCTCGATATTTCCTTTTATCGGGACGACTTCAGTCGTGTCGGGCTGCATCCCGAGGTCAAGGCCTCGCGTATCCCATTCTCCGTTGATGGCAGCCATCTGATCCTGGTCGACGATGTTCTCTACACCGGCCGTACGATTCGCGCCGCGCTGAACGAAATCTTCGATTATGGCCGTCCGGACCGAATCACCCTGGCAGTCCTCGTCGACCGGGGTCTGCGGGAGTTGCCTATCTGTGCCGATGTCGCCGCCCTGCGTTTGCGCAGCAACCCCTCTGATTACATCAAATTGCGCGGACCGAACCCGCTGTCCCTGGAGTTCCTCCCGGGTGGGGAGGTGGCACCAGCATGATGCCTTGGCGCATGGGGGAAGGCGATCCGCAGCGGGATGCCGAGGGACGTCTGCGCAACTTGCTGGCGATTGAGGGCTTGCGCGAAGGGGAGATTCTCGAAATTCTCGATAGTGCGGAATCTTTTTTGGGGATCGGCGAGCGCATGGTCAAGAAAATCCCCATCCTCCGGGGGCGGACCCTGGTGAATCTGTTTTACGAGAACAGCACGCGCACCCGCAGCACTTTTGAGCTTGCCGCCAAGCGCCTGTCGGCGGACGTGCTGAATATTGCCGTGGCGAGTAGCAGTGCCAGCAAGGGCGAATCCTTGCTCGACACCGTCGATAATCTGCTCGCCATGCAGGTGGATGGTTTCATCCTGCGCCATCCGGAAGCCGGGGCCGCGCACCTCCTGGCTCGTCATCTCGGCGAGCGCGCCTGGGTAGTGAATGCCGGCGACGGACAACATGCCCATCCTACCCAGGCCCTGCTCGATGTCTTCACCATTCGCCATCTGCTGGGACCCATTTCGGAGCGAGTGGTGGTCATCTTGGGAGATATTCTGCATTCCCGGGTGGCCCGCGCCCTGATCCACGCCCTCTCCATTCTCGGTTGCCCGCAGATTCGCGTGGTCGGTCCACGTACCCTCGTCCCGCCCGAACTCCAGGACCTGGGCGTCCATGTCTTTCATGAGCTGGAGCCAGCCCTTACCGGTGCCAATGTCGTATATGCCCTGCGCATGCAGCGCGAGCGCATGGACAGTCAGCGTCTGCCCAGCCTGGAGGAATATCACCGCCGCTTCGGCCTCAGCGCAGCGCGCCTGCGTCTAGCGGCGGACAATGCCGTGGTGTTGCATCCGGGTCCCATGAATCGCGGCGTCGAGCTCAGTGCCGAGGTGGCCGACGGTCCGCAGGCCATTATCCTGGAGCAGGTGACCCACGGCCTGGCCCTGCGCATGGCCGTCCTTGCCCGCCTAGCTGGAGGCAATCCATGAGCCTGCGTCGACGGATTCGTAACCTGCGCTTGATCGATCCGGTCAGCGGCAAGGATTACCGCGGAGATCTCGCCCTGGCGGCAGGAAAAATCCTTGCGCTGGGCGAGATCCCCGACGACTTCCAGGCGAACGAAGAGATCGATGGCAGTGGCCTCATCGCCTGTCCGGCCTTCCTCGAAACGCAGTTCCAGGCGCATACCCCGGGGTCGGGGCTGCATGGTGACCTGCGCAGTGAACTACACGCGGCGGCGGCCGGCGGTTTTGGCAGCGTCGTATTAGATCCGGATACCGCTCCGGTTGCCGATACGCCTGGCGTCCTCTACCAACAACGAGCGGCAGCGGAGGCCGTTGATTATCTGCGCGTGTACCTGAGCGGCGCCTTGACAAGGGAGCTGCAGGGAGAGAGCCTCAGCGAGATGGCGGCCCTCGCCGAGGCCGGGGCGCAAATCTTCAGCCAAGGACGACAATCCGTAGCCGATAGCCAACGTCTGCGCCTGGCCCTGAGCTATGCCGCGGATCTTGGACGCACGGTCTTTCTCTGGCCGGAGGATCGTTGCCTTGCCGGTAACGGCGTCATGGATGAAGGTCCGTTGAGCCTGCGCCTGGGGCTCGCTGCGCGTCCGCAGGCAGCCGAGGAGATTGGCGTGGAACGCGATCTGCGCGTTGCGCGCCTGGCGGGTGCGGCGGTGCATTTCCCCAGTCTCAGCTCGGCGGCGGCCATTGCCCGGGTTGCCGAGGCACGGCGCGGGGGGCAGGTGGTAAGCTGCGGGGTCAGCCTGCACCACCTGCTGCTGAGTGCCGAAGATATCGGTTATTTCAACACCCACAGCAAGATCCTGCCGCCATTACGCAATCAGAAAAATCGTGACGATCTGCTGCGCGCGTTGGCGGATGGGGCCATTCAGTGTCTTACTAGCCAGCATGTGCCGTGGGGCCGCGAAACGGAAGGGCAGACCTTCGCGCAAGCGCCCTTTGGCATCGCTGCAGTGCAGTGGACCCTGCCTCTTGCCCTGCGCCTGGTCGAAGAAGGCAGCTTGGACCTGCTGCAAATGATTCGTCTGTTTACTACCGGCCCCGCAGCTGTTCTTGGCCTGCCGCCACCGTCCCTGGCGCCGGGGGCAAACGCTGATCTTTGTGTCTTTGACCCTGACGCCGAGCTGCAGCCAAGCGCGACGGGCTTCAGTCGTGCCCGCAATCATCCCTACGCGGGCTGGCCACTGCGCGGGCAGGTACGCTACCTCTTTGTCGACGGACGGCTTCGTTACTGCAGTGCCGCCGGATGAAGCGACCTAATTCCCTTTCCTGGCTGACGGTTTTTGGCTTCGGTCTGGCCATTGTGCCGTTGGTCCTGGTGATCGTGAGCATCACCCTGACCATCTCCCGTTTTGCCGAGGAGGGTCAGAGCAGCATCCTGCGCGCCGTAGCCCTGAGTGATAGCGCCAACCGTATGGCTAATGCGGTCCGCTCCATGGAGCGTTATGGCCTGCAATATACGGTGCTACAGGACTCTGCGCTGCTCGTGCTCTTTCAGCAAAGTTTTGAAGAATATCAACAGGTCAGCAAGCGTTTTGCCGCCGCGGGTCCAAATGTGGTCGATCAAAAGCGTTTGCATCGTCTAGATGAGAACCTGGCCAAGGCCCGCCGCGCCTTGCCTCTCGCCGCCCTCGAGGGGGGGCGGGGCAGCCTGGATCAGAATTTCAGCACGGCCAGCCGCGAAATGCAGCAGCTCCAGGAAGATGTCAATGATGGCATCAGTGCGCAGGTCAAGCACCTTGGCGACCGTGCCCTGAAGATCAAGCGTCTGACTCTCTACGAAGTGTTGCTGGCGCTACCGTTGACCATCGTCGTGGCTATCTTCTTCATCATCCTCATTACCCGCCCCATCAAGCGGCTCGATCGCGCGATTTCCAGTCTCGGAGATGGCGACCTCGCCAGTCCTATCCAAGTGAACGGTCCCAAGGACATTGCTGCGCTCGGCGATCGACTGGAGTGGCTGCGACAACACCTGCAGGAGCTGGAGGTGACAAAAATTCACTTCCTGCGGCAGCTTTCGCATGAGCTGAAAACGCCACTCACCGCGATCCGTGAGGGTTCGGAACTGCTGCAGGAGGATCTTGGTCAAGGCCTGGCCGCCGAGCAACGCGAAATCGTCGATATCGTCCGCGACAACAGCCTGCGTCTCCAGCGTCTCATCGAAGATCTCCTGCGTTTCAGTGTTGCCGAGGGGCCAGCGGTGAGCGCCGGCATGCGCCATCCGATCCCGCTGCACGACGTCATCGAAGAGCTGTTGCAAAGCTATAAGCCGTTGCTCCGCAGCAAGGGTATGCGCATAGACCAGCAGATTGCCGAACTCTGGACGGCGGCACACCGCGACCGGATCCGCACTATCTGCGATAATCTTTTGTCTAATGCCGTGAAGTTCTCACCGCAAGGGTCTACCATACGGGTGCGCCTGTGGCAGGATGGCGAAGAGGCGGTTCTCGATGTCATCGATTCGGGCCCTGGAGTGGCGCCCAAAGAGCGCGACAAAATTTTTGATATTCTGTATCGGGGTAGCGCCAGCGAATCGGGAAAGATCGAGGGCAGCGGACTGGGTTTGGCCATTACCAGGGAATATGTTTTGAGTTATGGGGGAAGTCTTGAAATTCTCGACAGTGAGGGGCAAGGGGCACATTTTCAAGTTCGTCTCCCCAGTATTCAGCATGACTCTTTTAGCCCTGAGTCTGAGCGGTTGCGCCGAGATGCCGGTGAGCAAACCTGAGCCCCATAGCGTCGTTCTCCAAGCGGACCAGATCATCGTCTCGCGCGCCGCCTACCAGCAGCTGCAGGAAAGGGCTGCACAGGCGCAGAGTCAGGCGGCAGCCACGGCTGCCTGTGTTTCCGCGCAAAGCCGGATCGCCGGTCTGCAAAAAGAACTCGCAGACTTACGCGCCGGAGATCCAAGTTACCAAAATCTACAAGACAAGATCAACGAGTTGCAGAGCCGCCTCAACCAATCCCAACAACGGGAAGGGGAGTTGCGAAAAAAGCTTAGCGAATTGATACAAATCGAAAAAAATTCCCGCATGGTGGGAGGGCGATAAATTGGCCAAGCAAGCGAAAATCTTACTTGTAGATGACGACGCCGATTTGTTGCGCCTTTTGTCGTTGCGGATGAAAAGCGCGGGTTACCAGATCAGTACCGCGGCCAATGGGCGGGAGGCCCTTTCGCAGCTGGCCGTCGAACATCCGGCCCTGGTCGTCACCGATCTGAAAATGGATGAAATGGATGGCATGGCGTTGCTCGATGCGATCCGCCGCGACTATCCCACTCTGCCGGTCATCATTCTAACGGCCCACGGCTCCATCCCCGATGCCTTGCTGGCCGCCAATCAGGGCGTTTTTGCTTTCTTGACCAAACCGTTTGATGGCAAAGAGCTCATGGCCGAGGTCGAACGCGCTTTTCAGTTGACCGCTGCCGCCCCTCAGGGAAAGCACGGCAAGGAAGCCGCAGGCTGGGAGCGTATCCTGACCCGCAGCGCCAAGATGCAGGCGTTGCTCGATCAGGCGCGCCTGGTGGCGGCTGCGGATGCCAGCGTTTTCATTCACGGTGCCAGCGGTACCGGTAAAGAGCTTCTGGCGCAAGCCATTCATCAGGCGAGTCCGCGTCATGATCGCCCGTTTGTGGCCGTCAATTGCGGGGCATTTCCCGAGCAGCTCCTGGAATCCGAACTCTTTGGCCACAAAAAAGGCGCATTTACCGGGGCTGCCAGCAATCATGTGGGCCTGTTTCAGGCGGCGGATGGCGGCACCCTCTTTCTCGATGAAATCGGCGACATGCCTCTTGCCTTGCAGGTCAAGCTCCTGCGCGCCTTGCAGGAGCGGCAAATCCGTCCGGTTGGCGCCACGGAGACCATTCCGGTGGACGTCCGGGTGATTTCCGCCAGCCACCGCGACCTGGAGCGGGAAATGGCCGAGCGACGTTTCCGCGACGATCTGTATTATCGGCTCTGCGTGGTGACCCTGGAGCTGCCGGCGCTGGCCGAGCGCGCCGAGGATATCCCGCTGCTGGCAGAGCATTTCCTGCGCGAGGCGGCCACGCGCAACCGCAAAGACGTGCGGGGTATCGCGCCCGAGGCTATGGAGTTGTTGGTTACCGCCCCCTGGCCCGGAAACGTTCGCCAGCTGGCCAATGTCATCGAACAAGCGGTAGTGCTCTCGACCACACCGCGCATCGGTGCCCCCCTGATCCGCCATGCCCTGCGCGATCGTGACGGCGAAGTCGTCCCCCTGGCCGACGCCAAGGGCCGTTTCGAGATGAACTATCTGATTCAGCTCATGCGCATGACCCGTGGTAACGTCAGTCAGGCCGCACAGCTCGCGCAGCGCAATCGTACTGAATTCTATCGCTTGCTGCGCCGTTATCATCTCGACCCGGCGACCTTCAAAGAGGGCGAGGAAGAGAATCCGGAAACTTGAACAGGAAACCAGGAGAATAGTCCATGCCGATGGTAACTGTCCTTGCCTATGTGGAAGTGCTGATTGCTCTGCTGATCCTGGTGTTTTTGCTACTCACGTTTTTTTATTTGATTGCCCCGCAAGGGCTGGATATTTTTTTGCGGCGGCTTGGCGTGCGCCGGGGGATTGGCGCCCTGAGCGCGCGCAATGTCTTCGCGGCTCTCCGCCAACTCAGCATTCTGCTCTTCGTACTCGGGGTCATTACCCTGGCGATGATTGTCTTTCGCGCCTGGCCACAAGGCTGGCTGATTCCAGCCATCCAGGAACTGGTCATGGCAGTGGTGCTGTTTTTTGTTGGCCACTGGGGTGCCAAGGGTCAAAAAAAGCCATAGACCGCTATCTTCTCTCACTTTCCCAGAACGAGCGTGTCCAAGTGATGCCCGAGGGTTCCAGCACCCCAATCTTTGTAGAATCGGAACTGCAGCGCGCAGAGTTCTTCGCAGCGATCGAAGAAGCTTCGCACCAGGCATTTGCGGAGCTTTGTCGGGAGCCGGAGGTTGCGGCGTATGTTACCACTCTGGACAGTGCCACGCTGGAGCATATGCAGGCGGCACAGCACCGTCACTTCGCGTGCTTGTTACTGGAAGATGATCCCGTGGCACGTGCGGAGCTCAGTCGGAAAGTGGGCGCAGTTCACCATCGTTTGGGCCTGCCCGCCGACTGGTTGGTGATGGCCAGCGGACTGTTTTCGGCACAGCTGCGGCGCGCCCTCGCGGCCTTTGTACGGCCGCTGCCAGAGCTGGATCAGCGCATCAGTCAACGGCTGGCCAGCGACTTGGTCGTACAATTGCGCAGCATGCGACAGTTGGAATCGGACGAAGAGCAGATCATCAAAAGAATCGACATCCTCTTGCTTAGCGAGGCGGATGGGAAACAATTGCTGCAACGCATGATCAACAAGATCGTATTGTTGCCTGGGGTGGATGGTGCGTGGATCGGTAAACCCCATGCGGGGGAACTGCAGCCTATCGCCGTTGCTGGTGCGCAGATGGCAAGCTATCTCGAGCAGGTGCATATCCGTGTCGACGCAGGACCGACCGCCCGCGGTCCCATGGGGCGGGCCTGGAACACCGGGCAGCTGGTGGCTGTCTCCGATCTGGAGACAGATCCTCTGTTTTTGCCATGGCGGGAGACCTTGCACAGCACGGGTGCCTGGCGCAGCGCCATTGCGTGTCCGGTGCAGGTCGCGGGCAATCTTGAGGCGTTATTTGGTGTATACAGCCGCACGCCAAGGTATTTTTCCGCACCCTCCCGCCGACGCACCCTGATGCGTCTCGCCCGCATGCTGGGAATTGCCCTTGAAAAACAGGACCAACGTGAACGTCTGGAACGCAGCAATCGACTGTACCAGACCTTTCTGAGTCAGGGAGACATCTTCATGCGTTCCCGCTCCGCCGCCACGATTTTGCGTCAGACCTGTCGTCATCTGGTGGAAAATGGCCTGTTCAGCACTGCTTTTGTCGCGCAACCGGACAGCCATGGCTATTTCGTGCCGATCAGTGCCGCGGGCAGAAACAGCGACAAGCTGACTCGGGCGCGGGTGCATGTCGATCAGCGTGAGCCCGCGTCCCTCATCGCGACGGCCTGGCGAGAGAGAAGATTGCAATACCACAATCACTATCGTGAGGATCCGAAATATCAAAGCCTTGCCGGCCTGATCGCCGAATTTGGCTGGAATAGCCTGGCGATCATTCCCATCCAGCATCAGGATGATCTCTGGGCGCTGCTATGTGTAGCCAGTCCCCAGCAAGAGTATTTTGACCGTACGCTTTTGTCGGCCCTGGCACGTACGGCCAAGATCCTGGGTTTTGGCCTGGACGAATTGGCGTTGAAGAATCAGATTGAAGCGGAGCGAGAGGAGCAGAGCTGGCGCGCCAAGCACGATGCACTGACGGAACTCCCAAATCGTGCTGCATATCTGGCGGAGCTGCCGAAGGCCTTGGCGCGCACAGAGGAATTTCTATTGGCAGTGTGTATGATGGATCTCGATGATTTCAAGCCAGTGAATGACCAGCACGGGCATGCGGCGGGAGATCTGGTCTTGCAGGTAGTGGCCCGGCGCCTGCGTGCCGCCGTCCGCGAGGGCGATCTGGTGGCACGCTTTGGCGGCGATGAATTTGCATTATTATTGGGAAAGCTGACTTCCATGGACGTGCTGGAGCGCGTCCTGGACCGGGTCCAGTGTGCAATCCGGGAAAAAATTGTCCTTGCCGACGGTAGCGAAGTGCAGATAGACAGTAGTTTGGGCGTTACCCTCTATCCTCTCGACGATGCGCCTGAGGAGATTCTGCTACGACATGCCGACCAGGCCCTTTATGCGGCGAAAAGTACGAAAGGCCAGCGCGCGAAAACTTTCTATCTCTATGATGCTATCGCCGATACAGTACTTCTCTCGGAGCCATCCACTGTTGCCCTGAGGAATGCCGATCAGTCTGACAAGCCGTCGGCTGCTGGCGCCTCATCGCGGAATTCCAGTGCCGCAGAGTTCAAGCAATAGCGCAGCCCGGTAGGTGCTGGCCCGTCGGTAAAGACGTGTCCCAAGTGACTGTCACAACGGGCGCAGCGAATTTCGGTGCGGATCATGCCATGACTCGTGTCGCGCCGCTCACGGATATGGTCGCCAGCGAACGGAGCAAAGAAGCTCGGCCAGCCGGTTCCTGAATCAAATTTTTCCCGGGAACGAAAGAGTGGCAGATGGCACAACGCGCAGACAAAGACACCCGGACGTTTCTCGTCCAACAATCCACCGCAAAATGGTGGTTCAGTACCGTGCTCAAAGAGGACGTGGCGCACTTCGGCCGAAAGGTGTCGGGCACGCAGCGCACGCTCTTCGGCGCTGATTGGGGTGAGATCATAACCTGCCGACGAACTCCTCATGCCTTCCTCCGATATTGCGGAAACAAGCTTGCCAAGGCCTGGATTTTGGGCTGCGCAACGGCGCAGATATAGGGTTGATCGGGGTTGCGGCGCGCATAGTCCTGGTGGTACTCCTCGGCCGGATAAAATGAGTCGAGGGCCTGCAGCTCGGTAACGATCGGCTGTCGAAAAAATCCTTCCTTTTCCAGCTGGGCGATATAGGCGCGAACCATGTCGGCCTGGGCATCGTTCAGAAAAAATATGGCGGAGCGATACTGGCGGCCGATGTCGTTGCCCTGGCGATCGCGCTGGGTGGGGTCGTGGGCCACCCCGAAAAACACCTGCAGTATTTGCCCGAATCGCAGCTGTTGTGGGTCATAGCGCAGCTCTACCGCTTCCGCGTGATCCGTGGCGCCACTGCAGACCGCACGGTAATTGGCGTCCTTCTCCTGCCCACCAGCGTAGCCAGAAAGCACAGACTGTACTCCAGCCAGTTCGCGATAGACCCCCTCCACGCACCAAAAACAGCCGCCAGCCAGAACGATTCTGGCTGGCACGTCTGCTTCTGGATCCTGCCACTCGGGAAGAGGGAGAACATTTGTTGGCATCCAAAGCTCCTGAGCAAAACTGCGCAATGGACGCACGATAGCCCTTCCTGGCTGGCTGCCGCAAGGGCGAGGGGGCTTGGTTACATCAAGACCGTGCCCAATGCCCTGCGATTACCGGCGGTGTCAAAGCACATTAGAAATGTCCGGTGTTGGGCAAGATAGAGATGTCCGGTTCTCCTGGGTATGGATTACTTTCCAGGACGATCTACGGTGGGGTAACGACGCCAAGGATGGTCG
>Ga0078972_1000953_pt1 | contig 116595 bp, 92 predicted proteins | sample YelNatPaOPGAMG01_FD_67568 | JGI IMG/M metagenome (GOLD analysis project Ga0078972, IMG submission 67568) | Hot spring thermophilic microbial communities from Obsidian Pool, Yellowstone National Park, USA - OP-RAMG-01 (SPADES assembly) (version 2) | ecosystem: Environmental > Aquatic > Thermal... | reverse complement strand
TGCCCTTGATAAGTTTCCTGACCTTAATAAAAGCCTGATTATTTATCTTCATCGCAAGCCAATTATGAGATAGATAATTCACCCTATTCATTATGCCTGTATCCAACGTCCAGAAACCTGTCTTTGACTTTTTTAGCCGGATTTCCCGCCACAATTGAATTTTCTCCGAATGAATCCTTTACCACGCTCTTTAATGCAACAAAGGAGTTGTCGCCTATAGATACGCCGGGCAGGATAATGGAATCCATCGCAACCCCGACATTTTTTCCTAAGTAGATAGGGCCCTCAATCACGAATTGTTGTTCATGGGATACTTGTGGTCCAAATATAATATCCTGCCTGCCAGGCGCCTTATCTGATCTATAATGTTGAGAGAAGGAATATATCTTTGAGCCTGCTGCGATACCACATTCATCAGATATATATACGCCCCCAATACCTGAAATAGTAACATATGGTGATATATGCACATATTTACCTATATAAACCTCCCCTTTTTCAAGTTGATAATCCGGATTTGGTATGTACCTTCTTTCGCGCTTACTTTTATCCGGCCCAGCTAGGATGATTACGCCCCTGTCTATCCAGCTGTTATCACCAATAGATATGTGTTCAGGATTCTGAAAATATACCCCAACGTCTATCTTCACATTTTTTCCTAAATAGCGTAACCTTTTCCTCCAGTATCTATACCTTAATACCACTCCGGCCGTCCCTGGAAGATAGCTTATAAACATCTGATAGACCTGTATGCCTTCCTTTAACAGGTATTTCAATGCTTTGACCATATCTTCACCTCGCCGTCGGGAAATTTATACAACAGCGTACGGCACGATCGGCGTTTGGACAATCAGGAATATCCACATTTATAGGGTGATAGTTTCCAAGAAACCACCTCCCTATCTCCACACCAAGTTCCCTCAACGCCCATCTGGTATCGCTTTTCTTTTCCGGTTCAACCAATACCGGATATCGCAAATATATTGGCTTTGAGTTTTCAATGACAAGGGGTTTCCTGTAACCATTATCTTCACACCACATATCCCATTTGGCTGCAATTCTTCGCCTCTCCTCATTATAAAAGTCTATCTTCTTCAATTGATTCAAACCAACGTATGCTAGAGCGGGAGGCATCTTACACCCGTAGTGTTTGGGCTTAATGCCTCTTAACTCCTCATCGGTGGTAGAAATTTGTATTTTACTCCCAAGTATTAGTTGCATAACATCGCCTTTCCACCATTGTCCCGGTGCCTTAAACGCATAATAATTTATCAATATATTCCATAGGAGATTTTCAGTGCGCTCGGTTGAAGGATATGGTGCACCTTCGTAATAATCGGCTACCCTTGACGCGATAGTTTCGTCATTCGTGCACAGCATGCCACCTTGAATGGTAGTGAAAACCTTGGACTGCTCAGAACTATAAATCGCAACATCACCAAGGTTGCCCACCTTTTTCCCTTTATATATAGCTCCGGTGCTCTGCGCACAATCTTCAATAACATATAGACCGTGTCTACGCGCAATCTTGATGATCTGTTCGTAATCCCTGCAAACAAGACCATAGAGGTGGTGAAGAAGAATGGCCTTTGTCGCAGAAGATATCTTCGCCTCCAGAGCTGAAGCATCAAGTCCGTAAGTATCCAATTCGATATCCGAATGCACGATTCTAATGCCTTCGAAATTGAAGGCATTCGGAACAACTATACATGTATATCCTGGCAAGATAACCTCGTCGCCAGGCTTTAAACCAAGGGCATGAATGGCAGCACTCAAAGCCACCCTACCGCCCATGAATGCAAACGCAAAGCGTGAGCCATTCCAGGCAGCAAACTTATCCTGATACTCCTCAAGGATTTGTTGATTATCCCAAAGGCTTCTATCTCTCAACAGCTTCTTGGCAATATCTACATCATCAAGATCAATGGTCACCGAACTCAATGGCGGCGTTCTCAGTGGATATCCTCTAAGGTATCTTATTGCATTTCTTGCTGCATGATAACAACACCTTGCGAAATTCCTAAGCCCTTGTTGAATCTCCATATCTATACCCTAGAACGTGGCTTTAATTTCCTGTCAAAACAATACGTATTGTATCAATCACGGAAGAGGCGTCTTCTTTGTTAATTCTTGGTGAAAGCGGAATAGAAACCGTCCTCTCAGAAACCCATTCCGCGACAGGGAAATCTCCCTTCTTGTAGCCGAACTCTTTCTGGAAAAACGGATGCAGGTGCAAGGCTATGTAATGAACTCCGACGCCGATGTTCCGCTTTGTCATCTCCTCGAGAAACTGGTCTCTTGTGATTTCCAATTTGTCCAGGTCCAAAAGAACGGTGTATAAATGATATGCATGTCTTGTGTTCGGTTCTTCCGGAGCAGGCGTAAAGACCGGTAGACCCTTTAATGCTTCATTATAAAAATTCCAAATTTCGCGCCGCCTTTCCCAATAGCGGTCAACCCGAGGAAGCTGATGAATGCCGAGTGAAGCTTGGATATCCGTCATGTTGTATTTATAACCACAATAGACGTACTGGTAATGCTTATAACCTTCGTACGAAAACCTCTTCCATGCGTCCTTGGTCATGCCATGCAGAGCGAGCACCTTTATCCTGTTCGCGTATTCCTCGTTTTCCGTTATGACCATACCGCCTTCGCCAGTAATGATGTTCTTGGTTACGTAAAAACTGAAACATCCCAAGTCTCCGAAGGTGCCGGCCTTCCGGCCATGGTATTCGGTTTCGATGGCATGCGCACAATCCTCAACAACTTTTAGATCATGTTCTCTGGCAATTTCCATTATTTTATCCATATCACAAGGGCGCCCCGCAAAATGAACGGGAATTATGGCCTTGGTACGCGATGTGATTTTTCTTTTTATATCTTCTGGATCAATATTCATTGTATATCGCTCACAGTCAACAAGCACCGGCCTCCCGCCTGCGTGGATAACCGCATTCGCGGTGGCACCAAAAGTCATGGTAGGCACAATCACCTCATCACCCGGCTCAATGCCAATGGCTAACATAGAGAGGTGTAATGCCGCTGTACAGGAACTGACGGCTATTGCATGAGTGCAACCCTTATATTCGGCAAACATTTGCTCGAACCTGGCTACTTTCGGGCCTGTACCGATCCAGCCCGATTTCAAGGTCGCAACAACTTCGTCGATTTCATCTTGTTCAATAAGTGGAGCGCCAAACACAAGAAATTCTTTTCTCATTTCTACTGCGCTTTGTTGCTCAGAGCCCGACTCAACTTTTTGCATGATATTAAATCCTGTATGATTTATAGTACAAACATTTTCAGATGAAAAGGTACTTTCATAATAAATAATAAATGTCTATCTTTTTACGTCTATTTTCTTCGACAAAATAATATGCGCCGGGTATAAAAACCCCATGGGATGGGTATATTTCCCTTGTCGGATGAACGTTCGGAACAGGGGGTAGACATGAAAGGCTCATCCGCCACCGTGAAGATTTTTCCCCTTGCCGGGAAGGCCTGCGCCGTGAAGGGCTTCAAATCTGGAGCAAGAGCCTCCGCCGGGAAAGACCCGGCCTGGAAGGGCTTTGCCGGCGGGTCTTTTGGGGTCGGTCGGGCACGGAGGGTGTTGGCCTCCCTGGCCTGCCTGGCGCTCGTCCTCTCCCTGGCCCTGGCCGGGCCGGCGGGGAGCGGAGGGGTGAGGGCGGAGGCGGCGCGACAAGCGGCAGAGGCCGGAGGGGTGAGGGCGGAGGCGGCACGGGGAACCGCGGCGCGAGGAGCGGCGGGGATGGAAGTCCAGGCGGCGGGGCCGGAAGCACCGGGGGCGGGGGCATCGGGCGCCGGGGCGGGGGATGTCACGGCGGCCTCCGACGCCTCCTACTGGGGGCCGGTGTCCGGCGCGGGGCTTGACGGCACCTACCACGCACCCCAAGCCATGGTGGCCAGCATGGTGGATTTCGGGGGGAAGCTCTACGCGGGCACCTGGACGCAGGGCGGCGCGGGGGACATCTGGCGCAAGGACGACGGGGGGTGGACGCTTATCGAGCCCTCGTGGTTCGACGGTCCCGACGAGGCCCTGAACCTGGGCGCCGTATCCATGGCCGTCCACGGGGACCGGCTCTTCGTGGGCACCAAGAACCTCGGGGGTTGCGAGGTCCTGCGCTACGACGGCTCCAGGTGGACCCGGGTGGTGGGCCCGGGGGCCTCCGTGGGGCGGGGCTTCGGCGATCCCGCCAACCACACCGCGGCCTGCATGGCCTCCTTCGGAGGCTGGCTCTACGTGGGGACGCAGCGTGACAGCGGCCGCCTCCAGGTATGGCGAACGGTGGACGGTAACTCCTGGAGCCAAGTGGACATGGGAGCCTTAAGCCCCAGCAACACGGGGGCCTGCGTCATGCACGTGTTCAACGGCTACCTCTACATGGGAACCAGCAACAGCGCCAACGGCTGCCAGGTGTGGAGGACGCAAAACGGCACCCTCTGGACCATGAGCGCCGGGCTGGGGTTCGGAAGCACCTCCAACGTGGACGCCAGCTCCATGGCCGTCTTCGGGGGGCGCCTCTACGTGGGAACCAGGAACTCCTCCGGGCTCTGGGTGGTGAGCACATCGGACGGCCTGGTCTGGTCGCGCAACGACGGGGGCTCCTTCGGTTCCTCCAACGTGGATGCTACGAGCATGGAGGTCTTCAACAGCCGGCTCTACGTGGGTACGCAGAATTACAGCCAGGGGGCGCAGGTCTGGAGCACCCCGGACGGGGGCTCCTGGAGCCGCAGCGACGGTGGCGCCCTGGGGAGCAACACCATAGCCTCCTCCATGCACGTCTCCTCCAATGTAGGGGGGCTTCTGGTGGGGACCTGCAACCGGGGGGAGATATTCCTCTACGACACCACCCGCTGGACCCAGATAAACACCACCCATTTCAGCGATAACTGCAACATAGAGATAACCAAGATGGTGGCCTGCAACGGGTTCCTCTACGCGGGCACCTACAACCTCCACGGCTGCGAGGTATGGCGGTACGACGGGGCCACCTGGACGAGGCTGGCGGCCCAGGGTTTCGGGAACCCGGAAAATGAGAAGGTCACTTCCATGTGCGCGAGCTGGAACGGGTACGAGCTGAGGCTTTACGTGGGCACGGAAAACGACTCCACGGGGTGCGAGGTGTGGTCCTATCACGGCGGCACCACCTGGGTGCGCCTGATGGCGGGCGGTTTCGGGGACCCCAACAACCAGGAAGCGACCTCCATGGCCATATGCAATAACAAGCTCCACGTGGGGACCCATAACGGGACCACCGGTTGCGAGCTCTGGGTCTTCACCGGCTCGGCGGCGGACGAGGTGGTTAACCCCGAGCTTTGGTGGGTACAGGCCAACGCCGACGGCTTCGGGGACCCCTTAAACCGCGAGCTGAGCTCCCTCACGGTCTACGGGATATCTCCCTCCGCGAAGCTCCTATACGCCGGCACCTACAACGATTCGGGATGCCAGGTGTGGAGGAGCGGGGCCCAGGGCGGTTATCCCTACGCGGACTGGGTCCAGGTCAACGCCAACGGCTTCGGGGACGCGAACAACAGTACGGCCTCCTCCCTGGCCTCCTTCGGGGACAACCTGGTGGCGGGGACTGAAAACGATAACACCGGGTGCGAGGTGTGGCTTTTCGACAACACGACGTGGAGGAAAGTGGCCGGCGGGGGTTTCGGCGACCCCATGGCCTTCGAGGTCACCTCCCTGCTCTCCCACCAGGACCGCCTCTACGCCGCGGTCACGGCAAGGGTGGACGGACGCCTGACCGGGCGGGTCTGGAGCTCGGGGGGAGCCGGCGGGTTCCCCTTTACCGACTGGAGGCGGGAGAGCCTGGACGGCTTCGGCGACGCGCACAACGGGAGGATACCCTGCCTGGAGGGCTATTTCTCCTGCGTGCACGCGGGGACGCAGAACGGCATGGACGGGGCCCGGGTCTGGTGCATGGGCTCCGTCTCCTACCTGGCCGAGGGAAGCACGGACCGGGGGTTCGAGACCTACGTCCTGGTGCAGAACCCCGGGGGGCAGGCCCGGCACGTGGACTTCACCCTGAACACCGGAGGAGGGGCGCTCAGCCCGGAGGACCTGCAGAACGTGGAGATACCGGCCGGGTCGCGGCGCACCTTCAACCTGGGGGCCTACGTGACCACCACCGACGTGTCCACCATGGTGCGGTGCCGGGACGGGGTGACCTTGTGCGAACGGGCCGTGTACTGGAGGCCCTCGCCGGGGAGCCCCTGGGCGGTGGGGCACGACGCGGCGGGGGTGAACGATCCCGCCCCGGTGTGGTACCTGGCCGAGGGGGCCACGGACCTGGGCTTCGAGACCTTCGTCCTGGTGCAGAACCCCGGGGTCGCCGAGGTTCACGTGGACTTCGCCCTGCAGACCGGGGGAGGGGAGCTCAGCCCCCCGGACCTGCAGAACGTGGCCATACCGCCCGGGTCGCGGCGCACCTTCAACCTGGGGGCCTACGTGACCACCACCGACGTGTCCACCAGGGTGCAGTGCCGGGACGGAGAGGTGATCTGCGAGAGGGCCGTGTATTGGCGTCCCTCGCCGGGAAGCCCCTGGGCGGTGGGGCACGACGCGGCGGGGGTGAACCATTCCGCCCCGGTGTGGTACCTGGCCGAGGGGAGCACGGACCTGGGGTTCGAGACCTACATCCTGGTGCAGAACCCGTGGGACACGGCGGCGCACGTGGACATCTTCCTGCAGACCGGGGGAGGGGAGCTCAGCCCCCTGGAGCTGCAGAACGTGGCCATACCGCCCGGGTCGCGGCGCACCTTCAACCTGGGGGCCTACGTGACCACCACCGACGTGTCCACCGTGGTGCGCTGCCGGGACGGGGAGGTCATCTGCGAGAGGGCCGTGTATTGGCGTCCCTCGCCGGGGAGCCCCTGGGCGGTGGGGCATGACGAGGTGGGGGTAAACGGCTACGCCCCCATATGGTACCTGGCCGAGGGGGCCACGGACATGGGGTTCGAGACCTACCTTCTGGTGCAGAACCCCAACGGCTACAAGGTCACCCTCGACATCATCCTCAACACCCTGGGCGGGGAGGTGCGTCCGCCGGGGCTGCAGGGCGTGGAGATCGGGGCGAAATCCCGGCGCACCTTCAACCTGGGGCCCTACCTGACCACCACCGACCTCTCCATCCGGGTGGTCTCCCGCGGCGGTCCGGTCATCTGCGAGCGCGCCGTGTACTGGAGGCCCTCGCCGGGGAGCCCCTGGGCGGTGGGCCACGACGCCCACGGCGTCGTCCCTTAGGGGTCACATCTTCGATCTTCGGGCAAGACCGCTTCGGGCAAGATGCCGTAGGCTTCGTCGCAGAAAGATTTAGGTTTGATCTGTTTGATTTGGGGGTCAGTCCCTGTCTCTTTCCACGGACAGGTTTGGGGTCAATCCCCGTTTATTTCTCGTCCTTTCCTCGGCCAACAGGCATGGAAGGCCCGTCTTCGAGGTTCACGGAAATGGAAAGACCGAACTTTGATCTTCACGGCTTCTTATCGTGCCTTCTCAGTCCACAGACATAGAAGGGGTCTGAGTCCGGAATCTTCTCCAGACATGGTAAGGGACTGAGCCTGTAATCTTTCCACGGACACAGCAAGGGACTGACCCCGGAATCTTGCAAAACCACTCCTGTATTAAAATTAACTATCACCGGCATGGACTTTGACGCGGCGGAAAGGACGGTGGAGAATATGGATGGGCGTGAATTCGACCTCAAGTCAAAACTGGAGGAGATCGCGGTTCGCTGGAACCAGCTCACCCCTCTCATGGTCCAGATGGGGATAATCGATGACCTTTTGAACCGCAAGATCGTGGTGGAGGAAAGGGAGGGAGAGAGCCTCACCCTTTCCATCTCCGCTGAGGGCATGCGGGTGGAGACGGGAAGAGACCCATGGGCGCATGCCTCCATGTGCACCACCCGCGAGCAGTGGCAGCGTATCCTGGCAGGCGAAAAGCCGTTCTGTGCCATATTCCGCGGCGAGCTTGAACCGGTGAGAAGCCCCGTAAAACTGAACGAACTGGCTGTGGTGGAAAGATTTTCCACGGTACTGCAAGCCATGGTGAATCTACCCCAGGCGGCGGAAGGGGGTGTGGAGGGATGACCCTGCCGGTTACCGAGATCCTATGTGAGTGGGCGAGTCGGACCACCTTCGAGGACATACCCTTACGCACCGTCCAGTGCGCCAAAGAGCAGGTGATCAGCATAATCGCCGCCATCTACGCCGGAAGCAGGGCCGATTTTCTCCAACCCCTCTACCGGGCGGTCAGGGAATGGGGAGACCGGGAGGAAGCCACCCTCGTGGGGGCGGGGTTCAAAAGCAGCATGAGGAGCGCGGGCATGGTCAACGCCGTCGCCGCACAGGCCCTGGAATGGGAGGATTACCTCAAGTCCCAGCACTCGGGTGCCTCGACCGTCCCCGCCGCCCTGGCGGTGGCGGAGGGAGTGGGGGCCAGCGGCAGGGATTTCCTCACCGCCCTTATCATCGGGAACGAGGTGAGCGGGAGGACCGGACACGCTTACATCCACAGCCGGCTCTTCACCAATTCCTGCCCCAACCACCAGATCGACGCCGCGATCGTGGCCGGAAAGCTCCTGGGGCTGGACAAGGAACAGCTGAGGGATGCCGTGGGTATATCCTGCTTCCCTCCCCTCACCCAATGCTTCGCGGGATGGCTTTCTTCCACCAAGGGGATGATCACCGGGGCACCCGTGCTGGCGGGCATCACCGCGGCTTCCCTGGCCGCGCACGGGATGCACGGTTTCCGGTCCATTATCGAGCACCCCGACGGGTTCTCCAACGCGGTCTTCGAAAGATACGACCTGGAGGAAATGGTCAAGGGCCTGGGATCCGACTGGCGGACGGACACCCATTCGCCCAAACTCTATCCGTGTTGCGGCTGGTTGGATGCCCTGGTCGACTCCGCCCTGGACCTGCTCGAGGAGCATGCCCTCACCTGGAGGGAGATCGAGAGGGTGGAGGTGAGGTGTCCCACCGTCACCCTTCTCTTGCGCCGCCCGGTCGATGAACTCCTGGAGTTGATCGGCCACATAGCGGACAAGGAGTGGCTCTCTCCCGTGCCCCTTTTCTTCGACGCCACCTACCCCCTGGCGGTGGCGATCATGGACCGGGAATTGACCGCCTCCCAATTCACGCGGGACCGCATGCGGGACCCGGACCTGCCGGGTTTCCTACGTCGCTTTCACTATGTAGCCGATCCGCTGCTCGATTTGAAGGAAATGGAAGAAGGCGTCAACGCGGGAGAGGTAACCTTGGTGCTTAAGGACGGGAGGAAAGTCGCTAAGTTCACCGAGGCCATGAAGGGTTCCTACCTGAACCCCATCGACGTGAGGGAAAAGTTGGCCGTCTGCACCAGGGACATCCTGGACGAGGCGCAGCGGGAGGAAATCCTGGCCGCGGTGGAGGAATTGGAGACCTTCGACGATTTGCGCGAATTCACCCGCCTGCTTTGAAGGGGGTCACATCTTCGATTTTCGGGCGGCATGCTCAGCGCCGTGCCCAAGCGGGGCACGGGACGGGAGGTAAAAGAAAACGGAGAGAGGGGACACAGCTTCGACCTTCGGTCGCCAAAGCCAAGGGGATCCCGGGATGGGAGGTAAAAGAAAACGGAGAGAGGGGACACAGCTTCGACCTTCGGTCGCCAAAGCCAAGGGGATCCCGGGATGGGAGGTAAAGGTCTGTTGAATGACCTTTTCCTGAAAAGCATCTTCCGCCGATGATCTGCGATGTGAACTCGATTTTGTCACCGTCCATAGACATGGTAAGGGACTGACCCCGGAATCTTTTGACGGAACCACAAAAATGATCCCCCGGATCCACCCCTGAAACGCTGATGCCCCAAACGCTGCAGCGGGACCGCTTTCAACGGTGAAAAACAGTCCGTCACATGCCGATATAGATGACGCCGGGTTGAAAGGAAGGCGCCGGCAAGCAAATGAAAGGACGGCGCCGGCAAGCTCAAGATGTGATAAAGACGGAGGTAAAGGATGAGCGACATTAAAACCTGCGCGGGGTGCGGTATTCCCGAGGCCTTCGCCAACCTGCATCGCTGGCTCACCAACGGGGACATCGTGCAGTCCACCAACGAGCAGGCGCGCATGGCCTTCGTGGAATGCGAGAACATAGACCCCGTCTTCCGGGACATAGGCCGGGCCATCGGCGTCTCCATCGACCACCTGGTCATCAACATCGTGGCCCGCGGGACCCAGCTGTACATGGACACCATCGTACCCGAGCAGGTCAAGGAGCTCATCAGGAACAAGAGCATGGACGTCCGGAGCTTCTCCCAAGGCGTCATGGACCTCTGCCACGCCATAGGCTACGGGAAATACGAGTTCCTGGACTACCGCTACGAGAACGACTCCGAGGACTTCTGCCGCATACGCATCACCCGGCCCTTCTCCATCCTGGAGACCTCCGGGGCCTTCGCCGGGGTCATCGCATCCACGGTGGGGGGAGAGCACTCGGTGACTTACGAGGAAACCGCACCGGGGGTCTTCGAGCTGACCACGGGTTGGACCACCTACCCCGAGGTGCTGAAGGAGAAGCTCGAGCTCAACCTTTATCGACCGGAGAAGGGAGACCTGGAACTGGAAAAATGCGATGTGTGCGGAACCCCCCTGGAGTTAACGCGGATGTGTTCCTGGGACCTGGAGAACGGCATCATCACCAATCCCGGGACGGGATTACGCTTTGCCGTGCTGGGACCCGGCCTCATGGACACCGTCTTCGAGGCCCTGGAGTGGGAACTGGGGGAGGAGATACCCCGCCTGGTGGTGGACGCCCAGAGGCGCTACACCCGGGAAGGGTTCGCCCCCCTCGACCTCTCCCTTGGACTGGAGAGACTCCGGACGCAATTCGCTCTCCGCGGGTTGGGCAACCTGCGGGAGTTGGAGGTGAGCCGGAAGGGGGCTTCGCTGCGCCTGGAAAACTCCTGCATGTGCCTGCTCCTGGTGGGGATGCTCCAGGGGACCTTCGAGCGCGCCTACGGCAAGGATTCCTCCGTGGACTTCGAGGTGGACGACAAGGGCACCCTCCGGGTGGAGGTTAAGGGGTAGGCGACGTGAATGAATGTTAACTGGGTATTAAGGGGCATTCCTGTTGCCTGAACAACCAAAGATGTGTTGTTTATTCTCATAAAACAACAAAGGGGGCGGATTTCCCGCCCCCAGGCAACGCACTACATTAGCCGGACCAACTCCCGTTATACTCCACCCTGATCACCCTTTTGTCTAGGGTCGGCCTGCCAGCCTTCGGATAATAATACCTAATGGTACCGTCCATGAACTGCACCTTGATCTTTAGGGGCTTATCCACATACACAGAACCGAAATCCACTTGATGGGTCGTTCCCCAACGGTCATCAGTCTTGCGGCATCCATAATATTTTCCGTTACCATCCCACAACCATACATATGCGTTCGCTCCTATGGAATAGTATGGACTAACTTGTACGTAAACCTTAGCATATGGTGACCAAGGCCATGCAACCGCTGTGTCGCTTTGCTGCCCGCTCGGTGTGAAGGCGGTTCCCGCAAAGAGGAAGACGCCAGCCAAAATGAGAAACATGCTACCCTTCAGCACCGTCCAGAATGATTTTCGCCACATCCTACGACCTCCTTTCTCTGAAATCCGGCCTTTCGCTTTATTAACCCTCCCGAGCGATTCATTTTTTGCATCGCCATGTTGCCTGTTTGGTCTGCCGGAACAGCTTTGTAATGGCGGTCGGGAATATGTCATTGGGGTTCATTAGGATAAAATGAGTCTGGGCGATCGGGGATAGAGATCTCGGTAATGGACCGGGGTTTCGGGAAATGGACCGAAAAAACACATCTGGGGCAAGGCGGGAAAAGAGGGCGAGGCGGAGCGGCGGTATCGTGAAGTCCTCCATGCGTATGTCCCCCCTCTCGGCGATTATCCTGGAGACGATCCGGCCGGCGTTACTCCCCGCGTTTTTCACGGTGTTCCTCGCGGCGTTCTTCGTGTTGTCCTTCGCGGCCGCATTCCTCGTCCTACCCGTTCCGTCGGCGAGAGGGGAATCGACTGGTGAGGTGACCTTCACCGATCCGGGTCACCTTTCCCAATCCTTCCAGAACCTGGCCCGCGCCCAGTATGGAGATTATGGCATATTTTTCCAAATCCCTGTTACGGGGGAAGAGGCCGGATACCAGCAGGACAAGATCTTCACCGCCGCCTCGTGCTACAAGGTCTTCCTGGTCATGTACGTCTACGAGAACGCCGCGGCGGGCAGGATAAACCTGGACGAAGTGCTGGTCTATACCTCCTCGGATTACACGGACGGGACGGGCATCATCCAGTTCATGCCCTTAGGGACATGCTTCACCGTGCGGCAGCTGTGCCGCCTGGCCATCACCCACAGCGACAACGTGGCCGCCAACATGCTGCGGAGACGTTTCGGGTACGTACCCTACCGCAACTACGCCGCATCCCTGGGGTGCCCGGTCTCGGGGCGGACGGACGGGAGGAACCAGACCACGGCACGGGAGCTGGGGGTGGTGCTGCGCAGGGTGCTGGCCTTCGCCGCGGAGAACCCGCTGGGGCAGGAGGTCATCCAGTTCCTGAAGGATGACATCTACCGCACCCGCATCCCCGCCGGCGTCCCCTCCTATGTGCCGGTGGGGAACAAGACGGGCGACTACGCCGGCTACATGAACGACATGGCCATCGTATTCACCGAAGACACACCCTACATCTTGGTGGTCCTCTCCTACGCTGCCTCGGGGGACGGCGGCCACGCGCGCATATCCTCCTTCACTTATGGGCACGTCTCCTCGCGCCTTTGCACGGGGGGACACTGCGCGCCGGGGTTAAGGGAACCGGGAAAGGAATGGTATTTCGCCGAGGGCTATACCGGGCCCGGTTTCCACGAGTGGCTGTGCCTGGAGAACCCCGGGGATCAGGCTTCCCTGGTCCGGCTGGAATATTTCACCCAGGAGGCCGGGGCTCTGGAACCCCGCCTGGTGAGCGTACCCGCCGCCTCGCGGACCACGGTCTTCGTCAACCAGAGCGCTGGTGAGAATTACCAGGTCTCCTGCCGACTGACCGTGCTGGAGGGCCCGGGCATCGTGGCCGAGAGGCCCATGTATTTCTACTACGGCAAGGGAAAATACGGTGAGGGCTGGACGGGTGGGCACACCGCCACCGGAATACCCGCCCCGGCCACGGAGTGGAACTTCGCCGAGGGCTGCACCCGGGAGGGTTTCGAGGAATACGTGACCGTGCTCAACCCCGGGGAGGAGGAGGCACGCATTACCTTGTATTTCCAAATACAGGGGCGGGGCCAGGCGGTGGTGGACGGGGGCTGCGTGCCGCCCCGCTCGCGGGCCACCTATTCCGTCAACCGGCTGGCGGGGGATGGGTTGGAGCTCTCCCTCCGGCTGGTGGCCAGCGCCCCGGTGGTGGCAGAGCGTCCCATGTACTTCCGCTACGGCGGGTTGGGGAACCATGGGTGGACGGGGGGCCACTGCGTCCCCGGTTCGACCTCCCTGTCCCGGTCCTACTACCTGGCGGAAGGCACCACCCGCCAGGGTTTCGAGGAGTGGCTGACCATCCAGAACCCCAACGCCACGGCCGAGGACATCGTTGTCACCTACTTTTTCACCTCCGGGAGCCGGGAGCCGCTGCGGCGCGCCTACCGCGTGGATCCTCTCTCCCGCCGAACGCTGAGCGTGAACCAGGAGGTGGGGCCGGGGTGGGACGTGGCCATGACCCTGGAGGGCGAGGCCCCCTTCGGGGTGGAGCGCCCCATGTACTTCCGCTACGCCGGATGCGGGGCCTTCTGGAGCGGGGGCCACTGCGTGGCCGGCACGGCATCACCCGGGAAGGAATGGCATTTCGCCGAGGGCTACACCGGGAGAGGCTTCCACGAATGGCTGTGCCTCTTCAACCCCGGCGATGAGGCTTCCACCGTGGAGATAAGGTGCCTCCTCCAGGACGGCGGCGGGGTCATCGCCCGCCTCCACCAGGTCCCGGCCCGCTCCCGCTCCACCCTGCGGGTGAACGACCTGGTGGGCGGGTGTTTCTGTCTTTCCCTGGAGGTGCGCGTACTGGAAGGGCCTCCCATCCTGGCCGAGCGCCCCATGTACTTCAACTACGGCTGCTTCGGGAGATGAGTTGGGCACCGGGCCGGAGAGGTCATCCGGCTCCAGGTCCCTTCGCGGGCGCGATCCCGGCGGATCGGGGGAGCCACGAAGCCCCCGCCCGCTGAACCCTGCGCTACCTCGAGATAGCGGGCGCGATCCCGGCGGATCGGGGGAGCCACGGCCATCAAGCTTGACATGGAATCCCGTGGATGAAACTCGCCGAAAGGAACGTATCCGCCGGGTTATCCTAATTTCCGGAGGACATTCGCGAGCTTCCGCGAAACCGCCGGCGGGAACCTTTCCGCAAACTCGCGGAGGAGGCCGAGATCCAAGGTGGAGAGGTCCAGCTCCTCCTCGGGGAGTGGGCCTTTGCCGGAAACGGCTAAGTAGAGGGAATCGAGGAGGGCTTTCTCCGGGCGGGCGATGTAATAACCATCTGCGAGCTCGAAACCGAAGAACAGGTCCTCCCGCACTTTACGGAATTCCACTGACTGTTCGAGGATCAGCGTCCTCTTGGTCTTTCGGGTGGTGGCGAAGGTGACCGCGTAAGGGATCATGCTGATCACACCCGCCCTGGAGAGGACGCTCTCGAAAGAGAGGTAGCAAGGGAAGTACAGATGGGTGGCCAGACTCTCCACCGGGGGAAAGCGTCCGGGAGGACATATAGATTCCGGGCCGCACGGCGAAGGACACCCCTCCTGGAGAGCCTGCTTAGGGACACGTAAAGGCTCGGCCTGTCCAATCCGGTAATCTTTTCCATATCAGCCACGGTATAGAAGCCCCTCCCCGTGGCCTTCAATCTTTCCACAAGATCCCAGTCTTTCATGCTCGACCCGCCGCCTTCACAACTTCATGCCAGCTCCTCGATCATCGGCCAGTATTTCCGGGGCAGGAACTTGCGCAGGTCGCGGCGGAGCGTTTTCCTTTCCATCACCGCCACGGGAGGCGCGTAAGGCACCTTCATCATCTGGCAGATAAACCAGAGGTCGAAAAGATCCTTGGGTGCCGCCCGCTCTTCCACGCACTTTACCTTGTCCCGGTGAAGTTGGGCCAGAGAAGATGCCAACTCCTCCAGCTTCCCGGACAGCGAATCCTCGAGCAAGAGGAAATCCAGATCCTCCGAAAAGCGTGGGGACCCATAGGCAAGGCGTAAAGCGGTTCCACCCCGGAAGACCAGATTTTTCCCGTGTTCGCCGGAGAGAAGGGCGTCCAGGAAGGTGACTTCCCAGTATTCCCTGACCACTTGGGTTCCATGAACCCCGAGTCCTCCCGCCGACCCCTGAGCTAATTGCTGTTCCATTTTTCTTAACAATAATGTTAAGGTACTTGGAACAGGGTTTTAAGCCATATCTTCGGACGCCGAACGAAGCTCTACGGATCCCGCGAGAGAGAAGGCCCTTTTGCTCGTTTTATCTTGTCCTACTGGAATGGCAAGGTGATATCTCTCACTCTTTGGCTTTAAAGCGCCTATACGAACGGTCCAGCATCAACGCCTACCGAAACGATACAGCAGCCTGGAACATCGCGTGCCTGTATATTCTCTAAATCCCTTAAATCGCGGAGGCCTCCAGGCTGTTCATTTGGGCGATTAAACCGCTGCATATGTATATTAACTATGGAACTCCTGTTCCGGGGGCGCCCCGGAAGGAGGGGATCAGAGAAGGGGGATGCCGCCCTTTATCATCCTCTGGACGGTGTCTCCCATGGCTCGGTACTGATCCTCGGTGTACAGGTGCGGCTCGAGCCGCCTTATTTTAAGGATCCTCTTGCTCAGGGCGTACGCGTCAGGCCTTTCCTCTCCCTCGTAGACCAGGAGGACGTCCACATCACTCGCCGCCGTGTACTCTCCCCGGGCGTAGGAGCCGAAGAGCACAGCCCGGGTGAGCGGCAGCCGACCTTTAAGGTCCCCCAGTCTCTCCCGGAGGGTTGACACCAGCTCGGCCGTATCGTGTTCAGGGTAAAAGACCCGCGCAGAACTCGAGGATCGCTGTGGCATGGCCGATGAGCCTCCTCGCCTCTTCCCTCGTGAACCGCCTCCGAGGCGAGCCGGATGGATGAGCGTCGGGATAACGGGCAGGTATGTAAGCCTTGTCAAGCTCCAGGGCTCCGTCGATCAGGGACTCGGGCACTTCGTGGGTCTTCGCGAGCTCCATGAGCAGGTCCGAGACGGAGTGTCCCCATGCCTCGGCGCCCATGCCCTGGAATACCGCCTTCACCGCCTTCTCCGCCGCCTGTTGCGCGGAAAAACAGGCCCAGTCGTGGAAGCCTCGTTCCATGTCGCTCCGAGCGTGTTCCAGGTCTCCTTCCGCCTGGTCCATCCAATCGCGGCTCCGCTGCATATCTTGTCCTTCCCTTTGCGCGGCTCCTTGCGTGGCATTTCGCGCAGCCCTTCGCGCGGCTCCTCGCGTTGCCCAGGACCGCTTCCCGCAAGTCAGCCGCCCACCGTCGAGACGACGCCGCATCCCGCGGTGTTTATTTTATCACCAATGGGAGCCGGAGGCGGGGCGATCCGTCGCTTTTCCATCAGGATACCAGAGAGGTTTCTCTCCTGTTCTGGAGAGCTCTCCTTAAACCCACCTACTCTTTACACGAACCCGCAAACATCGGGGTCGAGGCAGTCAGCCATGAGCTTGACCCTCCCCCGCGTAACCGGAAAAGCCGTGCGCAGGGAATGGAAGGCGAACTCCAGGCACGACTCTCCCCAGCGTACCCGGAAAAGCCTCAGGGTTGACAACCTGTGGGAATGCGCGCCTCCTCTCCTCCCGGTGTGCGACCTCGAGGTGTGCACCATACGGTTCATGTGTGCACCTCGGCAATTATGTCATCGCGAGCGGAGCGAAGCGATCTCGTTTGCAATACGTGCGAGATTGCTTCGTCGGCGCATACGCGCCTCCTCGCAATGCCATAATAAGGGAGGGCTCCTCGCAAATACGTTGTGCCGGACATGTCATCGCGAGCGGAGCGAAGCGATCTCATCCGGTATTGGTACGAGATTGCTTCGTCGCTGCGCTCCTCGCAATGACATAATAAGGGAGGGGCTCCTCGCAATGACGTTTTCTATGGGGTTTTCCGGAGGAGATTGCTTCGTCGGCGCATACGCGCCTCCTCGCAATGCCATAATAAGGGAGGGCTCCTCGCAAATACGTTGTGCCGGACATGTCATCGCGAGCGGAGCGAAGCTATCTCGGTAAGATGTAAATAATGGAGCGGATGGGGTGGACCCATCCGCTCTCTTGATACCTACGCCCTTAGGCGGGATTCATGCATCATCGGCCGGGCCAATCGGGAAAGGCGGCGCTCCATCCAAGATATGCGCCGTCCCCCCAGGAGAGGTAATTGCGCATCCTTATGGTCGAAAGGCCAGCCTCCACCACCATATTGTTCCCCACGTAAATGGCCACGTGTCCATACTGGGGATAAGTCCTTGAGCTGTAGTAAACGAGCGCGCCGAACGCAGGGGTACCGCCTCTTAGCCTGCCTTCCCTTCTCGCCCGATTATAAAGGTCTATAGCGTTTCCGCCCGCATAGCTTTTACCGTAAGCGCTGGCCACAAAAGCCGCGCAATACATCTTGGATGGGAGGTACCTACCCGTGCCGTATTGCGGGAATGAGCTCTTCCCTACCTGACTTTTCGCCCAAGCCACCGCTTTCTGCTCTCTGGTCGCTGGAGAGGACGGCGGCAGGGGGGTGGAGCCAGGAGCGTTGCCATAGACGACGGCCGAGGCCACCCACTCGTTCCTGCCCTTTATCTTGTACCAGCGGGCGTCCGGCTGGCCCGTCCAGGCATCGTTGACCACCGTCCCGTAGGTCCAGCCATCGCAGTACACCGTGGCCTCCGGCCTTATCTGGCGCACGATCTGGTAGTTGGTGCCGGGTCCGGAGCGCACGTTGACCGTCCAGCCGGTGACCCTCACGGAGAAGTTAACGTATATGACGTTGTAGGCCTGGGCCTCCTGCTGGGGCAGGGCCAGGGGGGTGAAGGTCATGACCAGGGCGAGGATAAGCACCCCCATGCCCATGGCCAGGACCCGCCTGGCCATACCCGGCCTGGGCCTGGTCCTTTCCGCCTGGCTCACTTCCCTTTTGCGCACCTTCACCCTCTCCATGATCCCGAGCTTTCTTCCTTTCATCCCTTCCTCCTTTCCTTCTTTCTCCCTTTCCTCTTGGCGTATCCACGCCTCGCCCCTCGTGGGGTTTCCGTGCCTCGCCATGTCCCAGCGGGCTTCCATATGCCACTCCGGGCTTCGCTCCATTAACCTCCGGTGGTGGGAAGATGTTTGCATGGGGATTGCATGTTAAGGGAAGGGGATAACCCCCGGATGAGCAGCGGGTTCCTACGGGGGGAAGGTGTTTGCATTGGGGATTGCCTGGGGTCGCGTCTTCGGCCTTCGGCCCTTTAATGACTTGCATCTTCCGCATCGAGCGAAGATCGAAGGCGTAATCCCGCAGGTCGGATGGAATGTCATCGCGAGCGGAGCGAAGCGATCTCGTTCGTAATGCGGAGGAGATTGCTTCGTCGCTTCGCTCCTCGCAATGACGTTGTGCCGGACATGTCATCGCGAGCGGAGCGAAGCGATCTCATCGGGAATGCGTGCGAGATTGCTTCGTCGGCGCATACGCGCCTCCTCGCAATGACGTTTTCTTACTATGTCATCGCGAGCGGAGCGAAGCGATCTCATCGGGTATTGGTACGAGATTGCTTCGTCGCTGCGCTCCTCGCAATGACGTTTTAAAGACAGGGCTCCTCGCAATGACGTTTTCTTACTATGTCATCGCGAGCGGAGCGAAGCGATCTCGTCGGGTATTGGTACGAGATTGCTTCGTCGCTGCGCTCCTCGCAATGACGTTTTAAAGACAGGGCTCCTCGCAATGACGTTTTAAAGACAGGGCTCCTCGCAATGACGTTTTCTTACTATGTCATCGCGAGCGGAGCGAAGCGATCTCATTGGGAAGTAAATCGTCAGCAATTCAGAGACAGTCGTAGAGGTCTTCCCATTTCGGATTGATGGAATTGATAAGGGCGATCTTCTTCGCCCTTGAACCGCCCTTGATTTGTTTTTCCCTGCAAATCGCATCCTGCACGGATTCATAGGCCTCGAAATAAACAAGCTTGTGAGCTAAGTACTTCTTTGTAAATCCCTCCTTCACATCTTCTTTATGTTCCATGACCCTTCTGGCCAAATCATTGGTAATCCCCGTATAAAGGACCGTGTTTCCCTTGTTGGTCATGATGTAGACGTAATACTCCTGAGGCACTGCCTTTCCTCTCCTTTCCTTTTATCCGCTTCGGTGTCAATGCGTCCCAAGGTTGACACAATATCGTTGGGATTATTTTGCCTCTACGCTGTGACAAAGTGAGGGATTCTTCCGGGGGAGATTGCTTCGTCGCTTCGCTCCTCGCAATGACGTTGTGCCGGACATGTCATCGCGAGCGGAGCGAAGCGATCTCGTTGGCAATACGTGCGAGATTGCTTCGTCGCTTCGCTCCTCGCAATGAGGTTTTGCCGGGACATGTCATCGCGAGCGTAGCGAAGCGATCTCATCCGCATTATGATGTCATAGCGAACGAAGCGATCTTGTTCGTAATGCGGAGGAGATTGCTTCGTCGCTGCGCTCCTCGCAATGACGTTTTAAGGTAGCGCCTCCTCGCAATGACGTTTTAACGTAGCGCCCCCTCGCAATGACGTTTTAAGAATAATGCGCCCCTCGCAATGATGTGGGGTTTACGATATTGAAAAGCCCCTGGGGTTACCCCCCAGGGGCTTTCAAGACCTGACCCCATTAGCTCGCGTAGACCGATTCGCCCACGCGAGTGAAGGTGAACTCGCCGTCGGAGTTCACGTCCACCTCGATGAGGTCGCCCTCCCGGAATTCCCCTTCCAGTAGCTTCACGGCCAGGCGGTCCTGGATCTCGCGCTGGATGACCCGTTTGAGGGGCCGTGCCCCGTAGTTGGGGTCGAAGCCCTCCGAGGCCAGGACCTCCTTGGCCCGCTCGGTGAGACGGATGTCCAGCTTGCGGTCGGCCAACCGGCGGCGCAGGTACTCCAGCTGGATGTCCACGATCTGCTTTATCTCCTCCATGCCCAGGGGATTGAAGACGATGATCTCGTCCAGGCGGTTGAGGAACTCGGGACGGAAATGGGCCTTGAGGGTCTCCAAGACCATCTCCCGCACCTGCTCCCGGTCCTTTCCCGCCATATCCTGGAAATACTGGCTCCCCAGGTTGGAGGTCATGATGATGACCGTGTTCTTGAAGTCCACGGTGTGGCCCTGCCCGTCGGTCAGCCTCCCGTCGTCCAGGATCTGCAAAAGGACGTTGAAGACGTCGGAGTGGGCCTTCTCGATCTCATCCAGCAGGATGACGCTGTAGGGGCGGCGCCTGACCGCCTCGGTGAGCTGGCCGCCCTCCTCGTAGCCCACGTACCCCGGGGGCGCGCCGATGAGCCGGGAGACAGTGTGCCGCTCCATGTACTCGCTCATGTCCAGGCGCACCATGGCCCGCTCGTCGTCGAAGAGGAACTCGGCCAGGGCGCGGGCCAGCTCCGTCTTCCCCACCCCGGTGGGCCCCAGGAAGAGGAAGGAGCCGATGGGGCGGTTGGGGTCCTGCAGGCCGGCCCGGGCACGCCGGATGGCGTTGGATACTTTTTCCAGGGCCTCGTCCTGGCCCACCACGCGGCGGCGCAGCCGCTCCTCCATGTGGATGAGCTTCTGCACCTCGCCCTCCAGGAGCTTGGACACCGGGATGCCCGTCCAGGCGGAGACCACCTCGGCGATGTCCTCCTCGTCCACCTCCTCCTTGAGCATCTTGCGGTCCTTTTGGAGCTCCTGCAGGCGGCGGTTCTCCTCCTCCAGGGCTTTCTGGACCTCCACCGCCTCGCCGTAGCGCAGGCGGGCCGCCTTCTCCAGGTCCCCCTCGCGCTCAGCGCGCTGCTCCTCTATCCGGATCTGCTCCAGGCGCTCCTTGAGCTCGCGGATGCGGGTGATGCATTCCTTCTCCGCCTGCCAGTGGGCCTTCATCTCCGCGCTCTTCTCCTTGAGCTCGGCCAGCTCGGCCTCCAGCTTCTCCAGGCGCTCGCGCGAGGCCTTGTCCTTCTCCTTCTTCAGCGCCTGGCGCTCGATCTCCAGCTGCTTGATGCGCCTCTCCACCTCATCTATCTCGGTGGGCATGGAGTCGATCTCGATGCGCAGCCGGGAGGCGGCCTCGTCCACCAGGTCGATGGCCTTGTCGGGGAGGAAGCGGTCCGATATGTAGCGGTCGGAGAGCACCGCCGCCGCCACCAGGGCCGAGTCCTGGATGCGCACCCCGTGGTGCACCTCGTAGCGCTCCTTCAGCCCGCGCAGGATGGCGATGGTGTCCTCCACGTCTGGCTCGCCCACGTAGATGGGCTGGAAGCGGCGCTCCAGGGCGGCGTCCTTCTCCACGTACTTACGGTACTCGTCCAGGGTGGTGGCCCCGATGCAGCGCAGCTCCCCGCGGGCCAGGGCGGGCTTGAGCATGTTGGAGGCGTCCACCGCCCCCTCCGCGGCGCCCGCGCCCACCAGGGTGTGCAGCTCGTCGATGAAAAGGATGATCTGACCCTCGGCGTCGGTGATCTCCTTGAGCACCGCCTTGAGCCGGTCCTCGAACTCGCCGCGGTACTTGGTGCCCGCCACCAGGGCCCCCAGGTCCAGGGCGATGAGGCGCTTGTTCTTCAACCCTTCCGGGACGTCCCCGGCCACGATGCGCTGGGCCAACCCCTCCACGATGGCCGTCTTGCCCGTCCCCGGCTCGCCGATGAGCACCGGGTTGTTCTTGGTGCGGCGGGAGAGGACCTGCATGACGCGCCGGATCTCGGCGTCACGCCCGATGACCGGGTCCAGCTTGCCCCGCCGGGCCAGCTCGGTGAGGTCCCGGCCGAAGCGCTCTAAGGCCTGGAAGCGCTCCTCGGCCTCGGGGTCGGTGATGCGCTGGCTCCCCCGCACCTCGCTCATGGCCTGCAGGATGCGGTCGCGGTCGATGCCGCGGCGGCGGAGGATGTCCCCCGCATCACCCCTCTTCTCCTCGGCGATGGCCAGGAAGAGGTGCTCGGTGGAGATGTATTCGTCCTTGAGTTTATCCGCCTCCGACAGGGCGGCCTCGAGGACGGAAGCGGTCCGGGGCGAGATCTGCACCGCGCCCACGGCCCCGGTCACCTTGGGTATTTTTTCCAGGGTGGAGGACACGGCATCGGCGAGAGACGCCGGGTCCTCCCCTATCTTCTCCAGCAGGGAAGGCACGGTGCCGCCCTCCTGGCGCAGCAAGGCCAGGAGCAGGTGCTCCGGCTCGATGAACTGGTGGTGGCGCTCCCCGGCCAGCCGCTGGGCGTCGGCCAGGGCCTCGCGCGCCTTTATGGTCAACTTGTCCAGGCTTATCATTTTTCCTACCTCCTTTTACGGCTTTCGCCTTTATGTATATCCCTTGCGGGATTTCTTCCGTTTATGGGCCCTATGCGGGGCCGATATATGTCAACTCCTCCCACGGGGAATCTTTCCGTCGGGGGCCCCGCGTGGGGGCCATGTATGTCAAGCCCCGGAACGGGGACTATTCCCCGGATCATTTATGTCAACTCCTCGGAAAGAGGACTATTCCCCCGACACGATAAGGGACTGACCCCAAAATCTGTCTGCAAAGCCGCCCTCTTAAAGGGGCCTTCTCAACGGCACCCATCCATCAATTCATTCCTCGCGGTCCACTCTCTATGTTCATCCCTCGCGGGAGTCTACTCCTGTTGAGGGCCCCTGAAGGGGCCTATATGTAAACCCCCACGAATGGGGACCATTCCCGGACATGGATAGGGACTGACCCCAAAATCTGTTTTGTCAACTCCTGGACCGGGGGCTATTCCCCGGATATGGAAAGGGACTGACCCCAAAACCTGTTTGACTCCGAAAGGGGTTGGCCTGGCGGGGGAGCATGAGCTCCCCGCGGGGAACGGGCACGATGTCGTTGCGGAAGCTCTCCCGCACCTGGCGCACCCGCTCCTCCATCTCCCTTCGGGTCTCCTCCAGCTCTTCCTCCAGGGCCCGCACACGCCGCCGCATGGCTTCCAGGCTGCGTTGCAGGTCGAGGATCATCTTCACGCCGGCCAGGTTTATCCCCATATCCTGGGTGAGCTCCTGGATGAGCCGGCATTGCTCGATGTCCGCCTCCGAGTAACGCCTGCGATTGCGCACCCTCGCCGGGTTGAGCAGTCCCTTGCGCTCGTAGATGCGCAGGGTCTGGGGGTGCACGTCCGCAAGCCGGGCGGCGACGCTGATGACATAAAGGGGCTCGTCCTTAGGCTTGCGAAACCCCTTTCGGGTCCCTTCCGGATTCACTCCTTCCGGGTTCATCCCGGGGTTTTCTCTCTTGCCCTTCGTCACCTTCATGACCTCTCACCTACGCTTCCAGGAAGGCGCGGGGATTCTCCTTCTCCAGCTCCTTGAGCTTCTGGATTAGCTCCCTTTCCTTGGAGCTGAGCTTCTGGGGCACCACCACGTGGGCGGTGACGATCATGTCCCCGTGCCCCTTCCCCTTGGGCCGTGGCGCGCCCTTGCCGCGCAACCGGAACTTTTTCCCGTCCGAGGTCCCGGCCGGTATCTTAAGCTTCACCTTGCCGTTGATGGTGGGGACCTCCACCGTGGTCCCCAGGGCCGCCTCGGCGAAGGTCAGGGGAAGGTCCAGGAGGATATCCGCGTCCTTCCGCTTGAAGTACTTGTGTGGCCTGACGTGCACGTTGACGTAAAGGTCGCCGGGCGGACTACCCAGGGGGCCCGCTTCCCCCTTACCCGGGAAACGCACCTTGCCTCCATCGTTCACCCCCGCCGGGATCTTCACCTTGACGGTGCGGGTGGTCTCCACCGACCCCGTGCCCTGGCAAGTGGTACAGGGTTTTTCGATCACCGTCCCCCGACCGCCGCAGGTGGGGCAAGGGCGGGAAAAGGCGAACAGCCCCTGGTTATGGGAGACCGTCCCCCGACCGCCGCAGGTGGGGCAGGTCTTGGGGAGTGTCCCCGGGCTGGCGCCGCTTCCCCGGCAGGTGGGGCAGGCGCTCCGCCCGCTCAGGGTCAACGGCACGGTCACGCCGTGTATGGCGTCCTCGAAGGAGATGGTGACGTCGGCGGTTATGTCCCTTCCCTTGCGGGCCTCCCGCCTCCTGCCGGTTCCCATCCCGGTAAAGAGGTTGAAGAGGTCGCCGAGGTCACCCAGGTCCTCCAGGTTTCCGGTGTACGTATAGGTGCGAGTCCCCGGCCGTGACCCAAAGGTGCCGAAGTCAAAACCGAAACCCGGCCCGGGGCCTCCCGCCCCCATGAACATGGCGCCGGAATCGTACTGGCGGCGCTTCTCCGGATTGGAGAGGACCTCGTAGGCCTCGTTGATCTCCTTGAACTTCTCCTCCGAGCTCTTGTCCCCTGGGTTGGCGTCCGGGTGGTATTTCCGGGCAAGACGGCGGTAAGCGTCCTTGATCTCCTTCTCGGACGCGTTCTTGCTGACTCCCAGTATCTGGTAATAATCCTTGTACCCGTTCACCTTACCTCGCCTCTTCGGCACGCCTGCCTCTCCCGCGTTTTTACCCTAAACGCGGAGGCCTCCGGCTGAGATTGCTTCGTCGCTGCGCTCCTCGCAATGACGTCTTATGTTGTGTCCTCCTCGCAATGACGTTTTTCCTTCTACGCTCCTCGCAATGACGTTTTATGTGTTCTTTCGTGCGAGATTGCTTCGTCGGCGCTGCGCGCCTCCTCGCAATGACGTTTTATGTGTTCTTTCGTGCGAGATTGCTTCGTCGGCGCTGCGCGCCTCCTCGCAATGACGTTTTAACGTAGCGCCTCCTCGCAATGACGTCTTATGACCTCGCCTCCTCGCAACGACGTATTCGTTCGCCACCCGCGATGACGTTAAGTGTTGCACTTGCTGACGGTGGCCCTCGCGGGGCGGAGGAGGCTCCCCTTGTAACGGTAACCCTTCTGGTGGACCTCCACCACCGTCTCGTCCTCATGGTCGTCACTGACCACGGTCATCACCGCCTCGCATTCGGCGGGGTCGAAGGGGTGGCCACGGGGGTTTATCTCCTCCAGGCCCTCCTTCCTCAATATGTCCATGAACTGCTCGTAGACCATGCGTACCCCCTTGGCCAGGGGGTCCTCCCGGTCCTGGCAGGCCTCCAGGGCCTTCTCCAGGTTATCGATAACCGGAAGCAAACCGGCGATGAGGTTCCGGTTGGCTTGCTCCACGATGCGGGTCTGCTCCCGGATCATGCGCTTGCGATAGTTCTCCAGCTCCGCCTTCTGGCGCTGGGCGTCCTCGAGGTACTCGCGGGCCCGCGCCTGCGCCTCGGCGAGCTTTTCCTCCAGCTCCAACATCTGGTCTTCCAGCTCCTTCTTGGTCAGGCGGTGGAGTTCCCTCCGCCTCCTCTCGCGGGGGTCTTCCGCCTCGGCTTCCCCGGGCCCGGGATGCCCATCCGTCTCCGCCCCGGGAGCGGCGGCATCCGAACCCGCATCCGGTCCCACAGCCTTACCCGCATCCGGTCCCACAGGGCTCTTGGAGCCCGGGGTGGCCCCTCCCCCGGAAGCGGAGGCTGCTCCCTCACCGGGAGCGGATTCAAGCCCCTCGCCGGAAGCCGGGGCAGCTCCCGCCTTCTTCTCTTTCTCCTCCCGAGCTTCCTTGCTTTCCCTGGTCTCGTCCTTCATCTACCTTCACCTCTTCCCGATCCCCGGTCCCTGATGGAGGGGGCTGGTCATCCGGGCCAGCCCCCTCGCAGGACCAAGCAGGAAGGTGTAACCTCTATCAACCTCTTGCGAGGTTCACTTCCCCTCCACCTTGATGGGGATCTTCTTGGGCTTGGCCTCTTCCGCCTTGGGCATCTCGATGCGGAGCACCCCGTCGGAAACGGTGGCCGTCACCTTGTCCTCGGCGATCTTCCTCGGCAGGGGGATGGTCCGCTCGAAGAGCCCGTAGGCCCGCTCGATGCGGTGGTAGTTCTCCTCCTTCACCTCCGAGGAGAACTTGCGCTCCCCCTTGATGTGGAGGATGTCGTCCTCCAGGGAGATCTCCACGTCCTTGGCGTCCAGTCCGGGCAGCTCGGCCTCGACCACCAGCTTGTCATCGGTCTCGTACATGTCGAGCGCCGGCGCCCAGGTGGCCACCGCCTCCGAGGCCGGCTCCAGCCCCCGGAAGAAGCTGCGGCGGAAGAGCCGGTTCACCTCGTCCTGCAGGTTCATCAGGTCCCGGAACGGATCCCACCTCACGATAGCCATATGCCTCACCCCTTTCCTGGTATTTTATTCCAGGACCGCCGCGGCCGCGGCGATCCCGGTTAATCCACTCACATCTCCTCGTAATCCGCCTCGTCGATGACCTCGCCCTCGGCCTCCTCGGTGGCCCCGTAGCTGCCGTCTCCCTCGGGGCCCACGTGGGCTCCCTCCGCCTTGGCCTGGGCGTACATGTGCTCGGCCAACTTGTAGGAGGCCTGCATGAGGATCTCGGTCTTGCGGCGGATGTCGTCCACATCCGAGCCCTTGAGGGCCTCCTTCACGTCCTCGAGGGCCTTCTCGATGGCCTTGCGGTCATCGGGCGAGACCTGGTCGCCCAGCTCGCGCAGGGACTTCTCGGTGGTGTACACCAGGCTGTCCGCGTTGTTGCGCACCTCCGCCTCCTCGCGCCTGCGCCGGTCCTCCTCGGCGTGGGCCTCGGCGTCCTTGATCATGCGCTGGATCTCCTCCTCGGTCAGGCCGCTGGAGGCGGTGATGGTGATCTTCTGCTCGTTGCCGGTGGCCAGGTCCTTGGCCGATACGTGCAGGATGCCGTCGGCGTCGATGTCGAAGGTCACCTCGATCTGCGGCACGCCCCGCGGCGCCGGCGGGATGCCCACCAGCTGGAAGTTGCCGATGAGCTTGTTGTAGGCGGCCATCTCGCGCTCGCCCTGGTAGACCTTGATATCCACGCTGGTCTGCCCGTCGGCGGCGGTGGTGAAGATCTCGCTCTTCCGGGTGGGGATGGTGGTGTTGCGCTCGATGAGCTTGGTGAACACCCCACCCAGGGTCTCGATGCCCAGGGAAAGCGGGGTCACGTCCAGCAGGAGGACGTCCTTGACCTCGCCCTTGAGCACCCCGGCCTGGATGGCGGCGCCCATGGCCACCACCTCGTCGGGGTTGATGCCCTTGTGGGGCTCCTTGCCGCCGGAGAGCTTGCGCACCAGGTCCTGCACCATGGGCATGCGCGTGGCGCCCCCCACCAGGATGATGTGGTCCAGGTCCTTGGGCTCCAGCCCGGCGTCCTTGAGGGCGCGCTTGAATGGACCCACGCACTTCTCCAGCAGGTCCGCGGTCATCTTCTCGAACTCCGCCCTGGTCAGGGTCATGTCCAGGTGCAGCGGACCCTCGGGGGTGGCGGTGATGAAGGGCAGGTTGATGTTGGTCTGCGTGGTCGTGGAGAGCTCTATCTTGGCCTTCTCCGCCGCCTCCTTGAGCCGCTGCAGGGCCATCTTGTCCTCGCGGAGATCGATGCCGTGCTTGGCCTTGAAGTCGTCGGCCATCCAATCGATGATGCGCTGGTCCCAGTCGTCGCCTCCCAGGTGGGTGTTGCCGGCGGTCGCCTTGACCTCGAAGACGCCGTCCCCGATGTCCAGGATGGAGACGTCAAAGGTCCCGCCGCCCAGGTCGAATACCAGGATGGTCTGCTCGTTCTCCTTGTCCAGGCCGTAGGCCAGCGCCGCCGCGGTGGGCTCGTTGATGATGCGCAACACGTTGAGCCCGGCGATGCGCCCGGCCTCCTTGGTCGCCGTCCTCTGGGCGTCGTTGAAGTAGGCGGGAACGGTGATCACCGCGTCGGTGATCTTCTCGCCCAGGTAGTCCTCGGCATCGGCCTTCAGCTTCTGCAGGATCTTGGCCGAGATCTCCTGCGGTGTGTACTCCTTGTCGCCCAGCTTCACCTTCTCCGTGGTCCCCATCTTGCGCTTGATGGACACCACGGTGTTCTCCGGGTTGGTGACCGCCTGACGCTTGGCCACCTGGCCCACCAACCACTCGCCGGTCTTGGATATGGCCACCACCGAAGGAGTCGTACGCCCTCCCTCGCTGTTGGGGATAACCGTGGGCTCCCCTCCCTCGAGGATGGCCACGACGGAGTTGGTGGTACCCAGATCGATACCCACTGCCTTCGCCATTTCTCTTTTCCTCCTTTATCTATGGTCTCGTTCGTCCTTTTCCCTTGCGTCTTCTTTTCCGTCAACCTTGCTTTAGGGTTGGTTGAACACAATCCTAAGCCTGATTGTAATATAACTCTTTACAATGTTATTGTCAAGAATATTTATATCATTATTTTCATAATTTAGGATGACGGGATCCGGGAAAAGGTTCCCGGGATAAATGCGGCGGGGAGTATCCAGGGTCGGGACTGGCCGGTAAGACGCCCTGGGCATCTCAGGAGCATTGAGTGCGGCCCCCGTTGAGGTAGGGACGGAGGAGGAGGGCCCGGGCGCAGGGGGTTTCAGGGGTGGGGAGGAAGCGCAGGGCGGGGAGCAGGCGTGGCGAAGGTCCCATCGGAAGGTCCCGTCGGGGGAGGTCACATTGGGTGGTGTCCCGTTGGGATCGCCGCTTTGGGGGTACCCGTCGAGGGGATCCCCGGGAGATGGGGGCGGTACGGGAGGGCCCGGGCGCAGGGGGTTTCAGGGGTGGGGAGGAAGCGCAGGGCGACCAAGGATGGCTTGAAGCGGGTGTGCATTATGTAGCGCGGTGGTGAAAACTCAGTTGCGGACCACCTTGTGCAGCCCATAGACGAAGTAGAAGAGCCAGAGCAGGGCTATGGGATAAACCAGCAGGGCGGCGTTGAAGCGTATAAAGGGCGGCTTATAGAGGAGGTGCATCCCGGCGGTGAAGACCAGGGCCCCGGGAAGGGCCAGGGCGATGAAGAGCTTGAAGGTCCAACTCTGGGGGACGATGAAGTTAACGATGGCCACAGGGATAAGGAGCGCGCACATGGGAATCATGGCGTTGAGGAGGCGTTTGGCCCCGAAGACCACCCCGGAGGTGCGGAATCCGGCGGCGGCGTCAAAGGGGACGTCGTTGGCCACGCTGGGCATGTACAGGGTGGAGGAGAACAGAAAACCGTAGACCAGGGGCCATATGGGGGGCCAGGTATCCGGCTGGAGGAGCTTCCAGCCGGCGATAAGCAAGACGCAGGCGCCGGTGGCGTTGGTCATGATGTCCAGGACCGGCTTATTCTTAAAGCGGAACCAGGGATGGGAGTAAAGGATCCCCAGCAAGGCCACGGAACCGATCATGAACCAGGCGAACTCCCTTCCCGCTAAGAGGGAAAACGCCACGCAGCCCGCCGCAGTGAGTATGAAAACGAGCGCCGTCTCGATCTTGCCCATCTCCCCGGTGACGAAGGGCTGGTCGGACATGTGAAGGTCACCCTTGTACATGTCGTTGTGCAGGCGGTCGGATTCCACGTCGGCGTAGAAGTTCAGGGTGCTGGAGAAGAAGGACCCACAGAGGAAAGCCAGAAAGGCCAGGGCCACCCGGTATCCGGGAGCGTCACCCCCTCCTTCCGCCGCGGCCGCGAAGCCCAGGGTCACCGGGAAGAGGTAGATGAACATGGTGCGGACGCGGAAGAGCCTGGCGTACTTGTCCATGGCCGATCTAAGCCGGGACGTCTCTACACCCATCACGAAGCCTTTCCTTTCGCCGAGCTACGCCTTCTCGGACGCGGGCGGCATCCTTACGGCCTGTTTTCGGCCCGCACACTACCTCTCCCCTATCCCGCCGGGCCGAGGGTCACCCTGGAAATCCCACCTTGGCGCCATGGGCGCCCTCTTTAAAGTAAAACAGATGGCCATCCCATGTTCAACTTCAGGAGGGAGATTGTAATTCTTGTGATCCCGAGGGCTCTATCGAAAAAGGGAAATGCTGGCTTAAGCATATGGAAAAGAAAAGTCGTAACGGGAATGGATTGGCACTAAACCCGTTGGGGTTCTTCACTCCAAGTCGGGAGCCGAACCCTCCACGAACGGCCGAAATGGAAGTGGGTAGGGCAAGATGGAAAAGTCTTTCAGAAAGGGAAATGTCGGAAACGGAAAGGGACTGACCCCGAAATCTGTCCCGGAAACGGAAAGGGACTGACCCCATTATATTTTTGACATTATTTTCCAGAATATTTCCTGGGTTTCCGGTTCCCGCTCCAGGCGGGCGACGTCCACCTGGAAGAGGAACCGCGATCCGTACAGGGTGACCACGTCTCCCGCATGGGGGTTCTCCGGCACCTCGTCCCCCAGGGCAATACGCAGGCCCACCGCGGCCGCCCTTCCGGAGACCACCACCAGCCGGGGTCCCACCAGGAGGATCTCCTCCGCTAAGTAAGGGGCGCAACGGCGGAGGTGGGATACGGTGACCTTCTGGGGGGCGCAGCGCAGGGCGGTCGCGTAATAGAGCGAGCACCCGGCGAAGCCCGGTACCTCCTCGATCCTCTCCCGCACCAGTTCCCGCCACTCTCCCCACGGGTTTTCGGGGGAAGCCCCGGGGCCCGGCCTCCCGGCCAGGAGGAAGAGGTCGGCGCCAGGAGAACCGTGACCAGGTACGCCCCTTCCCAGGCCCGGGCAAAGGGAGCAACGGGACACGGCGGCCCGGAGGGCATCCAGATCGGCCTGCACCTTCAAACGTATGCTCTCCCGCAGCGCACCCCTGTCTTGCTTATCCCTCTCCCCCACGGGAACCCTCCCACCGGGAAAAACCCGAACGTCAACCACGTGTCGATCTCTCGCGCCGAACGGCCCTCCCCTTGACGGGATCTTCATCCCTCTCCCCCACGGGAACCCTCCCACCGGGAAAAACCCGAACGTCAACCACGTGTCGATCTCTCGCGCCGAATGGCCCTCCCGGGACCGAATCTCCTCCCGCCGATAAAGGCCCCGTCAGCGAGTGCGTTGAATACATTATATTGTATTTTTTAAAAAAAATCCCCACAAGATATTGACATATCCTATATATATGGTCTATTATATGCCTCAAAATACAAGATGTGGGCTGTTGGCGAGGAGGGGTGCCGTGCCAGTCAAGGAGAAAACCAGGTCCGTCGCGTTAAGGGAACGCCAGAGACCATATTTCCTCGAGGTTTCCTACGACGAGATGAGCGACGAAGACATCATCGCCTGCATAAGGCGGGGCGACTCGCAAGCTGAGGCCTACCTTCTCAATAAGTACCAATACCTGGTGCACGTCAAGGCCAAGTCCTACTTCCTGGACGGCGCGGAGCACGACGATACCATCCAGGAGGGGATGATCGGCCTCTATAAGGCCATCCGGGACTACAAGTTCAACGATATCTGCTCCTTCCGCTCCTTCGCCGTGCTGTGCATCACCCGCCAGATAATCACTGCCGTGAAGACCCATACCCGGAAGAAGCACAACCCGTTAAGCTGTTACCGACCCCTGGAGGCCCAGGCCTTCGACGAAGGGGGCGAGTACGTTTACTACGCAGGGAGTGGTTTGAACACCAAGGTGGAGGATCCCCTGGAGCTGTTCATCTTCGAGGACGAAGTCACCCGCGTCATCCACATCCTGAAGGAAAAACTGAGTGGCTTGGAGTGGAAGGTGCTGGTCTCCTACCTGGAGGGCAAGAGCTACAAGGAGATCGCCGAGGAGATAAACCGTGACACCAAGGTGGTGGATAACGCCCTCTGTCGCATAAAGGTGAAAATAAAGAACCACGTGGAACCGCTCCTGAACTGAGAGGGCCGAGAACTCCCGGGCCTCGTCACCACCGATAACCGCGAACTCCCGGAAAGCGGGGGTTCGTTCTTTTTAATGCCTCGTTTTCCATTGTCCACCGGGATGCATGTATATAAAATATCGTTGTTGTTTAGTGTGAATCATTACTTTGTGAAAATGGTAAGTGGCCGCCCGAGGGAATGAGGCATGGCTCGTAGTGCACTGAGAGCACGCGGGGCGGGATCCGGGTTCGCCACGTGGGAAAGTGTCCCGCTTCCGCGCCGGCGCCGCGAGGCCCGGAATCGCAGCAGAGGAGGGAAAAGGGATGAACAAGTGGGAGGAAGAGTACAAGAGGAAGCTGACCACGCCCGAGGAGGTGGCCAAGACGGTCAGGGACGGGGACCGCATCTTCTGCGGCAGCGGTTCGTGCACACCGGATGCGCTTCTCAGCGCCCTCTTCGATAGGGCGGAGGAGCTCAGGAACGTGGTCTTCGGAGGTCTTATCCTCCTGGCCCCCACCTACAAGATCCTCAAGATGGAGCTCACGCGCAACATCCTCTTCGACAACTTCTACGCCACTCCCCTGGACCGGGAGTCCCTGAGGGAAGGGATAAGCGTACACACACCATTCCACTTCTCGGAGCTACCACGACTGGCCTCCGAGTACCGGGGTTACCGCAAGATATTCACCCAGTGCGGGCCCATGGACCGGAACGGCTACTTCAGCTGCGGGGTCTCCGGAAACTTCCTGGACGTAGTGGACAAGGTGGACGAGCTGGTCCTGGAGGTCAACCAGTACCAACCCCGGGTGCACGGGCGGAACTTCTACCACATAAGCCAGGTGAGCGCCATCGTGGAGAACCACCACCCGGTCTTCGATCTCCCGCCAGAGCCACCCACGGAGATCGACCGCCAGATAGCGGAGAACATCGTGGAGTACATCGAGGATGGGGCTACCATCCAGTTGGGCATCGGGGCGGTGCCCAACGCCATCGGGGAATGCCTCATCGAACACGACCGGCACCACCTGGGTTGCTACACGGAGATGATACCCGACGCCATCATGAAACTCTTCGAGGCCGGGGTGCTGGATAACACGCGCAAGACCTTCCACCCCTACCAGTTCAACGCCTTCTTCGCCGCGGGGTCCAACGACCTCTACTCCTGGCTGGACGACAACCCCATGGTCTGCTTCACCCCCATCAGTTACAACAACGACCCCTACAACGTGGCCAAGAACGACAAGATGGTGGCCATCAACTCCACCCTGGAGATAGACCTCACCGGGCAGTGCTGCTCGGAGTCCTTCGGACCCTACCAGTACACGGCCACCGGGGGCCAGGTGGACTTCACCCGGGGAGCCTGGATGTCCAAGGGGGGCAAGGCCTTCATCGCCCTTCACTCCACGGCCCGGGACCGGGAGACCGGGGAGACGGTCTCCAAGATAGTGCCCACCCTCCGGCCGGGTGCCGCCGTGACCCTCACTCGCACCGACGTCATGTACGTGGCCACCGAGTACGGGGTGGTCAACCTCAAGGGAAGAAGCCTGCGGGAGAGGGCGCGGGAGCTGATAAGCATCGCCCATCCCGACTTCCGCGGGGAGCTCAAGAAGTACGCCCGGGACGTAAAGTACTTCGTGCTGCCGGAGCACGAGGAGGGACTTTAGCCGAGGGTAAGCAGGGGCGAATCGGCTCGCTCCCCGGCCGCCAGGTCGAAGCCTTGGTTGCGCCGCGATAAAGCGTGGGTGCGAAAGGGAGGCAGCCTGCCCCCCCACGGAAACCTTTCGCCTTGCCGGGGCACGGGGAAGGTCCACGGGCCCGGGTGGACAGGGGCGAATCGGCTCGCTCCCCGGCCGCCAGGTCGAAGCCTTGGTTGCGCCGCGATAAAGCGTGGGGGCGAAAGGGAGGCAGCCTGCCCCCCCACGGAAACCTTTCGCCTTGCCGGGGCACGGGGAAGTTTTATAGAGGCGATACCGAAAAATACTCGGGCTACTTCTTTGCCTTTTTCTTTTTTCCCGCCGCCTTGCGCTTCCTCTCCTCCTCCACCACCCGGAAGAAGAAGCGGTTGAAGGCCGCGGCTAAGAAACCGGTCTTGCCGCCCTCGAGGAGGGACATGCACGCCAGGAAGATGAAAGACGCTGGAAGCGGCGCTTTGAGAAGGGGGAGCAGGAAATAGAGGCCCAGCATCAAGGTGCGTACCGCGAACTCCGGGAGAAGGAGGAGTTTTAACGCCTCGCCGTACCGGGGCCTCACCAGCTGGTAAGCGGCACGCAGGGTTTCTTCCACCTTGCGGCCACCACCGAAAACCAAGACCTGCGGAACGGTGATCACCAGTACCAACGCCAAGTCCGCCGCGAAGTAACCGAGGTAGAAGAACTGGAGGGTGGAGAGAACCACCAGGCTCCCTGCACTGGCTCCTCCGGCCAGGAAGAGGCTGAGCACCAAACCCACCGCCATCTGGGCGGCCATGTTGGCCATCACGGCCAAGACCCCCCACATGAGGCCGTTAAAGAAGACCGCCCGGGTTGACTCGAGGACGCTGCGGTAAGCGCGGCCAAGGGACGCCTTGACCTCGCCGCCTTCTTCCCCCTTTGCCCTTCCAAGCATCACGTCCCCGGGAATCTTCCCGGAGTAGAGCTCCACCGCCACGCACCAGAATATGAAGTGGAGGCAGAAGCACACCGCGTATCCCACGAGGAGGAGAAGGAGGGAGAGGGAGGTGGCGGCATAAGTTACCAGGAACTGGTAAAGAAAAACCAGGGGCAGCACGGAGACCGAGAGGAGTAGCCACATGCCCGGGAAGGAAACCAGGTCTCCCCATGCCGGCCTGGCTATCTCCCTGAGCCAGGTTCTCTCTTTCTCCGCCACGCCGCTCCCTTCCCTACCATTGCCGCATCCGGCCGCCTACCGCCGTCGGATAAATCGTTATCTAAAGATAAACGGGGCCTGATTGCCCGTCAACCTCGAGGCGAACAGCCCCTTCCACAAGATCTTGGAAAGTTCCGTGAACCTGTCCCCTGCCGGGGAGATCCCCTTTTGACCGCGTATCGTCCATGTCTCTCGAGGCAAAGGATGCAGGATAGTCGCCCCAAGGGTCTATAATACGTGCAGGCGGAACGGTTAGGGGAAGGAGGTAGAAATTGGCCGAGGAAAAGGATATCCAGGAACAGCTGCAAAAATGGGGGTTGGTCGCAGGGGGCCTGGCGGTTCTCTTTTTCCTGAACCGATGGAGACAGAAGCGTAAGGTGAAGAAGATCTTGAAGGCCCGGGCCAGGCTAAAGGCGTGGCAGGAGAAGGAGCGCGAGGAGAAGAAGAAAGGCCGGGCCGCCAGGCGGGGAAAGAAAAAGGAGCGCTCCATGGTCCAGCAGCTGGTGCGCTTCGCCGTTTTCCAGTTCCTCAAGAAGATCATCTCCGAGCAGATAAAGCAGATGGAGGTGGAACTGGGCAAAGGGAGGCTGGGGAAGAAGCTGGTAGAGGCGACGGAACAGGCCTGATTTTCTAATCACAGGCCTTCCTGCCCCAAGGATCCGCGTGCCCTCGGCGGGAAACGATAGAGGTGGAGATGAAGGATCAACGGTGACTCCGCTCGTCCTCCTCCACCCGGAAGCAGGCTGGTCTCTTCAGCTATCGGTCAAGACTTGATGAAGCCAGTAGGTGGTTTTCCCTTTTCCGCTACATCGATTATCAGGCGGTAAGCTCTCTCGAAGAGCTGGAAATATGAATCCGCGTTCCGGTACTTCTCGCGCTCCTCATCCCCCGCGAATTCCAGGTAACTGCGCACCAGGTCCAGGGCCACCTCGGCCTGGCTCTTGGATAGTATACCGTCGGGCATGGCCTCCTCCTCCCATCCTCACCATCGACGGCGGCACTTCCTTTCTCGGCCCACCCTCACGCGGAAGCGTTGACCCCGCCCACTCGAAGCCGCATATCCCTTTTCTTACCAGACGGCCGGCGGCATTTCAAATTCCCGGGACGCGGAAAATCACAGGAGGTGAGAGTCTCATGGTCCGCCCGTGAACTATATCCATGGGTTCAAGCGTTCGGGATACGGAAAAGCATCGCCCCTGGAGGGGCGGGGTGATCGGAGGGGGTTCGGACGGTTGAGTCCCGGGGAGATCCGATCATCAGTGAACAGTTGTTCTGGAGGGGAACCGGGCGGAAGGTGGGTTGGCGGTCGGATAGCCCGGGGATATGATATCCGTGTGATCGAATACGCCGCGTGCTAGAACCACGCGCGGGGGTAATGACCTGGAGGAACCCCCGCGATCGGATGGCGTCGCTCGGGGCGTGAGCGTGGGCTCACGGTAAACACACGGAAAGGATGGGCATTGGGCGTCTCCCTTGCCATTCTGGTGATCTTCGCCACGCTGGGCGTCCTCCTCTTCCTCTACGCCCTTCACTTCAGGCGACGCGCCTTGATCCTCGGTCCCGAGAGGCTGAGGTCCGCACTTTCGCGAACCCTGGAAGGCGAGGACGTGAGGACCCCGGAGGAACTGGAGGAGGCGGCCCGTGAGCTGGATGCCAGGTTCGGCCGGGCCGCTTTGTTCTCCACCATCCTCCTCGCCTTGGTCCTCGGGGTTTCCCTGTTCCTGACTTTTTTCATCGTCCATCCCGGGCCGGCTCTTGCCCTCTGTGGCCCAGCCGTCTTCCTGCTCTCTTCCACCCTTTCCCTACGGCTTCTGCGGGAGCTTCCCCGAACCCTTTTAAAAGTGGAGCGGGACCGGAGCGGATAAATAAGAGGCAACCCGGGAGTCGGCCGGGTTCGACGAGGCGGAAATGGCGGGGGTCGCTTCCATCGGGAGCATGGCAACCAATCCCGAGCATAGGGTACCGCATGGCTCGGAGCATAACGGGGTGACACGGGGAGTACTACGGGAGGAAAGCGTCGCTACCGTGAGGTATATTATCCATGGCCATCGCCACCCCCGGGGTGAGCCGAAGGCGGGCCGGTTCCGTCACGGAGGGTCGGTGATGCATGGCCGGTACAGCCATAGCTGCCTCCATCCGGCGAACCGCAGGGGGGAAGCCATGGAGACGAAGGAAAAAACAATATGATCGCAGAGGGAGGTCAGGGGTGAGGAAAAGGGGGCTCTTGCTCTTCCTTTTGGCCATGGCGGCATGGCTGGTATTCGCCGCGCTGTGCCGCCTGAAAATGCCCCTTTGGGGAGCGGTGGCCGGTCTGGCCCTCTCGCTCCCAGTGCCCTTACTCCTGCCCCGCGGACACAAGTTCAACATCCTCTCCGCCTTTTCCCTCCTCTTCTTTGCTGTGGCGACGGCCGCCGCACCGGTGTTGGGAGAGACCCTCGTGAACCGCCTTCCAAACCTCCTGTCGGGTGGGTTCGCCACCCTGTGCATCATGGCCGGGTACGGGGCGCTGGAGGGCGTGCTCTTCCCCTCCCCGTTCCTGGAGCTGGATTACCCGGAGAGCATGCGCCGCAGCCCCATCCTCCGACGGGCCTTCTACTTCGTGACCCTGGCCTGGAACGTCCTCTTCCTCGCCGGATTGGCCACCGGCCTCACGAGCATGCTGGCCCTGCGGGAATCTCCGGCCCTCCTCCTGTCCTCGACCTCCGCCATCGCCCTTTTCGGCCTGGGCATCGTGGCCACTCCGCTTATACTCATCCTCTTGCCCAGGCGGATGGAGGCCAGGCTGGTGGAAAAGGGACCATCGGCGTCCAGATGGAAGCCCCCCCTGCTCGCTCCAGGAGCCCCTCATCCGGCCAACGAGTTCGACGCCGTGGTCGTGGGCTCCGGCATCGGGGGCTTGGCCTGCGCCGCCCTCCTGTCCCAAGCGGGGATGAAGGTCCTGGTGGCGGAGAAGGGAAGGATGGTGGGGGGATATTCCCAGACCTACGAGTGGGAGGGCTTTCCGCTCAATTCCGGTCCCACCGTGCTCCTGGGAGGTGGAGAGGGTGGGGTGCTCAACGCCCTGCTCAGGAGGCTCGACCTGGAGGAAAAAGTTCCCATGAGGAACTTATCCTGGGGGATCGCCGACGGCAAGATCGCCCTGCGCCTGGGCCAGGGAGCAGAAGCGGATATGGAAAAAATTGCTAAAAAGTTCCCGGCCTGCAGAGAAGGGCTGCAGCGCCTCCTTTCCGACCTTCGCCGCTTTCGGGGCGAGTGGAGAGACCGCGTGGACTACCTGTCCTCTCCCCTGCCCTCCAGCATCGAGGAATACCACGAGCAGTTCATCCGCCACCCCCTGTCCTCGCACTGGCAGAACCTCTCCTTCCGGGAAATGCTCGAGGAATACCTGGACGACGACCGGCTGGTGGAATTGCTGGGAAGGCTTTCCTCCGTGCTGGGTGGCGAGCCTTCCACTTTTCCCGCCTACGAGGGCGCGAAGCTGATGGTCTCCCTGTTTTTAGACGGCATCCACTACCCCGCCTCGCACATGTCCGGCCTGGTGGGGGCACTGGCGGAAGAGATCCGCCGGGGAGGCGGGAGGATACACACTTCCTGCGGAGCCGAGGAGGTCCTCTTCAGGGGAGAAGGTACGGGGGCCGTGCCCATCGGGGTCAGGCTGGCGGACGGCACCCAGGTAAGGAGCAACGTGGTCATCCTGGACGTGGACCCCCGTAAGGCGGCGGGAGGGCTTGTTCCCCGTTCGGCCCTGGGGAGCGATTTTCTCAAGGAGATAGAAAAACTCAAGCCTTCGGCCTCGGCCTTCCTTCTGCACCTCATCTTCGAGGAAGACCTTCGCATTCCCGAACGCGTTTTCCTCTTCCCCTCCCGGCCTCGGAGGGTGCGCACCGGCGACGCCTTCGTGGAGATAGATTCTCTCGTCCTCTCCCGAGAAGCGCACACGGGGAGTTCCCGGGGTGGTTGCGTGCTCATGGCCCGGGCCAACATCCCAGCCGCATGCTTCCCCGCCTTCGAGGACCAGCGGGACTCCGAGGAGTTGGGAGCGGAGCTAACCTCGCTGGTCAAGGAGGAATTGGCCACCGTACTTCCCGCCGTCAAGAAAGCGGTGAAGGAGTTCGTCACCCTACCCACCCACCTGGCGCGCCTGGCCTCGCACGGACAGGGTTCGGCCTTCGGATTCGCCCCCCTTCTGAACCAGTGGTATTTCCGCCGCCCCGGTCCACGCCTCACGCCGGCCAACCTCTACTTGGTGGGAGGGTGGAGCCGCTACGGCGGAGGCCTGGAGGGGGCTGTACTGAGCGGGGTGATCGTGGCCCGGGAGTTGTGCGGGGAAAGTCCGTACGGCTCGTCCGCTCCGCCATTCCACCGCAAGGCGCCGAAAGCCCGGAGCGGCGAAGGGGTGAGGAAAGAGCGGGGCAGCGAAACGCCAGATGAAGGGGGACAAGCGGGGAAGAGTAAGGGCTCCCGAAAAGCCTCCGGGGGAGGGACGAGAGAGGGCCGAAAGAGGCGTTCCATCCCGGGTATAGGGAGGCGCGGCAAGCGCGCCGTCCTGGAGGAGGATGAGGAGGTGGCCGGTGACCAAGGCTGAACGGAAGTTCACCGTCGCCCAGATATCGGATCTCCACTGCGGGGACCTGAGATTCGACCCCCGGCTCATGGATAACTGCGTCCGCGCCGTCAACGCGGCGGAACCCGACCTGGTGGTGGTGGCCGGTGACCTCACGGCCAACGGCTACCGCGAGGAATTCGAGGAAGCCCTGGAATACATCCGTTCCATCCGCTGCGAGCGCAAGGCGGTCATCGCCGGGAACCACGACTGCAGGAACGTTGGTTACCTGCATTTCGAGGAGCTCCTGGGACCTCGCAGCTCCAGCATGCGCTTCACCCACCGCGGCGCCTGCGGAAAGCACCTCAGCGAACAGGTCGAGGTGGTGGCCGTGGACTCCAACAAGGCGGACCTGGACGACGGAGAGGTGGGCCGCCACAATTACACCTTTATAAGGGAGCAATTCTCCGCCGAGGTGACCTTTAAGATCTTCGTGTTGCACCACCACCTGGTGCACATCCCGGGGACGGGCAGGGAGAGGAATATCGTATGGGACGCCGGGGACGTACTCCAGGTGCTAAGGGAAACCAAGGTGGACATCGTCCTCAGCGGCCACAAGCATGTACCCTACGTGTGGCCCCTGGACCGCATGTACCTCATAACCTCGGGCACGGCCTCCACCTGGAGGACCCGTGGTTTCACCCCTCCCTCCTTCAATCTCATAGAGATAGAGGGGGAGGAGATAACCGTGCACATGATATCCACTTCCGATGGAGAAAGGCGAACGGAAGCCTTTCCGCGCTGGTGGTGCCACGAGAGGTTCGCCGCCTACGGGCGTTAGGCCAGGTCGCCCTTCGCCCTCCCCGCGCCCAGCACCCCGTTATCCGGCGCATAGAAGGTGGCGGGTATTTTTCGGGTGTAGGAGCCTGATCTCAGGCGGCTCCTCCCAGCGCCCTCTTTATGCGCTCAAGGAGGTCGCTGAAGACGTAGGGTTTGGCTATGTAATCGGCAGCCTGTAGCTCCCTGGCCCTCTCCACGTCCTCGGGGCGGTTCTTGACCGTGGAGACGATGATGGGGATGGAAGCCATCTCCGGGTCGGACTTCATTTCTTCCATTATCTCCCATCCGCTCCTGCCCGGCATGAGGATGTCCAGGATAACGAGGTCGGGTCTCTCCCGGCGACACAGCTCGAGGGCGACCGCGCTGTCCACGCAGGAGATCACCTGGTAACCCTGCCTCGAGAGACGGCGCTCCAGGAGCTCCACGATGACCTGGTTGTCCTCGATGATCATGATCCGGGCACCCGGCATGGCTGGCACCCCTCCTCGAGACCGGGAAACTTCTTCCATCCGCGCCTTCTCCATTATAGGCCAGGGGGAGAGGAAATCACAGCCGGGCGCAAGGCCGCGTCTAGTCTGGTGCCTCCCACCTCGTCCTGCCCCGGCCGGCCAGGAGCCGGCAAGATCACCGCTACCCGAAGACTTGGAAAGGATGAACTAAAGGGTGGAGCGCCTTCCTGCCTTTTTAACGATTACAAGGATAAGCGGATGGGCTTTATATCACGGTTATCGGGCAGATTTCCATACACCCCATCATTTTCTGATTTTAACCGCTCCGACGGGTGGGTATAAGTTTATTATATGGGAAAGGCCGAAGGCGTCCGCCAGGGGGAGGGGGCAATCCGGCACTCGTCACGGGGGCGCGTCCGCGCTTGGGAAGGGATAGGGGCGGACGTGCCGGGCGGAGGGCGCAAGGCGCGGGGGCGAGCCCGCCCGGGAGGCGCAAGGGAGGGCAAACAAGGTAGCGGGGCCATGCCGGGAAGGAGCGATGCCAGTGAGGCAGGAGAAGCCAATGTAAAACCTGAAGGACCGGCACGGGGGGATCGAAGCAGGCGACCCGCGCAGTGCCCCAAAGGACAGGCAGGGATAAACCGAAGGAGGCAGCCGTCGTAATGCCGGAAAAGGACCAAGAGAAGAAAGGCAATCACATGCGCATCACCCTCATCGAACCGCGGGCTCCGGGAGTCCACGTGTACGCCAAGTTCAAGCTACCCCGTCTCGGGCTCCCCCTCCTGGGAGCCCTCGTGGAAAGGGAGCTCGGGATCCGACCTACCATTTATTTCCAGGAGCTGGGGGGAATAGACTGGGACGTGGTAGCCTCCTCGGACCTGGTGGGCATCTCCACCATCACCCCCACCGCCCCGGAGGCCTATTCCCTCCTGGAAGGGATCAAGAAGCGGGGCAACGTCCCGGTGGTCATGGGCGGGCCCCACGTGACCTTCCTCCCCGAGGAGGCGCTGCGCAAGGGGGCGGACTTCGTCATCCGCGGCGAGGGCGAGTACTCCTTCCTGGAGCTGGTTAAGCGTCTCCGGGAAGGGCGGCGCGACCTCGACGACATACCCGGTATTTCCTACCGTGACGGGGAAGGTTTCCGCCACAACCCGGTCATCCCCCGCGTGGACGACCTGGACGACCTACCCTGGCCGGACCTCACCCTCATCCGCAACTGGGAAAAGATCCGCATACTCCCGGTGATGACCAGCCGGGGATGCCCTTACAACTGCAAGTTCTGCTCGGTGACCAAGATGTTCGGGAGACGCTACAGGTTCCGGAGCACGGAAGACGTCCTCGCCGAGCTGGAGACCCTGCACCGACGCAATCCCAAGGCCACCATCTTCTTCTACGACGACAACTTCACCGCCAACGTGCGGCGCACCAAGGAACTCCTGCGGGGGATGATAGAACGGGGCATCAAGGTGCGCTGGACGGCCCAGGCCAGGGTGGACGTAATCCGTGACCAGGAGCTCCTGGAACTCATGCGGGAGAGCGGCTGCCTCTTCCTCTACCTGGGGCTGGAGTCTATCAACCCGAAGACCCTGGAGAGTTACCGCAAGGAGCAGACGGTCCAGGATATAGCCGAGGCGGTGAAGGTCCTCCACTCTTACGGTATAAAGGTGCACGGCATGTTCGTCCTGGGTTCCGACGAGGACGACGTGAAGACCATCCGCCAAACGGTGCGCTTCGCCCGGGGCCTGAAAATAGACACCGTGCAGTTCCTGGTCCTCACCCCCCTCCCGGGCACCGAGACTTACGAGGAGCTGCGCCTCCAGGGCAGGATCATCGTCGAGGACTGGTCCAAATACAGCGGCCACCACGTGGTCTTCAATCCACGCAACATGACTCCTTACCAATTGCAGAAGGAAGGGTCCATACGTGCCATGCGGCGTTTCTATTCCACCTGGCAGTGCTGGAAGTTGGGTCTCCTTTTCCGCTGGAAGGACATGGCCATCTACGTTTACGCCCACCACGCCGTAAACCGGTGGCGATCCCTCAACCGGGATTTCCTCAAGGAACTCAAGGAAAGGGGATTCCGCATCCGGAAGCCAGGAGCAGGAGAAGGCGATCCCGACGGGGATCGCGGATCCCCGGGGACGGAGAAGCCCATGGGCCCCCAGCCCTTAACCCATCCCGACCAGGGAAGGGCATAAGAGAGGGCGCGAACCCCGCCTCACCTTGGAAGGCCTCCTCGCCACTGGAGGGACCGGGCGAGACGGGGGTTCCTTTTCATTCCTTTCCCCGCGGGTGCCGATGCGTTACGCCATTCCTTTCCCCCGGCTCACGAGGCGGTATGGGTGGAGGCAAGGCGGTGCCCACTGACATGCGCACGGGGGGTGTCGGGAAGACGATCCCTTGCCGCGGTAACGGGAGACATCGCCATGCGCGCGGAGAAAGGTGGCCACCCTACCCGAGAATAAAGGACGATCCCCCACGGGGGTGGAATATAATTAAGGCTTGAAAGCCACGAAGCGTAGGTCAACGCTTGTCCCCCGCCCGGGGAGCGTTGAGCGGTTCCCCGCTCTCGCCAAGGGCACGGACACGGTAGTGGGGTCCCGGAGAAAGGGAGCCAGGCGGCGGAGGACGGTGCGGGAGGTTGAACCTCCGAAAGCCGAGTCCGGTGTTCGGGAAGTCGCGCCCAAGGCGCGCGAGCTAGGAAGCACGGAGGTGTTGGGAAATGAAAAAATGCTTTACGGTCCTGCTGGCGGCATCACTGGCGCTCACCTTAGCCCTAAGCCTCATCGGCTGCGGGGGAGAGAAGGACCTGGAGTCGGCCAAGAGCCTGGTGAAGGAGGGAGACATAAAGTACGACGAGGTGGAAACGGCGAAGGCCAACTTGGAGCAGAAACAGACGGAGATAGCCAAGGTCCTGATGACAGGCGACACCTCGGCCTTGACCCCGGGGCAGATGGAGCAGACCAAGAAGGAAGTAGAGGAAATCGTCTCCAAGATCGGAGCCGACCTGATCACGGCCAAGGCCAGCTATGAACAGGTCCTCCAGCTGGAGGGAGTGCAGAAATACAAGGACTACGCAAGCAAGATGATCGAGGTCATTGAGAAGAACCAGGAGCTCTTGGACCAAGTGGAGGTGTTGATCGCCAAATTCATGCAGATGATGACCTCCGGGGCCAAGCCCGATCTCACCACCATCCTGGAAAGCGAGGAGATGCAGAAGATAAACGAGCTCACCGAGGAGATCGACGCTCTCATGGACGAGGCGAGCAAGCTGAAGAAAGACCTCAAGTAAGGCCAACCGTTTCTCCCGAAGGATAAAGGTTTTTCGGTTTCAGTCCAGGATCGAAACCAACCGTGAAGCCATTCCCGTGTCCGCGGAAGAATGTGACCGCGTAGCGTGGTGGCTGGGGATGGAAACCCCGCGGGGAGACTCCCTCCGTATGCGCGCAGATTCGGGACGGGTGGCGGGCGTTTATGGGATCGGTCCGGGATCCATTCCCGTGTCCGTGCAGTTGCCGGACGCGGAGAATAATGATTCGAGGATGGAAACATGATTCGAGGATGGAAACGCTCCGGGATGCCCAGCCAATCAGGCCGGTAAAACGAACTGTTTACCGCACGGAGGGGCGGTCTTTGGACCTGAATTCTTCTGTTTGTTCATTTTATTATAAAATATTTAGCAGTACTTCCCGAGCCGGTTTCTACCGCCGGCAAGGAGGTAGGCACTTCCATGTCCGGCCACGGCCGCCGGAAGGGATGGAATTTTTCGTTGAACAGGGGTGTTCGCCTTGGAGCTCAAGGTCGGGTGCTGCGGTTTCCCCCAAGCCAGGTCCGTCTATTACCAGACCCTCCCCCTGGTGGAGCTGCAGAAGACCTTCTACCAGCTGCCGAGGGTGGCCACCTCGCTGAAGTGGCGGCAGGAGGCTCCTCCCCACTTCGAGTTCACCCTCAAGGCCTGGCAGCTCATCACCCACCGGCCCTCCAGCCCCACCTACCGGAGGCTCACCTTTCCCATCCCGGAGGAGAAGAAGGAGGCCTACGGCTCCTTCAAGCCCAGCCCGGAGAACTACCAGGCCTGGGAGGAGACCCTGGAGGTGGCCCACGCCCTGGAGGCGGAGATCGTGGTCTTCCAGACCCCGGCCAGCTTCGGGCCCGGGCCCAAGAACATCGCCCAGATGCGGGAGTTCTTCACCACCATCGAGCGCGACGGCCTTAAACTGGCCTGGGAACCGCGGGGGGCCTGGGACCCGGAGGAGGCGGGCAGGCTGTGCCGGGAACTGGACCTCATCCACGTGGTGGACCCCTTCCAGGGGAGGGAGAAATGGGGCTCCATAATCTACTGGCGGCTTCACGGCATCGGGGGCTACAAGCACCGCTATACCGACCAGGAACTGAACAAGCTGATCACCATCCTGAAGAAGAGCAAGAAGAAGAGGGCCTACGTGCTCTTCAACAACATCTACATGTGGGAGGACGCCCAGCGCTTCCTGGAGATCTGGAAGAAGCGGAACTGAGGCTCCTTCGGACAAGCCCTCCCCCTTCATCCTCCAGCCGCCCGCCTTCGGCAATCCGGGTCAGAAGCGCAACGAGATAAATGAGGAACAACCCCTTGACGCTGTTAATTCGTCCGCCTTCGGCAATCCGGGTCAGAAGCGCAACCGAGGCCCCGACCGTCAGGCCTTCCCCTCCCGCCGGCGGGGCACCGCGTCCTTCCAAGACCGGCCGAGCCCGAGGTGCCCGGGCCCGCAACCGGCCGCCCTACCAGAGCAGTACCTTCCAGAACCCCTCGTACATGCCCTGCGCCACCAGCTTTCCGGTGAGGGCCGAGAAGACGATGCCGCCCGGCCAGATGGAGTAGTGGCCGGCCAGGTAGAGGTTCTTCACCGGCGTGGTGAACTGGACGAAACGCCCGAAGAGGGGGGTCTTGTACATGTCGTAGGACCAACCCATGATAGACCCCTCGGGGTTCAGGGTGTAACGGGCATAGGTCCGCGGCGTGGCCAGTTCCTTGTACTCCACCCTGCCGCGGATCCCCGGGACCAGCTCCTCCATGTCCTCGATGATGTCCTCGAGGACCCTGGACTTGAGCTCCCGGTAGGCCTCGTTGCGGGCCAGGGGGTCGGCCGACCCCGTGCCCCAGCCGTTCATCCAGTGGTAGGGCATGGGGACCTGGACTATCAGCGAGTTCTTCCCCTCCGGCGCCAGGCTCTTGTCGTGCATGGAGACCCAGCTGGACATGAGCCAGTTCTTGCGGTGCACGTCCGGGTCGTAGATATCCATGCTCAACCCGTATTCCCTCCAGTAGAGCACGTGGTGCACCTTGTGCTTCTCCGCGAGTTCGGCGTCGTCCATGTCCAGTCCCAGGAAGGCGGTGGCCACCGAGATGCTCACCTCCCCGTCCTTGTTGCGGGAGAGGAACTTCCTGGGGAAGAGCGAGGGATCGCACATCTCGGTGACCAACCGCCTAGGGTTGCCCGTGTTGACGATCTTCTCGGCGTAAATGCGCTCTCCTTGCGAAGTCTCCACCCCCACCGCCGCACGCCCGGAAGTGAGTACCCGGTCCACGGTGCAGGAGGTCCTTATCTCCCCCCCGTGCTCCACGAAGGAGGCGGCGAGTTTCTCGGCCAGGGCCACCAGCCCTCCCTTCGGGTACACGTAATCGAAGAGGAAGCTGTACCAAAAGGCGAAGTACATGAACAGCAGCATGTTCTGGTTGCCGAACTCGCCGAAGAGGAAGGCCAGCCGCGGGTCCCTGAATATCTCCCGCGCCTTCTCGCTTCCCGGTTTCCCGAGGGTCTCGCGCGTGACCTTGAGCAGCGGCAGCGCCGCCCTCAACATCTTCAGGTTGAGGCGGTACTTCTCCGCGCCCCGCTTCAACAGGGGAAAGGGGTCGCGCATGATCTCCTTGAGGAGCATGGTCCCGGGCTCTAGGAAATCGAACCAGGCGTCGATGTCCGAGGCGGATTCCGGAAAGCACTCCTTGAAGTCGCGCCTCACCTGGGCGAAGTCACGGAGCACCACGTCGCAGTGGGGGGTCTTCCAGCGCCAGTCGGCGCGGTCCCATTCCGCGGGGTCGTACAGCCCGAGCTCCTCGAGTATGGGGAAGAGGATCCCCACGTTCTCCGTGGACTGGGACCCGGCGTCGAAGAAGAACCCCTTTCTCCTGATGCCGGATATGTTCCCTCCCACCCTGTCACCGTGTTCGAGCACCAGGACGCGCTTTCCCTGCCGGGCCAGGTAATTGGCGCACACCAGCCCTCCCACGCCCGCCCCGATGACTATCACGTCGTACCTGTCCCCCGTCATGACCCCCTCCTCTCCATCCCTTGCGGCGCCCGTCCGCCGAACCGTAGGAAACCGATGGCACTCATGAGCTCACCAGCTCTGGGCCAAGTGCGAACAGTAACACCCGCCCGCCGACCGGGGGGAAACCGGTGGCGCCTTGGCCGTACCGGATTACCTCGCCCCACCGGGGATACGCCGCGCGAGGGAATGCCCGCCCCCGAGACCACACCCCGCCCTCGGAAGGGAAGGGGACCCGGCCTCCCTGCACGCGGGGTCGCGCCGCCGTGTCGTTTCCCCACACCATTAGGTCCCACGGCCTCCGTGCCGGATGGAGAACGACCGGTCCGCCATACCCCCTCAGGCGAAATCCTCCATGATGTAGTCCGCCGCCACCACGCCGGAACCTATGGTGGGGGCTATGCCGCCCCCCAGATGGGTGGAGGCCCCGGTGAGGTACAGACCCTTGACGGCCCGGGATCGGGCCCCGGGACGGAAGGCGGCGGAGCAGGTGATGTCGTTCTGCAGCCCGTAAACGGCTCCCCGGGGGTGGAGGAGCATGCGCTCGAAGTCCTTGGGGGTGTTGACCCTGGCCACGACGATGTGGTCCTTCAGCTTCAGGCCGAACTGCTTCTCCAGCACCTCCAGCTGCCGCTCCAGGTAGGGTTCCTTGATGCTGTCCCAGTCGCCCTCCACCGGTTGATAGGGAGCGAAGGCGATCATGTTGAGGATGTGATGGCCTTCGGGAGCCAGGGTGGGGTCCGACCGGGTGGGCCAGGAGATCAGCCCGGCACCGAAGTCGGGTATGCGGCCCTGGAGATAGTCCTCGAACCATATCCGGTTCATGAAGTCGAGCGTGGAATAGGGAACGGTGTGATGGGCGTCCAGGTCCGGCCGGGCATCCAGGCCCAGCATTATCATGGGCGAGGGCATGGACACCTCGTAGCTCCTTATGGCCCGCTTGGCCCAGGAAGGGAGGTTCTCCTCGCCCACCAACTCCAGGTACAGCGTCTTGGCGTTGATGTTGGAGACCACCAGGCGGGAGCGGATGGCCGTCCCGTCCGCCAGCTCCACGCCGCGAGCCCGCCCCTTGTCCAGGAGCACCCGCCTCACCCTGGCATGGTACCTTATCTCCCCGCCGTGCTCCTCGAAGACGCGGGCTATGCCCTTGGGTATGGAGATCATCCCGCCGCGGGGGTAGAACACCCCCTCGTGTTCGGAATAGGCCAGGAAGGCCACGTAACCGGGACAGAGGGCGGGGGGCAGGCCGACGAAATAGGACTGCAGGCACATGGAGGCCCGCACCACGTCGCTCTTGAAGAACCGGCACAGGGTGGACTCGAAATTGAGAAGGAAATACTTGAGGAACCTGATCATGGAGGGGTTTTCCACGGCCACCCTGATCATGTCCCTCATGGACCCCATGGGCCTGGTCATCACCCTGCCGAAGGCCTTCCTCATGGCCTCGGAGCCCACCTTGGCGAAACGCTCCCAGGATTTACCATCCTGTGGAGAGAGGCCCGCGATGACCTTTCCCGTCTCTTCCACGTCCACAGGGTAGCAGAAACGCCTCCCATCCGCGGTGATGAACCCGTATATGGGGTCGATGGGGATGAGGTCGATATAATCGGAGGTCCTCGCGCCCAGCCTCTGGAAAAGCTCGTCTATGACCCAGGCCAGCTCCACCACGCTGGCGCCGATGTCGAAACGGTATCCCTGGTACTCGTAGGTGGAGCAGCACCCGCCTACCTGGCCCGTGTTCTCGCAGACCAGGGTCTTGAAGCCGCTCCTGGCCAGCATGGCGGCGCAGGACAGCCCTCCCAGGCCCGCCCCTATAACCACGGCATCGTAGTCCATCCCCACCCCCCTTGGCAGCGGAAGAACGGGAATAGCAGCACCCCGGGGAAACCTCAATTAATGATAAGTTATACAAACCTAATAGTCAAATATGATACCTGATTATGATTTCCGGTGATTTCAGCCTCTCGCGGACCACGCGATCCCGTTCCCCGCGGGGCTTGGATAGTTCGTGAAGCTCTTATCACCTTGCTATGCGGGCTCGGACGTTTTCCCCTATCCCCATCCGGGGAAATGGGCTCGAAGCTTGGGCCCCATGACTGGAGGTTCCGCATCTTGCGGCGATGCCCCCTGGACTCGCGACGCGGGGTCAGATTTTTCCCCCATCCCCGTCAGGAGGAAGGGGCTTGAAGTTTGAGGCCACATGGTTGGGGGCCCGCATCTTGCGGCGATGCCCCCTGAACTCGCGACGCGGGGTCAGATTTTTCCCCCATCCCCGTCAGGAGGAAGGGGCTTGAAGTTTGAGGCCACATGGTTGGGGGCCCGCATCTTGCGGCGATGCCCCCTGAACTCGCGACGCGGGGTCAGATTTTTCCCCCATCCCCGTCAGGAGGAAGGGGCTTGAAGTTTGAGGCCACATGGTTGGGGGGCCCGGGTTTTGGGAAGCTCTTGAGAGGAGCCTGCGGGGAGGCGGCGGCGGACCCGGTGCCCCCGCGGGCTTCAGGGCTTCCAGTCTTCCTCGTCCTCTTCGTCCTCCTCCCGGATGGAAAAGCCCATCATCCCGGCCACCTCTTCGAGGAAGGAACGAGCGTCATCCAGGCAGGCGGACGCGGTGACCGGGTCCGCCTCCATGTCCCCGGCCACGAAGACGCGGCGGTAGAGCTCGGCCACCACGGGAAGGGCCCTCCGGTTCTCGGGGCTCAGGCCGCTCTCGGCGGCGGCTTCCCGGAACCGGCTGATGACCTCCTCCCAGGTGGTGACCTCGCCGCCCCTTCCCACCAGGGCGGCCCGGGCGGCATAGATCATGGCCAGGAAGGAATTGGCAATACAGTCCCCCGCCAGGTCGCCGAGGAGCATCTCCTCCGCGGCGCGGATGGTGATCAGGGCCTGGCTCATCCATTCCTCCCTTTCCTCGTCAGTGTCCCATTGGATATTCAAATCTCCTCCCTTTCGTGCCTACCCGCAGTCTTTTCCGCCCGCTCCCCGATCCTCCTTCGCGCATGCGCCCCGCCTTAAATGTCAGGGAGGCGACAAGGATAACGGGGGTCCCACCCGCAAAGGATTGCGACCCTTCGCGATGGCCGGCATCCGAAGGCGCCCGCGGATGTTAACCGGACGGTCCTTCGCTAACCCGGTTTGCAAGTACCATCATACCCCAGGAGCGTGCATTTCCGCTCCCTGGAAACCTTCTCTTTGCCTCGATCTGGTCGAAGTTCTCCGCTTCCCCGACTGAGCGAGGCGATGGAGAGGGCAGGTTGAACATTCGAGATATAGGGCGACGGGGACGGTGCCCAGGGGCACGGTTTATGGTATGTTGGGAACGGCCGGTAAAAAGGGCCGCGGGCAAGAAAGGCCGAGGAGGAGCTTGGAGGAAGGTTGGAATTTTACAAGTACCACAGCCTGGGCAACGATTTCATCCTCCTGGACGCGATGGATTCCCCGGTGCGCCTCTCGCCTGGGGACATTCGCATGCTCTGCGACCGCCACCTGGGCATAGGAAGCGACGGCGTCATCGTCATCGAGCCCTCCCAGAGGGCGGACTGCCGCATGGTGAACTACAACCCGGATGCCAGCGAGGCGGGGGTGAGCGGCAACGGCCTGCGCTGCCTGGCCAAGCACCTCCACGAAAAGAGGTCCTTCCGGGGAACGCGGCTCAGGGTGGAGACGCCCTCGGGGATCCGGGAGATAACCCTCCACGCGGCCATGGGGAGGCTGACCTCCATCGAGGTGAACATGGGGAAACCGGACTTCCGCCGCTCCTCCATACCCATGAAGGGAGAAGGGGAGGAGGCGGTGGACTACCCTCTCGAGGTGGCCGGGAGGAGGCTTGTCGTCACCTGCCTGTCCATGGGCTCGCCCCACTGCGTCCTTTTCCTGGAGGAGGCCGACCGGCAGCTGGTGCGGGAAATCGGCCCCGCCCTGGAGAACCATCCCCTCTTCCCCCTGCGGGTGAACGTGGAATTCGCCCAAGTGTTGAACATGTCCGAGATGAGGCTGCGCTCCTGGGAGAGGGGCGCGGGAGAGACCTTGGCCAGCGCCGCTGGAGCGGCGGCGGCGGTGGCGGCGGCCCTGCGCACTGGAAGGTGCAAGAGAATGGTCCACGTGCAGCTGCCCGGGGGGCTGATGGAGGTGGAGGTCACCCCGGATGGAGAGGTGCTCACGCGGGGGCCGGCACGGCGCGTGTTCCGGGGCGAGCTGGACGAGGACTGGAGGGAGCGGAGCCGCATCATCCTGGCCTGAGCCTCGGGTAATACCCTTGAGAAACACACTTTTTGCCTGTTTTTTACCGCATCCCACCCCTCCGGGAACGGATCTGGGCAGCCATGACTTCGAGGAGTACCATCTTCGATTAAGGAATCTGAAAACACCGCGCTCTTCTGCTGAACCCGTGGCTATTCCCTAAAGGGCTATCATAGGCCAGTGGGTGAAGATGGGTTAATTCCCATATATTACCATGCAATCCCCGCGGGCTTGATGCTCTCGCCGCCCATCTATACCAGGCGGGCTCGCATGGTGGCGGCGGGTCTGCATGGCGGGATGCCCTCAGCGCCCGCGGGGGACATAGGGGCTCAGGAACGGACGGCTTCGGAGCAGGGGATGCACAGCCGCTTGCCGTCCACCTCTACCAGGCGGGTCTTTCCGGTGGGCTCCCCGCAGCGCTCGCAGGGCAGCGAGGGCTTAACCCCGCAAGGCTTCGGAGCAGGGGATGCACAGCCGCTTGCCGTCCACCTCCACCAGGCGGGTCTGCATGGTGGGCTCCCCGCAGCGCTCGCAGGGCAGCGAGGGATAAATGGACGCTTCCTCCGGGAGCTGAAAATCCACCTCCTCCACGCGGAAGAGATCCTCGACGGGCGCCTCCAGAAGCCTGCGCAGGGCCTTTTCCCTCCTCGCCACCGGATCCTCGTCACCTGGTGGGGGAAAGGCGTCAGCCCTGAGGCTTACCCTGATCCCCCTACCGGGACGGCTACGGGAGGCAAAGGTGAAGACCTGTTTCCCGTAATCGCGAAAGACCAGGTTTCCCTTGCCGAAGGTACAGCCGGCCAGATATTGCACGGCATCCACACTGCAGCTATCGTTCTCCACCACGCAGACCAGCTCCTCGTCCCGGGAACGCCCCAGGCCCATCCTCTCCAGGGCCGCCCGGGTAGCCCGGTATCCGATGGCCAACCCCGGGCAGAGATGACCGTGAAAGCGGGCGGCATCCTGCAGGTCCTCCGGGATGTGGATATTATCGGGCATGCGCATACCTTTCACCTCCTTCAAGCGAGCGAGGGCCCGCGCATCGGGAAATCCCTCGATCGCAACCTGTTCTCTTCTCTTATGGAATAGATAATAAACTTTTACCGCCGCGCATCGCATGATCCGGACAAGGACATTCACCCCTGCCCGCCTGGAAGGCCAAGGAAAAGGGGGTGAAGGATGAAACCCGCTAACCACTCACCCCTGCCCGCCTGGAAGGCCATTACGCCGGGCCCCGAGGCCAGGCTTGGCAGCACGTCGAAAACCCACCCACTGGCGATCTCTTCCGCGGGATCGAGATGCGGGTCGCCGCTGCCGCTGCTGGCGATGGCCATCGGCCACATCACCAGTGCTGCGTTCAGGACATGGAGGAGCGGTTTGGGCTTGAGCCGCTTGCCACGCCTCCCCTCCGGATCCACCTCGGCCTTCGACGACCCCCGCGGGCTAACGGCGATGCCGTTACGTTCACGCCGTTCCAGCATGGCGCGGCCCGGAGCGGCCAGAGCAATAGACCCTGCAAAGGAAAGCGGACCCGGGCCAGGACGATCCCCAGGCGGCATAGCCCAGGGTCACGGGCTACCGCGGCTCATACCAGCCTCAGCCTGGCCGCGGCTTTGAGCAGCCACACCATGGCGTACTTCATGAGGCGCGGGGAGGCGTGCATGACTTTCTCCACCTCCACCAGCTCCACCACGTTACCGTCGGGGTCCTTCAGGTAGGCGAAGGACCCGATGGTCCCGGAGCCCATGTCCACGCGGGTGGGCGGATGGTATAGTTCCGCGCCGCGGGCGAGGACCTGGTTGACCGTGCCCGGCAGATCCCTGACGTCAAAGGCCATCTCCATGAGGCCTATATCCCCCCAGCGACGTCCCTCGTAAATGAACTCCCCCTTGTACCGGGGAGTATGAACCAGCTTTACCACCGCGCTTTCCAGGAGGGGCAGGGCGCTCTCGCCCTCCGGACGGTGCCTGAGCACCACCATCTCCGTCTCCTTGCCCCCGGTGACCGGCTCCATCTCCGGTAGCGATCCCCGGAACCGACAAGGAGTCTCCTCGAAACCGAGGACCTCCCGATAGAAGGACAGGGATTTCTCCAGGTCCCTGACCCCGATGGCCACGTGGCGCACCCCGCCTACCTCGGGCCTTTTGCCTCCCTCCTCTTCCACCAGCTGTACGAAAAGGCCGTCAGGGTCCCGCAGATAGGCGTACTTCTCGGTCCTTCCATCCCCCCATTCCATTACCCTGACCGGGGTTAGAAAGTCCGCGCCCTTGTTTTTCAGGTCCAAGTACAAGTCGTCCAGCCGGAAAGCCTTGAGGCCCAGCTCGAGATAGCCTATATCCCCCCATTCAACCGGCCGGGAGGGATCCTGGGGCCGGGTAGAGGTATGCTCTATGAGCTCTATGGCCGCCCCGCCCCTCACGTTCATGGCCATCAGCGCTCTCATCTCCACCACCGCCCCGATGATCGGGGCCATCTCTTCCATGTAGCTCGTCTTGTCGCTGAGCTTGACGCGGAAACCCATAAGGTCCCGGTAAAAGCGGTAAGCCCGGTCGGTATCGTGCACCCCCATCCCCACGTGTTGAAAAGCGGTGATCATCGACCATCCTCTCCTTTCTGGCCTTGACGCTCGGCTACCCCGGGAAAGAGCGCCACCCGCATTCCAAAGGTCGAACATCCTATCCTTTATACCCCGAACTCCCGGGGTCATTAACGTTCCCCGTGCCCGCAAAAAGCATAAGGCCTCGCCTCCCTCGCCTAACCAAAGTCACTTGTCCCCTTCCGGGGGAGACCCGGAGAAAGCCCGCGCTCATCCAGCGGGCACGAAATCTTGGAAAATACTATTTCTATCCCATCAAATACGGACGGCCCCCGCGAAAGTCTCATCCCGGCCATCCGCCCCCCGGACAATCCCATGGTATATCATGGTACGAGGGTGCCGCTCATCCCAGGAACCCGGGCGGTGGCCACGGACGCCGCGCCGGATCGCTCACGGCATCCCGCCCAGGGAGGCTTGGAAAACCCTCGGTTAAGGATCGTCCGTCACCTACGGGGTGCCAGCGTAGTGGTGGCCAAGCGACGGGGCAAAGGAGACCTGGCCGGAAAAAGGAGCCGCGCCGACGGATGGGAACCGCGCGCGGAGGGACACGTTCCCTTTTGGGCGGCCCAAGGCGAAGGACCCAGGCTTGGTCGGGAAACCCGTAACGGCGACTTCCCACGAGCCGGCTCCTCGCACACTGGGTGCAAAGGCTCCCGAGGTGCCGGAAACGAGGTTCGGGACAAAGGAGGGAAGAGTTGCGAACCGTAAAGGAAACGCCGCCACGCCTGGTGGAGGACGGAAGGGTGGCGGACTTCGGTGTTTTCCGGGAGCCCTTCCGGGAGCTCAACATCCGCGAGGCGGACATCTTCCGCCTCAAGAACCCCCGGCTCCGTCCGCTGGGCGTGCTGCGCCTCAAGGAATGGCAGCATTACGGGGTCATCCACCCGGAACATTACCTGGGGATGGTGATCTTCGACGCCAAGTTCATGGGGGTCTCCTTCGTCTACCATTACCGCCGGGACACCGGCGAGATGCACGAGCATTCGCGCCAAGCGCCGGGGGGCAAGGCCAGGGTCGCGGAGTCGGCCTGGAATGGAGAATGCTCCTTCACCTCCCGCGGCTATTCCCTGCGGGTGGAGAACCGCCTGGTGGACGGCTATCACCGCGTGCTGTTGGATGCCGTGTCCCCCGGCAAACCCTCCATAAGCGGAGAGTTCCGCATGCTCGAGGACCTCTCCCGCTTCCAGCCCCTGGTGGTGGTGAGCCCCTTCTCCTCCAACCGGCCCCTGTACACCCACAAGACGGCCTGCCCGGTGGAAGGGCGAATAACCGTCGGGGGGGAGGTCATCGAGCTGGACCCGGCGCGCGACGTGTGTCTTCTCGACGAGCAGAAAGCCTTCTATCCCTACCGCAGTTTCTGGCGGTGGATGACCTTCGCCGGCTACGACTCGGAAGGAAGGCTCCTGGCTGCCAACCTTTGCCAAAACAACATCGCCGACGACGAGCGGTACAGCGAGAACTGCTACTGGGTGGACGGCCGCCTCCACCTGACGGGGGCGGCTCGCTTCGGGTTCAGCGAGGCGGACGTCCTCGGTCCCTGGTTCATAAAGACCACGGACGGCTACGTGGACGTGGAATTCCGACCCCGGGGAGAACGGGCGGAGAGGATCCGCGTGGGCCCGCTCCTCTCCGATTTCCACCAGCCCTTCGGCCTCTTCCGCGGCCGCCTGGGCAGAGGAGAGGAAACCTATGCGGTGGAGGACCTGTTCGGCCTCTGCGAGCACCACGTGACCCGGTATTGAGGAAATGGGCTCGTCGCTTAATCCGTTGCGCCGTGCGAGGGCTATGTAACCGAGGGCCCGGGGCAACACCGGCGGGGAAATACGCTGGACGTTTACGCCCTCGCGACCGGGAAGGGACGCTTGGACGGTTCCGGGAGGCCTCGATAAGCCCGAAGCGTCCGGCCTTTCGCTTTCTCCGTCCCAAGGCCGCCGTGTTAGAATGGCCGCAGGAGGTGATAACATGGAGATGCTCGTCTGCCCGGCCATGTCCGTGGACGATAAATACCGCACCCTTTACGCCGCCCTTATGGGCGTCTTCAACGACATCGCCCAGTACGCCACCTCCAAGCTGAGCCCTCAGCAGCTCCAGGAACTGGTCAACGCGGCCATGCACGGCGTGGGATGGAGCGCGGGAAAGCGCCTGGTGAAGGTCTACAAGCTCAAGCCCACGGTGGAGGACGCCATGAAGCTGCTCCTGCTCCTGAACAACGAGTCCCTGGCCTACCTCCCCAAGCTGAAGCAGATCTACGCGGAGCTGGACGGCGACGTGGGATACCTGACCATCCGCAGGGACCCCTGGTACGACTGGTATTTCAAACACCTCCCCATCAACTGCGAGGAGAGCTGCTCGCGGCACGAGTTCACCGGGCTGGTTTCCCACCTGGGCGGCGACTTCCGGATAGAGGTCCTCGAATCCCTGCCCCGCGGCGATGAGCGTTGCCGCTTCCGCATAACCAGGGGCAAGTGAGGTCGGGGCCGGGAAGGACCGCGGGAGAGGAACCGGTGCGCCGGGAAACGCCACCCGGGCCGGGCGATGGGTCGGGCGGTATCCTCCCGGGGATGGGGGGAGACGTCGCGGGCGGCGGGAACCCGGCGGGCGTCAACCTCCCGGGGGAAGGAGAGGGACCCGCAGGCCCCACCCGACTGGCCGCCGCCCTACGCTCAGGCCGCTTCGCGGTCACCTGCGACCTGCACCCCCCGCGCGGGGCCCATATGGATGATTTTTCCAGGGAAGCGCTTGTCCTCGCGCCCGTCTCCGACGCCGTGTTCGTGACCGATTCCCCGGGGGCCCGTCCCCGGGTGAGCAGCCTGGCGGGCTGCATACTCCTGCGGCAGGTGGGGGTGGAGCCGGTCCTCCAACTGACCTGCATACGCGCCAACCGCATCGCCTTGAAGAGCGAGCTGCTGTCCGCCGCCGCCTGGGGGATATACAACCTCCTCCTTCTGGGCGGCGATCCCGCGCGCCTGGGCGACCTCCCGGAGGCCGTGGACGTGCGCTGCCTGGACACCACTGGCCTCATCGCCATGGCCGCGGAGATGCGCGGCGGAAGCGGCGAGGGAGGGGAAGGCTTCCCCGGGGTCCCCTATCTCATCGGGGCCGCCGTGGACCCCCGGGGAGGCAGCGCCGAACTGGAGCGGGTGCGGGCCAAGCTGGAGGCGGGCACCGACTTCCTGGTCACCCAGCCGGTATTCGACGTCTCCTTTTTCGAGGCATGGTGGGGGGAGGCGCGCCCGGCCCTGGAAGGGCGTCCCCTCCTGGCCGGTGTCCTGGTCCTGGGGAGCGCGCGGACGGCGAGGCTCCTGTCCAGTGGACTCCCCGGCGTGGAGGTGCCGCGGGAGGTGGTGACCTGCCTGGAAAGAGCTTCCAACTCCGCCCTGGAGGGAGCGAGACTGGCCGCGGAGACGGCGCGGGCCCTGCGCGAGGTCCCCGGCCTCGCCGGGATCCACTTCATGAAGGCCGCCCCCGCTGAATCGGTCCTCCAGGCCGTGACCCTGGCCGGCCTGGCCCAGGCAAAGCGGCGCCGCTAGCCAGCGGTTTCGGGCGCGGTTTCCTTCCCTCACCGTCGGCCCGGAACGGGCTAGCACACGTTAAGCGATGTTAAGGACACGAAAGGAATATCCCGTTCCCGACGATTTGCTAGACATCCGATGGACGGATCATTCCTAGTGACTCTCGATGGCGTACCCATACACGCCCGTTCCGCAACGCCTTCTGGCCACGAGCAGTCTGGGGCGACGCATAAGGTAGGAGGGTACGGAATACGTGGCCTGTTCAAGGTGACGAACGCGCGCAAGGCGTGGGTCATGTGGCATGGCCTTCCATGAAGGGCTACCGGCACCCGAGAAGGGCCCCGGGCGCTCCCCGGGGCGGAGGGGACGGACGGCAACCCTTCGTGCCGGGCAACGACGCCGTGGGGCTCAGACCGCCTCCCGGCGCAATTCCTCCAGGTAGGCCCCGTAGAATCTCCCCTCCCGGAGCTCCCGGATGAGGTCCTCCTCGGTCTTTATCTCCCGCTCGAAGACGGTGACGCACTTGCCTACCTGCCACAGGGCGTGGGCATCGCTTCCGCCCGTGCCGGGCTTGCCCCACTCCCGGGCCAGCTCCTGGGCCTGCAGGTTACTGCGCACCTTGTTGGCTCCGTTATGGGTTTCCAGGGCCACGATATGCTCGGCTATCTCGCGCGGGAAAGCGTGGCGGTGGCCGTGCTTGGGGTCCCAGCCCCGGCAGGGATGGGCGGGGATGATCACCGCGCCGTCCTCCTCGGCCATCTCCACCAGCTCCCAGAAAGTGGTAAGGTGGTAACGTGTGTCCCTCCGGAGGCCGAAGACCAGCATGTCCCCATAATCGGTGTAGATCTCCACCCCCCTGAAGATGGGGTAGCCGCGGCCGCCAGCGTACTCCAGCATGCGGTTGGCGCCTCGATGGGAATGGTGGTCGGTGATGCAGATGCCATCGATGCCTAGCTCCTGGGCCCTTTCCAGCAGCTCGTCCGGGCCCAGCTGGGAACATATGGAACCCAGGTTGGTATGGATGTGCAGATCGATGATCAAGGCTACCTCCAGAGCCGGGAAAGCTCTATCCCCTCCACCTCGTGCGCGTAAGCGGCTCGGCACCTTCCCGCCTTTACCTCCCGCACCAGGTCCTCCTCGCTCTCGATATCCCTCTCGAAGACGGTGAGGCAGCGCCCCAACTGCATGAGGAAATGGGCGTCGCTCCCTCCTACGCCGGGGATGCCGTACTCCCGGGCCACGGCCTCGGCCCTCAGGTTGGCCTCCTCGGCGTTCCCGCCGTTCTTGACCTCCAGGGCATCCACGTGGGCCAGGAGGAACTCCGCCCTCTCCCGCCCCAGCTTGTCGTGGAAACCCCGGTCACTGCGGCACGGATGAGCCGGTATGACCAGGCCGCCCGCCACCCGCACCTGCCGCAGGAGGTCCTCGAAGGGCACCTGCAGGGGGAAGGAGGGCACCTCCAGGCCGAAGACCAGCATATCGCCGCAGTCGGTGTACACCTCAACCCCGCGCAGCACCGGGAAGCCCAGCTCCCGCCCCAGCTCACAAGCCACTCTCGCCCCCTCCATCTCCTCGTGCTCGGTGACGCAGACGGCGTCCAGGCCCATCTCGCGGGCGGCGTATATGAGCTGGCGGGGGTCGATGCGGGAGCAAGGGGAGCTGACCGCGGTGTGCACGTGCATGTCGATGAGCATAACCTCTTTCGCCTCCTCCGGCCGCGCCCCGGCGCGCGACCGTGGATATTCTTTCATAAAACCACGGCTCTTTTCAATAAACGCCGTCATCCGTGGAGGTGAAGGCCTGTACGATCTGGCGCAACGTCTGTGAATTTTAACCGGGCCAAGCCACACCCATCATCCGGGCAACCACGGGTTAAAACCGGCAGCCGGGGATCGACAGACCCCGGAGGGCACTTTTCGCCTCGCGCGCGGGCAATGGAGCGAACGCGAAAGATCAAGTATCCCGTTAATCTATCACCTTTCCTGCATGCGAGCCAGCAGGGTTTCGAACTCAGATCACCCCTTTCCTTCTGTCGAATTTGCTTGTTTTGCCAGGATGACAGGGTGGTCCCCCAACCTTTTTCAATCCGGAAAGCGCCTACTGAGACGTACAGCATCTTCGAACCTGAGATAAGAATTCTCGGGGAACCTGCAGCAGGTTTCAGGGACCCCGCGAAGGAGCGCCCTTCTCTCAAACCGGGCGAGGATGAAAAGCGCCGTCCCCCGGGTAACCTTTCGCCCGCGTAAAGAGTAAGGGAAGGGGTGGCCCTGAACCCCACGCTTCCCAGACTCCAGGGGGATGGTCGCGGTCACCCAATCATGGGCTTCTTCCCGGGATGGCGCCTTATCCCCCGCCTCCCTCCCTTTATAATGGGTCCATGGAAAGCGGGATAAACCGGGACCTTCCCGAGGAGGCCATGTTCGTCGCCTACACCGTACCCGTCCTGCAGCGGGCGGTGCGCACCGAGGACGGCGTGCTCCTGAACACCCTGCGCCTGGGGCGCCTCCCGGAGCGGGGGGTGATAATCTGCCACGGCTTCGGGGGGAACAAGAACATCCGCGGACTGGTGGCCCTGGCCCAAGAGCTGTCCCTGGATTACACGGTGTACACCTTCGACTTCCGGGGCCACGGCCTGTCCCCGGGGCGCTCCACTTTCGGTTACCGCGAGGTGCTGGACCTGAAGGCGGTAGTGGAACTGGCCAGGGGAGACGGGAACCGCAGGCTGGCGGCCCTGGGCTTCTCCATGGGCGGGGTGGTGGTCATCCGCTACGCGGCCTTGTACGGGGGGCTCGACTCCGCCCTGGCGGTGAGCGTCCCAGCCGACCTGTGGACGGCCCGGGCCCCGGGGGCCCGGCTCATCCGGCTGCTCATGGGCAATCCCCTGGGGAGGCTGGTGGCCCGCTTCCGGTACCGGGTTGCCGTGGATCCCTCCTGGAAGAAACAGGCCTCGCCGCTGGAGCTGGCGCCCCTCACCGCGCCCGGGCCCCTGACCATCATCCAGGGAGAGGACGACTACATCTTCGAGGTCGAGCAGGCGTACGAGCTCCAGCGGAGGGCGGGTGACCACTGCCGCCTCAAGACCTTCCCCCGCTTCGGACACGCCGAGCAGGGATACGGTCCGGAATTCCTGGCTTACGTGCGGGAAGTCCTGAACGAGGACCTCTCCTGACACCGCGGGCCGGCCGGGAAAAGGGAGGGGAGGTCACCCGGAAAGCGGGACTCGGCGGGGTCCCCCCTCACCCCGCGCCCCGGGTAAGGGGCCCTTGGCGCGCATGGGAAACGCGCGGCGGCCATGCCTCTCCATCTGATAGGTCGAGGGAGAACGGCCCCACCGGAGAAGATGTAGGTGCACACCTGCCTCGGGGGGCGGGAGATCATTTCCCCACCAGCCGCAGCAGGACCTGCTCCAGGCGCTCCACCCCCTTCTCCCAGGAGAAGCGCTCCACGGCCAGTTCCCGGGCGCGCTCCCCAAGCCGGCAACACAGGTCTTCGTCCCGGAGCAGGCGCACCACGGCGGCGGCGAACTCCTCCGGGTCGTCGGCGATGACCATGTCTCTCCCGTCCTCGGCTTCCACGCCCTCCGCCCCCAGGGAGGTGGTGACGATGGGCAACCCCATGGACATGGCCTCCAGGAGCTTGCCCCGGAACCCGCCGCCAATGCGCACCGGGTTCACGAAGACCTTGCTCCGCTCGAAGTAGGGGCGCACGTCCTCCACCGTGCCGGTGACCACCACCGAGGGGTCCTCCCGGGCCAGTTCCAGGAGGTCGGGGGTGGGGTCCTTGCCCACCACGTAGAAGCGCGCCCCCGGGACCTCCTTTCTTATGTGCGGCCACATGCGCTGGTGGAAATAGAGGACGGCGTCCCGGTTGGGGTCGTGGGGATAGTTGCCCAGGAACATCACCGCCTGCTCCTTCTCGCACTCCCCGGAGAGGCAGAAGTGCTCCACGTCCACGCCATGGGGAACCACCTCGATCCGGAGGTCGGGCCGGATGTCCAGGAGCTCCTGTTTCCCCTCCGGGGTCAGGGTGAGGACCAGGTCGGCATCGGCGTACATGTCGAACTCGAACTTCTTCAGGCCCTTGAGGTTGAAGAGGGCGGAGAGGCCCTCGCGGGAGAAGCGCTGCACCCTCCAGGCCTTGCGGCGCGCCAGATAATAGCATTCGTGCACGGACATGACCCGCTTCATGCCCGAAAGGTCCGGGTTGCGAAAGAGGTACTGGGCCACCGCGGAGTACTCGGAGATCACCACGTGGTAACGGTGCCTTCCCACCATCTCCCGCAGGCGGGCGTACATCTCTTCCGAGTAGGCGTTGAGGAAATAGATGGGGACGGGGGAGAAGAAAAAGTCCCAGGCCTTGCGAATGAAGGGTCGGGGGCTCGGCATGGGCACCCCCTGGTAGTCCAGGCAGAAGCGGGCCACGCTATCCTGGTACTCCCGCTCCTCCTCGGGGACGAAGCAGAGCAGGGAGACGTTGTGGCGCCGCGAGAGGATGCGCACCCGGTTGTAGACCAGGATGGGGCCCCCGATGACCTTCTCGTGGGGCAGCGTCTTGCACAGGAAGAGGATGTCCATCCCTCTTTTAAACCTCCTTTTCGACTCCAACCCTCCGTCCCCCCCCGGCCGCCATCGGCATGAATAGATTCGGCAGCTCCCCCGGATAAATGAAGACCGTGGGTGCCCATGGAATCCGCGCCCCGGGGCTGCCAGACGTGAAGCAAATCAAGGACGTGACTTTTTCCCCGTCGGGCGCTCAACCGAGTCAGGAGGATGGAGCGGCCTCCGCGAAATTCCCCTACAGCCTCGAACATGCCGGGGGGAAGTTTGAGCCCGAGCCCACCTCGGTGAGGAAAACGGGTAAAATCGAGCGCAAAAAGGCTGCCCCAGGCTCGATTTGACCGGATTCGCGCTCCATGCAGTAGCGGAACAAGCCCCAGGGATCCCGGCTACCGTTTCTTGACCCTAGAGGCGCTTACCGAAACGATGCGGCACAGCGTTCTGGTCAACGACGAATGCCGATTTAACCGTAGGCCTTTTGCCTGCCAGAGCAAAACCGATCATAGAATAAAACTAGCGGTTAGGCACTTCCGCGATAAGAACCGACCTTTTCGTTCATCCCAAGGGGTATAATCTATGGGGGTGATGGTATTGCCTTCCAGACACGCGGACTGGCTGAGACAGGCCAGGAGGGACCTGGAACACGCGCGGCATGCCTTGCGCGACGGGTACTTCGAGTGGGCCTGTTTCGCCGCCCACCAGGGGGCGGAGAAGGCGGTAAAGGCGCTTTTCCAGAAGCTGGGAGCGGATGCCTGGGGCCACTCGGTCAGTGCGCTGCTGTCAAGCCTTCCCGCGGAGACAGGCGCGAGCCAGGAACTGGTGGAGAAGGGCAAGGAGCTGGATAAGCATTATATCCCTCCCCGCTATCCCGACTCTCATCCGCAAGGAGCGCCGTTCGATTACTACACCAGGGGAGAGGCGGAAAGGGCGATCGAAAATGGAGAGGCCGTCATATCCTTCTGTGAGGATAAGATACTTGGATCGGGAGACGGTCAGGAAGGCCCTTGATGACCTGGTGAAGGTCCTGGCCGAGGAACATCCCGAGCTGGAGGCGGTGATCCTCCTCGGGTCATTCGCCAGGGGAGACGCCGTGCCCGCCAGCGACGTGGACCTGCTGTTGATCCTGGCGGATTCAGAACTTCCCTTCCACCACCGTATCCCCGCCTTCCTACCTTCGCGCTTTCCGGTGAGCGTGGACGTCTTCCCCTATACCAGGCAGGAGATAGAAAAGATGCTGCGCGAGGGCAATCCCTTCATCTCCTCCGCCCTGGAGAAGGGGGTCGAGCTTTTCCGCCGTCCCATTCCCCGCGGATGAACCCCGCGCGGCACCGGCCGTCGCTTCGGAGCGACGAAACCCATGCCCGGGAGATCGGGTTACCCCGTGGTCAGAAGGCCAGGCGGCGCAGCTCCCGCTTGAGGATCTTACCTATGGAGCTCTTGGGCAGGCTTTCCAGGATGCGCACCTCCCTGGGCTGCTTGAAGGTGGGGAGGTTCTCCCGGCAGAAGGAGAGGATCTCCTCCGGGGTGGCCTCGGCCCCGAACTTGAGGGCCACGTAGGCCACGATCTCCTCCCCGTAGACGGGATCGGGCACCCCGATGACCGCCGCCTCGGCTACCGCGGGGTGGCGGTAGATGACCTCCTCTATCTGGGTGGGCATGATGTTCTCCCCGCCCTTGATGATGATGTCCTTCTTGCGGTCGGTGATGTAGAGGTATCCGTCCTGGTCCAGGAAGCCCACGTCCCCGGTGTGCAGCCACCCGCTGCGCAGGGCCTCCGCCGTCTCCTCTGGCAATTTATGGTATCCCTTCATCACCTGGGGGCCGCGGATGACGATCTCCCCTATCTCCCCCGGCTTCAAGGGGCGGTCATCCTCGTCGAAGATGGCCAGCTCCATGTTGTCGTAGGCCTTGCCCACCGCGCCGTCCCTCCACTCCTGGCTGGGGCGGAGTATGGCCCCCATGCCCGTGGACTCCGTGAGGCCGTAGAGCTGGCGCATGCGGCACTTGAACTTCTCCATGAAGGCCCGCCGCAACTCCAGGGGGAGGGGGGCGGCGCCGGCGATGGTGTCCTCCAGGGAACTCAGGTCGTAGCGGTCCACGCTGGGGTGGTTGAGGATGAGGGAGAACATGGTGGGCACGGCGGGGAAGAAATTGATGCGGTACCTCTCGATGAGGCGCATGCACTCCTCCGGCTCGTACCAGCGCATGAGAATGGCCCGCGTCTCGCGGTGCTCGGAGAGGTTGCCCGCGTTCATGGCCCCCACCCCGTAGATGTGGGCCATGGGGAGGGCCACCAGGCTCACCTGGGGCTTTTCCACCTCGTTGGCCCAGTAGGCGCTCTCCGCCGAGGTGATGAGGTTGCGGTGGGTGAGCATGACCCCCTTGGGCTTCCCCGTGGTCCCCGAGGTGTACATGAGCATGGCCACGTCGTCGGGGTCCCGGTCCTCGATGTCCAGGTGGTGGGGGTTCTCCTCCAGGAGCCTCTCGTAGGAGAGGGTGCGCTCGGAATCCTCCCCGCCCACCACGATGACGTGGCGCACGCTCTCCAGTCCCGCGGCGGCCTCCAGGACCTTGGGGGCGATGATGGTGTCGGTGACCACCGCCGTGGCCCCCGCGTCGTCCAGGATGTAGCGGAACTCCTCGGCGGTGAGGACGAAGAGTATGGGCAGGGCCACGCCCCCGATGCGGAATACGGCCCCGAAGGCCTCGAAGACCTGGGGGCAGTTGGACATGGTCACCGCCACCACGTCCCCCACGCCGATGCCCAGTTTCTTGAGCGCGTTCCCCAGGCGGTTGGCGTTCTTTATGATCTCCAGGTTGGTGATCTCCCTCCCCTCGAAGACCATGGTCACCGTCTCGCCCAGCCGGCTGTAGTGCTCCTCTCCCAGCATGGCCACGTTCATCCCTGACCTCCCTCCTCTCGGCAAGGTTAAGATCCTTCGCTCGTCGCGGGAAAGCGGCGCCGGGACCCGCGGGAACGGCGGACGGGGACCTATGCCTGTCACGGTTGTGGTGCGCGGACGTGGTGCGTTTATGGTGCGCGAGCGCTGCGTTGGTGGCGCGGCGCGGAGCCGGCGGCGTCTTCTCCCATCAATCCCCCGTGGGGAGAATTATAAACCGGTTTCTCGTTTTTGGGAACCATTATTAACCGATGAGTCAATAAACGCTTCTGATGGTAATCAATGGAAAATAAAACCCGGGCCCGCTTGCCCCCCTTTCGCCGGGGCGAAAAGGATCCCCTGGCACGCAACGATCACGGCCGGCTTAGAAATCCCCGCCCTTGCGCGGCGGAAAGGCACCTCGCCGAAACCTCCTTACTGGCATGAGTTTCCAACCACCTGAGGCCAGGGGGCAGGCCCGGGAAAGGCGGGCCACGCAGGAGAGGAGGGCACCGGAAACCGTCCGGTCCACCGGGGCGTCGGAGCCCTCACGGATATGGAGAACTTTACGAGGAGTGTATATAATGGTTTCGCCGGGGCCCGAGGAGACGCCGGGTAAAGGCGGAGCCCGAGGGCCGCTTGTGGGGGGAATGCGCCCGATGCGGCGCGGACGCAAAGGGGGGATGGCCGTGAAAGCCTCGCTATCCGTTGTCCCAAAAAGGTTTTTTCGCCCCATGGCCTTCATCACGGGCGGGAAACGCCCGGCTAGGCTCCTCCGGGCTTCCGGGATCCAATGGACCGACGGCCACGCCGCCAAGAGGAGGGCGCGGACTGGGACCGGGGATGTCGCGCCGCCTCTGCGGGGCAAGCCGTCCCGGGCCATGGGCTTGTTCCTCGCGGCGTGCCTGGTACTAGCCCTTCAGCTCTCCCCGCAGGCCGCCCTGCCCGCCCAGGCCCAAACCCGCGCCACCTTCGATCTATTCAGCATGTTCCCGCACCAGGTCCTGGCGCCCGCCGCCGGGAAGACCTTCACCTGGATGCCCCTGGATGCCCGCAACATCTCCGACGTCTCCGAGTGGCTCTGGCTCTCCACGAGGTCGGAATCGCCCTATTTCAACGCCGTGGTGTTTCCCTGCCTGGTGCGGCCCTCGGGCGCGCAGGGCAAGGCCAGGTCCTGGGTCCTGGTATCCTGCGCCCCGGGCACCCCGGAGGGAACGGTGGGGTACATCAAGGTCACCGGAACGCGCGGGGGTGAGACCCACCGCCTGTGGCTGAAGGTGACCGCCCTCTCCTCCATGCCCTCCCTGGAGCTCTCCCGGGGGGACCTCCTGCTGGGCCAGGGTTACCGCGACCCCGTGCGCCAGGCCTTCACGGGCCGGCCCCTCACCTGGAACCTGGCCGCCACCAACCTCGGCGGCGCCGAGGACACGTACGCCCTCTCCTTCCGCTGCCCGCATCCCTGCCGGGTGCGGTTCCTCGACGGTTCCGGGAGGGAGATCAGCAGCCTGAAGGTGCCGGGCCTCACCCAGAATTTCCTTTATCCCAACCCCGTTTACTTCCGGGCGGAGGTGGTCCCCGGCCCGGGACTGCCCAAGAACCAGCCGGTCCCCATCACCTTCACGCTGGGCCCCGGGGGGAGGAGCGGCGCTGCGAGCGAGGTGACCGTGGAGGCGCTCAACCCCGGCCTGCTCTACTCCGCCAACGACCTCGCCGGGACGCGGCCCCATGCCCACCAGGTCATGCCCGGTGAGGTCACCACCTTCATGTTCCACGTCAGCAACCTGGAGGCAGATCCCGTTAACGTGCGGCTCTCCCTGACCAGCGGCGCCCCGGATTGGCGGGCCTCCCTGGACCGGGAGAGGATCGAGGGACTGGCTCCCGGCTCCACCGCCCAGGCCGTCCTCACCGCCGTCGCGCCCCAGGGAGCCGAGGTGGGCGCAAGGGTGGAGTTCACGGTGCGCGCGGAGAGCGACGCGGGCCGCGTCGAGGAAGTACGGGTGGCCGCGGAGGTGACCGATGTCCCCAACGTCTACTACTTCGCCATAGACTCCATGGACCCCGAGTACCTGGACCTCAACCGGGAGGGCACGGGGCCCGGCTCGGAGGGGGACTGGCTCATGCCCAACCTGCGGGCCTTCATGGAGGAGTCCGTACGCTACCCCAACGCGAGGGTCTACCTTCCCTCGGCCACGGACATGAACCACACCAACGCCCTCTCCGGGACCTACACCGGCACCCAGGGGCTGTACATGGTGGGTGGTACCTGGAGGGGATTCACGGAGCACGACGAGGTGATCACCGCCCCCAACTCCATGGAGCTCATGCGCTACGGCCCGGAGGGTAAGCCCCTCAAGCGCATCTTCGAGGTGGCCAAGGAGGAGACGGGAGGCAAGGCCCTCTGCGGTTTCTGGTCCAACAAGAACTGGCTGGCGGAGATAGAGGGCGAGAGGACAGTGGACATAGTGGGGCACAGTGAGCGCTTCCCCCTTTTCTTCCCCCCGCCCTACAAGTACTCCGCCGCCGGTGACCCGCGGAGCGACACCGATCCCTGGGATCCCCTCTCCGGCCCCTTCTCCGCCTGCTTCTACTCGGATACCACCCGGGAGATACTCATCCCCGCCATGCTGGGCCAGTTCAACCTCCTCCTGGGCCTGGGCCTCTACATCATGCCGGTGAGCACGTTCATAGGCATGATGCCCGGCGGGCACTGCGAGGACCGCTACCTCTTCGACTCCTTCCTGCGCTCCATGGCCGAGGAGGACCCGGACGTCTGCTATATAAACATCGCCGACCTGGACAACACGGGGCACTTCACCGGCTCTTCCTGGGATACCGGCGAATGGGATGACAAGGGCACCCCCGACGCGGTGGACGACGAGAGCCGTTACAGCCCCTGGATGCGGCGGGAGGATTGCCTGGACATACTGCGCGAGGCGGACCTGATCTTCGGGGACTTCCTGCGCACGCTCCGGGAGCGGGGGGTCTACGAGAACAGCATCATCGTCTTCCTCTCCGACCACGGAATGGAGAACATGAAGGACCAGGCCCGGGGGTACCAGGTACTGGACCTGCGGCAGATCCTCAGGTCCCACGGGCTGGTGCTCAACGAGGACTACCGCGAGGGCGGAGGCACGGAGATCAACTTCATCTGGTGTCAGGACCCGGCCAAGCTGGGGGACATCGAGAACATCCTGGAAAATTATACCGTAAACGACCCCCAGCTCGGGCCGGTGAAGCCCCTGGTGGTGGTGAACCGCGAGGAGATGCTCAAGGGCGTGGACCTGGGTCCCCGGGGGAAGATCCGCCCCAGGGAGCTCTATTCCGAGTTCTGGATAACCCATCCCGAGGAACCCGGCGGCCACCGGTGGCCGGACCTCTTCGTCTTCCCTCTCTACAACTACAACGTGGCCGCCCACGGGAATATCCTCTCCACCGCTGCCAACCCGGTGGGCATCACCCTGGGCAACGTGCCGGACAACGTGCAGGTGGGGTTCCCCGGCGCCCACGGTGGCCCGCAGACCACCCGCATGCCCCTGCTCTTCAAGCCGCCCTCGGGTTATCCCCGCTATCAGCCGGGGACCACGGTGGACGAGGAAGCGGAGATAGGGGACATCGCCCCCACCATCTACCAGATCTTGGGTTGGGAGGCACCGGACTGCGTGGACGGCGAACCCCTCCCCTGGTGAGGCGCGCAGGGTCCAGCGGGCGGGAAAAGGCTCACCCCCTCGGGGTCTGACCCCCGAGGGGGAAGGCTCGCCCCCGGCGCACAAGCGGGTGCTCCGAGGGTCATCGCCCCTCCGGCTCTGCGGCCATCCTTTTCGCGAGCGGCGCGGGACGTCGCGGGGCTCAAATCCCCTTTCCGGAGATTATCTCCATGATGCGGGGGACGGATAGTTCCAGCTGCAGCCTCCTCCCGGCGGATATCTCGGGGGCGAACTCCCGGATGAGCTCCACCTCCTCGCGGGTGGGGGGAGGGAGCTCCACCACCTCATCCGCTACCCTGAGGTCCCAGGGCACCTCCTTCTTGATCTCCTCCACCGTGTGGCCCGGAAAGACGCCGTGGAGGTATATCTCCCCGCTCTCCTCGTCGAAGCGGAACACCCCCCGGGGACTGTAGACCACCTTGGGCCCGCTGCCCGGCGGAAAGCCCGCCCGCTCCCGCGCCCCGTGGCCGTCCAGGTAACCCGGGGAGGACACGTAATCCACCCTCTCCACGAACTTCCCTCCCCGCATGGTGAGCACCGCCTTGCGGGCGTAGCCGAAGAACTCCGGGGCTCCCCCCGCCCCCATCATGCGCATGCGGAATTGGTCATAGTCCCCGAAGACGGTGGAGTTCATGTTCCCGTAGCGGTCGATCTGCCCCACCCCCAGGAAGGTCACGTCCACCAGGCCCCGGTTGACGATGGTGGCGAAGATGTCGATCATGTCGCAGGAGTAGGTGTAGCCCCGGGTGCAGGTGGGGTCGGCGATGTGTAGGGGGTTGCGGAAGGGGCGGATGTCCACCAGCCCGGCCTCGGTGAGGATGATGCAGTTGGGAGCGTGGGTGGCCTTGGCCAGGACCCCGGCGGCCATGGGGATGCCCTGCCCGATGACCACGATATCCCCGTCGCATATCTCCTTGGCCGCGTTGGCCACGATGATCTCCGATTCCGTGTACTTAACCATCGACGAAACCTCCCTTCTCCTCCAGGGCGGCCAGGAATTCCTCCCGGTTCATCTGGAAGTTGAAGCTCATGTCCTTCTCGTCCCAGGCCCCCCTTCCCGTGGACCCGTAATCGGCGGGGATGCTCGGGTAGGGCTTGGCCCTCAGCTCCTGCAGGAAGCGCAGGCCGAACCGGTCGGCGTAATGCTGCAGGTATTCCTGGCGGTCCCGTACCCCGTACACCCATTCCTCCATCCAGGCGCGGGCACCCTCCTCGCTCATGGTCTGCATGAAGAAAAGGCTGCGGAAGACCATGTCGTAATCGTAGAAGCCGAGGAGCTCCGAGGGGTGGGCTCCCCAGGGCTCCTCCACCACGGCGCAGACCCGGAACCCGGGCACCAGGGTGAGGTGGGGGGTGCGCATGATGGTGTCCTCGTCCACCACCTGCTCGCAGGAGATGATTACCCGCTTGGAGGCCAGGCAGGCCCACTTGGAGTTGATGAGCGCGCCCCACAGCTGGGCATTGCCGAACTTGTCCGCCCGCTGCACGTGCAGGACGGCCACGTCGGGGTTCCGTCCCCGGACCACCACCACCTTCTCCCCCGTGAAGGGGCAGGTCACCTCCCCGAACTTCTGCCCCCGGAAGGCGCGTTCCACGCGGTAGACGTCGGTCTCCCGGATGCCGGACATCACCGGGAGGAAGGGATAGCCCATGGCCCCCGCCTGGAGCATGGTCAAGAGGGTGTAGTTGGAATAGTCCTCGATCTCTATCTCTCCCCGGCGCAGGGCGCGCTCCAGGACGGTCTGGATGCGCTCCCCGGCCACCCGGAAGTTGTAGGCCATGGCCAGGGTCTTCACGCACCCGCCCAGGATGAGCTGGTCCAGCTCGTCGATGCCCCCCTGCTGGAAGACGGTGAGGCCCTTCCTCCCCTGGCGGATGATCTCGTGCAGCAGGGCATAGGGAGTGGCATAGAGACAATTGGCGATGACCAGGGAATCGCCGTCGTGGACGAACCTCTCCACCGCCTCCCTGGCCGTCATGCGCTTGTCCTTCTCCATGTACTTCTCGAGCATGTCAACCTCCTTGGTCAGATCTCGAGGCGCGCGGCTTTCTCGTCCCGCCCGCGCCGGCCGCATCGGCCGGCCACTCCCGGGCAAAGGCTTGAGCCGATCCCGAAGCGCCTCGCCAGCTCCTTTGAACGATCCCACCCGCGCCGGGCACGAGGCGCCGGCGCCTCACCGCGGTGGGCCCCGTCGCTCCCGCCACAACATCCGTCGCCGGCCTCGCTCACAGGCCCAGGAGACGGGCGGCGTTGTGGTAGAGCCACTTCTCCAGCACGCCCTCCTTGAGGGGCATGGACCTTATCTCCTCCACCAGCTCCGGCACGCTCATGCCCATGAAGAGCCAGGTGGAACCGAAGACCACGCGGTCGGACAGAATTGAGTTTCCATATTCTACCAGTGGCTCCCAACCCGTGTTGTGGCGACCTACGTAACGCGGGCGCATGGAGGCGAAGTCTATGTACACGTTGGGATGCCTCCAGGCCACGGCCACCAACTCCGCCGTCCAGGGCCATCCCCCGTGGCCGGCGATGATCTTGAGTTCCGGGAAGTCCAGGGCCACCTGGTCCAGGTGGGAGGGGTGCTCCACGAACATGGGGAGGGTGGCGAAGCTCACCGACTGGTGGAGCCACACGGGCACCCCCAGTTCCACGCACTTGGCGTAGATGGGGTAGAACTTGCGGTGGTCGGCGGGAATGCCCTGCATGAAGGGGCGCATGGCCACGCCGTGGAGGCCCAGTTCCCTGACGCACCTCTCCACCTCCCGCACCGCCTCCATCCCCTTGTGGGGGTCGATGCCCGCGAAGCAGCGCAGGCGGTCCGGGTGCCGGGAGACCACCTCGGCGAAGTAGTCGTTGGATAGCCCCCTCACCCCGGATACCGTCTCCTCGTCCATGTTGTAGAGGACGGCCACCTCCACGCCCCACTGGTCCAGGAGCTCGATGAAGGCCTCCTCGCTCATGGCCAGGGGCTCCACCCGCGGCTCCAGGAAGCGGTACAGTTCCTCCTCGCTCATCTCCAGCTTGGCCCGGTAGAGCTCCTCCGCGGAAAGGCCCAGCAGGGGAGCCACCCGGGGACCGTAGATGCGCAGGAGGTACTCGGCCATCTGGGGCGGAAGGCCGGTGATCTGGTCGATGACCGCTTCCTTGGTGGGCAGGTTGCACAGGCAGTCGATGATCCTCATCCGCATCCCTCCTCGATTCTGCGCGGGTCGGCCTCGCCAGGCGTCCCCGACCTCTTGAGGTTTTTCCTACGTTAATCCATGCGGCTTCCTCGAACGATTCGGAGGCGATGTCCAATCGCCGGAAGAGGCCCCTTCCAAAGACAGGCCTCACCGGCACCGGGTCCCGGGGCGGAAAGGCCCACAAGGAAGCGCGGTTTCGGCGGCGAATCGGAAAGGATTCCCGGTAGGGGATAAAGAACGCGTCCCGCGGGGAAAGACATATACGCGATAGGCTTGCTCAACGCTGCGGTACAAGCGTGCCCCGGACCCCATGGAAGCCAGGTGGCGAAACGCGCATGCGCGAGAGGTCTCCTCGGCGGTTGAAGGATGCGGTAAAAGACCTCGTTCTCACCGGGGACCGGGAAGGCCTTGCCGTTACCGCGAGAATCCATGCATCCCTACCCTGCTTGAACGGAATTTCGTGCCTCGTCTTTCGCAAGGACATGCCTTCCCTTCCCGCCCCGGTTCAGGTCCAGGAGGAAAGGGCCGCCTTCACCGCCACCCGGGCGATGCGGACGTCCTGGGCGGCGGTGCCGCCGGCCACGCCCACCGAACCCAGGAGCCTCCCCTCCCCGTTCATGATGGGCAGCCCCCCGGGCACGGGGCAGAAGCGCTCGTTCCAGCCAGAGGTGGGGATACCGCACCCCGGCAATTCCTTCCTCCCGAATTCCCCGGCCCGCTCGCTGGGCCTGCGGAAGGCGGCCGCCGTCCAGGCCTTGTCCCGGGCCAGCTCGGCGGTGGGGTAAAGGGCGCCGTCCATGCGGTAGATGACTCTCGGCCATCCCTCGGGGTCGCTGAGGCACACGCTGACCAGGAGTCCCGCCCTCTCCGCCGCGTCCAGGGCCGCATCCACCGCTATGCTATATTTTTCCAATTCGCTGGGAGGCGGTTCCTCCACGTCGTACATGGCCGACCAGCAGCGCTGGCTGACGGTGTTGTCGTCCTGCGCGGAGGGAGTGCCGCTGGTGCCCACCCCGCCGATGACCACCATGTCCCTGTCCCGGATGGGGATGCCCCCCATGATGGTGGTCAACCTGCCCTTGTGCTTGAACTGCAGGCCCATGCCGTGGTGCCCCAGGGGGAGCTGGTCCGGGGGCATGAGGGCGGTGCGGGGATCGGTCATCCTCCCCAGCATGAGGGTGGGGGCCAGGAAGACGGCCGCCGTCCAGGCCTTCTCCACGGCGATGTCGAAGGTCGCCGGGGGCGCACCCTCCATACGGTGGCCGGCGATGACCGCTCCCGCCCTGTCCACCACCACGATGCTGCAGGGCCAGCCGATGAGCTCGCCGGCCAGCTTCTCCGCCGCCCGCAAACCCTTTCGCGCCAGCTCCAGCGTGACCACGCCTATCTCGTTTGCGTCGGGCACGGCTTCACTCCCTCGTCTGTCCCCTCCCCCGGCGGCCCCAGTCGGCGGTGGCTACCAGGTCCGCACCGCTGCCGGCCACGTCGGGCACCACCACCTGCCCGCACCTCACCGGCGGCTTCAACACCACCCCCGCCGTCTCCTTCATGATGTCCAGCAAAAGGGTCTTGAGCACCGGCCGCGAGGTGCGTACCGGGAGCAGGGGGAATTCCGGGTCCGTGGTGCGCAGGGTGGTGGTCAGGGTGCGCACCGGCTCCTTCAACTCCTTGAGGACGTACTTCTCGCCCTGCCGGCACTGGGCGCCCCGCATACCGGCCACCCGGCCCCTCCGGTCCAGGACTACCCTGACCCGGCAACCGAGGGGGCACCCGATGCAGATGACCGTCTCCTCGGCCATCTCAGGCCTCCTCGCCGATCCGGCAGTCCACCCGGAGTTCCCCCTCGCGGACCGCCTGGGATAATCTTCCAATATCCACCTTCTCTATGATCATCTCGCTGGGGCGCACGGACCGGAAGCGTTTGAAGGCCTTACCCCCCAGGAGGAGCGCGGCCTTGAGGCCCGGCCTGGTGACGCGCAGGTGCAGGGTGACCTCCTCCTTCCCGGAGATGAACTGGGGGACCACGTACTTGACGTTCTCCCCCGCCCGCACCCGCACCTGGTCCCGGAAAGACATGCTGCCCCGGTCGGCGAAGCGGGCGGCGTTCCTCCCGGCCGCCTCCGCCTCCCAGCTCACCCAGTCCACCAGGTCGTGGACCTGGACCACGTTCCCGCCGGCGAAGACGCCTGGCACCACCGTCTGGCGGTTCTCGTCCACCAGGGGGCCACCGGTGGCCGGGTCCAGCTTTACTCCCGCCCTCACCGAGAGCTCGTTCTCGGGGATGAGGCCGGCGGAGATGAGCAGGCAGTCGCAGGGGATGAACCTCTCCGTCCCCGGCACGGGCCGCCTTTCCCCGTCCACCCGGGACACGGTAACCCCCTGGATGCGGGTCTCCCCATGGATGAAGGTCACCGTGTGCTCCAGGAGCAGGGGGATCCCGAAGTCGTGCAGGCACTGCACCTCGTTGCGGACGAGGCATCCCGGCCAGGGCATGATCTCCACCACCGCCTCCACCCTGGCTCCCTCCAGGGTGAGGCGGCGGGCCATGATCATCCCGATGTCCCCGGAGCCCAGGATGACGAACCTGCGCCCGGGGATGAAGCCCTCCATGTTCACGTAGCGCTGGCAGGTACCGGCGGTGAGTATGCCGGCGGGGCGACCCCCGGGGATGCCCAGGGCCCCCCGGGCCTTCTCCCGGCAGCCCATGGCCAACACCACCGCCCCGGCCTTTATCTTCGCGTACCCGTGGCGGCTGCTGGCCGCGGTTATCTCCAGGTCCGGTGAGATGTCCAGGACCATGGACTCCAGCCTGGATTCCACGCCTGCCTTACGCGCCCGCTGGATGAATATCCTTTCATACTCGGGTCCAGTCAGGTCCTCGCCGAAGTAGAGGAGCCCGAACCCGTTGTGGATGCACTGCGGGAGGAGGCCGCCCAGCCTCTCCGCCCTCTCCACGATGACCACCCTTTCGGCCCCCTGTTCCCGGGCCGCCACGGCCGCGGCCAGGCCGGCGGGACCGGCCCCGATGACCGCCACGTCCACCCTCTCAGGCACCTTTGTCCTCCTCGAGGATCTCCTTTACCCGGCAGCAGAGGTGGTTGGAGTCCCCACCCTTCTTGGTGACCTCCGTCTCCGGGATACCCAGCTCCCGGGCCAGGATGCGGGTTACCCGGGGGCCGCAGAACCCGCCCTGGCAGCGGCCCATGCCCGCCCGCACCCGGTGCTTGACCCCGTCCAGGGTGGTGGCCCCCCGCCGGATGGCCTCCACAATCTCTCCCTCGGTGACCGTCTCGCAGCGGCAGACCACGTGCCCGTAACGGGGGTCCTTCCTGATGAGTTCCCGCTTCTCCCTCTCGGAGAGCTTGCTGAAATCCGGTATCCCCTTGCGGCGGGGGTCGAACCTGGGGTTGGGTTCCAGCGGGAGGCCGTCCTTTTGCAGTATCTCCACCACCTCCGCCGCCGCGCCGGGGCTGGCGCTGACCCCGGGGTATCCTATGGTCATGTTGATGAAGCGGGGGACACGCTTGGACATGCCCACCTCGCACTCGTGCCATCCCACCTCGAAGTTGCGGAGCATGAGGAAACCGCAGAACTCGTTGATGACGTCCTTCTCGGAGATCTCCGGGACCAGCTTGCGCGCGTTCTCCAGCGCGGCGCGGGCCATGTGCGCGGTGGTGGAATGGTCACCGCGCCGGTTTATCTGCAGCTGGATGCCGAAGAGGAGGTTGCCCTCCACGGTGGGGACCACGATGTTCATCTCCCCGGGACGTTCGGGGAGCACGCTCACCAGCCCGTTGACCAGCCCCTCGCAGCGCCGGTCCAGGACGCCCACGTATCCCTTCACCGGGAAAAGGACGAAGTCGTCGGCGCCCACCATGGCCGCCACCTTGTCCACCCACTCCCCCGCGGCGTTGACCACGTAGCGGGCCTTGAAATCACCCCCGGTGGTACGGACCTCGAACCAGTGGTGCCCGGGTTTTATGTCCAGGACCTCGGTGTTCAGGTGGAGGTGGACGCCGTTGTGCACGGCGTTCTCCACCAGGGCCTGGGTGAGGTAGACGGGGTTCACCACCGCGATGTCGGGGTCATGCAGGCCGCCCAGGATCTTGTCCGAGACGTTGGGCTCCATCTCCCGGAGCTCGGGGTACCAGTAGAAACGGTCCTTGCCCAGGCCCAGGCTCTCCGTGCGCCGGGCCAGCTTGTCCAGCTTCTCCTTGGCCTTCATGTCCCAGCACATCTCCCACCCCCCCACCTTGCGGAAGGGCACGTCCAGTTCCCGGCACAGGGGTTCCATCATGGTGAGGGAACGCCACAGGAGGTGGCTGCGGTGGTACTCAGGACGGAACTCCAGGGTGTCCTTGCCCTGGTTGACCACGCCCACGTTGGCCTTGGTGATGCCCCAGCCGACGTCCACATTCTTCTCCAGAAGGGTGACATCGACCTGGTACCTGGAAAGTTCCCGGGCCGTGGCCGCTCCCAGGATGCCGGCCCCCACGATGAGCACCTCGGTCTCAGTGAAGGGCATGGGGCTCCTTTCCCGCAGAACAAGCTACCTGCGCGGCTATCTTATTTCCGATAGCGGCAAATGTCAAATTTTATAGGAGACCACTTCTTGCTTCCCCGCATCCTTTCTCCTGCAACCTGGGAGGCCGGGTTTGCTCTCGGCCCCTTCGTTCCCTAGGACGATTGGGCGAATGGCGCGGCTTGCGGTTCGGAGACGACGGAAGGGCCGTTGCTCCTCGCGGCGTAAAGGTCACACCATTGCCCAGGATCTTCTATATCCGTCCCCAGCCGACGCTGGAAAGCCTCTCCAAGCGCGCCCCCGGAGGGGATCGCACCCCAGGCCTGGAGGCTCCGCTATTCCTGGAAACGAGGGCGGCGGGGAAGACCCCCGGGCCGGATCAGGCCGCGAATACCGGGACGGGCCGAGAACCATTACTATTTTGCATCAATAAAAATTTGCATATTGCAATAAACTCGCCGACCATGTAATATTGATGGCGAGGATCGAACGGATGGAAGGAAACGGGAGATGAAAACGGGTTGGGACTGGAGGGATAGGAAGATCCTCGTCACCGGCGGGGGGAGCGGCATCGGCTTGGCCATCGCCCGCGAGGCGGCGGCACGGGGCGCCGTGCCCCTCCTGGTGGACGTGAACCCAGAGGCGCTGGCGGGGGCGGAGAGCAGCCTGCGTGGGAAGGGTTACCGGGCGCACGCCTTCCGGGTGGACGTCACGGACCTCGACGCGTTGAGGGAACTGCGCCACGCGCTGAAAGAGCGTTCCCTCTCCCCCGACGTGCTGGTGAACTGCGCCGGTGTGACCCTGGTGGCCCATGTCACCGCCACGGAGCACGAGGAATGGAGGCGGATCATCGACGTCAACCTCATGGGGACGGTGAACGTGGTGGAGACCTTCCTCCCCGACCTCCTGGAGAAGGGCTCCGGCCACATCATCAACATCGGCTCCATCGACGGGCTGGTCCCCATCCCCGGGCAGTCCGCCTACTGCGCCAGCAAGTTCGCCGTGACCGGGATGAGCGAGGTCCTCTACTACGACCTCAAGCCCCAGGGCATAGGGGTGACCCTGGTGTGTCCCGGATACGTGAACACCCCCATGGCCCGCTCGCACCCGGTCAAGGACCTCCCCATCCGCTTCCGCGGTTGGGAGAAGGTGTCCCGGGCGCTGGAAGCCCTCAGCAGCCGTCCGGAGAAGGTCGCCGCCAGGGCCCTAAACGGCGCGGAGAGGGGCCGCTTCCTGGTCATCCCGGGCCTCCCCTCCCGCCTCATGTACCGCTACCGCAGGCTTTTCCCCCGCCTGGCGGCGGCCTCGGGGGTAGCGGTGGGGAGGCTGTACGCCCGCCTGCGCCGCCTGCAGAGGCGGGGGGCTTACCAGGCCAGCACCTGAAAGCCTTCGCCGTCCAAGCCGGTGGATTCCCTCGCCCATACTGACCTTGCCCTGGCCTTCCTTCATGGAATCGTCCCATGGAATCATACCCGCGGCGACGGAAACCCTGCCCCATACATTGCCGCGGACAGGGCCGGGAAAGCGCGGGTCAGTCCGGATTATTCTTCCAGGACAACGGCGCCGTATATGCCGCTTTAGATAAGGGCATGGGGCATGCTGGATCCCACAAATCGAGGCAGGAATAATTTTCCAGCCCCTATTAATAAGGGTGGGGAAGCGGTCATGCCGGCTACATTCCTCCCTTCAACCTGTCCCCTCCGCAGGGGTTGACTTTCACCGTCCGCGGCGGGACAATAAATAAACCGACCGGTTGGTATGTTTTAAGACCCCGCCGCCGCGGGGCCGGAAAGCAGGGAGGAGGATATGGAAGGTAGCGTATACCAACGGCTGGCGGAGCACCTTGACCGGGCCATCAACGGGGTGCCCATGTCCCCCCACCTCATGGAGATCCTGCACATCCTCTACCCGGGCGAGGAGGCCGAGGTGGCCCTGAGCCTAGCCATCTACGAGAACCGGACCCTTTCGCAACTCCAGGGGATGATGCCGGACAAGGCGGACCGCCTGGAGGAGATACTCTCCAGCATGGCCAGGCGGGGCACGGTGCTCACCGTCCAGAAGCCCGGGAGGGAGAGGACCTACCGCCTGCTTCCCAGCGTGGTGGGCTTCGCGGAGGCCCCCTACCTCGCCGGCGATGATACCCCGGAGCTGCGGCGCCTGGCCCGCCACTGGAAGGAGTACCTGGACGCGGAATTCGGCGAGGAGCTGGCGCGCGAGGTCCCCCTCATCCGGGTGGTCCCGGTGGGCGAGTCCCTCCGCGACCCATCCCAGGTCCTCCCCTTCGACGCCCTGGAGGAGCTCCTGGACAGGGTGGACTTCTACGCCGTGGGGCACTGCCCGTGCCGCCAGATGGCAAAATTCTTGGGCCAGGGGTGCGACCATCCCCTGGAGAGGTGCATGCACTTCGGGACCATGGGCCGCTACCTGGTGGAGACGGGCAAGGCGCGGGCCGTGGACAAGGAGGAGGCCCTGCGCATCCTGCGCCAGGCCACCGAGGAGGGCCTCATCCACGTGTGCGACAACGTGGAGGGGCACATTCGGACCATCTGCAACTGCTGCCCCTGCTGCTGCGGGTTCTTCCGCGCCAAGCTCAACCGAGGCCTCCATACCGTCTCTTCCTCCAACTACGTGGCGAGGGTGAGCGAGGAGGACTGCGCGGGCTGCGGCACCTGCGAGGAGAGGTGCCCGGTGGGGGCGGTGAAGGTCTCCGGTGATGTGGCGGTGGTGGACCCCGAGGTCTGCATCGGTTGCGGGGTGTGCACGCCCACCTGCCAGGAAGAGGCCATCCGCCTGGAGGTGCGGGAGAGGATATCCCCGCCCATGAGCCTGCAGGAGTTCATCTCCGCGCGCCTGAAGGCCTGAAGCGTGAAAGCGGAGGGATTCCCCGGCCACCGGGCACGGACCATGGGGTGAGCGCCGGGGAACCCTCGGCTCCGTATGGCGTGAGGGACGGAAGGGCCTGAAGGGCGCGCCCAAGGGGCGGGGAGGAATAGGTCGGCCGGAGGATCGAAATGGTAATATATTCCATAGACGGTCGGACGGCACGTTGTGCCCAAGCGGGTTGGGAAACGGACCGCGTGTGCGGGATGCGAGCATGGGTGGTTCCTCCATGAAAACCGGACGTTCCACAGGGGCCATGGGAAGGAGCGGTACGGGAAGGAAGGCCGCCCGAGGGGGCCAGGGGACGGGGGCGGAGGCGCCCGGCAGGGAGCGGCCCACCAAGGGGGCGCGCACCCGGCAGCGCATCGTGGGGCACGCCACCCTGCTCATGTACGCCAACGGTTACGCCCGCACCTCCATAGAGGAGGTCATACGCGCCGCGGGCATCACCAAGGGAAGCTTCTACTTTCACTTCCGGTCCAAGGAGGACCTGGGCTACGCGGTCATCGAGAACGCCTCCGCCTACATCCTGGAAAGGCTCAAGGAGGCCCTCAAGAAGCCGGGCCTTTCCTCCTGGGAGCGCCTGGAGGCCATGCTGCGCGAGATACAGGGCATCGTGGAGGCCGCCGACTGCACGCGGGGGTGCATCCTGGGGAACCTGGCCCTGGAGACCAGCCACGACCACCCGGGCTTCCGGGAAGCCATCGCCGCCGCCTTCCGGGCCTGGTGGGACCTCATCGCCTCCCACCTGGAGGCCATGAAGGAGGAGGGACACCTGCCACCCGACTTCGACTGCCAGGCATATGCCCAGTTCGCGGTGAGCGCCCTGGAGGGCGGCATCATGATGAGCAAGGTCGCCAGGGACCCGGGGCCCATGCGCACCGCGGCGAAACTGGTGCTGGATCTACTGCCAAGGGAGGTGGAAGGGAGGGTTCCCGCCCGCAAGTCCCGCCCGCAAGGGGGAAGAAAGGCTGCCGAAGGCCCGGGGACAGGGATGAGACCCCGGGGTAGGGACTGAGGCGGAATTCATGATGAGCAAGGTCGCCAGGGACCCGGGGCCCATGCGCACCGCGGCGAAACTGGTGCTGGATCTACTGCCAAGGGAGGTGGAAGGGAGGGTTCCCGCCCGCAAGTCCCGCCCGCAAGGGGGAAGAAAGGCTGCCGAAGGCCCGGGGACAGGGATGAGGCCCCGGGGTAGGGACTGAGGCGGAACCAAGGAGCGGGAAAGGAGAAAAAAATGACCGAGGACCTTTATCGTCGCCTGGCCGCTCACCTGGACGAGATGCCCATCGGGGCTCCCATGAGCGAGGAACTCCTGGAGATCCTCCGCCTGCTCTTCACCCCGGAGGAGGCGGAGCTCGCCTGCAAGCTCCCCTTTACCAACACCAACCTTGAGGACCTCGCTTCGCAGCTCGGTGGGGATCCGGAAACCCTACGGGAGATGCTCGACGCCATGGCCGCCAAGGGGACGGTTTTCAGGAGCGCCAAGCAGGGGGTGACCAGGTACCGGCTGCTACCCACCCTGGTGGGCTTCTCGGAGACGCCTTTCTGGCCGGGAAAGGAAAACGAAACCGTTCGCAAGCTCGCTCCCCTGTGGATCAAGTACCTCTACCGTGGAGGATGGGGAAAGGAGATAGCCGACCGCAAGGTTCCCCTGGTCAGGGTGGTGCCGGTGGAGGAGGAGGTCTCCTCCCCCTCCGGGATACTTCCCTACGAGACGGTGAAAGACCTGGTAAAGAAGGTGGATTACCATGCGGTGGCCTACTGTCCCTGCAGGCAGATGAAAGCCTACGTGGGGGAAGGTTGCGAGCACGAGAGGGAGAACTGTTTCCACTTCGGCTCCATGGGCCGGTACATCGTGGAGCACGGGATGGGAAGGGAGCTCACCCTGGAGGAGACCCTGAAGAAGCTGCAGGAAGCCCACGAGGAAGGCCTGGTCTTCACGGCGGATAATTACCAGGGAAAGATATCCACCCTGTGCTGCTGCTGCGGCTGCTGCTGCGTCTTCCTCCAGTCCAGGAAGACGCTGGGCTACGCCAACGCCATAGCCCCCTCCAACTACGTGGCCTCGGTGGAGGTGGAGGCTTGCACGGGCTGCGGGACCTGCGAGGAGCGGTGCCCGGTGGGGGCCATATCCCTGGACGGCGGGGAGACCGCCGCCGTCGACGCGGCGGCCTGCCTGGGCTGCGGCGTGTGCATCCCCACCTGCTCCGGCCAGGCGCTCACCTTGCGGCGCCGGGAGGGAGCGGCGGGGATACCGAGGCTGGAAGAATTCCTGGCCGCCCAGCTGGAAAACTGAGGCTGCGGCGTGGACACGGAGGAGAACGGAAAGATGGGCGAGGAGATCTACGAGAGGTTGAGGGAGACCCTGGACCGCCACCCGGCGGGATGCCCGCCGGCCCCGGAGATCATGGAGATCCTCAAGGCCTTCTTCACCCCGGAGGAGGCCCGGGTGGCCCTGGGGCTGGGCTTCCGGCCCTCACCCGCCGAGGCGGTGGCCCGGCGCGCCGGGGTGGACCCCGAGGAGGCCCGGGCTAGGCTGGAGTCCCTGGCGGACAAGGGGGTGGTCTTCGCCCGGGAGAAGGACGGGGCGTGGGGTTACGCCCTCCTGCCGGTGATGCCGGGCATCTTCGAGTTCCCCTACATGAAGGGCATGGATCCCGGGCTGCGGGAGAAACTCACTCCCCTGTGGAAGAGCTACCTGCCCAAGCTCTCGCGGGAGTTCGGGACCCCGGAGGTCTCCCTGTCCCGCATCGTCCCCATCCAGGAGGAGGTGGAGAGCGCGCCGGGGGTCCTCCCCTACGAGAAGGTCTACGACATGATCGACCGGGCCAAGGTGGTGGGCATCGCACGCTGCGCCTGCCGGGAGCTGGAGCAGAAGTGCGACGCGCCCCGCGAGGCCTGCATGCTCTTCGACGAGACCTGCACCTACCTGGTGGAGCGGGGCTTCGGCCGCTACCTGACCAAGGAGGAGATGAAGGAGAAGCTGCGGGAGTTCGACCGCGCCGGGCTGGTGCACCAGGTAAACAACGTCCAGGAACGGCTCACCTTCGTCTGCAACTGCTGCCCCTGCTGCTGCGGCCTTTTGCGCGCCTCCCTGGAGTGGGGGAACCCCAACGTCTTCGCTTCCTCGGGATACCTACCGGTCAACGATCCCGACCTGTGCACGGGATGCGGGATCTGCGCCGAGGAGAGGTGCCCGGTGCAGGCGGTGAGCATCGTGGAGGAGAGGGCGGTGGTGGACGAAGGGCGGTGCCTAGGCTGCGGGCTCTGCGTGAGCGGCTGCCCCAACCGGGCCATGAGCCTGCGGAAGAAGGTGGAGTGCACGACCCCTCCCGCCACCACCGCGGAGATGGGCATGCGCATACTGCAGCAGAAGGGGAAGCTGGAGGGCTTCCTGGAGCTCCTCAATCCCTGATAAAAACGAGAGGCACGGGGAAGGGAATCCCGGCGGTCTCCCTCGGACCCGGAATGGCCGAGGACCACCGGCACCTTCCTCGAGAGACAATGGACGCGCCCGGCCCGGGAAGAAGATCAAGCATATACCGAGAAAGGATCGACATTTATAACCAGGATCGAATTCCAATCGCACGGCCGGGAAGCGATAAAAGCTTGCAGCGGCAACGTTAAGGAGAAATCGGGGATCGGCGCACACGGCCCCCAGACACCAGACACCCTTTTTCGGCCACGTTACCGGAGGGTCGCCCCGGGTCGCGCGGGGTTTCCGCCTCGGCCGCGGGAGGGTCTTCATCCCCGCACGGCGACCCGGGGCCCAAAGCCGATCAGTTGGCCATCACCGGGGCGCCGCTTCGCGCTATGGCCTGCAATTTCTGGTTGAGGTAAAGCTCCCGGCATAGAAAGCGCCTCTTCTTGCCGCTGGAGGTCTTGGGAAGGGTGCCCGCCGGGACCAGGACCACCTCGCGCACGGGAACCCCGATCTCCTCCCTGACCAGCGAGGAGACGGCGCGGGCCGTCTCCAGGGCGGCCTGGGGACAGGAGAGGCGCGTCTCCCCCACCAGCACCAACCTTTCCCTGCCCCTCCGCGTGGTCACCCCGAAGGCCACCGCGTTCCCCTTGCGCATGCCCTCCACGCGCTCGGCGCACCGCTCCACGTCCTCGGGGAACAGGTTGCGACCCCCGATGATGACCATGTCCTTGATCCTCCCCACCAGGAAGAGGTTTCCATCCGCCAGGTACCCCAGGTCGCCGGTGTGCAGCCATCCTCCCCGTAGGGCCTCCGCGGTGGCCGCGGCGTCCCCCCAGTAACCCTGCATGAGGGAGGGGCCGCGCACGCAGACCTCCCCCACCTCCCGCTCCCCGGCCGGGGTGCCGTCGCCCTGGACGATGCGCACCTCCAGCCCGCGCAGGGGACGTCCCAGGGACACCAGGCAGCGGGCATCAGGGCCGTCCGGCGCGCAGGGCAGGGCCTCTCCCCTCTCCTCTATCCCCCTCCTGGACACGTGATCCTTTTGGTATATTTTACCAGGTTCGGGGAAGGTCACCGCCAGGGTGGCCTCGGCCAGCCCGTAAACCGGGTAGGGTACCTCGGGCTGGAGTCCGTATTCCGCGCCGGCCTCCACCAGCTCGTCCAGGACCTGGGGGTCGATGGGCTCCGCCCCGTTGAGGGCCAGGCGCAGGGAGGACAGATCCGTGCCCCCCAACCCGCCGGAGCGCATCACGCGGGTGGAAAGGGCGTAGGCGAAGTTGGGGCCCCCGGTGATGGTGGCCCGGTACTCACCGCAGGCGCGCATCCAGAGGGAGGGATCGGCCACGAAGCGCTGCGGGGACATGAGCACCAGGCTGCACCCCGCCCCCAGGGCGGTGATCAGGAAGCCGATGAGCCCCATGTCGTGGTAGAGGGGCATCCAGGAGACCACCGTGTCCCGGGGTCCGGCGCCCACCTTCTCGGCAATGGCGCAAGCGTTGGCCAGGATGTTGCCGTGGGTGAGGATGACTCCCCGGGGATCGCTGGTGGAACCCGAGGTGAACTGTACCAGGGCCACCTCCCTCTTTCCCCGCGGCACGGGAGAGGCCTCCACTCCTGCCGGTAGTTCTTCCATGGCCACCAGGCGGAACCCCTCCTCCAGGCCGGAGACCAGGGGGAGGAAGGCGCCGGGGAGGGCCAGGACCTCCGCCCCCACCTTCTCCAGCCTCCTGCGGCTCTGCTCCATGAAGGAAGCCGGGTCCACAGCGCGCATGGGCAGAGGCAGGGGCACGGCCACGGCCCCCGCGGCCCAGCATCCCAGCAAGGTAAGCACGGTATGAGCGGTGGTCTGGGCGATGATGCCCACCCGGTCCCCGGGTTTAACCCCCAACTGCGCCAGCCCTTCCGCGGCGCGCAAGGCCTGCTTGGCAAGCTCACGGGGAGAGTAAGCCCGCTCCCCTTCCTCCTCGAGTATGATCAAGCCCCGCCTGGAGCGCTCCACTCCCGACATGATCCCTTCCCAGACATTGCTCGCTTTCCTCATAAGCACCTCCTCCTTTCCCGGCGGGAAGGCGAACACCCCGCGCCTCCCCTTCCAAACGCGTCCCGCGTTCCGATGTAACGCATCCCGAGCCGGAGAGGTCGGCAGCAGCGCTCGGCAGCCCCATCCACAACCCGACCCCTCGGCCCATCCCCGCCGCACTTTCCCCCGCCGGCGGCGAAAACCCGGCCCGGGAACCGGAGCCCCGGAACGTGTTGTCGCCGCCCATCCTTTGACCCTGTAAACACCACCGGCCGCGTATGGTTACTGGGGGTCTTTCCCCCACCCGGGTCGCCGGTACCCGAGGTCTGGGCCACGGGGGGGAAAGCAGGAAATGAGCCGTGGACGGCGATGGGTCCCCGCACCCCGCCACGGGGGAATGCGGTTCGCCGCAGGCGGCGGTGATAGAATATTCCCCGTGGGAGGGCCGGTTCGCACCCCGTGGGGAGGAGGGTCAAGGCTCGGTCATCGCGGCGCCGGCAATGGATTGGCAATATTTTCCTTCAAGAGCGCGCCAACGGACGGGCCGTTTTCCGAACCCGCGTTCCCCTGCGCCACCGGAAAAGCCCGGCGGGGAGGCGGCGGATGATCCGGCCAACCCCAAGGCCCGAAAACGGGGGTGTCAAGCCGGCCAAGATGGGAGAGAGGAGGGAGGTGTGGAGAGCGTGGATCTCCAGGGAAAGGTGGTGCTGGTCACCGGGGCGGCGCGGGGCATGGGTCGCATGCACGCCGAGAACTTCTGCCGGGAAGGGTCCCGGGTGGTGATGACCGACGTGGACGAGGCGGAACTGAACCGGGCGGTCGAGGAACTACGCGGGCGCGGGTACCAGGTATACGCCTACGCCTTCGACGTCTCCGACCGGGAGGCCTGCTTCCGGGTGGCGGAGAGGGTGCGGCAGGAAGTGGGGCCGGTGGACGTGCTGGTGAACAACGCGGGGATAACCGACTGCCGGGCGGTGCTGGAGCTGCCGGAGCGCTCCGTGCGCCGCATGATGGAGGTCAACTACTTCGGCTATGTGTGGATGATGCAGGCCCTGGTTCCGGACATGGTGCGGAGGGGGAGCGGCCACGTGGTGAACGTGTGCTCGGTGGCCGGGAAAACGGGCACGGCCAGGATGGGCGGATACTGCGCCACCAAGTTCGCGGACATCGGCATAACCGACGCCATCCGCCAGGAACTGCGGGGGAGCGGGGTGAACTTCACCATCGTCAACCCGGGATACGTGGCCACCGGGATGTTCGAGGGAGCCAAGGTCCCCTTCATCACCCGCTGGCAGGATCCCCGCAAGGTATCCGAGGCCCTGGTGGAGGCGGTGAAGAGAAACCGGGCCGAGATATGCGTACCCCGCTTCAACGTGCGGTTGGTGGCCTTCCTGAGGGGACTGTGCCTGCCGAAGATGCTGGATTTCATATTCCATATCACGCGCGTCGACCATTCCATGGATACCTGGAAGGAGGACCGCGGACGACCCTTCTGAGCCGCAGGCTGCCCTCCCGCATTAGAGCACCAGGGCGCGCTTTTCAGGCCCTGCGCACGATCCACTGGCAGAAGGGATCTCCGCGCGGCAGGGAGGCGGTGATCTCGAAATCCAGGGAGGGGTCCACCGCCCGCAGCCAGTGGCGGAAGATGGTGTTGTCGATGTCCTCGCAGGGCACCACCTTCTCCCGTCCCGCCTTCTTGAGGTTCTCCCACCAGGAGCAGCGGTGGACCCGGAAGAGGATTTTCTCCCCGCCGCGAACCTCTCCCCGGCATTCCGTGCCGTCGATGCGGCAGATGTTCTCCATGAGGAGGTTCACCGTCTCCAGGTCCGGGGGTGCTCCCGAGGAGAGGTCCAGGCCCAGCATGCGGGCCATGCGCTTGAGGACCACCAAACCGTACTTCTTCCACACCTCGAGGTCCAGCTTCAGCGCGGCCTCGAAGCCGTAGGCCGACTCCACCTCCAGGAACCACAACCCGTCGATGGCCGTGAGGGCTCCCAGCCGCAATTCCTCCAACTGCTCCGGAGTGAGTTCCATATCCCTACCTCACCTCTTCAAGCACGCCGCGGCCGTGCCAATGGACGATCCATTTCTCCCTTATGCTCCGCAGGTTACCACGCCCCTCCGGATCCAGGAGCGGGGAATAAATCCTGCCGTGTGCGCCCAGGCCCCGGATATCCCACGGTAACGGTGGGTACCCGTTCCGGTAGCAGGGGACCCGCTTACCGTGCGTGCCTTGGACGCGCCCCTCGTAAAAAGGGAACGGCAGAGCGACCCCCCGCGCCGCCTCGCGTTATCCTGCCCAACAATGTTTCGAGGCCCCGGTTCAACGTCGCGGTGCCCGGCGGGGACGAGAGGCGCATGCCCGTCACCCGAAGACAACGCATCACTCACCCAGGTGTTCCTCGATCTCATTCACCCAGGTGTTCCTCGATCTCCCGGGGGATCTCCAGGGGAGCGTTTCCCGCCGAGCACCTGGGTACCGCGGCGGTAAGGGCGGCCATCCGCTCGTAGGGCACGGAGACGAACACCGTGTCCCGGGGGTACTTCTGCATTCGCCGCGCCGTCCAGTCCCCGAAGGTCACGTTGGTGTGCCCCGTGACCACCGGGTAGGCGATGGCCGAATGGCACAAGGCCCCGGTAACCTCCACCTGGAGCGGGATCCCGTCCCAGTAATGGTCCAGGGTGACGAGGCGGCAAGCCTGCTCCGGGTCCACCAGGAAGACCACCAGGTCCGGCCGAAGCGAGGCCTCCTCCGCCGGGCCGACGACCACCCGTTCGGCCAGTCCGGTGGGGGGCGGGGATCCCAGGGCCTGCATGCGGTGGAAGCTGACGATGGAGTGGGTGAGCTTCTCCCCCCGGGTGAGGAATTCCTGGAGGAACCTCTTCCGCTTCCCAGCGGGAGGCTCGGAGAGGCCGCAGTGCCACGAACCCCCGGGGCAGGAAGAATTTTCCGCGTCGATGACGAAGGTATCCCCCTCCGCGGCCCGTTTCAGGGCCCGGCAGAAGGAGACCCTCTCCCGGCTGCCCCCCTCCACCTCGTCGTTGGTGAAGGTCACGGCCACCGGTTTACGCTCCAGTCCCAGGACCTCCACCAGTATTCCCGTTTCATTCTTCCAGGGCGCCTCCATCCCTCTTCCTCCTTTGTTTCTACATTTCCGACGTCACCCGGTTGCCCGAGCCTCTCCCTTACCGCCTTGCCACCCGGCGGGAGATCCCTTGCTACTTTTCCGTCTCCTGCCGCCGACGGCCTCGTCCGCACCTCGAACCTCAAGATCGGGAAAGTCACCACCGGGCACGGACCGCGCCTTACCCGCGACCCGGCATCCCTTTCCCCGGTCCATGGGCTCCCGGCCCCATCTCCCGCCCGGGGAATCCCGATCCTCCGCCACTCGCGCCCGGCGACAAACCGTTCATAGGTTCTGGAGCCTTACATCAAAGTCCATGCCCTCTTCTGCCAGCGCGTTGAGGTCGGCGCCAATTCCCTCAAACGCTCGCCCCAACTCGCTTCCCAGCGCCTCCCATTCCTCCTCCCATTCCTCCAGGGTAGCATCTAGAGCGTATAGCGCCTGCGCATTGCCCTCGATCATCGCTTTCTGCACATCGCTTAATATCGCCGGGAACTTGTTCCATACTTCCAGGAGATGTCCATGCCAACCCCGCAGCAAAAAGGGCGGGTCGAGGTTCCTCAACCCATCCAGGCTATTCCCAAATTTCATCTCCAGGTCATCCAGGCGGTTCATGGATTCCTGCAGCGACCCGGGCTCATTTTCGGCCAACTCCATGGCCGCCCCAAAAGGACTTTCAAGTAACGCGAACACCTCGCGTAGGTAGGCAACCATGGAGAGGAGGTCCTCCGATTCCCGCCGACACCGTTCGTAGAAGTCGAGCAGCTCCCTGTGAAACGTCTCCACGCCCCTCGGAGGTTTCAGCCCCTGTAGCTCCTCATAGGACTCTTCCAGTAAATGGTGGAATTCCTCGACTTTCGCTTCCGCTGTTTCGAGTCCGACAATAAATTGCCGGAGCTCCTCGGGATCGTCGGGTTCCACCATCCCCGTGCTGATTTCCTCCAGCTCCGCCCCCAGGACTTCGAACCCCTCACCACTCCGGCTTTGAATTTCCCCCACCGCCTCCTTGTATTCCGCCACCGTCATGCCGCCGCCCCCGCGGAGCAAGAGCAAGGCGACAACTACTACCGCCAGCAGCAGGAAGGCGGGGATGATCCACAGAAGGACCCTTACCTTCCCCTTACCCGGTGCGCCCTTCGATAGTGGGGGCGAAACAAGGTCCGTGGACGGCGGAGAGGGCAGACCAACCTCTTTTTCCTCATTCCCAAGACGCATACCGCAGAAGACACAGTAAAGTGCGTCCTCCCTGTTCTCCCTGCCGCACGAAGGACAGGCCGTCATCTACCCTCCCTCCTTTCAGTGTGGCCGGAGACCTTGGAAGGGTCTGCTCTATCCCATGACCGTCGAAGCACGTCTCTCCATCCTCAGGCCTTCATCGGTCATTTTCGGACCGCATGCGTCAGCCACCATGATACCGGCTCCGACCGTCAAACATAAACAACAGTCCGGAATCCGAATCAGGGCGAAAAACTGTTAGAATAACCTCGACTAATGTCTTGGGCGCAAAGCCGCAGCGCAGCCAGGCAGCGAGCCGTTGAGCGGGAGGAAAGTTGGCCGAATTCTCGGAAATGCGAGGGGAGGGTTCCCGCTCCCACGAAAACCAGGCTCATTGCCCACCAACCCAGGGGTATGGCGGGATCGCGGAAGGGGAACAAGCGATAAGGGAGCTGGCCTACCGCGAATACGTCATCGAGGAGGAGCCCTTCTACGTCCCAGTGGGAGACGAGGTGGAGGTCTTCCGTGCCGCTTACCGGGCGCGCCTGCCGGTGAGCCTCAAGGGTCCCACGGGCTGCGGCAAGACCCGTTTCCTGGAGTACATGTCCTGGATCCTGGGGCGCGAGGAAGGCGAGCCCCTACCCCTCATCACCGTGGCTTGCCACGAGGACCTCACAGCGGGCGACCTGGTGGGCAGGTACATCCTGGTGGGAGAGGAGACGGTCTGGGTGGACGGGCCCCTGACCGCGGCGGTAAAGGCGGGGGCCATCTGCTACCTGGACGAGGTGGTGGAGGCGCGCAAGGACACCCTGGTGCTCATCCACCCCCTGGCCGACCACCGGCGCATTCTCCCCCTGGAGAAGAAGGGATGCCTGGTGAGGGCGCACCCTCGCTTCCTCCTGGTCATCTCCTATAACCCCGGATACCAGAGCATGCTCAAGGACCTGAAGATAAGCACCCGCCAGCGTTTCGCGGCCATCGACTTCTCCTACCCCCCGCCGGAGGTGGAAACGCGCATCATCGCCGGGGAGGCCGGGGTGGAGGAGGACCTGGCGCGGGAGCTGGCCTTGCTGGGGGAACGGGCCCGCAACATTGGAGAGCCGGGGATGGAGGAAGGCCCCTCGACCCGGCTCCTCATCTACGCCGCCCGCCTCATCGGCCAGGGGGTGGAGCCGCGCCGCGCCTGCGAGACGGCCCTGGTATCCGCCGTCTCCGACGACCCCGTGGTGCAGCAGGCGATGCGGGACCTCGTGGCCGCCGTCTTCCCGTGAACCGAGCGAAGGGGGGAGGGTTTGGCTTCGCCTCTAAACCTGGCCATCTACGCCGGATCCGCGACCTACCGTCCCCGGGGCGAGGCAGAAGAGGGCATGGGGACCGGGAGTGGGGATGTACTTCATGGCATTTTTTACCATGTCCGCGGCGGGCTGGGTATAGACGGCCGCCCGCAAACCACCACCTCGAGAGCCCCGGCGTGGAGGTCGGCCCGGAAAGAAGTTTCGAGACCGGGGCCGAGGGGAGCGGGGTCCGGGGCGCGGGGGAAAGGGCTTCCCCGCGGTGTGAACCTGGAGGAAGCGCGGGCTGCCCTGTCCCTTTTCGGAAAGGGCATTTGCTCCCGCTACCTGCAGGCCAAGCCACTGCAGGACGCGCCGGCGGCCCTGGCCAATCCATGGAGGCCCTTTCCCTTCAGCGACGGCAGGGAGATATACCTCCCCACGCTACTGGACCTCTTCGCGGACCGCGGGGACAACTGGAGGGTCCTACGCCTCTACGTCTCCGCCCAGGTGGGACAGTGGGAGGCGGGAACGTTCGACCGTCCCCGGGGGAGGGAAGGCAGTTCCGAAACCCGCGAAAGAGCGGCTCCCGGCGGCTTTGAGCCCCTGGGGTTCATACGCCGTTTCCTGGAATTGTTTCCCCTACCAGGGCTGGCGGGAGAGATCTTCCTTTACCTGGAAGGCGCGCGCGTGCTCTCCCACCTCTCCCGGCGCTACCGGGGCCTGGCCGCCGACCTCTCCTGGTTCCTCCCCCGGCTGCGCACCCCCCTGGAGCCCCTGGATCACCGCTGCGCGCTATGGAACCTCTATTTCGACCTCCTGGGGCCGCTGGCGGGGCCAGTCGGCGGCGGATATCCCGCAGGGTTACTGGAGGCCGCGGAGAGGGCCGTCCGCCCCGGGGCCCACCTGAGGGATACCCTGTCCTGCACCCATGCCGCGTACCCCCTCCTGGTCCCCCTCTACCTGCGCTTCAAGAGAGGGGCTCCCGGCCTCGCTTCGCCCGGGGAAAGTTTTCCAGGACTCGAAGCACCCCTCCGTGGTCCCGGAGGTCGGAGGAAGGGGCGCCCGGAAGAAGCGCAGGAGGCCGGGGCCCTCACCATCTCCGAGGAGATGGGGGAAATCCTGGGAGCGGATTACGTGTCCCTGCGCTTCCCCGCCGGGCTGGGGGAGTTCCTGCGCCCGGAGGTGCTGGGGCGCAAACTGGAGAGCGGGCAAGCCCAGGAGGCGGACCGCGGCCCGGCAATTCACAGGCGGGGAAAACCCAGCCCGATGGCGGCCGGGGAGGAGGAAAGGAGCATTCGCTACCCGGAGTGGGATTACCTGGCCCGCGGTTATCGCCGCGATTGGACCACCCTCTTCCAGCTCCTCGCGGAGGAAAGGGCGGCAGCGGAAGCGGAGCGCCTGATACGGGGGTGGGAAGACCTGGTAAGAGAAGTCACCCGCCAATTCCGCATGTTGCGCTACCGGGAATCCACTTGGAGGAAAAAACTGGTATCCGGCGAGGAGGTGGACATCCAGGCCGCGGTGGAACGCTGGGTCTCGCTGCGCTGCGGGCTTCCTCCCTCGGAGAAGGTGTACATGGAGAAAAGGCGCATCACCCGCGAGGTGAGCGCCCTCTTCCTCCTGGACCTCTCCGCATCCACCTCGGCGGAGATAAAGGAAGGGAACCATGCCGGCCAGACGGTGCTGGACCTCCTCCTGGCCTCGGTGGCCATCATGGCCCGGGCCCTGGAGCAGCTGGGGGATCGCTTCGGCATCTACGGCTTCTCCGGCTACGGGAAGGACCGGGTGGAATTCCTGCGCATCAAGTCCTTCGAGGAGGCCATGAACGACGCCGCCTGGCGCCGCCTGGCCGGCTTAAAACCCATGAAGAGCACCCGCATGGGGGCCGCGGTGCGCCACGCGCGACGCCTGCTGGATGCCGAGGCTTCCTCCCTCAAGCTCATGCTCCTCCTCTCCGACGGCTACCCCCAGGACTTCGACTACGGGGAGGACCGCACGGACCGGGAATACGGGCTGCGGGATACGGCGCAGGCCCTACGGGAGGCGGAGGCGGGCCACATCGTGCCCTTCTGCGTAACCGTGGACGCCGCCGGCCACGATTACCTGAGGCGCATGTGCCCTCCCCACGGTTACCTGGTGGTGAGCAGCGTGGAGGATCTCCCGCGCGAGCTCCCCAAGGTATACCTCAGGCTGCGGGGAGCGTGAGCGCCAACGGCCGCGGGGCCGTACGGCTAGGCCGTCCTTTTCCCTTCCCGGCACGGCACTTGCCCTCCTTCCCGCCGGGGAACCTTCCCGTCCCCCATGCGCCCTCGCCCTTTCCGTCCGGTCCTCCCTTACCGTGAGAAGGCGCGAGCTCACGGCGTGGGCGGTACGGCCTTCCCGGGCGTTCCTTCCTCCCGGAGGCGGAAGGCGACCAGAAGGGCCGCCAGGAAGGCCAGGGAGAGGAAGACCATGGCCCAGAAGAAGGAGCCCTCCGGGCCTCCCGTGGCTCCCTTGATGGCCTCCATGGCCAGGGTGACGACCACTCCCCCGGCGTTGCCCAGGAGGAGGAGCATGCTGGTGGCGGTGCCGGTCAGGGCGGCGCCGGTGACCTCCTCGGAAAAAGCCAGGAGCACCGGCAGGGCGCTGAGGAGGAAGAAGCCCAGGAGCCCGCCCACCACGAAGATCGCCGCCGCATTGCGCAGCGCGCCGATGAGGAAGAGGGCGGGGGCGGCGGCGCCGGCGGCCAGCAACAGGAAGGGCTTGCGGCGCATCAAGCGGTCGGAGATGGAGGGCAGGACCACGCACCCCACCACCCCCGCCAGGACCATCACCGCCCCGATGTTCCCCGCCGTGGAGCTCTCAATGCCCTTGGGCTTCAGGATCTTCTCGATGAGCTGCATGAGGCCCACGAAGGACCCGTTTCCGATGAAAATGATCACGCAGAGAAGGCGGAAGTTGCGCAGGGTGAAGAGGGAGCGCAGCCCGGCCAGGTTTATGGAGACCTCCTCGCCCAGGGCCTCGCTCTCGGTGCGCTCGGGCGGCTTGGGCGGCCTGGCCCTTCCCAACAGCGCGAAGAGGACCAGGCCGGCCAGGGATACCAGGCTGTAGATGAGCACCACCCAGCGGAGGGAGGCGATGTCCTTCTCCCCGAAGGCCTTGAGAAGAGGCGGGGTCAGGGCCAGGGCCACGATCATGCCCAGGAAGAGGGAAAGGGATCCCAGGCCGTTGGCCAGCGCGGACTCGCGGGTGGGAAACCAGGTGCTCACCATCTTGGTTATGCTGTTGAGCACGAGGGGCTGTCCCACGGAAATACCGATCATGCCCGTCAAGACCAGGGCGTAGTTGTCGGCGAAGAGCCGCAGGAAGGAGAAGGCCGTGGTCAACAGGGCTCCGAGGAGGACCGCGAAACGGAATCCCCTGCGGTCTATCAGAAACCCGGCGGGTATGGAGACCGGTATGTAAACCAGGGGGAACATGGTGGCCAGAAGGACCACCTTGAACTCGCTCACCCCCATGAGTTCCTGGGTCTGGGAGGTGATGGGGGCGTAATTGAGCCACATGAGCTGGGTCACGGCGGCCACGAACATGAAGGCGGCCAGCACCACCCAGCGATAACCGTAAAGCCCGTATTCCCCTTCCTCTTTCATGGCCCCTCCTTCAATCCCCGCATCCCCGCCGGGACGCGGCTACCCACGGAGCCGCCCGCCGGCGGGTCCCTCTCCCGCCACCACCTCCTGACCAAGAGGTCCCGACCTCGAGGAATCCAGGCACGACAGGGTTGATGCCTTGCAGCCCGGAACCTGCCTCCCCGGCCCGAAAAGCCTCTCCACGGCAGTCCCCGCCTTCAGCCCCCTTCTCTTTCCCTCTCCTCTGCAGCCCACTGCAGGGCCTTGCGCTCCAGTTCCTCGGAGTACCTCTCCCACAGGAATTCCTCCTCCCCCGGGGCCTTCCACAACTCGAAGTGGCAGGTCTCTGCCCCCGCTGGCATGGTGCGGGTGAAGCGCACCTGCCAGTCCGTAAGCCATCCCCTCTCCTTGAGGGCCTCCAGCATGCCCTGCACGAAGTAGCGCTGCACCCGGCAGTCGAAGGCCCCGTATTCATCCTGGTGGGGACACCACAGGATGTGGAAGCTCACCCGGTCCTCGCCTTCTATGGAAGGGTCTTCCAGGGAGGCGTAGGCCACGCAGTTGATGACCGTAGCATAGAAACTGGCCATTTCCGCCTCGGTCATGCCTTCCGGCCAATCCACCCCTTCCAGTATCTGCCGCCCCACCTCCAGTCCTACCCCTCGCAACGCCTCCTTCACCACCCGTTGCCCGTGCTCGCCGAACTCCCTCTCGCAGGCCTTGAGGATCTCGATGACCGCCGTAGCCTGCATGGTGCCCCAGACCCAAAGGACGGCGGGGTCGAACTCCGGGTTGGAGAGGGCTTTCTCCCGCAGATTCTCCAAGCCTTCCCGGTAGGGGAATTGGAACCTGAACTCCTTCCACCTATCCCGGTCCTTACGGTCGTAATGAGCCATTTACGCCCCCCTCCTTTCCGCCTTGCCATCCCGCAACGGGGCCCCGGCCCCCTTGCCGGAAGTCCCCGGCGGCCGTCGCTCCCGGCGCACGATCACGCCATCAGGTTAGCACGGGGAAGGGCATCCCGTCCCTACCGGCGGGTCCGGCCCCACGCACGCATATGCGCCGCCGCTTGGGATAGGGGGCCTGCGGGTCGGGCATCATGCGCCCCCGTGCACATCGCGGACGCCTCCCGGAGCCAAGGATCCCGGTCCAACGTCGGGGGCGTCCCCGCGCCACCGGCCCTCCGGCCCGGGATACGGTTACCGGTCACGGCGCGAGGGGCGCATAAACATTCGCCAGCTGCCTCCCGCGCGGGTAAAGGCCCGGGGCCGGGAGACCCTGGCCTCCGCGACGGGGATCCCCGCGTGGGGCCACGAGCGCCCGCTCTTCCGGGAAGGCAGGAGGGGACTCTTCCTTCGTGCCGGAAGTAATATGTAGGTGGCCGCCTTCCAGCCACGTGAAACGCGCAAGGAGTTTACCCGCGGCGACCTTGGCGGGAGACGACGGGGATCCCCGCGAGATCCCCGGACGATAAGCGTGAAGAACGGTCAAGCCGATATGAGTAAGGCGACGAAATCTTCCAGAGCCCTGGAAACTCCTGGATGGCGTCCGAGGGCGGGCGCCCGAGCGGGGTATGGGACAGGACGGGGAAGGAGTGCTTGGAGGGAAAGGAGGAGCCCATGAAGAGACTTGCACGGCCATGTATCCTTTCGGCGGCGGTTTTCTTCGCCCTCATGGCCTTGCTCTTGCCCGCAGGTTGCGGAAGGTCCAAGACGGTGACCGGGGAAGACAAGGTCCAGGAGGAAGAGGAAGCCCCGAGCGGGGAGGAAGCCGTGGAGGAGAGCGCGGAGGGCAAGACGATAACCCTGACCCTCTACTTCATCAAGTCCGAACTCTCGGACACCTACCTGGTGGCGGTGAAAAGGACCATCCCTTATACCACGGGGGTGGCGCGGGCGGCCATGGAGGAGCTGATCAAGGGCCCCTCGGAGGGCAGCGGGTTGCTGGCCGCCTTCCCGAGCACGGTGAAGGTCCTGGACGTGAGCGTCAAGGACGGCGTATGCACGGTCAACTTGAGCAAGGAGGTCATCGTCGACAAGGCCAAGGAGGGCGGAGCGGGAGCGGCCATGGAGGGGTTGGCCCTGACCTCCATCGCCAACACCCTCACCGAGTTCCCCACGGTGCAGAAGGTGAGATTGCTCATCGAGGGAAGGCAGAGCGGACAGGTGGACGGTTTCTACATCGAGGACTTCTGGGGCCACGTGGGCCTGCCGGAATTCCTGGAACGGGATATGTCGGTGGTCAAGTCACCTTGAGCCCTTCTCAATAGAAGAGTTGAGCCATGCGGTAGAGTTCCAGATCCACGCGCTTGATGCCGGCCAGGGCTTCCTCGTAAGGTACGGCCCTCAACTCCCCGGAACGCATGCAGGCCATGTGGTCGAAAAGCCCCCTCTCCACCATCTCCACCGCATAAACACCGAGGCGGGTGGCCAGCACGCGGTCGAACACCGTCGGGGTCCCGCCGCGCTGCAAGTGGCCCAAGTGGGTGACCCGGGTCTCGTATCCCGTTTTCTCCTCTATCTCCCTGGCCAGCCACTCACCTACCCCGCCCAAGCGCACGTGTCCGAAGGGGTCCTTCTTCTGGTCCAGCACGAACTGCTCCTCCCTCCCTGCCGGCTTGGCCCCCTCGGAGACAATGATGATGGAAAAATGCTTGTTAAGCTTGCGGCGCATCTCTATGCGCTCCACCACCTCCTCGAGGGTAAAAGGGACCTCGGGGATGAGAATGGTATCCGCGCCCCCGGCGATGCCCGCCATGAGCGCGATCCATCCCGCATCCCGACCCATGACCTCAAGGACCATTATGCGGTGGTGGGAAAAAGCAGTAGTGTGCAGCTTGTCCAGGGCGTCGGTGGCCACGGAGACGGCGGTATCGAAGCCTATGGAGTAATCCGTACCCGGGAGGTCGTTGTCGATGGTCTGGGGGACGCCCACGCACTTCACGCCACATTCGGCCAGACGATGCGCCACCCCGTTGGTGTCGTCGCCCCCAATGGCAATGATGGCCTGGATGCCATGTTTGCGTAGATTGACCATGATGTTCTCCACCCCGTTCTCCAACTTGAAGGGATTGGTGCGCGAAGTGCCCAGGATGGTGCCTCCCCGGTGGATTATCCCGGACACCGAGCCCATGAACAAGGGCTCCACCTCGTCGTAGATGAGACCCCTCCAGCCCCTCTTTATGCCTATGACCTCGTGTCCTCCAGAAAGCGCCCGTCGCACCACGGCGCGGATGGCGGCATTGATGGCCGAGCTGTCCCCGCCGCCGGTAAGCAGAGCGATCCTCACGTCCATCACCTCTCCCATATCCCTTGCCCGGTGTTTATAGGGCAAAAGTCCTTAGCCCCATTCAGGCCTTTCCCGCGCAGCCGAAGAGGCGCATCTTGCGGGCCACCACCTCCCGCATGGCCTCCCTGGCGGGGGTCAATATCTTTCGCGGGTCTATGATCTCGGGGTTGCGCTGGAGGAAGTCCGCCACCCCACGCCGGAAGGCGTCCCGGACCTCGGTGTCGATGTTTATCTTGTCCACACCGATGGAACAGGCCTCCCTTATCATCTCGTCGGGGATACCGCTGGCGCCGTGAAGGACCAGGGGTACGGAGACCTTCTCCCTTATCCGCCGCAGGCGGACGAAATCCAGCTCGGGCTCCCCCTTGTACCAGCCGTGCGCGTTGCCGATGGAGACGGCCAGGGCATCTATTCCCGTGCGCTCCACGAACTCCGCCGCCTGGTCGGGGTCGGTCATGGAGGCCTCCCTCTCGGAAACGGACACCAGGTCCTCCGTGCCCACCAGGCGCCCCAACTCCCCCTCCACCGACGCCCCCCGGGCATGGGCCATCTCCACCACCTCCCGGGTGAGGGATACGTTCTCCTCGAAGGGGAGGGCGCTGCCGTCGATCATCACCGAGGAGAAGCCGTGGTCGAGCGCGGTCCGCACCTCCTCGAGGTTGGTGCCGTGGTCCAAGTGTAGGGACATGGGCACGTCGATTTCCTCGCTGGCCACGCGGGCGATGGCCGCCAGGTAGGCCACTCCGGCGTATTTCATGGCCCCGGGGGAAACGGCCAGGATGAGCGGAGACCTTTCCGCGGCGGCGGCCTCCACGATGGACAGGGTTATCTCCAGGTTATTGGTGTTGAAGGCCCCCACGGCGTAACCCCCGGCCATGGCCCTTTCCAGCAACACGGCATTGGTCACAAAAGACATTTGCGTGCACCTCCTCGACGTCTGGGCTCGATCCGCAACCCTTGCCACGCCAAGACCGCCGAAAAATTCCCGGCCCCCTCCCTCCTGTCCAGGCTGGTGGTTCTGTTCCTACATAACCGGGAGGGCCTTGTCTTCCAGGATCTCGGTACTCCCCTCGAGTTCCGATAGCCGTAACCGGCGCCTTCCAACCGACTTCCCGGGATTTCGTTCTGCCGAGAACGGTAAGAATGCCACTCCCTCTTCCACCCCTGGTTTCCTTATTGCCGACCGCTAAGGCCGAGTTTTTCCGCCGCCCTATGCGGGAGGATAAATTCACTTCCACCCTGGCTTCCTTATTGTCGACGGCGAAGGCCGAGTTTTTCCGCCGCCCTACGCGGGTGGATAAATTCACCTTCACCCCTGGTTTCCTTACTGCCGACGGCGAAGGAGACCGTCCTCCCGGGCGAATGTTGGCATCCCTTCATTATCATTCCCAATTCGGATGAAGCTTACAACTGTCCCTTACATCCGCTCCTTTCCGGCGCGCACCCTGGCCCCCGGGCGGCCTCACGATACGGTCATTCAGTACGGAAATAGATCTACTTGAGAATAAGGTTCTGCTCCTTTATCACGGGTATCTCCAGTCCTTCCTTCTTTCCCTGGCGCAGAAGGTAGCTGGGGCCTGTGACGGTGATCGCTACCGCATGGCGAAGGGAACGGCCCCACGGCAAAACGCGTGGTTTCCGGGAGGGAGCAGCCACTCCGACCTCGGGAGCGGGGAGCCCACGCAAGGGTCACCTGACCGCAGCCTCACGAGAGGTCTGGTCTGCGACCGGAGATGGAACCAGCAGCACGTGGATGGACCGCATCTCGCGGCGCATCCATTCGAAAACCTCGTGGATGCATGGGATGGCCAGCGCTCCCCGCGCCCGCTTTGACCTCCAAGGGACTTGGGTTATCATTTTCTATCATGTACTTGCTAGAAGGATTCTCCACGGATCCGGCACCCGGACGCCGGTAGCGGCACGGGTTAACCTGCAAGGGAGGGAGCGAATGCGCGTGGCCCTGGTCTATCCCGATTACTACCAGTCCGGCTGCATACGCGGCCAGCCGCAGGGAAGAGTGCACCTTGGAAGCGGTTACCTGTCCGCCTGCCTCAAGCGTTCCGGCCACGACGTGGCCTATCTCCACCTGGTGGAGCCTGTAACCAGGGAGGGATTCCTGGAGTGGTTGGGAAACCAGGACGTCGGGCTGGTGGCCTTCTCCACCACCAGCCTTATGTTCCCCAAGGTCAAGGAGCTGGCCCGCTGGGCCAAGGAGGAGACCGGCCTACCGGTGGTGGTGGGAGGAGTGCACCCTACCCTGGATCCCTCGGGCACCCTCCAGGTCCCGCACATCGATTTCGCGTGCCTCGGGGAGGGAGAGTGGACGCTGGTGGAGCTGGCCGAGGCGCTGGATGGCCGGGGCCGGGTGGAGGAGATCGGGAGCCTCTGGGGGCGCTGGCGGGGCCGCGAGTTCTCCAATCCCGTGCGTCCCCTGGTGGAGGACCTGGACACCTTGCCCTTCCCGGACCGATCCATATACGACATGTCCAAGATGGCTCCAGACCAGCGGGAGAGGATAACGGTTATGGCTTCCCGCGGTTGCCCCTACCATTGCCGGTACTGTTCCAACCACGCCCAACGCCGGGCTTATCCCAACGGGGACCGTTACGTACGCTTCCGCAGCGTGGACAACGTCCTGGCCGAATTGGAAGGGCTGGCGGAACAGGCGGAGGGGATAGACCACGTGCGCTTCGACGACGACATCCTCACCCTGCGCCCCCGCTGGTTCGAGGAGTTCGTCCGGGAATACCCGCGTCGCGTGAAACTCCCCTTCATATGCAACTGCCGGGCCGACCTCCTGGACGAGGACAAGGTGGCCAAACTGAAGGAAGCGGGGTGCAAGACCATATGCATGGGCATCGAGAGCGGCAACCCCTGGCTCAGGAGGCACGTGCTGGGGAGGAGGATGACCGACGAACAGATATTGCGCGCCTTCCGCCTGTGCCGAAAATACGGCATCGGCACCGTATCCCTGAACATGATGGGCTTCCCGCACGAGGACTTCTCCATGGTCCTGGACACGGTGAAGCTCAACGCCCGGGCCGAGCCGGGGATCACCCAGATAACCGTCTTCCGCCCCTTCCCGGGCACGGAACTCTACCGCTTGTGCATCGAAGAAGGTTATTACGCGGAGGAGGAGGCGGACACCATCTTCACCAGGCGCTCCACCCTGCGCCTGCGGAGCCTGACCGACGAGCAAATGGAGCTGATCAGCGAGTTCATAACCCCCCTGGCCTACCTTTACAACCAGGTCTTCTCGCTCCCCTCCTCCCTCTCCACCGTGCTGGAGAAGGCACTGGACGCCTTCCTCTCCGGATCCAAAGTGCCCTATTCCTGGAAGAGGAGGCTGGGAGAGGAGATGCTTCGTCGATTGCCCTGGGAGTGGTTCCTCTCAACCAAGTACTAAGGGGTCAGTCTTGAACCTGCTTGCTCGCATATCTGCCGGAGAAAGGTGCCCTGGTGCTTTTCCGGCCATGGTTTGCAATATTCAAGACCGACCCCTAAGAATACTGGCCGGCATGACGCCGGCCAGTCATCCCTCTGGTAGCGGGGGGTGGATTCGAACCACCGACCTTCGGGTTATGAGCCCGACGAGCTACCTGACTGCTCCACCCCGCGTCGGCTCCTGATCACTGCTACCATTATATTATAGCGTATTTCGATTTTCACAACCGGTCCTCCAGGTTTTCTTACCACTCCCGACGAACAAACCCTTCCCGGGCGCTCTCAAGACCGGGCCCCGCTCTCACCGCGGGCCAAAAAGGAGGCGGAGCCCCGCGGAGACCATTCCCTTTAAATGTCGAACAACGTTAAAGGGGGTGGAGACCCGCCACGGCCGAGACCCGAGGCGTGGAGAAGCCGGGGAGGAGTTCATCCCCTTGGCGTCGGAATGTAGAATGAGACGCGGTGGGACGAAAATTTACCGGGGGTGAGGGAACTGAGGGGCGGAAAGAGCACGTGGATAGCCTTCTTTATGTCGGCGGTCCTGGTGGCCTCCTTCGCCGTGGGCATCCCCTTCCTATACGATCACTTTCGCCGCACCGCCGCGCAGGAAAGCGGGCCACGCCCGGAGGAGCCACCTTCCCGGCCACTTTACCATGACGAGCTCATCGGGCCTCCCCTGTCCTTCGAGACCCCCGCCTTCATCCGCATCCCGGCCATCGGGGTGGATGAGGAGGTGAGGGAAGGCAGCGACGACGAAGAGGAACTCTACCGGCTTCTGGCCGCGGGACCCATTCACCTCCCCCATACCGGCTTCCCGGGCTGGCCGGGCAACTGCGTGATAAGCGGGCATCGCACCACCTACACGCGCCCCTTCAACCGACTGGACGAGCTCAAACCCGGGGATCCCGTCCTCATCCAGAACCCCCGCGGCATCTACGAGTACCGGGTCTACCAGGTCAGGTACGCTGACCCCGCCGAGAACGTCACCCTCCAGACCGAGGAGCCGGTGCTTACCCTGACCACCTGCGCTCCGGAGGGTAGATCCACGCAGCGCCTGGTGATCCGCGCCTCGTTGGCCTCCTTCACCCCGGTGGAGGAGCTGGAATAGCGAGAAGCCGGGCGACCGGGCCGGGAAAAGGCCGCCTCACTCCGTGCCCCCCTCCAACCGTTACGAGCTATGGGCCATCGGCGACCGCCACCCCGCCGTGGGAGGATCCGTCCTTTGGACGTGGCCCGCTCCGGGATGGAGATCGACCCCCTGGGCATCAGGCCGGGGACATGGAACCCGGCGGGACTCGGACGGACACAAAACCGGCAACCGCCGCCTTTATCCCTTCGAGGAAGCCTTCCCCCCATCCTTCCGCGCTTATCGCCTAGGAGTTTTACGGAGCCCGATGTACCCGGCGGAGAGGACATCCTGCCTCAGACGGTCCTTGCCTCGATCTTGAGGACGCAACTTTCCGTAAAACGGTAGGAGACCTCCGACTCGGTGCCCTCCAGGGCCTCGAAGACCGAGGCCACGTAACCCGCCAGCCGTGGAGGGTGAAAGGGATTGCCCAGGACCATTTCCAGGTGCCCGGCCCCATAGGACATCTCCAGGGGGACCCCGTAACCCCACGCCATCAGCCGGTCAGCCATCTCCCGGTAGACTTCGCCTTCGCTTGCGGCGCTGAAGGCCGGCGGGTTCTTTAGATGGTAATTCCTGGTTATCTCCATCAGGTCCCGCTCCAGCCCGCGCCCCGTCATGGCCTCCAACTCCTTGATGATGCTCAGGAGGACGTAACCGGTGCTGAATATGTAGCGCATCCCGTTGAGGCTGTTGTACACCGCTCCCTCTTCCTCTTTCCATTGCAGGACGGTGAGAGGGGAGGGCAGGCCACAGGAGGGGCAGGACGCGGGCCTCCCCTTGGGGGGCTCTATATCCTCCCTCGCCTCGGCAAGCTCCTTCTTGGCCTCCCTCAGGCGCCGCAGGGCCGACCTCTCCGGCTCCCCCGCCTCGCGGCCTCCCACCGCGGGCACAGCGGTAAGAAGGTACTCCTCCCCGTCCCGGAACCAGGCCACCTCGGCGGGAACGCCCTCTACCATCTCGTAGAAACCCTTGGCTCCCCAGGCCATGGAGATGATGTCGAAGGGATTGCTGATGCGGACCACGGCCACCCTGCGCCGCCGGTAGGATTCGAGCCGCAGGCGACCGAAGCCGAAAAGGGCCATCTCGTCCACCACGCGCTGGATCACCGCGGCGAAGGGAAGGGAGCGGACCAAAAGGCGTCGCCACCCGTAAAGCACGTTGCGTTCAAGGTAATCCTGGACGGAGGCCTTCTGGCCCCGGATGTACAGCTCGGTGATGTTCACCCCCAGCCTGTTCTCCAGCTCCGACCACAGGAAAGGGTAGAAGGAAGCCTCGAAGAACACCATGCGCATGGTGGGATCCAGGCGGGAGAATATGGTCCCGTCCCTCCTCCACACGTAGCGGCGGGAGATATCTCGGGGCAGACCGCAACGACGGCACCGAGAGAGGCCCATGTCAGACGACCTCCAAGGCTCGACCCGGCAGACCACGCCAGGCACCACGCGGGCAAGGAAATGCCTTGTCCAAGCCCACCATTAAAGTATACCCCCAGGGGTCCCCTGGGCAGGAGGCAGTCCCACTTCCCCCAATGCTCCCCTGGAGCACCTGGCTCCTGGTCTTCCCGGAATCCCCTTCGCAGGAGGGAGGCGCTCCCCCGGCGCCCATCCCGCAGGGAAGGAGCTTCAGCCTCGAGCCCGAGCAGAACCCGTCCATACCATACGACCGGGATCCCGGAACGAGGTGACGTCTTTTCCCCGGGAACGGGAAAACCGGTTCGAGGCCCCGGGAGGCGGGAACGCCAAGAGCTCCTCGCCTCAGGGGGTCGTGGTCCGGGTGAGCTCGGACATGCGGTCCAGCACCCGGCTCAACTCCTCCATCTTCGCCCCATAACCAGCCCAGTCGCCGGAGCGCAGTGCCGCCTGGGCCTCGTCGTAGAGGCGGTTGGCCTCCGCCACCAGGTCGGCGAGGTCGCCCTCCGGCTGAGGCTGGGGTTGGGGCTGGGGTTGGGGTTGGGGTTGGGGGGTGGGCTGTTGGCCGAAGATGGCCTGCAGGGCTTCCCCGAGGGTGGGTTTCATCTCCACCCGATCCCCGTAACCGACGATGACCCTCTTCAGCTGGGGTATGGCCGGGTTGGCGGCTAAAAGATAAAGGGGCTCCACGTAGATCAGCGAGTCCTCGATGGGGATGACCAGGGTGTTGCCCCGGATGACCCTCGACCCCGCCTGGTTCCAGAGGGTGATCTGCTCCGAGATCTCCGTCTTCTGGTCCACCAGGGATTCGAACTGCTGGGTCCCGTTCACCAGCTTGCCGGCGGGAAAGGAGAAGTTGAGGAGTTTCCCGTACTGGGGAAAATCGCACCGGGCCGCCACCCAGTCCACCATGTTGGATTTCCCCCGCGGGTTGAAGGGGAGCATGAGCACCATCTCCTCCCTCTCTTCCCCGGGTATCTTGAGGATGACGTAATAAGGGGTCACCGCCTGGGGTTCGCCCCCTGCCCCGTAGGTCTCGGTGGCTATGTCCCACACGTCCTCCTTCTGGTAGAAGGCGTTGACGTCGTTTATGTGATAGGTGCGGTACATCTCCATCTGGATGGAGAACAGGTCCTCCGGGTAACGCACGTGGCGCTTGATATCCTCGGGCATCTCCTCCATGGAAGTGAAGAGCCGGGGAAAGATCTTCCCGTAGGTCCGTGCTATGGGGTCATCGGGATCGGCCAGGTAATAGGTGAGCTTTCCGTCGTAGGCATCGATGACCACCTTCACCGAATTCCGGATGTAGTTGAACTCCCCGTTGTAAGGCTCGGAATAGGGGTAGAGATCGGTGGTGGTATAAGCGTCCAGTATCCACACCAGCCGCCCATCGCCGGTGACCACCAGGTAAGGGTCCCCGTCCAGGCGCAGGAAGGGAGCCACCTCCAGGGCGCGTTCCCTGATGTCTCTCCGGAACATGAGGCGCGAATCCCGGTGGATGTAGCCGCTGAACAAGAAGGATATGTCCCGGTTGCGGATGGAGAAAGCCAGCCTCCTAAGGAAGTTGGAGACCGGTATGCCGCCCTCGCCCTGGTAATAGGGCTCCACGTACTTGTTGGTGTTGCCCAGGGGGTAGTCGATCTCCGGCGCCCCGGTGCGCACCACCACGTAATCGTGGGCCCGCTCCCCATAATAGATCTCGGGGCGAAGTATCTCCACTCCCAGGCCCTCCTCCGAGACGGGAGGTATGTCCCGAACCAGGAGCACGGGGTCGCCCTCGGAGGTCACCTGGTTGGTGGGGCTCATGACCAAACCGTAGCCGTGGGTATAGGAAAGGTGCAGGTTTTGCCAGGAACGGGCATCCTCGCGCAGCTGGTCCACGTCCAGCTCCCGCCCGGAGACCAGCATCTGGGTATATTTACCATCGAAGACCGTGTAGCGTTCCACGTCCACGTCGTCGAAGTCGTACTCCTGCCTCAACTCCTGGCGCTGGTTGTAAACCTGTTGCACCAGGCGCGGGTCCCAGAGGCGGATATTGTCCACCGTGGCCTGGTTGGCTTGCAGGTCCTGGTAGGTGAGGTCCGTGGAGGCCGGGAAGAGGCGCCTCTCCACCGTGGCCCGATCCCCCTCGTCCTGGATGCGGAAAGCGTCCTGGGTGAACTCGATGTTATACCCGATGTATTCGCTCTCCCTGGCCAGCTCCTTGGGCTTGACCACGTAGGTCTGGACGATGAAGGGGTACAGGGACCCGGCCAGGAGGGAGACGACCACGATGCCCACCACTCCAGCCAGGGGCAACCGCCACCCCCTGTAGCGCAAGTTGAACAGGAAAAGGGCGGCGCAGACCAGGCAGGTGACGATAAGTATCCAGTAAGCCGGTATGCGGGCATGGACGTCGGTATAGGTAGCCCCGGCCACCGGGCCGTGGTGGGAATGGAGCAGGGCGAACATGTCCAGGCGGAAACGCCAGGCCTGGACCAGCAGCAGGACCCCGGCCAGGACCGAAAGGTGCGCCTTCACGTGGGGCGCGAAGCGCTGTCCCTTGGCCCCGAAGTTGATGGTCCCGTAGAGGAAATGCACGGCCACCGCCGCCAGGGCGGCGAAGAGGAGCACGGCGAAGAGCCACCCGCTGAAGTAGCGGAGCAGGGGGAACTCGAAAACGTAGAAACCCAGGTCCTTGCCGAAGACGGGGTCCGTCTTCCCGAAGGAGGCGTGGGTGAAGAACTTCAAGACGTTCTCCCACTGGGCCGCGGATGCCCACCCCACGAAAAGGGAAACCACCCCGGAGCCGACGATCAGTCCCCGGTCAAGCCACCTCCCGGCCCTCTCCCGGAAGCGCAGCACAGACTCCTCCACCGGGGACAGCTCCGAGGGCGGCCTCTCGTAGCGGGGCGTCAGGCGCCTCGCCAGGTAGATGTTCCCGTAGAAGATGGCGAAGAAAAGCGCGGCAAAGGCGAAGAAGAGCCATACCTGGGTGACGATCCTCTTCCAGAAGACGGATGTGTAGCCGACCTCCCGGTACCACAGGTAGTCGGTGTAAAAGGTGGAGAGCCAGGAGGCGCCGAGCAGCAGGGCCAGAAGGACGAGGACGATTATCCCCACTATCCACTTGGTGCGCGGCCTTACCTTCTTCCACCTCTCGCGGAAACCGCCTCCCTCCTCCCCGCCTTCCTTACGGCGGAGGAAGGGGACCTCCTCCCTACCGGGACGGCGGAAAAGGGATTCCCACGGAAAACGGTCGCTCTCCAAATCGGTTCTCCTTCCCTTAACCCTCAGGCGGCGATGGAAAGGCCTTATCCCGAAAGGCTCATCCCCTCCCTGACCCCGCCTTTAACCTCCACGCGCTTCGCGGTCTCGCTGACATGTTCGTTCAGCCGCCCATCCGTGGTGGGAAGACCTTCCTCCGTCACCTGCGCCGCGGCATCAAGCCCTCCCTCACCATCAACCCGGTATACCTCCGGCGGGAGTCGGTGCTACCCTGGCTTCCCGGAAGTTGCCGTTCATGTAGCCGCTTACGCTTAACCTTTCCTCACCGACACCTGACCAGGTGTGCCGGAGGCATCGCTATCAATAATATTCCCACCTGGCAAACAAGATTTTTGCCCCCGTCCTCAACCGGCTTCCCCCTTCGGCGTAAAGGTTCGAACGCCGCCGGTAGCCGCGCCTTCACGCCATGCCCGCCAATTTCTTGTAGGCCTCCACCACCGCGGGCAGGCTCTCCCCGGCCTTACCCAGGCACACCAGGTCGGCAAGGTGGTCGTGATAGGTGGCCACGGTGTTGAAGAAGATGAGTCTCCCTCCCCGCCTCTTGGTGTACTCGGGAAGCGCCGCGGCGGGATAGACTTCCAGGCTGCAGCCGATCACCAGCATGAGGTCCGAAGTGGAGGCCAGTTCCGCCGCCCTGGCCAACACCCGCGAGTCCAAGGGCTCACCGAAGAAGACCACGTCCGGCTTGATGATCGCCTGGTCGTCTGGGCAGCAGGCCACCCTATCCCCGTGAGCGCTCAACTCCTTCATCTCCTCCAGGCTGAACACGCGGCCACAGCTCATGCAGTGCCCGGTGCGGTGTGTGCCGTGCAGCTCCAGGACGTCGGTGCTACCAGCCCTCTGGTGCAGGTGGTCGATGTTCTGCGTGATCACTGCGCGGCATTTTCCAAGTCTTTCCAATTCGGCCAGGGCGTAGTGGGCCGGGTTGGGTTCCGCCATTTCCAGGGTGGGGTTGAGTTCCTTGGCCATTTCCCAGAAGCGCTCCGGGTGATGGATGAAGGACTCGTAGGTCCCGTAGAGCAGTGGGTCATACTTGGTCCACAGGCCTCCCGGGCTGCGAAAATCCGGGATTCCTGACTCCACGGATATGCCGGCCCCGGTCAGGGCCACCACCTGGATGGAATCCAGGATCATCTGCGCCGCGCGCCTTATGCATTCCTCGTCCATCTGCGGGTCACCTGCCGAGCAGCTCCATGGGACAACCCTTCGATCACCGCACGGGGAGATTATAACACGTGCACCGCTGTCCGCCCTTAACGCACCGGGGATCGAGGAGGTAGGGGTTCAGGGGAGCAGCAACCGGGCCACCACGCCCTCTTCGCGGGCCTTCCGGGGCCGGAGAGGAAGGGAAGGCCTTGGAGAACGGTTCCTGCTTACCGCCCAAACACGCTGAAAAGGCGGGAAGCGGGTTAGGGGCTCAGGGAACAGCTCCCAGGCTGTTGTGCCCTCCTTCCCAGGCCTGGTGATAGAAGAAGTACATGGAGCGCTCCGCCACCAGGTCCTGGTCCGCGTGTACGTGGATGGAGACGTCCCTGCCCTCTCCTACCTCCCGGTTCACGAAGAGGGTCAGGCGCCGTCGCGGAGCCACCTCCAGATCCTCTTCCCGTGTCTCCCCGCCGGAGAAAGCGAAGGTGATGTGCACCTGCGCCGCCTCCTCGCCGGGATTGAAGAGCAGGAGCCATTCATGGAACCCGGCGTTGGTGCATCCCTCGGCGAAGTACCAGTCCGGGGAGAGGGAGGAGGCGCCCAGGGTGATATGGCCCCCGTCCCACATGCCGCCGTAATCGAAGTACATGGGGCGCTCGGCGACGATGGGGCGGTCGGAATGCACGGCCAGGGCCACGTCCCGTCCCGGACCCACATCCCGGTTGACGAAGATGGTGCGGCGCTTTCCGGCAGGTAGCGCGATGCGGCTCGACCTCTCCTCGCCCCCGTCGAGGTAGTAGAGCACACGCACGGTGGCGTCCTCCTCTCCCGGGTTGGCCAGGCACAGCCACTCCTCGAACCCGGCGTGGGTGCATCCCTCGGCGAAGTACCAGTCCGGGGAGAGGGAGGAGGCGCCCAGGGTGATATGGCCCCCGTCCCACATGCCGCCGTAATCGAAGTACATGGGGCGCTCGGCGACGATGGGGCGGTCGGAATGCACGGCCAGGGCCACGTCCCGTCCCGGACCCACATCCCGGTTGACGTTCACCGTGTACCGCTTCCAGGCCGGGACGGTATAGGTGCGGGTCTCCGACTCCCCGTCCGGGAACAGGTATTTCACCTCCACGGAGGCATCCTGGGAGCCCGGGTTGGCCAAGCACAGCCACTCCTCGAACCCGGCGTGGGTGCATCCCTCGGCGAAGTACCAGTCCGGCGAGGCTTGCACCGCCGGTATGGAGCAATGGCCGCCCAGCCAGTCCGTGCCGTAGCGGAAATACAGGGAACGCTCGGCATATATCCGGTCCGTGGCGGTAACCTGCAGGGCCACGTCACGGTCCGAACCGATCTCCGAATTGACGTAAACGTTGGTGCGGGAGTGGGCGGGTAGGTTGTAGTAGCGGATGCGGTTGGCCCCCTCGGCCACCATGTAGGTCACGGTTACCGTGTACTGGCTGTCATAGGGATTGAAGAGGGTCAGCCACTCCTCGAACCCCGCCCGGGTGCATCCCTCGGCGAAATAGGCCGGGACGGCCTGGGGCTGCTCGTAGACGGTGAAGGGATAGGGATTGCTCGATCCCGCGAGGGTGGTCACCACCACCGGACCGCTGGTGGCTCCCTCGGGGACCACCACCACGATGTAGGTATCCGTCCACAGGACAGCGGTTCCGGCATCCACGCCGTTGAAGGTCACCGTGCACACGGAGGGCAACTGCATGGGGCCGAAATCCGTCCCCTGGATGGCCACCGGGGTCCCCGGCCAGGCGGAGGAGGGGAAGATGTTCTCGATGACCGGAGCCTGCTGGGCGACCACCTCGCCGGTATCCGGGCGTACTGCCATCCCTCTCCCGGGCGACGCCGCGGCGGGAGAGGCGAGCAGGAAGAAAACGGCCACCGTCACGGCCGCACGCCAAGAGAAAAACCTTTCATGCTTTTTCCCTTTCATGTTCACCCCCCCGACCAGGCAAGGCCACCACGGACGGCGGGCCGAATCTCCCGGGAACCGGACCGCCTCGGTCTCTCCTTCCTCCACGAAATTCCGGACGGAGCGCCGTACACCCATTATAACCCCGTTGACCCCGTGGGTCTTTCCCTCGCCCCAGGTGGTCACCCGCACCCGCTGTCGGTTCGCGGACGGCCACGGGCGGTGAATCCCGCACCCGATGGCCATCCGGCCCTTCCTTCCCGCCCGACCGTGGTTCTGCGATAATAATAGGGGCGGCGGATAGAAAGGGTTGCGAATGCAGGGAAGGATACTCATCGTCGACGACGAGCCCGGGATCCTCAACGCCGTCAAGTTCTACCTCGAGGACGAGGACTTCGAGGTCCACGTGACCACCGACGGGACCAGGGCGGTGGAGCTGGCGGAATCCCTGCGGCCGGATCTTATAATCCTGGACGTGATGATGCCGGTCATGGACGGGATACAGGTATGCCGCCAACTCCGGTCCCGCACCCGCACGCGCATGATCCCGGTCATCTTCCTCACCGCCCGGGAATCGGTGGAAGACAAGATACAAGGCCTTGAGGCGGGTGGGGTGGACTACATCACCAAGCCCTTCGTCAACCAGGAACTCCTGGCACGCATCAGGGCCCACATCCGCCACAGCCAGGAAAACCTGGCCGGACACCCGGTCACCGGGTTGCCCGGTGCCTCCACGGTGGAGGACGAGGTCAACCTGCGGCTGCAACAGGGCAGGATATTCGCCGCCGTTTTCGTGGCCCTCGACCACCTGCAGGAATACCGGGAGGCCTACGGCGTGAGCCGCGCCGACCGCCTGCTCCTGCGCGTGGCCAGGATCTTCGAGGAGGAGATGGAAGCCCTGCCGGAAGAAGATAGATTCCTGGGACACCCGGCCTATTACGATTTCCTCTTCCTTTCCCCGCCGGAAAAGGCGGAATCCCTCTGTGCCCGCCTGGTGGATCGTTTCGAGGCGGAGAAGGGCCAGTTCTACCTGGAGCAGCACCGGCAGAGGGGCGAGCTCGTGTATTACGACTACCGGGGAAACACGATCAAGGCACCCCTGGTAAACCTGGTGATGGGTGGGGTCTGCAATTCCCGCCGGTTCCTGGCCACCTACACCGCCCTGACCGAGTGGTCGGCCCAAGCGCTCATGAAAGCCCGCTCCTTCGGCAGGAGCGCGTACGTCCTGGAGGAATGAGGGTGGCCATGAAGGGGGAACGCGGGAGGAGCCGGCCGCATCCGGATAGGAATGCCTATGTGCCGGAGGAACGAGGGTGGCCGGTGAGCTGATCCTGGTGGTGGACGACGAGCCCAACATCGTCGAGCTGGCCCGGCTCTACCTGGAGAAGGAGGGCTTCCGGGTGGCCGAAGCGCGGAGCGGGGAAGAGGCCCTCCGCCTTTTGGAGGAATTGCACCCGGCCCTCATGGTCCTGGATATCATGATCCCCGAGCCCGACGGTTGGGAGGTATGCCGCCGTATCCGATCGCGCTCCAACCTACCCATCATCATGCTCACCGCCAGGGAGGACGAGGTGGACAAGGTGGTGGGGTTGGAGCTGGGAGCCGACGACTACCTGACCAAGCCCTTCAGCCCCCGCGAGCTGGTGGCCAGGGTTAAGGCGGTCCTGCGGCGAACGACCTTCTCCGGGGAACCGAGGGACGTTCTGCACGTGGACGACCTGGTGATAGACGCCTCCCGCCGCAAGGTGTTCCAAAGCGAAAAGGAGGTGGAGCTGACCCCCCGGGAATTCGACCTCCTCTATACCCTGGCCCTGAACCGGGGCATCGTGTTGAGCCGGGAAAAGCTCCTGGAAAGGGTCTGGGGATACGACTATTACGGGGACACGCGTACCGTGGACGTCCACATCCGCCACATAAGGGACAAGCTGGGAGATAACCCGCAGGAACCCCGCTACCTGGAGACGGTCTGGGGAGTCGGGTACAAGTTCCGGGAAGGTAAGCGATGAGGCTCCAAGGTGGGAGCAAGCACTTCTTCCGCTCCTTGCGCACCCGCTTTCTCTTCCACTTCCTCGCCCTCACCGCCCTCAGCCTGCTGATCTTCGGCTCCCTCTTCGCCTACTTCATATGGAGGGAGAACCGGCGCCTTCTCGACCAGGCCCGCTCGGAGCTCGTGGAACAAGCCAAGGAGATGGCCGACGACCTCATGACCGCCCTGTCCCTTTCCCGGCGCTACCCGGAGGCCTCGTTCCTCAACCTGGAACGACTGGCCCAGCTACTGCGCCTGGAGGGCAAGCTGATTAACGCCTTGAGCCTGGTGGTAGACCGGGAAGGAACGGTCATGGCGCCACGCCCCCTCGCCCCGCGCGTACCGCGACGCCTGGACGCCGACCTGCTGGCGGAAGCGGAGGCAAAGGCCCAGGAGACGGAGATCCCGCGGCTGGGCAAGGTGATGGTGGTCTCGCTGCCGCTGGGCCAGCAGGCCCAGGAGGGGCAGGGGGAATACTTCAACCTCGTGGTCATCAAGGCCACCGGTGAACTGGTCGCCTCCCCCGCTTCCACCCTGACCCGCTACCTGGCCCTTGCCGGCCTGGTGGCGTTGGTAGTCAGCGTGGTACTGGCCCTCTACCTGAGCAATTACGTCACCCGTCCGCTGCACCGCTTGAGCCTGGCCGCCTGGGACCTGGCCCACGGCGACCTGGACCGCAGGGTGGAAGTCTCGGGAGATGACGAGATCGCAAGGCTGGCGGAGCATTTCAACTACATGGCGGAAAGGATAGCCCGGAGCGCGCGCCTCCAGAAGGAATTCGTGGCCAACGTCTCGCACGAAATCCGCACTCCCCTGACCTCCATCGAGGGGTTCTCCCAGGCCCTCCTCGACGGGGTGGTGGAAGGGGAGGAAGACAGAAAGCGATACCTGGAGATCATCCTGCGGGAGTCCAGCCGGCTGAAGAGGGTCCTCTCCCAGTTGCTGTCCCTCTCCCGCATAGACGCCGGCGCCTGGGTTCTTCATCCCGCCCCCCTCTCGCCGCGCGCCTTCCTGCAGGGCGTGGCGGAAAAGCTGCGCCCCCGGGCGGAGGAAAGGGGATTGGAATTCTCCCTGGAGCTCGCCGAGGGGCTGCCAGAGGTGGAAACGGACGCCGACGCCCTGGAACAAGTTCTCACCAACCTGGTGGACAACGCGGTGAAGTTCACTCCCCCGGGGGGGAAGGTAACCCTTTCCGCCGACCTCATTCCCGCGGGAGACCTGCGCATCCAGGTCCGGGACACGGGGAAAGGCATCCCGCCCGAGGACCTGGAGAGGGTTTTCGACCGCTTTTTCCGGGTGGAGCGTTCCCGCTCCCAGGACCACGGGGGCTCCGGCCTGGGGTTGGCCCTGTGCAGGGAGTTGGTGACCCTTCTGGGAGGGAGGGTCTCCGCCTGGAGCGAACCGGGCCGGGGAAGCGTCTTCACCGTGGACCTACCCCTGCGTCCTCCTTCCCGGGGGTGAGGCATGCCCGAACTGCCGGAAGTGGAGACCATCCGCCGCCAGCTGGATAACGCTCTGCGCGGGGCGCGCATCTCCAAGGTGGAGGTCCTCCTGCCACGCCTGGTAAAATATCCCAGTGCGGACCGGTACCGACGTGCCCTGCGGGGCGGTACCATCCGCGAGGTGGGGCGCAGGGGAAAATACCTTCTGATCCGCCTGGATGACGGTCGGGTGCTGGTGATACACCTGGGCATGACCGGCTCCCTGCGCTTCTCCCACCCTGGCCGGGAGCGGCCCCGCCACACCCACCTGGTCTTCCACCTGGAGGACGGAAGGGAACTCCTCTACGTGGACCCCCGCACCTTCGGGGAGACCGCTTTGCTGTGCGAGGGGGATTTCCGGCCCCTTCCCGGACTATGCCGGCTGGGCCCCGAACCCCTGGAGGAGGGCTTCACACCCGAAAAGCTGGGCCGGGCCCTGCGAGGCAGGTGCCGGCTGAAGGCGGCCCTCCTGGACCAGTCCCGGGTGGCCGGTATCGGCAACATCTACGCCGACGAGGCGCTGCACCGCGCCGGGATCCATCCCCTGCGCCGACTGGACGAGCTGACCCCGGAAGAGCTGGAACGGCTGCACCGGGCGGTCCGCGAGGTCCTTCGCGAGGCCATAAACGGCGGCGGTTCCTCGGTCAGCGACTACGTGGACACCAGGGGGGAAAAGGGGAATTTCCAGGTCGACCACCGCGTCTACCGGCGCGCCGGCGAACCCTGCCCCCGTTGCGGGGAAAGCATCCGCAGGGAGCGGGTGGCCGGCCGTAGCACCTATTTCTGCCCCCACTGCCAGCGTTGACCTCTGGATCGCTCACCTGGCCCGGCCTCATCCCCGATACCCGGTGGCCGACAGAAAAAGGATCTCCCCGCCACGGCCATCCTCCCGGGGGCGCCTCGGCGCGGATCGGAAGGAGGTCAGGGAGGCCCCCCAGAACATGGAGACGGCGTGGGCCGCACCCAGGCTCGACTTCCCGTTCCGGCGACGCTTCATCCTCACCGGGACCTCGCGGACCTCCAGGTCACGGCAGGCCAAAAGGTACAACTCGGAGACCTCCGGGTAGCGCACCGCCCGCCTCTCCGCGAGCAGGTACATGGCGCGGCGGGAATAGGAGCGGAAGCCTGAGGTGGGGTCGGAGAAGTCGCGCCCCACCCACAAGCGGAGCAAGAAGCGGAAGTAGGCCATCCCGGCTCGGCGGGGGATGCTGACCCTGCCCTCGTAACCGCCCCCTTGAGCAAAACGCGAGCCGACGACGACATCGGCTTCCCCCTTGAGAACGGGCCACAGGATGGAGGGGATATACTGGACGTCGTGCTGCCCGTCGCCGTCCACCCTTACCGCGGCCCGGTATCCTTTCCTCAGGGCATAGGTCATGCCCAGCCGCATCATCTCCCCCAGGCCCACGTGGTCCTCCGACCTCATGACCATGGCCCCCGCCCGCAGGGCCTCGTCGCAGGTCCCGTCCACGGAGCCGTCGTCCAGAACCAGGATATCCAGTCCGGGGAACCTCTCGCGAACCTCGCTTACCACCTTGCCCACGTTCCCCTCCTCATCACGGGCGGGGACCAGGGCCAGCGTGTCGCCCCCCTTGAGCCCTTCGCCCTCCCGGGGCTCGAGGGGCCAGCCTAACGGATCCCCGTGCCCGCCTTTCCTCTTCCCCGGGTGACCGCGTCGCAGCGCGTCCAGGACTACCGCCAGTGCCGCCATCGCGGCCAGGATGTAGACCAACCACATGGGTATCACTGTTCCCATATCCCTGACCTCCTCTTCCTCCGTGCCTTTCGCCTCCCTCTTCAAGACCAGGTAGGGTCCCGCCCTGCCCACCATGCGCCAACCCCGCAGGGGGGACAGCCTCGCGGCGGGAACCCGGCGGGAGAGCCTCGTGTCCGTAGCGGGAGAGGGGACCAGCATCAAGTCGGCCTCTTCCGGCGCGGCCTGCCCGGATGCGGGACGCACCTCGTGGAACATCCCCCGGGTGACGTACCTCCCGGTCATGGCGTACACGAAATCCCCCACCACGCCGTCGGCCACGAAGACCAGGTCGCCCGGCTCGCTCCACTCCTCGACCACCCGTACCAGCTCCGTGTTCTCCGGCCCGAAGGTACCCACACCCCTCGCCGGCGTGCGGAGTTCCTCCAAGCCCAGCAGGGCCGCGAGCGAGGTGGCCTGGAGCTCCAACCGGAGGGTGGGCGAGGCCCCGGCGTTCAAGGCGGCCGGCTGGCGCCGGATGGCCATCCCGGCGCCCTCATCCTTTCCTCCCGGAATCCAGGGTGCGTTCCCGAACGCCATGCCTTTTGCTTGTACCGCCGGCGCGGCGCCCGGGGGCCGGGAGCCCCAGGCGAGCACCGGGTCCACCAGGAGCACCACCAGGAGCAGGGCGCCGAAAAGGGCGGCCAAGGCGGCCGAGGAGAGGGCCGGGGAGCGCAGGGCTCTCTCCACCCACCCTCGCGCCGCCGCATAGAGGGCGTCCAGGGCCACCGCCCCCAGCATGGCCAGGGGAAGAAGGACGTGCCCCTGCCAGAAACGATGGGGGTAGAAGAAGGCTATGGGCACCATGGAGAGGAAAAAGGAGGGCAGGAGCAGGTAGCCTCCCTTTCTCCGGTAGCAGGCCACCAGACCGGCCGCCGCCAGCGCCCAGACCAGGAGATGCAAGACCACGCCCCCTCCCGCCGCAGGCTCCGAAAAGCCAAGGGACGAGAGGTTGCCGATGATGTGCAACGCCCAGGGCACGTAGAGGAGATACGCCACGCCCAGCACGGTGATTATGCTTCTCCACTGCTCCCTGCGGTGCAGCAGGTAGATGCAGAGAGCCAGGGCCAGGAGGTGGCCCAGGACCAGGTGGGAATAGAGGCCCATGGCCAGGAGGACCGCGGCCGCGACCTTCCGCCCCCTCTCCAGCGCCAGGAAGACCAGGGGCGCCAGGACCATGACCAGGGAGGCGGCGATGGTGACCCCCGCCTCCCAGAGGAAGGCCCCGGGAACGGCCAGGAGGACCAGGGAGAAGAGGGCCGTGCGGGCTCCGTAAAGGCCCCGCATGGCCCACCATAGGGCCAGCATGAGGAGGGGAAACATGAGCATGCACACCAGGGTGATGGTAACCTCGGCGGAAAGGCCCAGGTCCTGGAGAAGGGACATGCCCACGTGGAGGAGGGGCGGGTAGAGGTGCGGCCTCCCCGCGGGGGCATAGTCCCAGAAATCCCAGGTGCTCACCCCCCCGGCCTCCCGGAACCCTCGGGTCACGGCCATGTGGTAGGGAGCGTCGAGGAAGACCGGGTACAGGGAGTGGTTGACCAGGATGAGGGCCAAGAACAGCAGGACGAAGAGGAGGGAGAGAGCGTCCCAGGGGCCCATCCCACCCCGCACCCGCTTACCTTCCCTCCTGGCTCTCTCCATCCCTGACTCCTTCAGTGCTCTCGCCCCTCCCGGCTCCCGGGATCCCTCCTTTTCATCCCCTCCGCATCCCCGCCATCGGGTAATCCGGTTGCTCTCCCCTCCCCTCTCGGCCGCGCATCCCCGTTCCTCAACTTCCCCTCCGGGAAGAAGGCCTCCCCGGCCTCCTGTTCCTTCCCCTCCCTATTCCGCTCCCACCGGGGCCTCCGCGCCGCCGCTTTCTCGTCCCTCCACGGCTCATAATCAGCGGGAGGTTTTAAGGTTGTCTTGGTGGGATGTAAATATTCGGTTAAGAAACGCGCCCGGCTGCCGGCGGGGTTCTCGTCCTCAGGGGGATAACTGGAGTACATGGGGCGCTCGGCCACGATGGGGAGGGGTAGAGGGCTGTGGCGCAAGCCGCTCCACGCCGGCCGGGGGCGCGGTGGGGTCAGCGGGGGTACCGGAAGTACATGGGGCGCTCGGCCACCACGAAGAGGGGGAGAGGGCTGTGGGGCAAGCCGCTCCACGTCGGCCGGG
>Ga0078972_1000952_pt1 | contig 116751 bp, 102 predicted proteins | sample YelNatPaOPGAMG01_FD_67568 | JGI IMG/M metagenome (GOLD analysis project Ga0078972, IMG submission 67568) | Hot spring thermophilic microbial communities from Obsidian Pool, Yellowstone National Park, USA - OP-RAMG-01 (SPADES assembly) (version 2) | ecosystem: Environmental > Aquatic > Thermal... | reverse complement strand
AAGTCCGCTGTGGGAAAGTAAACAATCCAGTTCTCTTTCAGTTTTCTTTAAAATCGGGTGAAACTTCACCTCCTGTGTTCGGTAGCTAAATCGCAAACTTAAATTTTATCAGCCCAGCAGGCTTGAATAAAAAAATACATTTCTTTTCTCAAACTATATCTTGATAACCTAAACAAATCTTTTTTCATAAATTTTTGCTGGGTACCCACTGATAAAATTTAAGTTTGCTCAAGGGTAGTATCAACAATCACCCTCAGCGGGCACATCCTTGTGCCCTTAGTAAGGGCAGGAAGTAAAAACTGAAAGAGAACTGGATTGTATAGCAGGTAGAAACCCACAGCGAAATGGAATGGTAGAAAAAAATAAAAAAATAACCTAAAGAAAATCCGCCCGCCCACGCTTCGTCTGGTTTGAAATGCAGTGGCTCAAACTCGGGAAAGCCGAACTCACAAGCACCTTGCTGGCTATTGCCGTTGCGACGCACAGCCGTGCGTCGCAACGGCTTTCTTACACCTCGTTTTCGCCAGCATTTCTACACCAGACTTCGCAACGGCAAGGCTTTTTGGTTTAACTTGCCTTTGTTAAGTTATAAAGTTTTTCTTTTATCATTTAATTTTTTTTATTTTTATCTCTCCACCAATAATCCCCGCTTGTATACTACATTAATAACCTACGGTGATTTTTCTTCTGCTTTTGATGTAATCCAATCTTTGGATTGCATCAAATCAAGGGGAAAAATCCCCTTGAACCCCTTTGTGATTTTGTATTTATTTTGAGGTTAGTTGTTAACTTAATTAATCAAAACACCTATTAAAAATTAATTCTCTTATTTTTAATGGGGTTTGAAAGGGGGGTTTTACCCCCTTTCATTGGGAAGTTTAAAAGTCAAAGACTTTTAAACTTCCCTGAGGGCAAATTGTTGCTTTTACTTTTGAGCAAAGCTAAATTTTGTAAGTGGGAACCCAGCGTTTTACTTTAATTCTATGCTCTAAAGCTGGGCTTACAAAATTTAGCTTTGTGATTTAACTTCCGTATGCAGGATGCATAGTTTTGCCCGATTTAAAAAAATCAGAAGAAAAATCACCGAAGCTTTTACCCACAAGCGTGGGGGTTAGCGGTAGCGGTGTTGCTGGCTTGCAAAAGCCAGTAACAGCCTACCACTTGCAGCAAAAAAATCAAAAACCTTTTGCTTTCAGGTGAATAAGCAGTATCTGTATAGCTGCCGGTGTAACACCAGGAATTCTTGAAGCCTGGCCTAAGTTGACAGGTTTTATATTTGAAAGTTTTTCGATTTCCTCCTTTTTGAGGCCAGAAATTTTAGAATAGTCAAAATCTTCTGGAATCTTTATTGATTCATACTTACTAAAATTCTCCACCATTCTTTTCTCTTCCTTTATATAGCCTTCATATTTCACTTCTATTTCTATTGCCTCTTTTATATTCTGGTTTATTTCCCTTAAATGGGGTAAAAATTCGAGGAACAGATTATCTAAGCTTATCTCAGGTCTTCTTAATAACTCTTTAAGAGAAATGGGTTTTTGAATTGGAGTTGTATGGATTTTTTTTAACTTTATATTTACTTCATCCGTAGGATTAATCTTAGTTTTTTCAAGTAAATCGATAACATTTTTAATCTGTTCTTCCTTTTGAATTACCTTCCTGTAATTTTCATAGGGAAGAAGTCCAAGTTCATAACCATATTTTGAAAGCCTTCTATCAGCATTATCTTCCCGGAGTATAAGCCTGTATTCAACACGTGATGTAAACATCCTGTAAGGTTCATTCGTACCTTTTGTTGTAAGGTCATCAATTAAAACTCCAATGTAACCCATACTCCTGTCAATGATAAACTCCTTTTTACCTAAGGCTTTGTTTGCTGCATTTATTCCTGCAACAATGCCCTGTGCGGCAGCCTCTTCATATCCCGTAGTTCCATTTATCTGACCAGCAAGAAAGAGATTTTTTACTTTCTTTGTTTCAAGTGTTGGGTAGAGTTCAAGCGGGGAAACATAATCATGTTCTATTGCATAGGCTGGCCTCGTCATTCTTGCTTTTTCGAGGCCGGGAATGCTTTTAATTATCTCAAGCTGTATTTCTACAGGAAATCCATTTGAAATTCCATTTGGGTAGTATTCTTCTGTATCAATTCCCTCAGGTTCAACAAATACATGGTGTGAACTTCTATCAGGAAATTTCATAACTTTATCTTCAATAGAAGGGCAGTATCTTACTCCTGTAGCTTTAATCTGCCCTGAATACATGGGTGCGAGGTGAATATTTTTTCTGATTATTTCGTGTGTTAGTTCTGTTGTGTGAGTAATGTAGCAGGGAAGTTGTTTTATATTTTGAACTTTTTCCGGGTCTGTCCAGAAGGAAAAAGGTTTTATGGGAATATCTCCAGGTTGTTCTTCCATTTTTGAAAAATCGATCGTTTTGCCATCAAGTCTTGCTGGTGTCCCTGTTTTAAATCTTCCAACGTTAAATCCCAATCTTCTTAAACTTTCAGAAAGTCCAATAGAGGGGGACTCTCCCATTCTTCCAGCTGGGATTCTCATCTCACCTATATGAATTACTCCGTTGAGAAAAGTTCCAGTTGTAATGACTACAGCTTTAGCATTGTATACAATATTAAGCTTTGTTATTACACCGGTTACACTGGCATTCTCAATGATAATATCTTCCACCTGGTCCTGTTTTAGTTCAAGATTAATCTGGGAAAGTAAAACCTTCTGCATATAATTTCTGTATTTCATCTTATCTGCCTGAGCTCTTGATGATTGAACAGCGGGACCTTTTCGCCTGTTTAATATTCTGAACTGTATTCCAGCATAGTCTATGGCCTTCCCCATTTCACCACCAAGGGCATCAATTTCTTTTACAAGCTGACCTTTTCCTATTCCCCCTATGGATGGATTACAGGACATCTGACCAATGAGATCTATATTTGAAGTAATCAAAAGAGTTCTGGCGCCAATTCTTGCCGAGGCTAAAGAAGCTTCAATGCCCGCATGCCCTCCACCAACTACTATTACATCAAACATTTCTGGATAGTAATACAAGAAAATTAGCCTCCATGTTTTCCAAGAATTTTTTTAAAGCTTTCTATTTTAGAGCTGTCTAAAATTCTTTTAACAATAACTCTATTGTAATCTTTTTCAAGGTCTATCTGTATTGGAATCCTGTGTAATAAAGGACTTCCACCAGGATTTAATTTTAAAAAAATATTAACTATCGGTCTTAATGTGAATTCACTGAGTCTGTGACCCACAACCTCAGCAACCTCACCTGTATTTAATAAAACAAAAGAACCTACGGGATAAAGAGGCTCTTCATTTATTCTTTTGATCATATCTCTGAGGAAAACCTGTGCATAGGCTGGATTAAATTTCTTGCCAGAGTTTTCCATTATGTAATTAAAGGCTTCATCAAAGGATAGAGGCATTCTGTAAGGACGTGGAGAAGTTGCTCCATCAAAAACATCGGCTATAGAAATTATCTGGGCAAAGGGGTGTATTTTTTCATGAGTTATTCCAAGTGGATACCCACCCCCGGAATAATTCTCATGGTGAGAGAGAATCCCCAATTTTATTGCATTGTCAAACTCAGAAATTTCCTTCAATATATTAAAAGAAATAACAGGGTGCTTTTTTATTATATTCCATTCTTCTTCTGTTAATTTTTCTTGTTTATTTATTATTTCCCTGGAAATTTTATATTTTCCTATATCATGCAACAATGCAGAAATACCTATCTGGGCTATTTTCTCTTCATCAAGCTTTAAAGAAATTCCAAGTAACATACTTATTGTAGCAACATTAACTGAGTGGGTGAATAAATATTCATCCTGATTGAAGAGTTGAAGCAAATTAAGAAATGCATTACTGTTTGTTTTTATATCATTTATAAAATTTTGAATAACAAGGTTTATCTCCTTTGGAGATATTTTTGCTTTTTCCCCCTCTTTCTTTATCTCATTTTCCAGATAACCTATAACCTCAAATGCTTTGTTGATACTTTCTTCACTTATCATTGGTGAAGAAATCTCTTTTTTAAGAGGGGGTTTTTCAGGGGTGTACCTTATTACCTTTATCCCCTTAGAAATAAGTTCATTTATTTTTTCCTGAGTAAGTGGAATATTTTTATCTATGACTTTTTCTCCATTTTCACTGTAACCATCTCCAGTCAGGATCATGCCCGGATATAGAAATTTTACAAAAACCTCTATTTCCTTCAATGTTTCAATCATAGAATTCTTTCCTGATTTAAAACTATCATTATTTTAAGGCTTTTTGAGAATAAATTCAACCCTTCTATTCTTTCTTCTGCCTTCTTCAGTAGAGTTATCTTTGATGGGATACTTAAAACCAAACCCCTTTGCTTTCATCCTTTTTGCAGGAATGCCTTCTTTTACAAGTTCTTTAAATACACTTTCAGCCCTCTTTTTCGAAAGGTTAAGATTATAGTTTTCACTTCCTTTATTATCTGTATGGCCGTGAATTTCAATTTCGTAATCAGGATATTTTTTCAAAATTTCACTTATCCGCTTTATGATCGGCAGGCTTTTTGGTAGTATATCATACCTGTCAAATTCAAACTCGATATTGTTAATTCTTATCCTGTAACCTAAATCTATCTTCTCAACAAGAACATCTGTAGGTATAAAACATAGAGGTTTTTCTATTTCATTTCCTACCTTATCCTGTGAATAAACAATACAATTGTATTCAGCTGCACTTTCAACAAGTTCTCCATCACTTGATCTGCCATTCCATAAAATTTCTATACTATCTTTATTCTCAAACGCAAAAGTCTTAAAAATTCTTTTATCCGGGTCAAAAATCAAAACTTTCAGTTTTGAAACACCTGTTTTGTCCTTCAATTTCAAATTAATTTTAAGTAAATCATTTTCTCCATCATCATCCGGGGAAAATGGTACTCCCTCGACTTTCCAGTCCAGTATTTCAGGTGGGCTTGAATCTACAATTATAGAGTATAATTCACTTTTTGCTCTTTCTTCATTCTCAAGAATTACTTCAAGCAAGAAATTGTATTTTCCATCCTTTACCTTTTTGTTGTTTTTGTCCTCACCGCCCCATAGTATTTCATAGGGTAAAGAATTTCCTTCGAAGGTTTTTACAACTTCACCTTTTTCACTGTAGATGGTAAGACGATACTTTTTACTTATACTGTTTTCAGGAAAAACAACAGGTTTTATGGAAAGGTAGCTATCTTTTGAAAATGAAATTTCCTTTTTGTTGAATACAAGATAGGCTCCGTATTTCTTTAGTGAAAGCAAAATATCCTTTACATAAAATATACTTTTGTTTTTAGCTTCATCTTCACCAAGAAATACTAAGTCATAAAGTCCCTCTGGTAAAGGATTGCCTTTTTCATCCTTGCCATCCCATCTGATTTCTTTCGGTATATTACAACAAAAATTACTGGAAAGTAAAATTTTGCCTTCTTTATCAACTATTTGTAAAGTCCATTTATCGGAAGAAAGCCCGGGATAAATATAGAGTTCATCTTTTATTCCATCTCCGTTGGGTGAAAAATAAAGGTCTTTTAAGTGTATTTCCCCACCGGGTGGTGTTATATCCAGACCAATATAGTTGGTTTCGGAGTAGTTTGTAAGGTTGCCATTTATAAGACAGAAGTATGCAAAGTAGTTTCCTTCTGGAAGGACACTACCAGAATCTGATATACCATCCCACTCTATTCTGGATGGTATGGGAAGGCTTTCTTTCCTTTCAAAAATCTTTGAAAATAATTTAAAAATATCGTATTCTTCATCGTTTTTATCACTTATTTTCCTTACAACATTTCCTTTCCTGTCGAAAATTAAAAGTTCCCAGTGCTGTACAATTCTTGAAGTCTTAACATTCAAATAAAAGGGTAAAAAATCACATTCCCTGTCAAAATTTGGAGAAAAACTGTAGTTGGTTTTTCTTTCTTCCCCCATTCTCATACTTAGATAAGTGTTTGTATCAAAATCAGGTAATTTTACTTCAAGGCCAATGTAATGAATTAGATCTGAAACATTTCTGAGTTTATACCAGGAAGCTGAATAGAAAATAGAAAGTTTTGTATTGCCAATATCACTATTAAGATAGCATCCAAAATTAAAGGGATAAAAACCCATATTTTGATTCCCGATTAATTTGTTTCCATAAAGGTAGCCAGCTTTAATACCGAAGTGTTTTAAAATTCTTAAGTCAAGGCCGGTTGAAAAAAAGTATTCGTAAGGGAAAAAGTTATAGTTTAATTCAATATTAAATATTCCAGAAAGAAAGGGTGTATTAAAAAAAGTTGTTTCAAAGCCTGTTCTTAAAAGTAGTGGGGGAATGCCTTCTCTATCAGGATAAATGGCCTGTTTACCAATTCCATCAATGGATAGGCCGAACTTCGTATTTTGAAAGCAAAAACCTTTTTCACTTGAGAAAACATCAGGAAAGCGATATAAAAATCCAGCACCAATATTGTAAGCTACATCACTGAAGTTTGAGGTTTGAATATTTATAAAACTGATGTTAATTCCAACCAGAAAATTATTAACCACCTTTTTTGAAATCCCAGCAGTTACGTTGTAATAGCTTCCAGTATCTTTCCAGTTGTAAGAATTGTAATTTCCAGCAATTTTTGTAGCTAAAGAAAAGATTAAATCATAAAAAGGGATCGAAATTCCACTCTGAAAGTATGGGAAATCAAATATGTAAGCATAACCGGCAAAGAATGTTAAAGTCTGATTGTAAGCTGATAGAGATGGATTTATAAGGAAATTAGCGGAAATATTTTCCTTACAGACACCACTGTAACCTGTAGCAGGACTTTCTATGGTTACAGGGATATACAGAAATTCTGTCCCTTCAGGAAGTGAATAAAACTTCCCTGTAATGACAAGTAGAAAGAGTATTATAAAGAAATAAAACTTTTTCATAATCTAAAACTTTTCAATTTTTCTAACAACTATTTTTTATTCCACTCTCCTCTTTTAAGTAATGGGAAACCCATTTCCTCTCTTTTCTTAAGGTAAGCACTTGCACAGGCATTTGCCATCTGTCTTACCCTTGCTATATAATGTTCCCTCTGGGTTACTGAAATTGCATTTCTTGCATTAAGAATATTAAAAATATGAGAACATTTCATAGTAAGATCGTAAGCCGGTAATACTGCCCCTTTTTCGATTGCTTTAAAGCATTCACTTTCAAGCTCATCAAAATGTCTTCTGTATAAATCAATATCGGCCAGTTCAAAGTTATATTTAGAGAATTCATACTCAAGCTGCTGGTGAAGTTCTCCGTAAGTAATATATTCGTTCCATTTTATATCCTTGTAATTGTTTACATTCTGAAGATACATAGCAATTCTTTCAGTTCCATAGGTGATTTCTACAGGTATAGGGGAAAGATCTATTCCACCAACCTGCTGGAAGTATGTGAACTGAGTTATTTCCATGCCATCGAGCCAGACTTCCCATCCAAGTCCCCAGGCCCCTAAGGTTGGTGATTCCCAGTCATCGTGAACAAATCTTATATCGTGTTTCTTAAGTTCAATTCCTAAGTACTCAAGGCTTTTTAGGTAGAGATCCTGAATATCATCAGGCGAAGGTTTTATTATTACCTGGAACTGAAAGTAATATCCAAGTCTATTGGGATTTTCTCCATATCTTCCATCAGCAGGTCTTCTTGATGGTTCAACATAAGCTACCTTCCAGGGCTCAGGCCCTAAAGATCTCAAAAATGTATCGGGATTAAAAGTTCCCGCACCTTTTTCTAAATCATAAGGTTCTCTTATAAGACATCCCTGCTTTGCCCAGTATTCCTTTAGTTTGAAAATTAAATCCTGAAAAGTAAGCATTTCTTCCTCCAGTAGATTTTATAAAATTAATACGCACCTTCTCTTCTCAAAACCACGCCCACAGTTCTAAATAAAATCATTATATCAAGCCATAATGACCAGTTCTGAACATACCATACATCTGTTTGAACTCTGAAGTTGTAATCAGTGTCACTTCTTCCACTTATCTGCCAGAGACCTGTCATTCCGGGATAAACAGAGTAGTAATAATGCCTGAATTCCTTATAATAATTTTCAATCTCTTCTTTTAAAACAGGTCTTGGTCCAACAAGACTCATATCACCCTTTATAACATTAATTATCTGGGGTAATTCATCAATACTGGTTCTTCTTAAAAATTTTCCGACACTGGTAACTCTTGGATCGTTTTTAATCTTAAACTTTTCCTCCCATTCTTTTTTTGCCTGAGGATCAGTTTCTAATATCTTTTTTAATCTCTCCTGAGCATCAACATACATAGTCCTGAACTTATAAATTGTAATTTCTTTCCCATTTCTGCCAACTCTTTTGTGTGAAAAGAAAATAGGACCAGGAGAGGAAATTTTTATCAAAGCACCGATCAGTAAAAAAAATGGGATGAGTATTATAAAAGCAGCAATAGAAACTACCATATCAAAACTTCTCTTTATTACTCTATTGGTAAGTGAATTAAGATTGTTGTTCACCTTGATCATAAAGAGTCTTTCCATAAAGAGGTAATGTAACTCTGAATTAAATATTGCTATACCCTTTATGTCTGGAACAATTATAACTCTTCTTACAAGTTGGTAGACCTCGTTAACGATTTTTGAAAGTTCTTCAGGAGTCGAGTTATCAATTGCTATAAATACAGTATCTATTTTCATAATATTCAGAAATTTATTAAGCGATCTTGGTGGTCTGTGTATTTTATATCTCTTATTACACACTTCAATAAATTTATGTTTTTTTTTCAGGTCGTAGTCAAGCAATCCGGCCACCTCATAACCAAGGTGCTTTTCATTCTCAAGCCCTTTTATTGTAAGGACAGATTTCTCTCCACTACCGATTATTAAGACCTTTTCCTTCCATATATCAATATTGAAAAGAAGTTTTTTGCCATAAAACCTTAAAAATGGAAGAATAAACAACAAAAATCCACACTGCCATATAAAAAATGTTCTTGAAATTTCTACGTACATATTTCTTATTGTAACAACAAGAAGAGCAAGACCAACAGCTATGGCAACAGCCCTTATAAGATGTTTTGTTTCCTCCCAGAAAGGGTATCTCATCTGATATAGCTTGTGAATCTGTAATGTTACAATTAAAAGAAGGGGGATCCATTTTACAGAAAGCATATAGTTCAGGCTAAAAAGAAAGGGCTTTAAGTTTGTGCCAAATATGTGTTTAAAATTAAAAAGGAAGATAAAATTTATGTCAAAAAAATGTGCAAGTACCAGAGTAGTATAATAAGCAAATATGTCTATAATTACAAGGGAAAGAAGTTGAATAAGATATCTTAAACGAAATCTCATTTTATCATCCCGTTTTTATAATAAAATCAGACAAAACAGCTATTTTTTAGCAAAAATAAAAATACATTAAACCTGGGGAATTTGATTAAATATGCAAAAAGTACCTGGTGTTTTAACCAGAATTTCTTCTGTTGTAACACTATAAGTTAATATGATAATTATAAAATATGAAAGTCTTTTAGTCAAAATAAGATAGAGATTTTGCTTTTAGTGGTAACTAATTCTTATCAGAATATCTCCCAAGCTCACCTGCAAAACTTGCAACTCCCTTCCCTTTATTTTTAGAAAGGTATAATGCCCTATCAGAAGCTGAAAGTAAAGCCTCTTTTTCATTGCCATCTTTTGGAAAAATAGCAATACCACAACTGAGAGAAAGTCGAATTGAAAATCCCTCTATGTTTAGGGGGTTACTTTGAAAATGTAAAATTATCCTTTCTGCTATCTTCTTTGCCTTTTCTTCATCTGCATTAGGCAAAAAGACTAAAAACTCATCTCCACCCATTCTACATGCAAAATCTGTAGCTCTTAAATTCTTTCGTATTATTTTCCCTGCGATTTCAAGTGCCCTGTCTCCAACAAGATGTCCATAGGTATCATTTACCTCTTTAAAGTTATCAAAATCGAGGCTTATCACTGCTGCCTTCTTTAGCTCCTTTAAATTTTTATCTATTATCTCGTAAAAATGCTTTGGACGATAAAGCCCTGTAAGATGATCAAAAATTGCATCATGTTTGATATTTCTGAACAGATATGTATTTTCAAAAAGTAAGGAAAGTTCAGAAGTTAACTCACCAAAAAAGTGCTCAATTTCTCTTGAGAATGGCGTTAAAGTTAAAAAATTGTCAACAATTATTCCTCCCTTCTGCATACCGTCAAATACGATTGGAAAATGAATTAAAGGAATAGTTTTGTTTTCAATGTAGTTAAGAATATTTTCAAAATTCACACTATATTTAAAAATTCTTCCTTTTCCAAAGATTCCTACAAGAAGAGAGGCTTTTTTCTTTAAACCTTCCTCAATAAAGTAAATCATAACTCTATCAAAACCAAGCTCATCCAGAATCAGTTTTATTAATCTTTTTTCCATATTTTGTGTCTCTATGAGACTTATTAATTTCTTATTGATATTGCTTATTTTTACTAAAACTTCTGATATTTCAATGGTTCTAATCTTGGTTTCAAGATACTGTAATCCCTGACTTAAAATTTCCTGAAAAACTTTTAAGTCCTGAAGAAAAACTTTCGGTGGTGTGAAATGAGGACGACAGATCATTTCAATCATTCCCAGTGGTTTTTTATCAACTGCAAAAGGGATAATAACATCTCTTATCCCCTGAATCTCTCTAGAAATTATTTTCAGATCCCTGGTTAATTCCTTGGGTAGTTGGTAGATGGGTATGTTGTCTCTGCCATTGAATACACCGCTACTGTTAATTCTTATTTCTTCTTTTAAAACTTTTTTTTCTTCTTTATAAAGATAGAGACTTATTTCTTCAAAATTATTTGAGAAATACTTAAAAATGTATTTCATTAAATTATATAAAGCATTCCTGGGCGCTCTGTACCTGTAAAGAACCTTTGTTGACTTGACTGCTAACTGAGAAAGAATAAAGGAATTTATCGAAAACTTTTTACCCATGGCACCCCCAGTCTGTAGTAAAAATTTCATTTATTAAACTATCCCATTTTTCAGCTATTTTTAATGCTTCTTCATCAACTTCACCAACATCAGTAAGATACCAGAGAATTTCACTCATTCCGTCCGTCATAAATTTTTCTATTATAAACCACAGTGGATGGGAAGGATATGTTTTCGATTTTTCAATCAAATCTCTTACCTGTAATAAAGAAGGTATATCAACTTTTTCATAAACTTTTTTATAAGGGGGAAACCTGCTTTCCACCTTAATTTTTTCTAGAAGATATGAATCGGAAATAAAGTGAATTAAAAAATCAAAACAGGCATCTTTTGATTTTGTTTTACTGTTTACTGCAAGATATGAACCGCCACCCCATTGAAATGAGCCATATTTACCTTCAGGATAGGGTATTACAATAAAAGGAAATTTTATATCATTCATTTCAGGCCTATTATCAAGCATTTTTATAATATCTGGTGACCAGTGAGTTACAAAGTAAAGAAAATTTCCACCCCTGAAGAAGCCCTCCTGTATTATAAAAGAGTTGGTATAGGCAATGGTTTTAGGCATTAAACTTACTTTCCATAAACTGGCAAGGTAATTAAATGTTTCAATGGCTCTTTCATCAGAAAAAATCTTAAATGGAGGATTATTAAGATCCGGAAATTTCCAGCCATTACTCCAGAAGAAAGGTATCATATTATGCAGTAAAGAAGGTTCTGGTCTGTAAGAAAACCCGAGGGGTAGAATTTTTAGCTCGGAATCGCCTTTTAAAACATTAAGAGCTACTTTTTTACAGGAGGAATAAAAACCTTGCCAATCTTTGAGGGAGCCTGTGGATATACCAAAAAGATCAAGTATATCTTTTCTTGCTGTTAGCATTCCAAGGTCTACATACCATGGTATGGCAACTTTTTCTCCCTTATATATTGAAATTCTTTCAAGCCAGTCTACTACATAATCTTTTCTAAAAATATCTAACTTCAATGGTAAAAGGAAGTTCATCTCTGCAAGGGTAGCAACCCAGCTACTTCCAATTTCAAAAATATCGGGAGGTTCTCCAGCCTTAAAGGCGTTGACCAATTCTACCCAAACATTACTCCAAGGGATAAATCTCCATTCAACAGTTAGTGGCTCATTTTCAAAAAGTTTATCAAAATAATTTACTATGTAAATATCCGATCTCCAGAAAACCGCATCAGAAATCAGCCATATTTTCAATTTTGTAGTTTTCCTTGGCAATATGTGGCCTCCGAGTTGTTCTTAAAAATTAAATCAGTTTTAAAAATACCCTGGGTTTATTTTTATTAGCCTGGTTAATAGCTGGTTTTTAATCTCTGGAAAGAAATTTCTGATTCTTTAAGATTTGTTACTGACCTTAATTATAATACTTTTATACAGTATTGTAAAGAGAAAAATTAAAAAAATATTTTTAATTTTTTCTAATATGACTATAAAGATCAAAAGGAAAGGATAATTGTTAGGTAATTATTCCAAACAGGAATGTTTTTACCACTGGAATTTTAGTTAAAAATATGCTATCATTTTATAATTTAACTTTAACCTTTAGAATCAAATTAAGTTGATTACCAGAAAATGTCAGGATGTATGAAAACACAAATACCTTTGATTTATAATCTATTTCCAAGGCTTGCCGGGAAAATTAAGGACTGGATTTATCACCTTGACAGAATCAGGGCAATGGGTTTTAACTGGATTTACATAAATCCATTTCATTATACCGGTTTTTCAGGAAGTCTTTACGCCGTAAAGGACTATTATTCAATTAATCCATTATTTGTGGACGAAAAATCAAATTTACATCCATTCGATCAGCTTAAAACTTTCATTGATGAAGCCCACAAAAGAGATATAAAAGTAATGATGGATCTTGTAATTAACCACACAGCTAAAGACCATCCTTTTACATCTGAATTTCCCTACTGGTATAAAAGAAAGGAAAGTGGTGAAATAAAAAGCCCGGGAGCATGGGATAATGGGAAATGGATTGAATGGGGTGACCTTGCAGAACTGGACCACAATACTTCTGTTGAGAAAGAAAAACTCTGGAATTATTTTAAAGATGTTATTTTTTACTATGTTAGTATGGGATTTGACGGTTTTCGTGCTGATGCTGCTTATGCAGTTCCTGAAAATTTATGGAACTTCCTTATAAGTGAGACAAAAGCAAAGTATAGGAATGTCTATTTTTTTGCAGAAAGTCTGGGATGTCCATTTGAAGATACTCTAAAGCTTGCAAAAAATGGCTTTGACTATATTTTTAACAGTTCAAAATGGTGGAATTATAAGGATAGCTGGCTTATTGAACAATACAATGCGGCAAGATTTTATTCTCCATCCATTTCATTTCCGGAATCCCATGACACTGAAAGAATTTCAGTTGAGTCCAAAGGCAATCTTGATTTAATAAAGCAGAGGATCGCTTTTACCTGTTTCTTTTCAGCCGGCTGGATGATTCCATTGGGTCTTGAGTATGGGTTTAGAAAAAAACTCGATGTGTGCAGAACCCAGCCTTCTGACTGGGAGGAAGAATATTTTGACCTCACAGATTTTATAGAAAGTTTAATAAAATCTAAAATATCTTATAAAGCTCTGTATGAAGAGTGGGAAATAAAAAATTTTATTCACAAGGGCGGTATAACTTACTTTGAAAAGGTCTCAAATACTAAAGCGGCACTTTTTTTCATAAATACACTCAACAAAGAATTGATTGTTGATAAAGCTGATTTTTCTAAGCTTAACAAGCGATATAGGGATGTAATGAATAATGAGGTTGCAGGAAAAATTATAAACCTTAAACCTTTTGACTTTAAATGTTTTCTGGAATTATAAGAATTTTTTGCAAATTATATTGGCTGTCCAGAAAGTCTTTTGACTTTCTGGACAGCCTTTTTTGATTAAACTACTTAATAAGGGGTGCAATAACAAGTGCCACCACACTCATAAGTTTTATCAATATGTTAAGTGCAGGACCTGATGTATCCTTAAATGGGTCACCAACAGTATCACCTGTAACTGCAGCCTTATGCGTTGGAGAACCTTTACCACCAAAATTTCCTGCCTCAATGTATTTCTTTGCATTATCCCAGGAGGCACCTGCATTTGCCATAAATATTGCAAGCACAACACCAGAAGCAAGCACACCAACAAGAAGCCCTGCAAGAATATGCTTATCGATAAAACCCACAACAACAGGAATTATCACAGCCATAAGGCCTGGGACTATCATTCTCTTTATAGCCGCTGCAGTAGAAATACTTACACAGCGCTTAAAATCAGCCTTTGCCTTCCCTTCCATAAGTCCTGGTATTTCCTTAAACTGCCTTCTTACCTCCACAACCATTTCGCCGGCAGCTTTACCAACAGCCTTCATAGACATAGAGCTAAACAAAAATGGAAGCATTGCTCCAACAAGAAGCCCACCCATAATCATCGGATTTGAAACATCAATCATCTTTATATCAGCCTGAGACTGATATGCGGAAAATAGAGCAAGGGCTGTAAGTGCTGCAGAACCAATAGCAAAACCCTTTCCTATAGCAGCAGTGGTATTACCAACAGCATCTAACTTATCAGTTCGCCCTCTAACCTCGGGTGGAAGACCACTCATTTCGGCTATGCCACCGGAATTATCAGCAATAGGGCCATAGGCATCAACGGTAAGCTGAATACCCGTGGTGGAAAGCATTCCAAACCCTGCTATTGCAATACCATAAAGCCCTGCCATCTGGTAAGCAATTATTATAGCTATTGCAAGCACAATAAGAGGCAGAGCTGTTGACTGCATGCCCACAGCAATACCTGCTATAATGTTTGTGGCGTGTCCTGTTTGTGATTCGCTGGCAACAGTTCTTGTTGGCTTTCTATCACTTGTTGTGTAATATTCAGCAAGAACTCCAATCAAAACACCAGCAATAAGCCCTGTTATCATTGCAAAAAAGACCTTCGTGGCATTGTAGGTTATGCTGCCTGCAGTATATTCACCTGGCAAAAGCTCTTTTATAACAAAGTAAGAGGCGATAAACATTAAAATTGCAGCACCAAATGTACCAAAATTCAATGCTTTTTGAGGGTTACCTTCTTCTTTAGTTCGGACAAAGAAAGCACCAATAATAGAGCTTACTATTCCAACACCGGCAAGTACTAAAGGCAAAAGCACAGGATTTAGCTGATTACCTGCTATTGACGGCACTGCAGTAGCACCAATAATCATAGCAGAAATAATAGCACCAACATAGGATTCATAAAGGTCAGCTCCCATACCTGCAACATCACCAACATTGTCTCCAACATTGTCAGCAATAACAGCAGGATTTCTTGGATCGTCTTCTGGAATACCTGCCTCAATCTTTCCAACAAGGTCTGCACCAACATCAGCAGCCTTTGTGTATATTCCACCGCCTACACGTGCGAAGAGTGCTATTGAAGAAGCTCCAAGTGAAAAACCAGAAAGCACTGTTAATGTTCTTGCAAGGCTTGCCCCTTCGCTACCAAAGAAATTAAGGTATATATAAAATAATACCCCAATACCCAAACACCCAAGTCCTACAACACACATTCCCATAACAGAACCACCAGCAAATGCAATCTTTAGGGCAGAGTTAAGACTTTTTCTTGCTGCACTTGATGTCCTGACATTTGCAAGGGTTGCAACATTCATTCCAAAAAATCCTGCAAGGGCTGACATAGTTGCCCCTGTGATAAAAGAAACAGCTATAAGAAAGTGGCTATCCGGCTGATTATAGTAAGCCACTCCCATTAACACAGCAACTGCAAGAACAAAAATTATTAGCACACTGTATTCTTTCTTAAGAAAAGCCATTGCACCTTCACGAATATAACCTGCAATCTCCTTCATTCTGTCAGTACCGGCATCCTGTTTTGTTACCCAGAGAGCTCTAAACAGAGCATACAGAAGGGCTAAAACTCCAGCAACTGGAGCTACCCACAGCAAAAGTTCTCTTGACATATATTCCCTCCTCTTTAAAATTAAAAACCAGATTTTAAACTATAACACCAAGAATTAAAGCACACCTGATAAAAATTAAAAAGGTACTAAGATATTGCTTTAACCTAAAATCACTAAAAATTATTTTAACAAAAGTTATCAAAATTGTCAAAATTTCGAATTGATTTATATTAATTTCCCCAGGAATTGTTGTTCCAGCAGGTTGTCGGGTAAAAAAATGGAAACAGAAGCTCCAGAAAAGATTAGCATTTAAACATATTTTTAGAAAAAAATACCCTTACCTTACTTCCGATGAGAAAGAGATTAATTTTTTATTTTCTTTTTGCAAAAGAAAAAACAGCGAAAAACCTGTTTTTGCCACCGTGTAGCATTTCAAAGTTAGCTTATTATTTAAGTTACCTGCAAACACTGCTACTTGCCGGTTGATTTTATGAAGAGGATAAAACAGGTGGTGATACAATCACCGCCTGTTTTATTTTTCTATAAAATTGGGGCTAACTGGAGTCGAACCAGTGGCCTACAGTTTAGGAAACTGTTGCTCTATCCCTCTGAGCTATAGCCCCATCAGTATTTATTATAATATAGAATTGTATAAATTGTCAAATGAATTTTTTACTATAGTTTTTCCATGCCAATCCGATAGAATATTAAAGAGAAAGGCTTTTTTACCAAGGAGGGTTTTATGAATGATTTCCTTTCGATTGGGGTGGAAAAATTAATTGACTACCTGTCAAGAGAACTTGAAATTCTAAAGGGACTTTTAAAGCTCGAAACAGAAAAATATGATGTTCTTAGAAATGTAGATTTGGAAAGACTTACAGAGATAAATTCCTGTGAAGACGATTTACTTCATCTACTCAATCCTATCGAAAAAAAAAGAAAAGATTTACTTAACAGCATATCCAGAGATTTCAAGTTATCAAAGGATATTTCTCTAAAGGAACTAACAGAAAAATTGGAAGATAAAATCGAATCTTCACTTAAAGAAAAAATACTCAAGCTCAGAGAGGAACTAAAAAAAGTCAGTGAAAAATTACAAACCACTGTAAAAGAAAATGAAAACCTCATAAGAATAAATTTAGAATTACTAAATTTGACTTTAAACTTTGCAAATAGAAAATCTCATTATGACACTTACAACCACAACAACAAAAATGAAAACATTTCAAGGCTTCACTTGATAAATAATCTTGTATAAAGTAAAGAGGTGCGATATGTTATCAACATTTCACGGTATAGAAACCGGAAAAAAAGGTTTAATGTCCAACAACATGGGCATTCAAACTACAGGTCATAACCTTGCAAACATAGAAACTGAAGGCTATTCAAGGCAAAAGGTCAATCTTTCAACTACAATACCTCTCTATGAGCCAAGTGCCAACAGGGTTGAAGTTCCAGGACAGATTGGCACAGGTGTACAGGTGGAAGATATCCAGAGGGTTAGAGATCAGGCCATTGATGACAGAATAATTTTTGAGAAAGGTGGTTATGGTTACTGGGAAACAAAGCAAAAGTTTTTGCATCAGCTTGAAATGATACTGAATGAACCTGATAAACCCAACTTGAGAACTGTCCTTGATGATTACTGGGAAAGCTGGCAAAAAGTTGCAGCAGACCCTGCAGAACAGGCTTCAAGACTTGAGTTGATCCAGAGGGCAGAAATACTTACCAAAACAATGAACCATGTGTTCAACTCTGTTTATGACTTAAGAAACAATGTAAATTTGATCATAGAACAGAAAATAAATGAAATAAACAATATTGCCAGAGAAATTGCGAGTCTTAACCTTCAGATTGTAAAGGTTGAAGCGATGGGAGATAGACCAAATGACTTATACGACAAAAGAGATTTGCTTGCTGATAGGCTTTCAAAAATAGTTGATATAAGGCTTGAACGAAACAATAAACATGAGCTTATTGTTTATATAGGTACAGAAAATCTTGTGCAGGGGGGTAAGGTTCATGAAATAAGGGGAGTGGGAAACCCTGATAATGATGGACTTACTGATGTTCTCTGGGATGATGGCAGATATGTAAAACTTGGAAATGGAGAACTTGCAGGATTGTTCTCCGTAAGAGATAACGATTTAAGAAAAGCTCTGATGAATTTAAATTCGCTTGCAGCAAATATTACTGATGCTACAAATGAAATACATAGAGATGGTTTTGGACTGAACTCATCTACAGACAACAACTTTTTCAAGGAAATTCCTCTATCACCGTATGCAAATGGGGATTATGACTTTAATAATGATGGAAATGTGGATGGTGTTGCGATATTCAGGGTTAGTGGAACAGAAAGAATTGACGAAGACACCTTAATTGGCAGTGATGGTATTTTAAACTTTGGCCCTTCGAAGGTTGGTGAACCGGATGTCACAATCCAGTACTTTGCCACTGACAGAATAAAGGATGTAATTGAGAGAATCAATCAATCCAGCGCTGGAGTTGTTGCCTATATCAATCATAAGGGACAATTTTCTCTCAAGGCAAAAACTCCTGAGGATAATAGATACAGACCATTTGTAATAAGACACATAGAAGATAGTGGTAATTTTCTGGTGGGTATAACAGGGATACTGAAAGAAGCAGGTCCAAATGGGGCTTTTGATTTTGCAACACCGGGTAACATTGATAAGTTAAATGTTCCAGCACACAATATTTCTTTCACTCCTCAGAAGAATCCAGCTGGCTGGTTTGCACTTGATGATAAAATCAAGGCCAATCCTGAAAATATCGCAGCAGCAGGTGGTGTGGATACTACAGGTGATGGAAACATAGACAGAATGAATGGCCTTGGTGATAATAGAAATGCCCTTATGATAGCCGAATTAAGGCATAAAAAAATAATGATAGAAGAAAGATCAACGGCAGGTGAGTTTATAAAAGCAATGATAGGAGATTTCGGGACAAGGTCTCAAAATGCCATAGTAAATATGGATAAAAATAAAGCAGTTGTGGATAGTCTTGAAAATCTTAGAAAGCAAATAAGTGGAGTTAATGTGGATGAGGAGTTATCAAAAATGATAATGTATCAGCATGGTTACAATGCTTCAGCAAGGCTTGTAACAGTTATAGATAGAATGATTGAAACCTTAATCAGGATGGGAGCATAAAAATAATTTTCAAGGAGGAAGTTTTTTATGATGCCAAGAGTTACACAACCTTTTATAGTCAATGATTTTAATGTTAATCTAAAAAGAAGAATGCAAGAACTTCAAAAAACCCAGCACAATCTGGCAAGTGGCTTTAGAATAAATCTACCAAGTGATGATCCTGTGGGTACTATAATCTTTATGGATTACGACAGCAGAATAAAAGAAATAAACACTTACGAGAGAATAATAGAAAATGCAACTTCAAAATTAAAGCTCATTGACTCTTCTCTCGATAGTGCTACCACAATTTTGCAGAGGCTGAGAGAACTTGCAATTCAGGGAGCAAATGGAACATATACAAAGGAAGATAGACAAAAAATGGCTGTTGAAGTAGATCAGCTTTTAAGAGAGTTACTTCAAATTGCAAATTCATACTACAAGGATTTACCATTATTTGGTGGTACAACTATAAGTGGTGCACCATTTAAACCACACTTCAAAGTAGATGAGCAAACAGGAATAGAATTTCTTGAAGATGTCAGGTATATTGGTAACAATCAGGCTCAAATTCTTGAGGTTGAAAGAGGTGAAAAAGTTGACATTACACCCCCGGGGAATCAGATTTTCTGGGCTGAAAATATGGAAATTTATTCAACATTGAATGTTTCAGGTTATGTTGCAGACAGAGATTCAAAGATTGTAATTGATGGAGTGGAAATTTCCATCCACGCAGGCGATAATATTGAAATCATTGCAGATAAAATCAATCAGGCCGGTCTTGCAGTAAAAGCAAGTATACAGACTGTAGAAGGGCAGAGTTATTTTGCTTTAGAAACTACTTCACCACATCAGATAAGCTTGATGGATATAAACGGCGGAACGGTACTAAGGGATCTGGGAATTATTGACCATGGTATGTATCCACCAAACAACTATTCTCCTGCCGCAAAAGTTTACACTGGAAGTATATTTGATGTGATGATAAACTTCAGAAAAGCACTGCTTAATGATGATGTTTTCCAGATAGGGGGAAGAGCAGTAATTGGGCTTGACAATTCTATTGGTAATCTTTTGAAGTACAGGGCTCATGTTGGTGCTGTAAATATAAGACTTGATAAAATTTATGAAAGATTGACAAGTGACTATGTCTATACTGAAGAAGCAAAGCAAAATACTATTGCTACAGATATAGCAAAAGCAACGATGGATTTGAAATCCCTTGAATTTTCACATGATGTAGCACTTAATGTTGGTGCAAGAATTTTACCGCGTACACTTTTGGATTTTTTAAGATAAAAACTTGCAATTTTTTTGAAATATTTTTCATTTGATACTAAATTATAGGTGGAAAATATGGAGGAGATGGTGGAAACAATCAAAACGAAAGCTTATGGTGAAATTAAGGTAGAGAAAGATACGGTAATTTACTTTAAAAGGGAAATTTTAGGTTTTGAAAATTACAGGTATTATTATTTGATTGAAATGGGAGATCTTCCAAACTTTTACTGGTTGCAGTCAAAAGAAGAACCAGACCTTGCCTTCATAGTTGTAAATCCAAGGCTTTTCAAACCTGATTATGTTTTGAACATAGATTCCACAGACCTTGCTTTACTTGAGCTTGAAGAGGGTGATGAAATAGTAGACTTTGTAATAGTTAATATTCCTGAAGACATAACAAAGATGACAATGAACCTTTTAGGTCCTATAGTTATAAATGCCAATAAAAGAATAGCTATACAAGCAATTTCTCTTTGTAATGATTATGGGACAAAGGTTTTAATGTTTAGCAATTTTGAGCCCAAACAAGGCGAAGGAGATAAATAAGTGCTTGTTTTATCAAGAAAAGAAGAGGAATCTATTATAATTAATGACAATATTGAAATAAAAATTATCGGTGTGAAACAGGATCAGGTAAAAATTGGAATTATTGCCCCAAAAGATGTTAAAATATTCAGAAAAGAAATTTATGAAGAAATTCAGAGGGCTAATATTGCTGCTGCAACTTCTACAGGGATGATGGAGGGATTAAAGAAAGTAAAAGATAAACTTTCAAAAAAAGAGGGGAAGACAAAGAAAGATGATAAGTAAAGAAAAGTTAGAGATGCTTGATTTTTATAACAGAGGGCTTGAGCTTTACAGAATGCGGCGTTTTGAAGAAGCTAAAAAATATTTCCAGAAAGCCTTAGAAATAGTTCCTGATGATGGCCCTTCAAAGGTTTACATTGAAAGATGTGACTATTTTATTAAAAATCCGCCTCCCCCTGATTGGGACGGTGTGTTTACAATGACAACAAAATAAATAAATTAAAAAAAGTAAAATGGAGGGTAGAAATGCCACAGAATATTGATCCTTACAGAGATTATCCTACTGTTACAACATTTTCAGTTAATACTTCATTTGAAGGAACTTTGAAATTTCAAAATTCATTGAGGATTAATGGTGATTTTAAGGGGAAAATAGAGGCAACTGGACTTTTGGTGCTTGGTCCAAACTCAAAAGTAAGTGCAGATATTATCTGTGATGAGGTAATAGTAGGGGGTGAGGTTAAAGGAAACATAACTGCAAGAAAAAGGCTTGAACTTCTTGAAACTGCAAAGGTTTATGGGGATATTAAAACTCCGAAATTAAAAATTGCTGACGGTGTCATCTTTGAAGGAAAATGTGATATGTCAATGGCAAATCAGAAAAGTTAAATTTTAGCTGGAATTAATAAGCTTTAGAGGAAAATTTAATATTGATAAATTGTTAATAGGTGTCATACTAGACTGTGGAGAAAATTAAAGCTTATTAGCTTCATTAGGAATGGGTCCTAAAGAAGTATCTCTAAAAATCAAATTTTATAAGTTTTTATCCTGAGTTTGGTTTTACTTCGTATGTTGTTTTAGTGTATTTTCCCACAGTTCTTTCAGGGTAATCTGCTTTCTCAGGAGGGAAAAATGTTAGAAGTGGAAAAGAGGAAAAATCTTGTAATTATTAAAGTAAGTGGAAGGCTTGAAATAAATCAAGCTCTGGAGCTTGAGGATCTTATAAATTCCCATATCGCGAATGGAGCTAAATTTTTTGTCTTTGACCTTGGAAACATTAACTACCTTTCATCCAGTGGAATAAGGGTTTTTATAGCAACCTTAAGACAACTCAAGGATTTAAATGGACGAATGATCCTTGCAAATCTAAGCAACAATGTTATAAAAACTCTTAAGATTGTTGAACTTGATGGTTTATTTGAAATCGTTGATAATGTTGAGGATGCAGTAAAAATCCTTGAAAAAGAATAATTTATGACAAGATTTTTGCTTGCTTTTTCTGGATTTGTAATATTTGTGGGTAGTGGAGGCCTCTGGCTTTTTTTTAATATTAGAAAAAGAAAAAGGCTCCTAAAGCTGCTACTATCCCTTCCTAAAAGTAAAAGATTCTTCTGGTATCAACTCAGAAAAAAAGGGTTTGAAGTAAAAAATGTAAATGTTACAAAGAAAATCTGTTATTTTGTAAATGATGAGGAAAAAAATTCATTGCTGAAGCTTGATTTCCTATTGAAAAATAAAAAAAATAAATATGGTGGAGTTTTTATTTCAGACAACGCATCAGAAAAAGAGTTGTTAAAGATATTTCTTATTTATAAATTTGCATTCAAGCTTGATGGAATCCTTTTCTATAATGAAAAGGAAAGAAATTTTTTAATTTTTGAAGGTTAAGTATATGAGAGAAAGGGTTCTTATTTTAGGTACTACTGGTTCAATCGGGAATTCTACTCTTGAGGTGATAAAGAACTATCCAGAGAAATTCAAGGTTGTTGGAGTAAGCTGTTATAAGAATATAAAAAGACTTGAAGAAATTATAATAAATTTCCAGCCTGAATATGTCTGGTTTGCAGAGGAGAAAAAAGATTTAATTAAGAATTTTCCAAAAGTAAAATTCTTTGTTGGAAAGGAAGGTCTAAAAGAGCTCATTTTTTCAGATGAGATAGATACAATTGTTATAGCAATTTCAGGTATTGCTGGTCTTTATCCTTCTTATCTTGCCGCCCAGACAAAAAAAAGAATTCTTTCTGCCAACAAGGAAAGCCTTGTAGCAGCTGGAGAATTGATTACAAAAACCTTAAAGCTACACAACAACAGAATAATTCCTCTCGATAGCGAACACAATGCTATATTTAACCTTTTGGAAAGAATAGACAGAAAATACATAAAAAAGATAATTCTCACAGCTTCAGGAGGGCCTTTTTTTAGAAAGAAAATTACCAGAGAAACTTCACTGGAAGATGTTCTCGCTCATCCAACATGGAAGATGGGAAAGTATATCACAGTTAACAGTGCAACAATGATAAATAAGGGTTTTGAGGTTATAGAAGCTCATTTTCTTTTTGAACTTGGATATGATAAAATAGATGTGCTTATTCATCCACAGTCTCTTACCCATGGTGTTCTTCAAACAATAGATGGTTCTAATTTTATGGTGACTTCTCCAAATGATATGAAGTTTCCTATAACTCTTGCTCTTTTTTATCCTGAAATTCCAGAGGGAAAGTTTGCAAGCCAGATTTTTGAAAACAAAAAAAGAGTACTGGAATTTCATAAGGTAAATTATAAAAAATTCCCCCTTTTAAACTTTTGTTATCAGATAGGAGAGAAGGGCGGACTTGCTCCAGCTGTACTTAACGCAGCAAATGAATTTTTTGTTGAACAGTTTATAAGAGGTGCGATTCCTTTTTACAGACTCAAGAATTATATAGTAAAAGCTGTGGAGGATTTTCTTTCGAGGAAAACTCTTACTTCTTCCTATACCATAGAAGATGTGTTTGATGTGGATAGAGAGGTTAAACTTTACTGTGAAAAGGTGCTTAAAAGCCTGTAAAGATACCTTTAATCAAAGTTTAAAATACTTTTCTTGTCTTTTTATGTTAAACTTATTATAATTTTTATATGAAAAAGTTAATTCTTGTTTTTTTTATTTTATGTGCAACTACGGTATTTGCAATTGATCCTTCAGAATACTTTGAATACGGTAAAAATGCCTATCAGAATGGAAAGTATTCTCTTGCTGTTGACTTTTTTAAAAAAACCCTTGCATTAAAGCCTGAAAGGGATTTGAAGGAAAAAACTCTATACTACCTTTCTCTTTCTTTTTACTATAATGAGGAATACAAAAATTCTATCGAATACATTCTTAAATTTTTAAATGAATATTCTCAGAGTGTATACAGAGAGCAGTTGAGTTTTATTCTCGGGGCAAATTATTACAAACTAAAGGATTATGAATCAGCGCTGGCGAGGTTAAGGAAGTATTTACTGGCTTATCCTGATGGAAGATGGGAACTGGATGCAAGAATTTTGATTGGTTATTCACTTCTCTTTATAAACCAGTATCCTCAGGCAATAGAAGAGTGGAATGAAATTTTAAAGAAATTTCCATCAGGCCAGAGAATAGATGAAGTTACTTTAAGGCTTGGACAGTCTTATTTTTATGATGAAAATTACGAAGAGTCTAAAAACACTTTAAAGAATTTTTCACCAAAGTTTCCCTTATCTCCATATAAAAGAGAATCAGAGTTTTTTTTAGGGAAATCCTTCTACTTTTTAAATCAATATGATGAGGCCTTAAATACTCTTAGTAGCATTTCTAATGACAGAAGTTTTGTTTACTACGAGGATGTAGTTTATTTTATCGCAATGTGTTATCTGCAAAAGAAGGATTATGCAAAAAGTGAGTCAAATTTTGTGCTTTTAACCAACTCAACAGAATACTTTGAAGAAGCAAATTATAAGCTTGGTCTCATTTATAGAATAACAAAAGAATATTCCAGTTCAATAACCTGTCTTAAAAGAGTGATAGAAAAAAAATCTACTAAATCTAACAAAGCAGTTTTAGAGCTTGCCACAACTTTTATTGAAATGGGAAATTATTCTGAAGCTTTAAGAAACCTTAATGAACTTACAAAAAGTGAAAATGAGGATACTCCTTATGCATATCAGAAGATTGGAGAGATATTTTTATTACAGAAAAATTATCCTGTTGCCATATCAAACTTTTCAGTAGTATTAAACAAATATCCTTCCTTTGCAAACAGAAAGGAAATTTTGTTTCTCAGAGGTAAAGCATACTCGGCAATGAAGAATTATGAAAGTGCCAAAAGGGATTTAGAGGAATATATTTCACTTTTAACTACTGATGAGGAAAAAAGCCAGGCTTTGTTTTTCATGGGGAATGTTGCATTTGAAAATGGCAAGTATGAAGAAGCTAATGAATACTACAGTGGAGTGTTAAATTTCAAAAATATTACAAACAGGGATGAAATTCAAAATCTCATTGCATTGTCTTACTTTAACCAGGGCAACTACTTCAAGTCAAAGGAAGCATATTTATCGCTTATAAAAAACTATCCAGCAAGTGAATATATTCCCCTTGCATACTATAATCTTGGAATTATTGAGTATAACAACAAAAACTATGGAGAAGCTATAAATTACTTTGAAAAGGTTTATAAAAATTATAAAGAAAGTGGTTATGCAGAGGATGCGATACTTAAAAAGGGCTGGATATATTACAAGGAAGAAAAATTCAAAACCCTTGCGAATTATCTTGATAAATTTTCAGCTGAGATTAAAAATAAAAAATGGGAATATGAAAACTTAAAAGGCTGGGCATACTTCAGACTTGGTGATTATACAAAAGCCATTTCTTCTTTTGAGCAGTCTCTGGCTTTTGCTAAAGACCTTGCCTCATCAAATGAAACATATACAGCAATAGCAAAAAGTTACTACAATATGAATGAATTTAATGAGGCTTTTAGATATTATTCAATGGCCTATGACCTGCTTAAGGCGAATTCAATGACAGGCGAACTTCCTTCTCTTATTTCTGATATTGCATGGACTCTTGTGAAGATGGGGAAAATGGATGATGCTAAAAAGTATTACGAAAAATTAGTAACTGAATTTCCTGAAAGTAAATATACTTCCGAAGGATTGTTAAAGATTGCTGAATACTATTACAATCTTTCAGATTTTAAAACTTCTTTGAGTTATTACACTAAAGTTCTGGAGCTGGCAACTGATAAAAATTATACTTCTCTTGCCACCTACTGGATAGGCTGGTGTTACATAAATCAGAACAACAAGCTTGAAGCATTAAAGTATTTTGAAAGATATATTGAAAATTTCCCAGATGGAGAGTATATAGCTGATGTTCTTTTAAGAACTGGTCTTATATACTATGAATTTGGAAATACAAAGCAGGCAAAAGAATCTTTACAAACTCTTATAAAAAAATATCCAAAATCCTATGAGGCAGAAAAAGCATCCTCTCTGTTAGATGAAATAAATCTTGTTGAAGAAAGTAAGGGAGATGTAGAAACATACTACACACTTTTAATAAAAAAGGCCAGAACTAAAGATGAGAAGGCAAGTTTGATGCTTAAACTTGCCGATTACTATAAACAAGGTGGAAAAAAGGATAAAGCCATAGAAACATATAAGGAAATATTGAAGCTCTCTAAAAAAGATGGGGCAGCAATTGCCACAGTAGAACTCGGTTTTTATGACATTGAAGACAATAACTACAAAGAGGCGATAGAAAAGTTTTCAAAAGTTTTCAATGTTTATAAATATTCTCCTCTTTATCCAAAAGCTCTCTATGGCATTTCAATTTCTTATTATAACCAGGGAGAAGTAGAAACCGCAAAGAAATATTTCAAAAGACTCGAGGAAAACTATCCTGATTCTGAGTGGACAAAAAAAGCAAAAGAAATAATTAAATAAGGAATTTTATGAAGCCGGAGAATGTTTTCAGGGTTTTAGCCTTTGGAGATATTGTTGGGGAGCCAGGAAGAAAGGCTTTTTTAAATACCATAGAAAATTTCAAGCAAAAATACCTTCCTGATTTAATTGTATTGAATGGAGAAAATGCCGCACATGGTTTTGGTATAACAGAGCAGATTTTAAAGTCTTTGCTTGATAGTGGGGTTGATGTTATAACCTCTGGTAACCATATATGGCAGAAAAAGGAAATATTTAATTTTATAGAGAAATACCCGAGTTTAATAAGGCCTATAAATTATCCTGAAGGTACACCAGGTAGTGGCAGCATAGTTCTTGAAAAAAACAGATTTAAAGTGGCAGTTATAAATGCAATGGGAAGAATTTTTATGGAGCCCATTGATTGTCCTTTTAAAACAGTGGAAAAAGAACTTGAAAGACTTAAAGAGCAGGAAGTTGATTTCATTTTTGTAGATTTTCATGCTGAGGCAACAAGCGAAAAGCAGATTTTTGGATGGTACTTTGATGGCAGGATAACAGGAGTGTGGGGAACACATACTCACATACAAACCGCCGATGAAAGAATCCTACCAAAAGGAACTGCCTATATAACTGATATAGGAATGTGTGGAGCTATGGATTCTGTTATAGGAATGAATATAGAAGAGTCTTATAGAAAAGTTATTCAGCATCTTCCTGTGAGATTTTCTCCAGCTGAAAAAGCACCTTTTCTGGTGGAAGGTCTGGCAATTGATGTTTCAATGACATCTAAAAAAGCATTATTAATTTCAAGAATTAGAGAGATAATTAATCTTTAATTTAAAAATCTATACCAATATACCAGAAACTCATCCACTTTGAGCCTTCTGGAAAAGAGCTTCCATCATATGGTGCGGCAAGATCATAGAAGAGTTTTATTCCCTCAAGAATTACAAGTCTCAGTCCAATACCAATACTGCACTTTAAATCCCTGAAATAAAACACATCATTTTCTATTTCATAAACTTTAAATGGTTTGTTTATATCAAAAGCACTTCCACAATCAAAGTAGATAGATCCCCATATTGTGGGCATTCTTATAAGAAAGGGAAAACCAATGGTCCATTGTGCAATCAACGGGAATCTGAACTCAAAGTTGAATAAAAACATTGTGTTTCCACTGAAACTGAAAAGTTCATAACCCCTGAGAGAGTTGAATCCGCCAAGATAGAATGGATAGTTATTTGCATTATTGCCAGAGGAAATTCCACCAACGCCTCTGAAGGCAAAGCTGTAAGCCGGAAATATTAAAAAATATTTTCTGTAATCTAAAAGTATTTTCGAGTATGTGGGTTGATTTTCAAAAATACCAATGGATTGATTGAAAGATATAAGATACCTGTCCCCATCAACAGGCCCAGTGATATCACTTAAGGTAGAATCATGAACAAATTCTAAGATTATCCTGTTTTCAGAAACAGAGGAAAGTGTGTAGTTATACTTAGCTTCTATTTTGTCATAATAAATTTCTTCTATATAGTCTGAATCCTTGTATCCAATGGATAGGTCAATTCTGTCAAAAGTAGAAAAAGGATATGAAAGAAGTCCAAATACTCCATACTTTCTAAAGTATGGTTTTTCTATTTCAAAGAAATCCCTGAAAGTATACAGTTCATAAAAGTAGTTACTGTAATGAAAAAGCCTGATTCCAAAATTTTCTCTGTATGTAAGGTTTAAATATGTAAAATCCACATTAATATTGTTAAACAATGTATTTTGAAAAAACATAGAAGTATCAAGAAGTAATGAATACCTGTGGTTTCCGAGTGTATCACTTAAGCCTATCGCACCAAGAGCAGCAAGACCCAAGGCACTGTTGGCTGCAAGTCCTCCAACTATATAATCGAAAGAAAGTTCAAGGTTATAATCCCTGACTTTGTAGCTAAAAAACTCCTCTTTTTCTTTTTCTAAAGTTTCTTCAGTATAATCATTAAATGTGAAGTTCGAAACCTTATTCTTATATTCTGGTTTGAGTGCATAAATGTTATAACTCCTCTCCTTATAAAGTGAAAATAATATCTTTCCATCCTTGGTAAAGGAAGGATAAAAAATTCCTCCTGCAGGTTTTAATTCCTGATAAAGTTCGTTCTTTTCTACATCATAGATATAGAGGGAAGGGTTGGAACTGTCATCAACAAAAACTATTTTGCTCCCATCCATTGAGGTTTCAGGATTTAAAATAGGATTTCCGATTGAGAGATATTTTTCTATCTTTTCATTTTCTAAATTAAAAAAGTAAAGGTTTTTCTTTCCATTTCTTTTTGACAAAAAAACTATATACTTTTCACCAAGAAATCTGGGTTCATCATCTATGTACTTATCATCTGTAACCCTGGTGAGCTGTTTTTTAGTTATGTCATAGAGATAAATATCTATGTTGAAATCATTGTTTAATGCTGAGAATACTATTCTGTTCCCATCCCTTGAAATATCAGGTGATGTTATTATCTTGAATGGCAAATCTATTTTTTGGATTTTATTCTTTTCAAGGTCATAAACATATGCAGAAATCCTGTCGTAACTTTTTGTAGTAAAAGTTATTTTTCCGTTTGTACTTATACCTATATGGTTGTTTTTTTCATAAGAAAACTCTAAAAAATCTTCTGTTTTCCAGGTTGTTATGATTTTTTTAAAACTACTTTTTTCAGTATTGTAAACAACAAGAGAGGGATAGATTTTTCTGTCCGTTATGAAAGCTATTTGATTTTCACCCACTTCAACAGGACAGACATTGTAACGAGACTTTTTCTCAATGATCTGTTCTGAAATTAGTTCAACATTCACAAACTCTGTGTAGGAAGGGAAATATCTTTCCCTCAGGTATGTTAAAAATTCTTCGTTTAGCACTTCAAGATTTCTGGAAAAGACTTTTTTTAAAGCTGTGGAAAAGTTTCTCGTTTCTGCAATTTCTTTGTAAAGCTTGCTTATTATATCTTTTCCGTATTTTTCTGTAATGAACTGGTAAAATATCTGTCCTTCTTTATAGATATAAATATAGCTTTCACTGCTAAGTCTGTAGGGATCTGAAAGCTCAATAAGTGAGGGGAGTTTGCCGTTGTAAAGGGCTTCTTTTATATACATTTCACATTCATTATCCACACCAATTGACAAAAATTCCGAAGCCCCTTCGATAAACCATAGTGGAATATCAATATCTCTTGAGGCATAAAAATTTATGTTCCCTCTCCCTAAAACGTATCCCTGAAATGCATGGTTTACTTCATGGGCAAAAATGTGGTAAAACTCATCGTAGTCAGGGGAATAGTATATAACAACTCTGCCTTTTACAAACTCTGTAAAACCCTTAACCTGAGAAGAAGTCCAGTCTAAAACGTTGTTCTGTAGAAAATCAATATAGGTAGGAAAAATCAAAACCTTTATCTTTTCCTGTGGTTTGTAATCATATGCCTGTGAATGATTGGAATAAATCTTTTCGGCTGTATAAGCTATTTTAGCTGATAGAGATTCAATTTCTACAGGAATGTAAATTTTGTAGTTCTGTGTTTCTATAACCTTCCAGTTATAAGTTTTATAAATAACTTTATTCTTACCAAAAGCAAACACTAAAGCCGGGAAAAATAGAATTAACAAAAAGATTTTTTTAAATTTCAATTCTACCCCTCTCAATCAATGAGCCTTTTTTTAATTCTATTAATACCTAAAAAGCCAAATAACAGTATTCCAATTATAACATAACTTATATCAAAAATAAAATTTTCCCATCTTGAAAATATTATTGCCCTTGAAAGTCTTATACAGTGTGTAAGCGGAAGAACTTCGGCAATTACTCTTAGAGGTAAGGAAAGCTGTTGCAGTGAAAAAACAGTTCCTGAAAAGAAAAACATTGGGGACAAGAAACCACTTGTATAAAAACTGAAATGGTCAAAAGTCTTTACAAATGATGTTACAAAAAGGCTTATTCCTGCAAACATTGCTCCTGTAAGAAAACCTATAAAAGGAATAAAAAACACTCGCAGTGAACTAAATATTCTTAACATTAAGAGTATTAAAAGTACTGCCAATGAAAAGAAAAATCCTTTTGTCCCTGCCCATAGTATTTCTCCAATTAAAAGGTTTTCAACAGAAACTGGAGAGGAAATGATTCCATCGTATGTTCTTGCAAACGTAAGCCTTACAAATGTTCCGTAAGCGCATTCAAAAGCAGAGGTAAACATTGCTGTTGTTATAATTACTGCACTTCCTATAAATTGAATGTAAGGAATTCCTTCAATTTCTTTTATAAAGCCACCAAGTCCAAAGCCAATGCCTCCAAGAAAAATTATGGGTTCAACAAATGGTTCAAAACCATTACTAAAAATATTTTTTGTATAAACCTTCATAAATCTATACCACACACTGTAGACCCTTTTTAAAAGGAATGGCACATTAATCATACAATTTCCTCCCTGTAAGTTTTAAGAATAAATCTTCAAGATTTGTCTGTCTTATTACAAGATTATCTGAGTTATCAAATTTAGTTGCAAGCCGCTTTAAACTCTGATAATCCTCAGAGAAAAACTTTGTTATCTCTTCTGTTTCTTCTTTTCTGATACTTTCGGGTATTTTTAAGTTTCTATTTACGAGTTTTGAAGAAACTTCAAGCACATATTTTTCGATATTATTTTTTATAAGTTCGAGAGGATTTCCCTCTATTATTTTTTCTCCAAGGTTCATTATGGAAATTCTATCACATAGCTGATAAGCCTCTTCCATATAATGTGTTGTAAGTAGTATTGTTACTCCTTCACTCTTTAGTTTCCTTATTTTATCCCATATATGATGTCTTACCTGAGGATCAAGCCCTGTTGTTGGTTCGTCAAGTATAAGAAGCTGTGGTTTATTAATTAATGCCCTTGCAATAGTAAGCCTTCTTTTCATGCCACCTGATAGCTGCCTTATCTTTACATTCCATTTTTCTTTAAGATCCATAAATTCTAAAAGCTCTTCAATTCTTTTTTCACTTTCTTTTTTTGGCATGCCAAAATACTTTGAATATATGTATAGATTCTCAAATACAGAAAGTTCTTCATCGAGGTTATCCTCCTGGGGTATAATGCCTGTTAGACATTTTATCTTTAAATCTTCTTTTAAAGGGTTGTAACCAAATACCGAAAGTTCATCAAAACTTGTAAAGTATTTGGCCTTTCCATAAATGATTTTCATCAGAGTGGTTTTACCCGCCCCATTTGGTCCAAGAAGCCCATAACATTCTCCCCCAAACACAGAAAGAGAAATTTTCTTTAGTGCAACAACCCGGTTGTTGTAACTTTTAGATAAGTTTCTTATTCTTATTACCTCAGTCACATTTTCCCCCAGTATTCAACATAAATTTCTTGTTTATGCCTTTGGAAGCTGAAGTCCAAATTTAATAGCAAGAATTCTTCCGACAAATATCAGCAATATCAAAAAGTAAGCCACAATAATTTCAGGCAGGTGAAAATATTTTATGGATAGATAAAACAGTAATCCCCCGAGAATACAGAAAGAAGCATAAATCTCTTCTTTCAAGACAAATGGTATTTCTCCCACCATTATATCCCTTATCATTCCACCAGCTACTCCCGTGGATGTAGCCATAATAATAACGCCTAAAGCCCCAAGGTTGTGAGATAAACCCCTTCTTGCACCAATTATCGTGAAAACCGCAAGCCCTAAAGCATCAAAAAGCTGGATGAGAAAGGAAATTTTATATATCTTTTTTGCAAAAACAAATGGAATTATGGAGGCTATTATTGCCACAATTAGATTAACTTCATTTATTAATACCTCCGGGACAGTGTTCAATAGTATATCCCTTATGATACCACCACCAATCGCTGTAATAACTCCTAAAACCACAATACCAAGAATATCAAGAGAGTACTTTATTCCCTTCATTGATCCAGAAATGGCAAAAGCCACAGTACCAACTATGTTTAAAAAAAACATAAAATCAATTCTGGACATACTGCAAGCATCCATCTCCTTTTTAATTATAAGGATAAACGAAGATAAAATCAAAAAATAGTTGTAAACCCAGAAAATATTAAATTTGGCATAATCAAGTTTTTTAGATATTTTCACAAAATAGTATTGACTTTCAGGTAATACAATCATTATAATAAAAATGAAACTGCAAAGATGAAGTATTAAAAGTATTAAGAAGATACCAAAATTATGTGGAAACTCAAATTTTAGTTTTTATCCGAAAAAGGCGTAAAAATTACAATGAGGAGGTGTTTTATGAAAAGATTTTTCTTGCTTATAATCTTTATTTTTGCCGGTTGTGGTTACTACTACAGTTCTCTTCCAGTTAAAAAAGAACAAACTGTCCAAAACTCATATATATTTGGTACCTTCTCCTACTCAAATAAATTTTCTTTCCTTGGTGGAAGAATTGGACTGGATATAAAGGATGAGAATAGAATAAATCCGGATACTTACTTTACTTTTGAAAAAGAAAAAGGCTTCTTCCTTTTTCCATTGAAAGCGGGTAAATATTGCATAACTTCGATCAAATACTACGATGATTCAACATATACAGTTTTTGATTCCCAGGTTGTGAATTATTCTTTTGAAGTTCTTTCAAACCAGGTAGTATATCTTGGAAATTTCACGCCAAATCTTTCTTTTGATGTGGAATATATTTACTGGGGAATTGCAAAGGTCGAAAATAATGCTATAGATGACAGAAAGTTGCTTATAGAAAATATAGAAGATCTGAAGAATTTTGATTTTGTTTCCCATATTCCTGAAAAGTTAGGGAAAATAAAAAAGCTAAAATATTCTCCCGCTTCACCGGGCAGTAATGCTATAATTTACTGAAGCGAAAAAGAAGATAATAACTCATAGAGCTTTTTTTCTTCTTCAAAAAGTTGATTTGCAATTGCTCCGGCTCTTTCATAAAGTGGTTTTCTTTGGTATTTTTCCTGATAATTTGTAATTTCTGATGAAATTCTGTAAAACTCTTTCGAAAGGATGTTCCAGTTATCAATGCATCTATCAAGCTGTTTTATTATGTTAGATAATTTTTGGTTTTTAAGTTCTTTGTTTAACAAAACAAAGTAATCCCTTGTGATTTTTCTGTTTGCTGCTCCACTGGTTTCAAGCCTGTCAATATAGTACCAGAAGCTGTAAAATATACCGGGAAGGAAGATGTCTAAATTAACCCACCTTTCTATTTGAATTAACTCCCTGGCAAGGTTTTGAATTCCACCAAGTCCATTAAATGTTTTAAAGTGGCTCATCTTTATCTTTTCGGGCTTTTCATAATTATTAACAAGATATTTTATTGAGTTTGTAAGTATTCTTTTTTTGTCCACTACAAAATTTGTTTGTTTTTCTATCCAGTAGAATTCACCATAAGGGGGGAATGCCTGTGTTGAAGAATTTCTTGCTCTATCTAAATCGGATAGTCCTATCTCCATAAGATTTGTAAAATCATTATCCGAAATAAGAGCAATTTGATTTTTAAAGTCAACTCCAAACAATGTCACATAATGCAAGCCATAACTTGAATATTTATTGCCATATTTGCCATTAAATCTATAAGGTAAATAACGAACATCCACTCTTAGAATAACAGGTATTCCTTCCTTCAGTTTAGACAGGATAACTTTCCAGCCTTCATTTCTTCTTAAGTATTTTTTTCCCGACCATTTTACATTGAGATTTTCAAAACATTTTTCAGTAAAATCGGGATTTTTTATACTTATAAAGGGGAAAGCTGACTGGCGGTAAGAGAAATCCATGAGTGCTCCTGCACCTGAAATCAAAACCTCATCAACATTGTAGCCAAGGTATCTCATCGCGTTAACTATTGCTGTTGCTTCACTGTCATAACCAGTATAGACTTTTACATTCTCTAAAATAATCTTTTCTTCTTTAAGTTCTTTTTCAAAAGAACTCTTGCATGAAAAGACCAGTAGAATGGCAGAAAGAAAAATTGAATATTTCAAGTTCTTCTCCTTAAATCAAGAGTATTATAATTATAATATAAAAGGAGGGAATTTTACAATTTAAAAATAAGTCATTTGTGGAAATGGATTAGAAAGTAGCACACTCCAGATTTTATTGATATAAAAAATATTTCTGTTTCATTTATAAAAATTCATTTCTTCAAATTACTTTCTCTTTTTTAGAAATTTCTATCCTGCACTTGTCTAAAACCTTCAGTATTTCTTTGATTATGGAAAGGTATTTATTCTGGAGAATTTTTGTTCCAAAAAGTCTTTCCACATAGACCTTAAAGCTTGCAAAATTGCCATAAACTTTCTTTTCGTTAGTTTCATTTCTTGGTGGAAAGTACAGACCCTTTACTTCCTCAACAAATGACTTTGCAGTTTCAAGATCTATGCCCTCGATAGTAATTCTATAAGTCTCTAAGATAGATGAAATTCTATCATAAAGCCAGTAAGTTGCCTTTATAACCATCTCGTCATTATTCTTAAAATCTAAAAGTGCAACAGCAGGAAACTTTCCGTTGAGAGTGTGTCTTAAAGGATCAATGATTCTCGCATTTTCAGGAATATCAAACTGATCAAAACCCTGTTTTAGACTTAATAGTTTTCCTGTGGGATCAAACTCTGGCTCAAGATCGGCTCTTAATTCTTTTATGAAGTTTTTAAGTAGATTGAAAAGCTTAAAAAAGTTTTCAGATTCTATAAAAATTTTCTTTTTTGAAACTTCCTCGCCTTTTTCTAATTTTTTTCTTGCATCTGATATTCTTATAAATTCAGTTTCGATAACACTTTTTGAAGGAATTTCATATTTCTCAGAAAAAATTATGTCAATGAAAAAGTCTAAAATCCCTTTTTTGTATTCATTCTGATCAATTAAATAAACTCTGCTATTTAAAATTTCCCATCTATAGTTTAATGAAGCTACCAGTGAATTGAATATATCCATTGTGAAGCATAAAAGGGATATATCCAGGTTTTCCTTCAATTCATTTAATATTGTAAGAAGGGGTAGACTATTTTCCATCGTCACAGTTGCAAAGCCTCTGTTTATAATTTCGCGGGAAAAATTTTCTATGTAAATGACAAGTCCACTTAAGAAACCAAGAAGGTGCCCGCTTTTAAGAAATGGAATATTTTCCTTTTTCGAATAATCGTAAAGTTCATTTATGTAATTGAAAATATTCAGTAGATTTTTTACATCCTCATAATGCTTTTCAAAAATAGCCAGATTACTCTGATTTTTACTCTGGGAAAGTGTTGAAATGAAATATTCCAGATGGGTGGAAATTACTTCAAGTGCTATTGAAAATGGAATTATGGGTCTGTTAAAGCTGTTTGTCAAATATTCATCTGTAGTGGGGTTTGTTATTTTTCTAAAGTATCCAAAAAGCAAAGTTTTTTCGATAAAGTTTCCACCAATGGCCAGGGAAAAATTCTCTGGCTTAAAGCTATCTTTAGAAATTAAATCAGGGAATTTCTGGGGAAATCTTTTATATTCCCGCTCAAAAAGGAATCTTTTAAGTCTGTAAGGTCTTTTGTTTTTGTATTTAAAGTTGAAATATAATTCTTTTTTTACCTTTTCAATTAGTTCATAGCAATCCTTTGTAAGAATAAGATTTTCATCCCAGCAGTAAAAATTAAAGGGGGTATTTAGAAATTTTTCTGCAAACAAAAGAAAAGCAGGTCTTGTATTTTCCATAGTAAAAATCCTTTCTCATTAAAGATTAATAGAATGCTACTGTTTTGTCAAAAAAGTAAATAAAAATTAGATAAAAAAATTTTAGCGCTATATAATAATAATGGCAAATTTAAACTTTGAAAGGTAAACTATGGTAGAAGTTATAAATGTCTCAAAATACTATGGCAACTTCCTTGCATTAAATTCAATAAACTTTAAGGTTGAAAAGGGTGAAATTGTAGCTTTTCTTGGTCCAAACGGCTCGGGTAAAACAACAACAATGAGAATTATTACAGGTTTTTTACAGCCTTCCTCTGGAAAGGTAACTGTAGATGGGATGGATGTTTTTGAAAATGACTTTGAAGTAAAGTCAATCACAGGTTATCTTCCAGAAAATCCGCCACTTTATCCTGAATTAACTGTAGAAGAATATCTTAGCTTTGTTGCTGAATTAAAAAGAGTTCCACAAAACAGGATAAAATCGAAAGTCACAGAGGTAATAGAAAAAACCGCACTTACAGAAAGAAGAAAAACACTCATTGGTTCCCTTTCAAAGGGTTTAAAACAGCGGGTGGGAATTGCCCAGAGCATAGTAAACGATCCACAGCTTTTGATTCTCGATGAGCCTACAGTTGGGCTTGATCCACTTCAGGTTATAGAAATAAGGAATCTTGTGAAGAAACTCGCATACGAGGAGAAAAGAACTATAATTCTTTCCACACATATCCTTGCAGAGGCTTCAGAAATATGCGAGAAAGCTATAATCATAAACAATGGAAATATTCTTGCAGTTGACACAATAGAAAACTTAAAGAAAAATCTTAAAGATGTTCATAAGGTAGCTATTGAAGTTAAAAGGGATGTAGGAGGCTTAAAGAATATTTTAAGTAAGCATCCCTCTGTTTTAAGCGTTGTGGAAAAAGATGGCAAACTTGAAATAGAATCTAAAGAAGACATAAGAGAAGAGATTGCAAAGATCTGTGTTGAAAAAAACTCTGGTCTTTTAGAGATTTATTCTGTAAAAAGCACTCTTGAAGAAATATTTGTAAAACTTGTGCAAGAGGAGTAGTATGCTTGCAATCTATAAGAAAGAATTAAAAACTTATTTTACTTCAATACTTGGCTATGCTGTTATTGGTGTATATTTGCTACTGGGTATTATCCTTTTTAATGGATATTTCCTTGGAGTGAAAAACACAAACGATTTTTCAGGTTTCTTCGGGGATATGAATACAGCTTTACTTTTTATTCTTCCTTTACTGTGCATAAGAATACTTGCTGAAGATAAAAAATTTGGCACCTACGAACTTCTACTAACATCCCCCGTTACATCAACAGAAATAATTTTAGGGAAATATCTTGCGGTTTTAACTTTTGTAATTATCGGGATATCTCTTACTTTGTTTTTTGCTGTTTTTATTGCTTTTTTTACTCCCGTTGACTGGGGTATAATTTTCTCACAGTATTTAGGACTTGTATTTACAGCGGCTTTCTTTCTTGCCATAGGTATGTTTGCATCATCTATAGCCAGCAATTATGTTGTGGTGGGAATTGTAACATTTGCAATATTTATATTCCTGTTTATTCTATCCTCACTTATCAAGTCTATTGACCTTCAACAGTTTAATTTTCTTAAGGATTTCTCCTTTCTTGTTCATTATCAGGCTTTTGCAAATGGCTTGATAGAAATTAAAAACATTGTTTACTTTTTATGTGGAATTATTTTCTGGCTTTATTTGGCAAAAATCTCTATTGAGGTTTATCTATGGAAAGATTGAAAAAGCTTGTCAGGCCTTTATTTGCCTGCGTAATTTTGATAAATATTGTATTTTACATAATCTGGGGTAGTTATCATATAATCACAAGAATTTCCTTCCTTGCCACACTTTTAGTATTGATATCAATAATCATCTTAAACTTTGAGGATGTAAAAAAATTCTTCATCAAGGGGTTTTCAAAGGGAAGATTTCTTTTTTTAATACAGATTGTGTTGCTTTTTGCAATATCAGTATTTTTATACATACTTTCGAGTTCGATAAACTTTAAAATGGATTTTACCTCGGGAAGACTTTACTCTCTAACACCTGAAACAAAGAAACTTCTCTCAACAATCACCAATGAAGTAAAAATTTTATACTTTAAGCCCCTCAATCTTTCTGATCCTGTACTTGATTATATTGAAAACTTACTCAAACGGTATGTTGAAAGAAACAAAAACCTTAAATTCAAGATTGTTGATCCAATTCAGAACAGGGCAATGGCGGTTGATTATGAAATTTCTGAAAATGGAAGTGTGGTTTTCCAGTCAGAACAGGGGAAAATAGTTGTTTCACCTCGAAAGGTTGTGGATCAGAACATTGAAACCACAGAGCTTATATACAGGGGGGAAGAAGTATTTACAAAGACACTTAAGAATTTGTTAGTGAGTAAACCAAAGAATGTTTATATCCTTCAGGGGCATGGCGAAATCAATCCCAATGATAAATCCTACTATGGCTTTAATACTCTTATTAAATACCTGAAGCAGGAAAATGTACAGCTGAAGGAATTAAATCTTTTAAAAACACCTGAAATTCCCCTTGACTGTAATCTAATAATCATAGGCAATCCGAAAAAATCATTTTCCGTTGAGGAGCTTGATAAGATTGCAAATTATCTTGATGAGGGGGGGAATATTCTTGTAATGCTTGAGTATGAAACAGATTTTACAATAAATGATATATTAAGAAGGGCTGGTTGCTTTTACCTTGAAAATATAATTGTAGAGGATGAAGATTATCTTCCACAGCTTGGCAGAACAACAATAGTTCCAAACTTCATTGAGCATGAAATTACAAAGCCACTTATATCCACAAGAAAAATCATTTTTATGCCAAGTTGTGTAGGAATTTTAACACTCCCCCAGAATCAACTTGATACAAACAACTACAGTTATGAAATATTCCCGCTTCTTACCACTTCAAAAACAGCATGGGGTGAGATCAACAAAATTGAGATAATGTCAAACAGGGTAAAAAAGGACTCAAAAGACCTTGCAGGGCCTCTAAGCATAGCATACTATGTAAAAAGGGTAACTAAAGACAAAAACATAGAGGCAAGAATAGGAATTATCGGGGATACAGATTTCGTTAACAACCTGAATATTGACAGGTATTCAAATTTTGAGTTTTTCATCAATCTTATCAACTACTTGCTAAAAAGAGAGGGTGAAGTTGGAATAAATCCAAAAGTTTCTGGAATAAAGGGGTTTAAGCTTGCGTCTTCAGAAAGGAGATTTTTACAGATAATTTGTTTTCTTCCACTGGTTCTTTTTTTAATAGCAGGTTTTGCTATTGTAATTCAAAGAAAGAAAATTGTTATTTTAAAGAGAAAAGAGAAAAACTAAACTCTGGGTTGAGTTGCACGGCTGTGTTTCCCAGCTCAGATGTAATTTACAATCCGAATTTAGTATTGAGGAGATGATATGAAAAGCTTAATCAAAAGATTTATATTACTTTTTTCAATTTTAGTGATATGCATAATTTTTGATCAAGTCACAAAATACATTGCGCTTAATTTTCTATATGGAAAGCCAGCAATCTCTTTTTTCTTTGATACATTCAGGTTAGCTTATGCGGAAAATACAGGAGCATTTTTGAGTTTTGGGGCTAATTTTCCTTATCCATTAAACTGGATTCTCTTTATCTTTTTACCTGTTTTATTTCTTATAGGGCTTGTACTCTATTTGATATTTAAAAATGACCTTCCTTCTATTGAATGGTTTGCACTCTCAATTATTGCAGGTGGGGGTATTTCAAACCTTATGGATAGAATCTTGAGAAACCACTCTGTTATAGATTTTATGAACATAGGAATAGGCCCGATTAGAACAGGGATTTTCAACTTTGCCGATCTCTACATCACAACAGGATTTGTAATTCTATTGATTACAGGTTTTATGAGTAAAAATAAAAAAAGTTCTAACTCAAGCAAATAAAGTAAAATTGATTTCTTCTATTTTCACGAGCGAAAAATTCAGCACATTTGCTTTTTGAAAAGGTATTGTAAAATTTGATAATACTGACTGTAGATTTCTATTTATAATTCCGATAAAAAATTATCTTTTCCAGTGTAAGGGGGAATTGTGAAAATTGAAAAACTAAACGAAAAACCTTTAAAATTAACCAATTCCGGTTATCTTTCACTTTTCTTTGTTGGTGTTGGGAGTGCATTTACAAAGAGAAACTATCAGACAAACCTGTTTATAATAAAAGGGGAAGATCACATTCTTGTGGACTGTGGAACAAAATGTCCACAGGCCCTATATGAACTTGGTTTATCAGTGACAGATATTGAAAATCTTTTGATAACTCATTCACATGCTGACCACATAGGTGGACTTGAAGAGGTTGCACTTGTAAACAGATACTTTGCAAGAAGAAAGCCTAAAATGGTCATCAATGAAACATATCAGCACATACTCTGGGATATGTCCTTAAGGGGTGGGTGTGCATTCAGTGAAGAGAATAAGGGGGCAGTTCTGACATTTGCTGATTTTTTTGATATAATTCGACCAAGATGGCTGCCTAACTATCCAAGGGAAACTCTTGAAGTAAATATTGGAGAGATAAACATCAAGATGTTTAGAACAAAGCATATTCCGGATAGTTCTGATAGCTGGGAAACATCCTTCTGGAGCTGTGGTCTTATAATTGATGACAGGATTATGTTTACAAGTGATACAAGGTATGATCCTGAACTTATAACAGGATATGATGAAATCTTTAACTTTGAGCTAATTTTTCATGACTGTCAGTTTTTCACCGGTGGGGTTCATGCTTCAATCGAAGAACTTAAGCAGTTGCCGGAAAAGATAAAGTCAAAAATGTATCTCTCTCACTACGGCGATAACTGGGAAAACTTCGAGAATAAAGTAAAAGAGTATGGTTTTAAAGGTCTTGCCAAGCAGCATATTTTTTATAACTTTAAGTAGTTATGAGGTTGTGGTCAATAAGCCCTGTTTATCTTGATACGAAAGGCCTTCTGGCTTTATGGAGAGAAGCCCTGCTTGCTAAAAAGGTTTTAGAGGGAAAAACAAAGGGTTATAAAAATCATCCTCAATTAGAAAGGTTTAAAAATTATACACAGCCACTTGTTGCAATAAATTCATATCTTTACTATGTGTTAGTAGAGGCCGGCAGAAGGGGTTATAATTTTGATAATAGCAAAATCAATACTTCAACAATTATTTTTGAAAAAATTCCTGTAACAAAAGGACAAATAGGGTATGAGCTTTTTCACCTTGCCAGTAAACTAAAGTTTAGATCCCCCGAGTACTACAGAATTTTTGAAAGGCTTTTAGAAAATGAAGGAGTAAAACTGAATCCTGTATTTTACATCGTTGATGGTGATATAGAAAAATGGGAGAAATTAAAAAATCCCTGTTTTTTCAAAAAAAGCAGTCAAAATATTTGACTTATATTTATTTCTTTGTTTTCTTTATTTTGCAATAGCAGTGATGCTGCCAAACAAGCACCATCACAATTTCAAAGAGTCCAATCAAGGTGAAAATAACCTTTAAGTCCCTTTTTAAAATTCCGGGACAAGGTTGAAATATACCTTCAATCCTCATCAAGAATGCGTAGCATAACTCCTCTCTTCTTTGAAAAATCGAGCTTTTCTATTTCATTTAAGGCAGTAATCATACTTTTCTCTTTCGCACTATGAGTTGTCATAATTAGAGGCACATATGTCTCTTTGCTTCTTTCCTTCTGAATTACTGAAGCTATACTTATGTTGTGCTGACCAAAAACGCCTGAAATCTTGCTTAAAACACCAGGCTTATCCGGAACCAGAAACCTAACATAGTATCTTGATTCAATTTCACCGATATTCTTTACCTTAAAATCAAAAAACATATTCAGCTTTGTAGAAGTGGTGTCAAAAGAAAGATTTTTTGCAATCTCCACAATATCACTTGCTACTGCTGTAGCTGTAGGGAAAGCCCCTGCGCCCTTACCATAATACATTGAATCACCAAAAAATTCACTTTCAATTAGAATTGCATTGTATTCGTTTCTCACAAAAGCCAGCTGATTTTCCTTTGAAACAAGGCATGGATGAACTCTAACTTCAATAGAGTTATCAGTATCTAACTTTGCTATGGCAAGAAGCTTTACAATATAACCTAACTCATCAGCATTTTTTACATCCTCAAGTTCTATATTTTCTATCCCCTCAACATAAACATCCTTAAACTCCACTTTCGAATTAAAAGCCAGTTGAGCAAGAATGGCAATCTTATGAGCCGCATCATATCCTGAAATATCAAGTTTAGGATTTGCCTCAGCAAAACCGAGTTTCTGGGCTTCATGCAGGGCTTCTTTAAATGAAATATTTTCTTCATACATTTTGGTAAGAATAAAATTTGTGGTTCCATTTACAATTCCATATACACCCACAATTTTATCTCCACAGAGGGCATCAAAAATAGTTCTGATTATAGGTATTCCACCACCAACGCTGGCTTCAAATCCTATAGACCTGTTCATCTTCTTTGCCAGTTCAAACAACTCATGCCCTTTTTCAGCTAAAAGGGCTTTGTTTGCTGTTACAACATTCTTCCCGCTCTCCAGTGCCTCTTTTATCAATCTATAGGCAAAATCTGTTCCTCCAACAAGTTCGACAACTATTTTTACCTCAGGATCCTTTAGGGCATCTTTATAGTTATCAGTCTTAATTATTGAAGGAATATTTATTGCATCAAGCCTTGTTTTATCCTTATCCACTGCATATTTTACTTCTATATTTACATTTTTTCTTTTCGCAATCAAATTTTTCATCTTCGAAATTAACTTTAAAACCCCGCTTCCTACAACTCCTATTCCTATGATTGCAATCTTTACATTATCTGGCATTTTCTGCTCCTTTTAAAACCTCTTAAACTATTTTATTTTTTCCTTTAAATTTTTCAAGATGGAAATTTCTTTATTTTCAGTTAATATATCTGATTGATTCACAGGAATACTCAAACCTTTCTCAATCAACTCTTTTGCCTTATCTTTACGATTTTGTTCTATACACAATTCGGCATAAAATCTATACGCCGTTCTATTCTCAGGATTTAATTTCAGTACCTTCTCATAGTCGACCTCTGATTTTTTAACATCACCGACACTTATAACAGGCGGGGCTTTATGATAAACCCTTCCTCTTACAAGGAAAAATGAACCACCCTCAAAATTTTCATCAATCTTTATTCCTTTATTTAAAGCCTCCATTATTGGTTTAACCACTCCAAGACTCTGCATTATTCCATTTGCTTCTCCCCATGAACCAAGACAGGTAGCAAACCAGTACCAGCCCTCGGGTTTATCAGGATTGATCTTTGTTGCCTTTTCTGCTGCCCGTTTTCCGCTGTTTAATATCTCCTTTTTTTCTTCCTGCGATTTTACAAAATTATCTGCGTAGAAATGGCAAATTCTTGCAAATTTCCAGTTTACCTCATAGTCATCAGGATTTTTCGAAAGTTCACTCTTTAAAACCTGGTAACACTTTTTAGCCCCATCAAAAGTGTTTCTTGTCTCCCAACCATCTTCAAAAGAATAAAGAATTGAATATAAAACAAGCATTACAAAAATAAAAAAATTCTTTTTCACATTTAACTCCTTAAAAAATAGGCTGCTGAAATTTTAAATTATAAGCACTTTTTTATCAATTTTTTGATGAAAAACCAGGGGTTTTGGATATTTGCAAATTCCCAATCAATATAATAAAATATATCACCATAAGTTAAAGGATAACTATGTTTACAGGAATAATAAGGCATACAGGGAAAATAAAAAAAATAATTTCTGCACCACAGGGAAAAAGATTTCTCATAGAAACAAAAACGGATTTTATTGAAAAACTTGAAAAAGGTATTTCCAGCGTGGCAATAAACGGTAGCTGTCATACTGTTGAAGAGATAACTGAAAGTGGCTTTATAGTTTTTTCAAGTTTTGAGACATTGAGAAAAACTACTTTATCAAAAGCCAGAATTAATGAAGTTGTAAACCTTGAAAACTCCCTTACACTTCAAAGTTTTCTGGATGGACATATTGTACTTGGCCATGTCGATGGTATTGGTAGGATTACAGAAATTTCAAAAAAAGGTGAAGCATATCTTTTTAGATTTTCTGTGCCAGAAGAAATATACAGCTATCTTGTTGAAAAGGATTCTATAGCCATTGATGGAATAAGCCTTACAATGTTTAATGTAAGAAATCTTTTCTTCGATGTTGCCGTAATTCCTCAAACAATCTCAGAAACAAACTTAAGTTACAAAAAGGCTGGAAGTGAAGTAAACCTTGAAGTAAATATTTTTGCAAAATATGCTAAAAAGTTTTTGTTAAAATGAAAGAAAGATACTATTCAGCAAACAGCTTCTTCAAAGACATTTTCGGTACAAAGGTTTATAGAATTTCTTTAGATGCTCATTTCACCTGCCCGAATAGAGATGGCACAAAAGGCTATGGGGGATGTATATACTGCAACAGTGGTGGCTCAAAAGCACTCTATGTTGATTCAACACTTTCTCTTGAAGAACAGCTTAATGCTGGCATAAATCTATTCAAGAGAGCAAAAAAAGCCACAAAATTTATTGCATATTTTCAACCCTTTTCAAATACCTATGCTCCACTTGAAAAACTAAAGGAAATCTACAGTGTAGCCTTAAAACATCCTGATGTTGCTGGAATTTCAATTGGCACAAGGCCTGATTGCATAGATGACGAAAAGCTTAACTACCTTGAGGAAATTGCAGGGGAAAAATTCTTGATGATTGAATACGGTGTACAAACTCTTAACAACCAGTCCTTAAAATTTGTCAGCAGGGGACACACTTCAGAAGAAGCCTTAGAGGCAATTATAAAAACTAAAAAAAGAAAGAATATATTTGTGCTTGCACATTTAATATTTATTCTACCATATGATACGGTATCCCAGATGTATGAAACTGTAAAAAAACTTCTATCCTCGGGTGTAGATGCATTCAAATTTCACCATCTATACATAGAAAAAGGGACACCAATCGAAAAACTATTCTATGAAGGGAAAATCCATCTATTAGAAAGAGATGAATACATAAAAATACTTGGAGAAATTATAAGCTTTCTTCCACCTCATATCTCAATTCACAGGCTTTTTGGCGATTGCCCGAAAGAAACCCTTGTAGCACCTGCCTGGACAATAGAAAAGACAAAAAATTTAAACCTGCTTAACCACTACCTTGAGGAAAATGATATATATCAGGGGAAAAACTCAACTACACTGTAATGTCAGTTTTATTGTTTCCTGTTATGGGCTTTGAAACTTGTGTTTCTTTTTGTTTTGGTTTTAACTTTACATAAAAAACAATTTTTCAAAACAGAGAAGGCTGGAAAAATTTTTCTCCAAAGAGTTCTTCTTTGATTTTTTCAGAAGGTAACTCTAAACTAATCAATGCCTTGCCATTACAAGTGATAAAGAATTTTGCATTCTTAAGCTTTACCTTTAATTTTTTCAAATCATCAAAATTAAGTGTTTTATACCTTCTTGCTTCTATAATTTTTCTCGCACTACCCAGCCCGATACCGGGTACCTTGATCAAGAGTTCATAGTCAGCCTTATTTATTTCCACAGGGAAAAATTCCCTGTGATTTAATGCCCATAACATTTTTGGGTCAATATTTTCATCTAAATAAGGCTTCTTTTCGTCCAGAATATCCTCAACTTCAAATCCATAAAATCTGATCAGGAAATCAGCCTGATAAAGCCTGTGTTCCCTTCTTTTAGGTGGTTTTATTGTAATAGGTGGTAGTTTAGGACTTTCATTCAATGGAATGTATGCTGAATAATACACCCTTGCCAGACCAAAATTTTTATACAGGTTTTTTGCAAGTTTTAAAATCTGTATGTCACTTTCCTCTGTTGCTCCAACTATAAGCTGAGTAGTCTGCCCTGCCGGTATAAAACTTTTTCTAAAAGATTTTGTAGTTTTAACTTCTTCAGAGAATTCAATCTTTTTTTCATTCATAAAAGCCATTGCACCAAGTATTTCTCTGCTATTCTTATCCGGTGCAAGAAGTTTCAAACTCCTTTCTGAAGGAAGCTCAATATTTATGCTCAACCTGTCAACAAGGACCCCAGCTTTTTCAACAAGAAGCGGGCTTGCACCCGGAATAACCTTCATGTGGATATATCCCTTGAAATTCTCCTTAAACCTCAGTAACTCAACTGTTTTTAACATCATCTCCATTGTTGTATCAGGATCAATAAAAACAGCCGATGTCAAAAACAAACCTTTAATGTAATTTTTTTTATACAAACTTACAGTAAGAAATGCAAGCTCTTCCGGTGTAAAGATTGCTCTTTCGACATCATTACTTCTTCTATTCTCACAGTACTCACAATCGTAAATGCATATATTGGTAAGTAAAACCTTGAAAATAGGAACATATTTTCCTTTAATTACAGCGTAATATACCCCTGGAACTGATTTCGTTCCTTTCAAATCATAATCAAAATAAGAAGAGTTGCACACATCATACTTTGCTTTTGCTCCAAGAATATTAAGCTTATATTTTAATTCATCTTTCATATTTATCTTCCTGATCAGAGGTAAGAAAAATACACCCCTAACTCTTTCTGTTATAAAGCAAAACAAACTCTTTCACCCAGTCAAAGTCACTTTTCTCAATCTGACCTTTGGATAGTTTCCAGCGCCAGTTATTTCCTAATGTTCCAGGGGTATTCATCCTTGCACTGCTATCAAGAAAAAGTAAATCCTGTAAAGGAATTATTGCAAATTTTGCAACAGAACTGTATGCAAGCCTGACTATCTCTTTACAAATTTCTTTCTCATCTTTAATGCCTTTCATTCCAAGGTAGGAAAGCAAAAAACTTTTCTTCTTTTCATCAAGATGCTTCAACCATCCTGAAAGTGTATCGTTGTCGTGCGTACCCGAATAAACTACAAAATTCGCATTATGATAATTGTGGGGTAAGTGCTCAGAAAGAGGCCCATCTTCAAATCCAAACTGTAATACCTTCATTCCCGGAAAATTGTATTTTTCTCTTAAATTTACCACATCTTCTGTAATAAGTCCAAGGTCTTCTGCAATAACAGGGGGATTTTTAAACATAGAACTCAAGGTATCAAAAAGCTCGCTACCAGGTCCACATTCCCATTTGCCATTTATTGCAGTTTTCTCACCATAAGGTATAGCCCAGTATCCACAAAAACCCCTGAAATGATCTATTCTCACAAAGTCATACATTTCAAAGGCAATGATAAACCTTTTAATCCACCACTCATAATTATTTTCCTTAAGTTTTCCCCATCTGTAAAGTGGGTTGCCCCAAAGCTGCCCCGTAGCACTGAAATAGTCAGGGGGAACACCAGCAACCCTTATAGGTCTTAAATTCTCGTCAATTTCAAAAAACTCTGGATTTGCCCACACATCAGAACTGTCCATAGCCACAAAAATAGGTATATCACCAATTATCTGAACTCCCTTCCCATTAGCATAACTTTTCAATTCCTTCCATTGCCTGAAAAAACAATACTGTAAAAACTTGTAGAAATCAACAACTTCTTTTGCAGCAGGATATATTTTTTCAACATCTAGCTCTTTTTTCCTTTTCAAATTTTCATCCCACTGGTACCATGCAACCGGATAAACCTTTTTTATAGTCATAAATATTGCATAGTCATCAAGCCAGAAAGAATTTTTCTCACAAAAATCAAAAAAATCCCTTTCCTTATTTAGAGAAAAATTTTTAAATGCACTCCATAAAACAGGGTATTTCTTTTCATAGAGATAACCATAATCAACTGTGTGTGTATCAACTTTTTCGTCAAGAAGGATTTCTTTTTTATCAAGATAACCATAGTCTACAAGCTTTTCAAGACTTATCAAAAGAGGATTTCCGGCAAATGCCGAAAAACACTGATAGGGCGAATCACCATAACCTGTAGGCCCGAGAGGCAAGATTTGCCACAGGCTATGGTTTATAGAAATTAAAAAATCGATAAAATCATAAGCTTCACTTCCAAGTGTTCCAATACCGTAAATTCCGGGCAAGGACGAGATATGCAGTAAAATCCCGCTTTTTCTTTCACTCATAATTTCCCCTGAGGTAATTTTGCTGTGTTAAGGCGTATCTTTTCTATAATACAAAATCCACATCTCTACCACATTTATTACATTTTTTATCTTTTATGCCTGTGATGGAAATATCATAACCATTTCTTAAAACAAGTAAGTTTTTACAATGTGGACAATAGGTATTCTGTTGCTCCATCACATTTCCCAGGTAAACATAGTCAAGATACTTTAAAGCCATCTCATTTACTTTATGCAGAAATTCTAAAGAGGTAGAAGGTTTTGTGTATTTATAAGAAGGGAAGTATCTTGAAATATGGAATGGAATTTTTCTATCGAGATTTGAAATCCACCTCACAAGTTCTTCAAGTTCTTTAATATTATCGTTGAAATCTGTTACAACAAGAGTTGTAATTTCTAAATGAACACCCGACTCCTTCAACTTTGTAATAAAATTCAATACGGGTTTTAAAGTTCCTGTAAGCCTTTTATAATTCTCTTCAGTAAAAGCTTTAAGATCAACATTTGCTGCATCAATGTAAGGAAGTATTTCATTCAGAGGTTCTTGTTCAATATATCCATTGGTAACAAAAACATTCTTATAGCCATTTTTCCTCATAATCTTACAGGTTTCAAGCACATATTCATACCAGACAATAGGTTCAGAGTAAGTATAAGAAATAGCATTAAGTATTTCTCTCTTATAAAGCTTAACATTTCTTTCAACAGCCTCAAAAATACCAACAGGAGTAATCACTGATTGAAACTCGGGTGAAATATTCTCATCAAAAAACCTTGATAGATGACTGTTCTGACAGAAAGGACATTTTAAGTTACACCCAACTGTTCCAATGGAAAATATAAGGCTACCAGGATAATAATGATAAAGTGGTTTTTTTTCAATTGGATCAATATTCATCCCTGCAACAACACCATAGTTTAAAGTATAAAGTTTCCCCTCGAGATTTCTTCTTGTCCCGCAAATGCCACTGTGTGAAGGAGAAATCACACACCTGTGAGGACAGAGGAGACATCTAACAGTCTGGTCTTTGAGCCTTTCGTAATATAGTGCCTCTTTCATTTTTAAATCACCTTATATTTCTCAATTTCCTTTTGCAAGGCTTCTATAGCCTGGAAACTTACGTCAAAAGAAGTAAATATATTTTTAAACACACTTTCTATAAACTTTATACCTTCTTCAAGGTTTTTCTGAATCTTTAGAAGATTAACTCCCAGTTCATTTAAGTTTCCCACAGAACTTTCAAGAGATTTATGTTCCTGTTTCATAATCTCTGAGTGTTCTTTTAAATTATGAGTTATTTTTAACAGAACATCTAATTCACTCATTCCCTTTCTTGCAATGTTTGATTCCTCAACTACAATTTCATTTATTTCATTAAATTTTACCTCATTGTTCTTAAATTCTGTGGCAAGATTATTAAAATAACTTTTTAACTCTCTTGATACACTCAAACCAACAGTATTCTTTTCTTTCATTTCATCCATAAGATTTTTAATTTTTCTTGTAGACTCAGAAGTAGATTCAGCAAGCTTTCTCATTTCCTGCGCCACAACTGAAAAGCCTATTCCATACTCTCCAGCATGTGCAGCTTCAATTGCAGCATTCATCGCAAGTATACTTGACTCTTCTGCTATTGACTCAATCATTCTGGCAATCTCACTCACTTTATCCCCCGTATTCTGAATAGATATGCTTGCCTGCAAAGTTTTTTCGACATTCTCAAGCCCTTTTTTTATCAATTCAGAAAGATTCTGAATAAAGCCTTTCATTTCATTAATCTTGGATGAAATTTTTTGAATAAAATTCCATATCACTTTTATACTCTCAGCCGTAGTATCAACTGAAGCCACCTGATTCTGAATAATAATCAGTGAATTATCAAGTTTGTTAACAAATGAATGAACCACCTTTATTGCTGTTTCAACTACATCTGTTTGTATTCTTACCATTCTTTCAACCTCTTTAAGTATTCTTGAGAGATCCTGAGTTTTCTCCGTGCATTCAGAAATTGAATCCTTTGTTTTTACTGAATGTTCAAAGACATTACTTGAAAGTGACTTTATATTATTTACTGTGTCACTCAATTTTTCAATAAATTTATTTATTCCAGCACTTATTTCACCAATGTCATCGAAACTTATTATTTTAATTCTCTGAGAAAGATCCATTTCATCCTTATTTAAAATCAAAACCTGATTTCTTATACTTTTCAATGTTTGATATATCTCGTAGACAATTATAGCATAAAGCAATGTTACAATTACAAAGAGTAAAAACAAAATTACAAGAAATTTAGTAAAATCTTTTAAATTAAAGATATTTTCTGTAATTTTCTCAGCCATTAGAGAAGGAAACTGTCTGGAAATGTATTTAAACTGCTGATAAAAAAGTACTCCAAAAAATGAAACCAGAAAGAAAAAGAAAATAAAACCACTTATAAAAAATCTAAATCCAGAATTACTTTTATGTGAAGTCATATAATCAGAAAAATTTACTATTCTTAATTTTAATTTAGCGTCAATCAAGAAAAGATTTAAAATTCTTGCAGCAACAATTCCATTTAAAATTCCCCAGGAGATTGCTGTAAAAAACCTGCAAACAAAGTTATCTACCTCAACAGGATTTCCCTTTAAGATATCAATAGAAAAATTTAATACTAAACCTATCAAATATGCAGTAGCTCCAACGAAAAATGTTACGGTAAAAATGTTGTTAAAAGCCTTCTGTGCCTTATCTAACTTCTGTGTCGAAACACTACCTTTCTGGACCAATTCAGTTAAAGCATTTCTTACTGGAAGATAAAAAATATAAACAAAAAAAACAGCAAAAGGGGAAATTGTAATGCAGGCTATTATCATTTTTTTATAAAATTCAATTGTGATTTCCTTTGAGAAATTCATAACTGCAGGTATCAAAAAAGTGTAAATTAAATTACAGATGACAACACTCATAAACGCTGCTAATATTACTCTTCTATTGGTTTTTTTAACAAAATCCATAAAATCCCCCTGAAATTTCTATTTAAACATAAATCATCTTTTTAGTCATCCCACCATCAACCACTAAGTTAGTAGCCGTAATAAAACCATTCTTTTCATCTATTAAAAACTTCACAGCATTAACTATATCTTCTGCAACTCCAACCCTTCCACAGGGATGCTGCAAGTGATCTTCCTCTCTCAAATAAGGAACTTTCCTTATAGAACTTTTCTTCAAACTTTCAGTTTCAATCCAGCCTGGACTTATTGAATTTACCCTGACATATGGTCCTAAACTTATGGCCAGCGCATGTGTAAGTGAAATTACTCCACCTTTTGAAGCAGAATATGCTTCTGTATTAGGTTCTGATTGAAAAGCCCTTGTGGATGCAATATTTACAACACAACCTTTTGCTTCTTTCAAATAAGGCAAGAAGTATTTAACAGTAAGAAAAATTGATGAAAGATTAACATTTATTACCTTCCTCCATTCTTCATAGGATAGTTCTACCAGCGGCTTATTTACTGCAATAGCTGCGTTGTTTATAAGAGCATAAAGAGAGCCAAACTTTTCTACAGTCCTTTCTACCCACTCTTTTATATCCTTTTCACTCGAAACATCTCCACAAAATGCTAAAAAATTTAAAGAATTTTTCTTGTTCTCTTCTTTTATATCATTTATTGCTTCCTTGTCGACATCTATAATACTTACATTCCAGCCATTTTTAATAAATTCCATTGTAATTGCCTTTCCTATTCCCTGAGCACCACCTGTTACTGCAATAATTTTTTTCATTAACTCCCCCTGAAAGAGTTTCTAAAATTTAAATTGCCGCTATACTTGATTGAAATTATATTTTAATTTAAAATAATATGCAAGTTTGGTAAAGTAAAAAGTTTTAATAGTTTATTCCTCTAACTTTTTACACAGTCTTAATGGCAGTTATTTAAAATAATATTAGTTGCCTGTTGATTTAATCAAAGATTAACTTTTTGGCAAAAACAAGTGTTTTCTAACTTATTTATTTGCAATATGTTAGAGAAAACTATTTTGTAAGTTTTTATTAAAAATTCATAAAATCAACAGGCAATTTAGGAGAATATCCTTATTTATTTTAACTTCTTACAAGATGAATTTAATTAGTGAGATAATTTTTTAATTCCCGGTTTTATTCTGTAAAAACAAAAGAGGAGTAAGCCTATGTCAGACAAAAAGAAATTTAACATTTTATTTTCCTTACTGCTTTTTTTCTCATTAACCGTATTTGCTCAGGAGGAAAACAAAGAAGTTAAAGAATCAAATGAGCAAAAGACAGAAGAGGTGAAACAAACTACTCCTGCCCCTAAAGCTACAACAGAATCTTCTGCCCCGAAAGCCCAGGTAGAGGGTATCACAGAAAAAAAAGAAACTCAGACAGCAATAGAAGAACCTGTCATAAAAAAACCTGCGATTCCTGTGATAAATGAAAAAAGACTACTTGATGCAATAGAAGCAGATCCTAAAAATCCTCAAAACTACCTTACTTTGATAAAATACTACCAGTCAAGAAATATGAGAAAAGAATTGGTAAAAATAGCAATAAGCTATATACAGAATATTGGCGGGAATTCCTATATGTATCAGATAATTGGAGATGAAAATAGACTTGCCGGTGACTATTCAAAGGCTTTGATTTCCTACCAGTATGCGTTAAAACTATCACCAACAATTGCATCACTTTACAACAAGATGGGTTTAACACTCTTAAAACTTGAGAACTATCATCAAGCCGAAGCTGCATTCAAGGCTGCAATATTTTTTGGCGCTAATGAAGATAACTATACAAAAGCCGTTTACTATAACAACCTTGCAGCATCCTATGAAGCAATGAATGAAATTGAAAATGCCATAAAATATTATAAGCTGGCATTAAAGTTCAACCCTTATTACACTGTTGCGTTAGATAACCTAAAAAGACTTGAGAAAAAGTAAATGAGTAAATATGTATAAATTCCAGCAATAAAATCATCAATTACTATTCCAACACCGCCATTCAATTTCTGAAGTTTTTTGATGGGGAAGGGTTTGATTATATCAAAAAATCTAAAGAGTAAAAATGCTATAAGAACATAAATTAGAGTAAGGTTATTTCTTAATCCATACATTGCCACCATAATTCCACAGATTTCATCTATTACTATTTCTTTTGCATCCTTTATCTTAAATATATTCTTCTCAGAAAAATCGGCTATGAATATTGAAAAAAGCACAAATAAAAAAATTCCGAAGATAAGGAAATTACCAAGGAAATTACTTAAAAAAAGAAAAAAAATTACTCCCAGCATTGTTCCAAATGTTCCGGGCATAAAAGGAATATAACCCAGAAAAAAACCGCTCGAAATGATTTTAACAAGAGAAATTTGCAAACTTTTAATACTGCATCCTTTGTTTTTCATCTGTGAACCTCAGATTTATTATTTAAAAATATATTAAGGATATAATCCACTCCAGAGTAAACTGTAATAAGTGTAACAATTACCATAAGTAACAGGGGCAAAAATGAAATAAACCCTCCGAGACCGGGTAAAATAATATTCCACAATTCACTTGAACTAACCCTATTTAAAGAATAGGTTTCTTTAAAAAATTCTGAAATAGCCAGATAAGCCATAATAAACAAAGCAAAAATTATCTGTATGGAAGTTTTTGTTTTTGCCAGAAAAGAAGTTTTAAATTTTATTTTTTTCTTTTTAGAGTAACTCCTTAAAAATGTAATGAAAATGTCTCTCAACATTATCAAAGCAACACAAATGGCAAAAACTATACTTTTCATTTTTATCAAAATCAAAATATAAACCCCCCAGACAAGAAATTTATCAGCAAGAGGATCAAAAAAAGCTCCAAATTCAGATGTCTGATTTAACTTTCTTGCCACAATTCCATCAAAGGTGTCTGTGAGAGAAGCAACTACAAAAATCAATATTGAACACAAAATCCCTTTCCAGCCATCAAAAATAAAACAAAAAACAATAAAAGGCAGTAAAAAAATCCTTAACATTGATAACAGATTTGGTATATTGAAGTTAAAATCCCTCCATTTCATCTACTTTAACCCTGACTCAAATTTCAACTATTTTACCAACCAGATCATGAGTTTGAGCTCTTAAAATTTTTACAGTTGCAAATGAACTTTCAAAAATTTCATCATCACAGGACAAAACTTTCACCACACCATCAATTTCCGGGGCATCAAATTCTGTCCTGAAAAGAAGATACTTTCTGTTTAAAAGTATTTCACCATCAAAAATGCACTTTATTTTCTTCCCGACAAATCTTTCTAAAAGCTCTTTTGAGATATAAGTCTGTAATTTCTGTAACTCTCTTATCCTTTTTCTGGCAGTCTTCTTTGATACCTTAGGGCGTAAGTTGTAAGAAAAAGCTCCTTCTTCATCAGAATATTCAAAAAAACCGACCCTGTTCAATTTTGCAATTTCTAAAAATTCTTTGAGTAACTTAAAATCTTCCTCTGTTTCACCCGGATATCCGACAATAAAGGCACTTCTAACTGAAATTACCGGGTTTATCTTTCTAATTTTTTCAAGCATTTCAAGATAATACTCAAAATCACCTTTTCTTTTCATAGAGCCTAAAATTTTCTTACTGACATGTTGAAACGGCAAGTCTATATAATTGCAAAATCTTTCATTTTCACTTAAAAAATCAACGACTTCATAAATGTAATCTTCAGGAAATAAATACATCAGTCTTATCCAGGGGAAATCAAACTCACTAAGTCTTTCAAGCAGCTTTATAATTTTTCTTTCCCCGTAGAGATCAACTCCATAAGAAAGTGTATCTTCAGAAATTATTATCAATTCACTGATACCTTCTTCTCTTAATTTCTCAGCCTCCTTGAGTATATCTTCTATTTTTCTACTTCTTTGCTTACCCCTTATGGAAGGAATTACACAAAAGCTACAACTTCTGTTACACCCTTCTGAAATCTTCAAATATGCATAGTTAAGCCCAGAAAATGTAAGCGTCCTTTCCTCAGTATAGGCAGTATCATTAAACTGTTGACAATCCAGAAATCCTTTTTGCTGATCTCTTATAACTTTTCCAACAATTGACTGATCTTTTACTCCGATTGCCGAATCAATTTCAGGTATTAACTCTAACAATTTTTCCTTATATCTTTCACTCAAACACCCTGTAACAACAAGCTTTAGAGATGGTTTCTTTTTCTTTAAATCCGCATAATAAAGAATCGCCTGAATGTTCTCTTTCTTAGCGGCCTCAGTAAAACCACAGGTATTAACAATTACAAGATCGGCCTCTTCTGGTGAAGAAACTAAGAGATGTTCATCTTTAAGAAGAAAATAACACATTCTTTCAACATCAACGAAGGCTTTTGGACAACCAAGAGAATCAATGAAAATTTTCATCTTCTATATTTCTACCTTAACAAAGCCTGAACCAGTGCAAAATCCTTTCCCTTCTTTTTCCAGTAGAAAATACACTTTCCGACTTCTCCTCCTCCTCCCAGAGCTTCCTCTTTGTTCTCTATGCTCAGCTTTATAGCACCTGCATTTGCATAATACAAAGTCAGAATGTTATTGAAAAGAATTATCTCCTGGCCATTTTCCTTCATATAAACATTTTTCTCCTCCTTATCGTCTGCCTTATAAGCTATCCAGCAAGAAGCTGATGAAAAAACCTTAATTACAGTTTCCTTCTTTAACTCCCCAACATACCATTCCTTTTCAGATATTATTGATTTTGCAATTTTTGAAATTTCAGAACTATTCGCCATTAGCAGTATCTCCCCTGGAGTAACAGGCACAATATTAATCTTTATACTGTTCTGTTTTATAGATAGTATTTCAATATTCATATCATTTGTTCCATCATAATCACTATCAATTGTAAGAATACCACTCCCTTTTACCGTATAGGGATTATCATCTATCTTTAGAGTAAGATTATTGGCTTTGTCCAGATCTTCAAAAACTATGGTAATTATCCTGTTTCCTTTAGAAAGTAACAAAGTGTCCTTAATTTTAAACTTTACATCACTTATTTTTTGTAACTCCTCTGCCGAAAACTCAAATTTTCTTGGAAGCCCCGACTTTGGACTTCTATTTCTTGCAATAATTATAGTCATCAAGATTATCACAACAGTTAATAAACCGGCAACCGCAGGAACAATAAACTTTTTGATATCAGATGTTTTATTTCCAACCAGAGCTTCTATCGGAGAATCCTCTTCTATCTTTTTTTGCCTCTTAAACTGAGCAATAAGAAGATCTTTATCTAACTCAAGAACTTCAGCAAAATTGGATAAAAATCCCATAGCATAGGTTTCACTTGCAAAAACTGTAAAATTATCTTCCTCAAGGGCTTCAAGGTATCTTTTTGGTATGTTTGTTTCCCTTGAAATTTCCTCAAGAGTAAGTCCTTTTTCCTTTCTGGCTTCCCTCAGTATTTCTCCCACTGTTTGTTTTTCTAATTTCATTGTATAATCTCCTTAGAGAATGGATAATAATATTATAACAAAAAAATGGATATTTTATCAATATTTAAGGTAGAATATTTTAATATTTCTCCGCATCTTATCTATCCCCACATTCATCACTCTATAAAACTGCTAAAACTTTTCATTTATTTTTCGATAAAAAAATTATGAAATTGCCTGTATATTCTGAAGTTTCAAATATCGATACAAAAAAAATCTACAGAAAAGATTTTAAATTATCCGTTATTCTTGTTGTTAGAGATTTAACTTTATCCCTGAATACATTAAACTCCATCTACAATTCTCTTTCTCAATCTAAAAAACCTTATGAATTGATAATTATTAATACTGATAAAACTACATACCAGTATGACACCATATTCAATACTTTTCCTTTTGTAAGAATTTTATTCCCAGCTGAAAAGTTAAACATAAAAGAAATAATTTTTCTCGGAATACAGGAAGCAAAATCTTCAAACATTCTGTTTCTCAACGATGAATTTGTAATAAAAAATTTGAATATCGATATTTTAAGTATTTATCTTTCTGAAAGTTCATTTGGCATACTTCTTCCCCTCATATATGATGAAAGTGAAAATATAATTGCTGGTATTGTGAAGTCAGAATTTAAAAAAGGCTTTCTCTGTACTTTTTCTCTCGATATTGTTGGTGCTATAATCTCTTCGCTTTATCCAAAATATTTTTGCTTTATCTTAAACAAGAATGTGTTTTACGGAGATTTCCAGCTTAACGATTACAAAGATGAAAATGTAATTTTACTGGAGCTTGGTTATCTTGTGTGGAAAAAGGGATTTATTATTACTCAGGCAAGAAACTTCAAGGTAAAGTACTCAGGAAAAATAACCAGAGATTTTTCTATTGATAACTTAAAAATTAGTGAGGTAGACTATGTGCTTTTTAATATAAGAAATATAACATCAAGAAAGCTTGTAAAAGGAAGATTTTTGAAGGTTATTTCTATAATAATTAAATCAATTTTCTCCTTAAATTTTGAAGTAGCAAAAACTTTGATTAGAGAAATTTTAACTAAGAATAAAAACATTTATCCAGTTGAGGATTTTTCAATTTTTACGATAATTAATAAGGATCTTCCTTAAAAAGGAGGCGGTTATGGAAATTTTAAAGGAAATTGATGCGATAGTTCAGGCAAGGCTCGATTCTACAAGATTGCCGGGTAAGGTTCTTTTACCATTTGGAGGTAAATCTCTTTTAGCACGCATTGTGGAAAGACTTTCACTTTCCAAGTACCTTAGAAATATTGTAATTGCAACAACAGAGGATTCCATTGAGCAAATTAAAGAGGCTTTAAAAGATTACAGTTTCGTAAAATTTTTTGTTGGAAGCAAACAAAACGTTCTTGAAAGGTATTATAAAGCATCTTTAGAGTATCAGAGCAAGGTTGTTGTAAGAGCCACGGGTGACAACCCACTTGTATGTCCGCAGTTTCTTGATTATGCTATAGAATTTCACTTTCACACTGATGCAGACCTCACACACTATCTTGGTATTCCTCTTGGCACGGGAGTAGAAGTCATAAACAGTAAAGTATTACAGGTTGCATACAAAAGTACAAAAAATCCTTATGACTTAGAACATGTCACTCCTTTTATTTATAAAAACAGGGATTCATTTAAAGTATGTGAACCCCTTGCAAGTGGATTTTACTATGCCCCGGAAATTAAAGTAACAGTTGACACACCAGAAGATTACGAAAAAGTCAGCAAAATCTTTGAATATTACAAAGACAAAGATTTTATATCAATGGAAGATATAATTAACTATTTTGAGTGCAAAAAAGCTACCAGTATTGAAAGTCTGAAAGAATGGGTAATTAGGGGAGTAAAAGTTCAAACAGCCTGAAAACTATTTAAAATTTTTAAGTCTTTCTACAGCTTCAATGATGTCTTCCCTCTTTCCGAAAGCTGATAGTCTTATATAACCCTCTCCGCTTTTACCAAAACCAACACCTGGTGTAGAAACTATCTGAAACTTTTCGAGTAAGTAATCAAAAAATTGCCAGGAGGTAAATCCATCCGGAACTTTAAACCATATATATGGTGAGTTTATTCCACCAGTATACTTAAGTCCTAACGCCTCTATTCCTTCTCTAATAATTTTAGCATTTTCAAGATAATATGAGATTAACTTTTTTACTTCTTCCTGTCCCTTTTCAGTAAACACTGCTGCCGCTCCCTTTTGTATGATGTAAGCTACTCCGTTAAACTTTGTAGACTGCCTTCTCAGCCAGAGATCGCCCACAGAATACTTATTACCATCTTTATCCTTTATGTAAAGTTCCTTGGGTATAATGGTATATGCACATCTCGTACCAGTAAAACCTGCTGTCTTGGATAGACTTCTGAACTCTATAGCCACCTTTTTAGCCCCTTCAATCTCAAAAATACTTCTTGGGATACCCGGCTGCTGAACAAAAGCCTCATAAGCTGCATCAAAAAGAATTATAGCATCATTATCAATTGCATAGTCAACCCACATCTTAAGCTCATCTTTAGTAAGAACCTGTCCTGTAGGATTGTTTGGGAAGCAGAGATAAATTAAATCTACTTTTTTCTTAGGCAGATATGGAGAAAAATTATTTTCTATTGTACAGGGAAGATATTCTACATCATTATAGATTCCATCAACAAAATTGCCTGTCCTTCCCGCCATTACATTACTATCAAGATATACAGGGTAGACAGGATCAAGAATAGCAATCTTACTGTGAATGGAAAACAACTCCTGAATATTTGCAGTATCTTCTTTTGCGCCCGTAGAAATATATATTTCATCAGGTTCAATATCTATTCCCCTTCTTTTAAAATCAAACTCCGAAATGGCTTTTCTCAAAAATTCATAGCCCTCATAAGGAGGATAGCCCTGAAAAGTTTCTCTTCTGCTCATATCATCCACAGCGGCCTTAAGTTCACTTATTACACAAACGGGCAGGGGTTCTGTTACATCTCCAATTCCAAGCTTTATAACCCTGGCTTGGGGATTTTTCTCAACATATTTTCTTACCCTGTTTGCAACCTCTGCAAAAAGATAGTTTTTGTTCAATTTCAGAAAGTTCTCGTTCACAAAAGGCATATCATCTCCTTTAATTTCTGGTCTTCAAAGTCGGAAATAAAATAGTTTCTCTTATTGAATTTGTATCTATAAAAAACATTATAAGTCTATCTATACCTATTCCCATTCCTCCTGTTGGAGGCATTCCATACTCAAGGGCTGTTAAATAATCCTCATCAACATACATAGCTTCTTCATCTCCTGCAGCTTTCTTCTTTGCCTGCTCAAAAAATCTTTCTGCCTGCACAAGGGGATCATTTAACTCTGAAAAAGCATTTGCAATCTCTCTTCCACATATATAGGCTTCAAACCTTTCCACAAATTCCGGGTTGTCTTCTTTATACTTAGCAAGTGGAGAAATTTCAGCGGGATAATCATATATTATTGTGGGTTTCTGCAGGTGCACTTCAACAAACTCCTCAAAAAGATGATTTATTATTTCCCATTTTCCTTCAAATCCCTTTAAATCTTCAATACCTTTCTGTTTTGCAATTTCTATAGCCTCTTCTCTTGTTTTGATTTTTCTAACATCAATAGAAGCAAATTTTTCCAAAGCTTCTGTATATTTGATCTTTTGCCAGTTAGCAAGATCTATGGTTTCTCCTTGATATTCTATGACCGTTTTTCCTTTTACAAAGATAGCAATTTCTTTTATCATTTCTTCAAAAAGTGAAAGCATATCGTTGTAATCAGCGTATGCCTGATAAAGTTCAAGCATTGTAAACTCAGGATTATGTTTTGTATCAATACCTTCATTTCTAAAATTTCTGTTTAACTCAAATATTTTCTCAAACCCACCAACAATCAATCTTTTCAAAAAGAGTTCTGGAGCAATCCTTAAGTATAAATCCATGTCTAAAGCGTTATGATGTGTGATAAAAGGCCTTGCACTTGCTCCACCGGGGATGGTTTGCATCATTGGTGTTTCAACTTCCAGAAAGCCTTTTGATTCAAGAAACTTTCTTATGAAAGAAATTATTTTAAACCTTATTATAAAATTTTGCTTTACATTGTCATTTACAATCAAATCAAGATATCTCTGTCTGTATCGTGTTTCAACATCTGTAAGTCCATGCCACTTTTCAGGCAAACCTAAAAGAGCCTTGGCAAGAAGTTTGAATTCTTCTACAAGTACAGTAATTTCGCCCTTATGAGTTCTAAAGACATTTCCTGATACACCAATTATGTCACCAATGTCTAAAAGCTTGAAAAGTTCAAACTTTTCATCGCCAAGGACGTCCTTTCTTGCATATATCTGAATCGTTCCCCTGGAATCTTTAAGTGTTACAAAAACTGCCTTTCCAAAATCTCTGAAAAGAATTATTCTTCCCGCAATACTGGTTTTAAATTCCTTTTCATTTTCTTTCTCAAATTTTTCCTTAACCAGTATAGAATAGCTTTCGGGCTTAAAAATATTGGGGTATGGGTTAATATTTTTTTCTCTCAATAACCTTAATTTACTTAATCTTGCTTCTCTTTCATTAGAAAGGGTATTCTGATTCTCCATAAGATGAACCTCTTCTTATTTATCTTAATTCTCTAATAACAAACAAAATAGAAAAAATATTATGAAATATTTAAAAAAAATATTCAAGAAAAAATAAATTTAGTTTTCAGATTTAATTTTATCGTAGCGGAAAAATAAAAGAAGTGTTTCGAACAATCAAACTACAAAATGGGGCTACCCGAAAAATCAATGGATTTTCAGGTAGCCCGCCCTTTTAACATCTTAAGAATATTTATCTTACAACTTTAACCATTTTGTTCTTCGATATTCCGTAAACCCCATCACTACCTGCTACAACAAAAGTCAATCCTTTCTTTGCTGGTTTATATACCCATACACTGCTGCCTTTTTCAATTGAGTAGCAATAAATCTTCCCGCTATCACCACCAAAATATATTTTATTATCAAAAATGTATGGATGAGAAATCATCTCATCAACCTCTATTGTGGATTCCAGTTTACCCTTCTGAGAATCTACTATCAGGATTACAGATTTTTCCTGCGATTGTTTTGTAAGTATTATCTTGCCATTGTAATAAACAGGTTCTATATCGCTCTTCTGAATAGCCGGGAATGTTACTGACCACATCTTAGATCCATCCTTTATGGAGTAAGCAATAAGCTCACCACTTGCTCTCGTTAATGTAAACACCATACTTTTACTACCTATGAGTGGATACAAAATTCTGGCATCAGAAGATACCTTCCACAATTCATTTTTGGTTTCAATATCAAAGCAACTTATCGTACCATCCTCTGTTGCAACAATTATCTTCTTTCCATTCTCTGTAATAAATGGTGCAGAATAAATTGGAGAACGCACAGGTATTCTATCCACTTCCTTTCCATCAAGGGTAAATACTCTTATTCCTTTTTCAAGGCCAGGTGCATAAATTTTATCACCATAAATTACAGGAGAAGCTCCAAATTTCTGGCTTTCAATTTCATTATTTTTCCACAGAAGCTTGCCTGTAGTAGAGTAAGCGTAAAGGCCTCCCTTATCAGTACCTGCCACAACAATATTTCCACTCACAGCTAATCTTGTCACTTGAGCATTAGCAAAAACCTTTATAGTGTCAATTAGCTTGCCATCCAGTGACAGAATTAAAATCCTATCCCCGGCAACACCATAGATTTTCCCCTTGTATAATACTGGAACATAATCAAACTTTACATCTTCAAGCTTGATAGATTTTTCCCACTCTAAACTGCCTGGTTCTATAACAGAAGCAACAGAAGATGAAGCGATTAATTCCTCCTTTATTTTTGATGATGAAGAAGAGGCCATCATCTCTTTTATTTTTTCCTTGAGTGTTGGCTGGATATTTAAACCTCCAGCTATTGTATATTCCTGAACAAAGGGTTCAAATCCCTCTTTTTCCAATCTTACATTGATGTTTTTACCTTTTTCAATTACTATCTCAAGTGGGGTAATACCCAATTCCTTCTCATTGACAAAAACTTTTGCTCCTCTAGGATTGGAATCGAATAGTATCTTTACTTTATCCTCTATTTTTTCTATAATTCTATCTTCTGTTATGTTGTCGAGTTTTTGCTTGATTTCAGGCGAAACTTCCTTTTTTTCGATAGCAAAAGTTGAAACATTTTCAACCTGTGATTTTTCTTTTTTCTGAGCAATCTCCTCTAACTTTTTCTGAATATTATTTGCAATTTCAGAGGCCAGCACAGGGACACCCTTTTCCATATTTTGAATTTCGCCACCTTTTTCACTTACAATCGTTTTTACAGCTTCAGAAAATGCCTGATCAATCTTTTCAACATTTTCTTTTTTAACACTCACTTCTTCTCCTGATTTAATTTCAACAGGCTTTATAACTTCCTCTTGTATTTTCTTCAGAGAAGCTTCATCTACTAAACCCTCTTTCTTTAAAGTTTCAGCCTTTATCTTTGGTGTTACTGCAACTTTTCCTTCTGAGACGGCAACTTTAGTATCTCCAGTTTCATCAACAGAAACATAGAATTTTGTTCCTCTAACAGCAGCGATTGCAGATTCTGTGTGTACTTCAAACACTTCATCTTTTTCAAGCTTTTTGGGTTTAAGACCTATTCCCCCTTTTGCAAGTTTTATTTGTGAATTAATCTTACCATCAACATTGATTAAATTAGCCAGATAAATTTCGCTTAAAGCATCAATTTTAAAAACACCTCTTTTTATCATCTGCAATTCACAAAAAGAATCCTTTCCAGTTCTAAGGTAATCACCCATCTGAAGTATGTCTTCAACTTTGAGTTTTTTCCAGTCAGCCGCTCCCATTTTCTTTACCGATACATCACCAACAACAACAGTTGCAACAATAGCCTCTCCCTTATCGATCTTTTCCTTCTTAAAAACCGCAGAATACCTCGAAACAAGAACCCAGCCTACAATTATTAATAGACAGAAAGAAGCAAACCATAAAAAAAGCTTTATGCCTTCTTTTTTCTCTGCCATATTTCTACCCTCCTTTTTTAAGATTTGGTAATTTTCCCAGACTCTATTAAAATCTGGAGAAGAGTCCAGATAAAAATTTTTCTTTAACATAACTTCTAATTCTTTCTCTGTCATTTTAATTCTCCTTTTTTAATATTTCTTGCTTAAAAATTTTTAACTTTGCTATAACAGGATTAAAATTGACTGACATCCCCAACCTTATTTTAACTCTTATATAATTTACTTTTTGTAAAATTGAAATATGAAATTTTGACCAAAAAATTTTTTAGAATCACAAGATAACCAAAAATACTTTACTTTATGTTGAATAATTTTACAAAATAGAGTAAAATAAAATGGAGAAAATTCACACATGAAAAAGGAGTAATAGATGGGCTTTTTTTCTGCTATAAAAGATGCGTTTATTAATGATTTAGCAATTGATCTTGGTACAGCAAATACTTTGATTTATGTGAGGGGCAAAGGTATAGTTCTTTCTGAACCTTCTGTTGTAGCCATTCAAACAGGAACGGGAAAGGTTATGGCAGTTGGTAGAGAAGCCAAGAATATGCTTGGAAAAACCCCGGGGGACATTGTGGCAATCAGACCAATGAGGGAAGGGGTTATTGCAGATTTTGAAGTAGTCGGAAAAATGTTAAAATACTTCATAAGTAAATGTCAAACAGGAAGGAAACTTGTACATCCAAGGGTAGTTATTGGAGTACCCACAGGTGTCACAGAGGTTGAGAAAAGAGCTGTAAAGGAAGCCATAGAACAGGCTGGAGCAACAAAAAGCTATCTCATAGAAGCCCCCAAAGCTGCTGCATTAGGTGCAAACATTCCCATTGATGAACCTGCAGGACATATGATTATAGATATAGGTGGCGGAACAACGGAAGTCGCAGTTCTTTCGCTGGGGGGTATTGTAATATCTAATTCCATAAGAGTTGGTGGAGATAAGTTTGATGAAGCAATAATGGCTCACTTAAAAAAGTATCATAACCTTATCATAGGAGAAAAAACTGCTGAAGAGTTAAAAATTAAGATTGGAAGTGCATATCCACTGAAGACTGTTGAAACTATGGAAATAAAAGGAAGGGATGCTATAAGTGGTTTACCCAGAGTTTTGAAAATAGATAGTGTGGAGGTAAGAGAAGCATTACAAGAAACTGTTAATAAGGTGCTTGAGGCTGTAAGACAGACTCTTGACCAGACACCTCCTGAACTTGCCTCAGATATAATAGAAAGAGGAATAGTAATGGCTGGAGGAGGTTCTCTTTTAAGAGGACTGCCAAAGTTTATATCTAAAAATACAGGAGTTCCTGTATTCCTTGCAGAAAATCCATTAACATGTGATGTGCTTGGAGCTGGAAAGTTCCTTGAGCAGATAAGGAAATATGAATCTCAATATGTAGAATAAAAATAAACAACGGATTATTATGCAATTTCTTTATTTTCGTAAGAATAAAAATTTTTTTGTATTTCTTTCGCTTCTTTTAATTTCATTCTTTTTAATGTTCTTCAATATAAAAGTTTCAATAGTAAAACTAAGACCCATTCTTTTTTTTATAGTCTATCCTTTTCAGGTTACTTCCTCATGGATAGGAAATTTTGCTGTAAATACAGTTACTTCGATTAACAGAATAAATGAACTGGAAAAGGAGCTTGAGATTACAAAACAGAGGCTCATAAAATATCAGGAAGCCCTGTTAATGTTCAAGCAGGTTATAATGGAAAACGAAGAGTTAAAAAAGGCACTTGATATCAAATCTAAAATACCTCACAGTTCAATATATGCCAGAGTGGTTTTCAGGGATCCGACTTTTTTGAACCAGACAATTGTAATTAACAAAGGTTTAAGAAATGGAATAAAACAAAATATGGCCGTTGTTTCCTATAACGACGAAGGGGAAATTTATCTCGTGGGTAAAGTTTTTGAGGTCTCATTATTTTCATCGAAAGTGAAAGTTTTAAACTCCGCAGACTTTTACCTTGGTGTTTCATTCCTTAATAGCAGCTATATTGGAATTTTGAAGGGTAGTGGAGGTCTTTATCAAAATTGCCTTGTGAATTATATTCCTGTAGAAGCTAAAATAGATGTTGGGGAGATAGTAATTACTAGCGGGGAGAGCAAAATATTTCCCCCTCACATAAGGGTTGGAAAAGTTGTTGCTGTTAGTTCTTCTCTTGGAGAAAAATTCTTTAAAAAAGTTTATGTAAAACCTTATTTAAATTATTCAAAGATAAAAGAGGTTTTTGTGATTGACTGGCATAATGAAAATCCAGAAGTTCAGGAGGAAACAAAAAATTTCCAATGAAAAATACTGTATTCTTCTATGTTAAATTAATTTTACTGATAATCATCTTACTTACTCTGCAATCCTCGGCTATTTTTTCCATTTTTGAAGTCAATCCAGATTTTATTCTTATCCTTACTTTGTTGTTTAATCTCGAATTTGGAGAGTATAAGGGAATGTTTTTCGGGTTTATAATAGGCCTTTTGGAAGACTCAGTATCTTCAGTTTTTTTAGGTCTGAATTCCTTTGTTCTAACATTTTTAAGCTGGTTTTTAGGTCTTTATAAAAAGTATATTTTTGTTTCGGATGTTTTTTCTTTTTCAGTATTTCTTATAATTGCAACAATAATTAAATATGTGCTTTATGTCTTTTTCTACTGGATTTTTCATACAGAATTACTTGGTTGGTTCTTGATTGTAAAGCTCGCTGGTGAAATTATTTATAACCTGCTTTTTGGTACAGGCCTGTATTATTTAATTCCTTTTATCTTGAAAAGAAGAAGTGAAATTTTCTAAATTGATTTTTAATTAAGTTGAAAAGCAAGAGTTTATTCCTGCAAATTTTAAAGATTATTAGCAATTTTTCTTTAATTTTGTGAATAAGAAACAAATTTTAATCATTAAGTTGAAAAAAGCATAAAATGAGTGTAAATTATTTTGTAAGTATTAAACATTAGAAAGACAAGGAGGATCTTATGATTAAAAAATACAGAAGTATAATATTTATTGTAATGATTTTCTCTTTTTTGTATGTTTATCCGGAAAGCATTAAGTTAATCAAGAATAAGAATGATTTTGGTGGAAAAACTTATGAAGTCAACTATACCACAGGAGATAAATTTTATGACCAGCTCCAGATAAACCGGGCAATATTACATTACGATAAAAATGAAGAACTGGCAATTGTTGAATACTACTTTACTAAAGAATTCGTTGCAAAAAAGAATTATGAAAAAAAGATTGAATATTATGGAGACAAAAAGAAAGTAAATAAAGCCGAATATTTTTATACAAAAAAATTTGCTGATGAAAAAGGAACTTATAAAGTTGTAGATATTCTTGATTCTAATGGAGAGGTTGTACAGGTACTTTTCTTTCACACAGATAAGTTCACTTCAAAGTATGGTTTTGAAACTTCAATAATGTATCTTGCAAGAGGCTATATCACAAAGATAGAATACTATTACAAAGACGATTTCGTAAAGAAATATGGTTATAAGATCAGAGAAGATAAATATGTATACGATAGTTATGGTAACAAAAAACCCACACTTGCTATTTTTTATGATGAAGAAGGTAAAGAAGTAAACAGAATAGAAAATCCCACAAACTATATAGAACCCGAAAGGTAATGCCAGCAAATGAAATTTGAAGTGATTACTCTTCTTGTTATTACAAACATTCTAAACATAGAACTTGCCACAAATGAAGCTCAGAGAGAAAAAGGTTTAATGGACAGAAAGGTCTGGGGGAAAACCGACGGAATGCTTTTTATACATAATAAACCTTCTCAAGTAGCATACTGGATGAAAAATACATACCTCGATATGTATTTGTGTTATCTTGACGAAGACTTTAATATACTTGAAGTTTACCATCCACAACCATTATCAACTATTGCTATAATATCTTCAAATACAAATGTCAAATTTGTGCTTGAACTAAATACTAAACACAGCAATATTGTATTCACAGAAAAATTTAATGAACTTAAGTACAACCTAAAGAAAAAATTAAGATACTGAAATCCATTGAAATTTTAAACAGGTTCTATTTCCTTAAATTAGAACTTTTAGTTCTTATGTCTATAAAATTCCCTAAGTAGTATTCCCCCACTTTCTTATTGATTCTGTAGCCTTCCGAAAGGAAAAGGATCTTTTTAACCCTTGTATTTGCTTTTATTGTTTCGATAAAACTCTTTAAAAAAACTTCAGGTTCAGCATTTTTTTCTTCAACCATTTCACTGAATTTGCTGTTAAAATTTACCACCAGATCAACAGATTTTTTACCTATTACAGTAAAAACCTCAATTAATTTCAGTTCTTCTGGAATGTTAAGATACAATTTATTTTCTACAGGGCCCAAAAGAAATTCTTCTATGAGTTTTTTTTCAAAATTTTTCTTTTCATTTTTAATAAATCTTGTTTCTCTACCAAGTTCATTGTTACCAAGTTTTGGATAAAAAAACACAAGCCCATTTTCATTTTTTGTTTTAACAAAAATAATTACAACCAATAAGCTAAAAAAAATAGTTATAACTGTTAAAATTAATTTCCTCATTTTAGAAAACCCTTGGTTTTATTGTAATAATCTATAAAACTCATAATACCCTCTTTCAAAGAATTTACGAGTTTTTTCTGATACTCCCTGTTATTTAATAATTTTGCTTCTTTCAAATTTGAAATATATCCTATCTCTACAAGAACAGAAGGAACAAGATTATACCTCAAAACAAAAAAATTTGCCTTTTTTTGAGCCTTAAATTTTATCTCAGAATTAGAAGAAATTTTTTTTGAAATAAAACTCGCGAGGCTTTCTGATTGAACAATAAGTCCATCTATAATCAGATCCTTTAGAATATAAAAAAGCTCCTCTGTTTCTTTTATATCCTTTACATCAAAGTTTGCATTTTCCTTAAGCTCAACCGCCATAGCTTCTTCATCAGTAGAATCCTCTGACAGTGTATAAATTTCAAACCCGTAGATATCAGGTTTTAAAGAAATATTTCCGTGAATACTTATAAAAATGGGATTGTAGCCCCTGTTCAAAATAGACTTTACCATCTCAATCCTTTCTTTTAAAGTGAGGTATCTATCATCCCTTCGTGTTAGAAAAACCTTAATTGAAGAATTGTCTCTGAAACAATCATAAAGCCTTTTTGATACCTGCAATACAAGCTTTTTTTCTTCTATACCCCCAATTCCGAGGCCTCCGGGATCTTTTCCTCCATGGCCTGGATCAATTATAATACAATTTATCGGTTTGAATTTTTCCCCGGTCACAGGCTGAATTTGCTTTATTGAACTTGATTGAGAAAAACTCGAAATTGTTACTTTTGAAGATGATGAAGGTAAGCTTTTCTGCTCTAAGTTTGTTTTTTTTTCGAAGGTGATAGATGGTTTTTCTCTAAAGTATTCTTTTATAAGATTTACATAAGCAATAGGAAAGAGTATTTCCCCATTTTTATCTAACTTAATCAGCTCCTCCATATAATTTATCTTATTCTCATAAATCAAATATGGCATACCTGAAAATATTCTCACCTTCTTTTTATCATTAAACAATTCAAAATAGCCGAAGTCTAAGCTGTATTTTACCTTTAGATTCAAGTCTTTAGATAAACTTGAAATAGAAACATAATTACTGCTGCTTGATTGTAAAATAAAAAATAAGCAGAAAACAAAAATTAAAACTTTTTTTCTTTCCATAAATAGTAAATACCTTTTAATGTAAGATATGGATCTATAGACGCAATCTTTTTTGAAAAATCCTTTATAATCCTGGACAAACCGCCAGTAGCTATAACCAAAAAATCACACCATTTTTCTTCAGAAACAATTCTGTTTACAAGTTCATCAATCATACCTCCATAACCATGAAAAACACCACTTCTTATACACTCCACAGTATTCTTTCCCACAACTCTTGCAGGTGGAGAAAGATGAATATGAGGTAACTTTGCGGCTTTTGTCTCAAGAGACCTCAAGGATGTAATTATCCCTGGCAATATTACACCACCGAGGTAAGCTTTATTTCTGCTAACAACATCGAGTGTAGTTGCTGTCCCGAAATCAACTATAATAAGATTTGTATTGGCAAAAAGCTTTACACCGGCAAAAGCATTAATAAGCCTATCCGTCCCTATTTCAGAAGGAAAATCGTATTCAACTTCAAGAGGAATCTCCCCGTTCTCAATAATGTGGGCCTTAAGTTTAAAATACTTCTCAAACATATGGAGAAATTCATAGTTTAACTGAGGAACAACACTGCAAATTAAAACCTCTTCTTCTATATTGTTTTGTTCAATCCGCCACAACTTTTTTAAATCCCTATATTTTATCGCAAGTTCTTCCGTGGTAATAGATAAATCTGTGTTTATATTTCCTGAATTTAATAACTCTCCTGTCTTTTTACTGAAAATTCCAAAGGTGATATTTGTATTTCCAATATCTATAGCTACAAGCAACCTAATACCCCTCCTTTATAAATATTCATGCTTAAGTGGTCTTAACATAAGAGACTTAAGACCCACTTCAGGTTTGACATTCTGATAAAGAATTTCATACACCATATTTGAAATCGGCATTTCTATCCGCAGTCTACTTTGCAACACTGGGATACTTCTCGCAGTTTCTACACCTTCAGCTACCATTTTCATTTTTGACACAATTTCATTTAATGTCTCCCCCTTCGCAAGAAGTTCACCCACCTTTCCGTTTCTGCTATGTTTGCTCATACAGGTAACAATTAAATCACCAATGCCTGCAAGACCCGCAAATGTTTCTATTCTACCACCAAGTTTTACTCCTACTCTTCTGATTTCAGCAAGTCCCCTTGTTATCAAAGCGGCCATTGTATTGTCACCAAGCCCGAAACCCCTTATCATTCCTGCAGCTATAGCTATGACATTTTTTAAAGCCCCGGCAAGCTCAACACCAACAACATCACAGTGCCTGTAAAGCCTGAAACTTTCAGTGGATAATGCCTCCTGAACAATCCTTGCAGCCTTTTCACTCTTTGAGGCTGAAACAATTGAAGTAGGAATATTACGAGAAACTTCCTCTGCATGCGATGGTCCAGAAATTACAACCACGGGATTTTTGGTCCTTACTTCTTCTTTCAATATTTCACTCATCCGCTTCTGATGAGGAAATTCAAGCCCTTTTGTAGCACTCACGAGAATCTGATCCTTTTTTATAAATGATGCAAACTCTCTTACAACATTTCTAAAATATTTCGAAGGCACTGCAAAAATCAATATTTCACCATCTGTTGCCTCCTTTACATCTACTGTTAACTTTATTTTTTCAGGTATCCTTACCCCTGGAAGATAATAAATATTTTCACGTTGATTATCCAAAATTACATCGAGTTCTTCTTTAGAATAAACCCAAAGTTTAACATCATTCTTACAGCTTGCCTGAATGGATAAAGCTGTTCCCCAGCCTCCAGCACCGATTACTGAAATTTTCATCCCATCCCCTAATTGTTTGAGATTTTATATTCCTTTAAGATTGTTAACTTCCCTTCATCATCTATTACAAGACTGTTGTTTTTAAAATTTTCTTTCGAAAGTTTCTGTAACATTTTTATCGATGTTTTGTTTTCGTCATACTTAGGTAATCCCCTGTATATTCCATCAGAAAACAATACTACAGGAACAACACTGCCGGAGATAAAATTTCCATTTCTATCAAGTTCAACTTTCAGTATAAAAGAAAATTTTTTATTTCCAGATGTTGACATTGCCGGAGTAAGGAAATTTCCAAGAGAGTATGCTATAACTTTGCCTTTATAAATTTCAATACCTCTTATAACATGAGGTCCATGGCCAATTATTAAGTCTGCACCATTATCTATGGCAACCCTGCAAAATCTGTAGAGATTTCCTCTGTATTCTCCAAATAGATATTCATTATCATCAGGCACATACATTGCCTTTTCTCCTTCACTTCCTCCATGAATTGAAATTACCAGAATGTCTGAAAGAGCTTTTAGTTTTTTTATTAACTCAATGGCTTTTTCAGTTTCATTAAAGTTATTTGCCCATCTATGCCAGCTAAAGGCAATTACGCCAATTTTTATCCCCTTTTTTTCTATGACAAGAAAATCTCCTTTCCTGCCAGTAAATAGAATTTTCTCCTCATTTAAATATCTTTCTGTATCACAAAGCCCTCTCTCACCGAAATCCATTGCATGGTTATTCGCATAGGTAATCAAATTAAATCCAGCATTCTTGAGATACTTTGCCGTATTTGTTGGCATATTAAAGGCATAACTTCTACCTGGCACATACTTTTTTACAGGTTCTTTTAAGGTTGTAATTACCCCTTCAAGATTTGCCATAAGTATATCGGGATTATTATTTGTAAGGTAATAGTGAATAAAGTCAAAAGATACTGCTCCATCCTGAGGTGGTGTGATTTTATAAGGGTAGTAAGTGCCTGTCATTGTATCACCAACAGCATTTATAACTACAGTTTGAATATCTGGATAAAGCTTTATCTGTAATACTACCATCAAAGATAAAATGAATATTTTCTTCATCCAGATTTCCCTAATTTGATAGTTTTTTCCTGAGTATTTCATTAACAAGCTTTGGATTTGCTTTACCCTTTGAAAGTTTCATAACTTCTCCTACAAAGAAACCCAGTATTTTTTCATTACCCTGCCTGTATTTTTCCACTTCTTTTGGATTTTTATCTATAACTTCATTTACCCACCTTTCTATTTCAGAACTATCAGTAATCTGTTTTAAACCCTTCAACTCTATAATCTCCCTGGCACATTTTCCTGTATTTATCATTTCTAAAAATACATCCTTTGCAATCTTACCACTTATCGTTCCATCCTCTATAAAAGAAAGGAGATTGATTAACTCCCCGGGTTGAACTATATTTTCAAAATCTTTGATGGTAATATTTTTTTCATTCAAAACAGCAAGAACTTCACTCTGAATCCAGTTTGCAAATTTTTTTGGTTCAATCCTGGAATTCTTCACACAGTACTCAAAGTAATCAGCAAGCTCTTTCTCCTCTGTAAGTAAGTTCGCATCAAACTGAGTTAAACTGTATTCAGTTACAAACCTTTTTCTTCTCTCTACAGGAAGTTCAGGTAAAGAATTTCTTATTTCTTCTATAAGGCTTTTATCAATTACAATAGGTGGTAAATCTGGCTCAGGAAAATACCTATAATCATGGGCTTCTTCTTTTGTTCTCATAGAAAAAGTTTTATTTTTTTCAGCATCGTAAAGCCTTGTTTCCTGAAATATTGTTCCACCACTTTCTAAAATTTCTATCTGACGAGCAATTTCATACTCAATTGCTCTCTTTACACTATTAAAGGAATTCATATTCTTTATTTCTACCTTTGTGCCAAACCTTTTCTCACCTTTAGGCCTTATAGAGACATTTGCATCACAACGAAGACTGCCTTCTTCCATATTTACATCACTTACTTCTATATATTTCATAATATTTCGCAATTCTTTGAGATAAAAATATGCTTCCTCACTGCTTCTCATATCAGGTTCTGAAACAATTTCAAGCAACGGAACACCTGCTCTGTTAAAATCAACATAGCTTACAGCCTCACCTTCAGAATGAATCAATTTTCCTGCATCTTCCTCCATATGCATTCTTGTAATGCCAATTCGCTTTACCTCCCCACTGGAAAGAGTAATATCAAGATAACCATTTTTCATTATCGGCAGGTCATATTGCGAAATCTGATAACCTTTTGGAAGGTCAGGATAAAAATAATTCTTTCTATCAAACTTGGAATATAAAGCAATCTCACCATTCAAGGCAAGACCAGCCTTTATAGCCTTGTAAAGTACTTCTTTATTTAAAACAGGAAGGACACCAGGCTGCCCCATACACACAGGGCATACATGAGTATTGGGTGGAGCACCAAACTCAGTAGAACATCCACAGAATATTTTTGACCTGGTATTCAACTGCACATGAACTTCAAGCCCTATAACTGCTTCATACTCCATAATTTTAACTCCTTTTAAGATATTATATCAGAAGATAATAAATTTATCCAGTAAATTAGCAGTAGTGCTGGTAAACCAGCACTACTGCTACCGCTAAAAACCCCAGCTGGGGGTGGTGGGTTTTACAGCCAGTAGCTTTTTGCTTTTAAGTCTCGCTCAAAGGTAAAGCACGAAAAATCTACCCTCGCACATTCAACATCCTGTTTTATGCGCTCGGGACAAAATGCCTCCTGCATTTTTTAGCCCAAATATCGGGTAAGATTTTTCTGTAAGTAACAATCGCTTCGACATGCTGCGAAAAGCTACTGGCTGTAAAACCCTTTCAAGATAGTATACACAGCTGGGGGTGGTGGAAGATAAAAATAAAATGTAGAAGTAGTGCTGACTGCCGTCAGCACCACCGCTACCGCTAAAGCTGTCCCCGCTGGACTGTATTGGGTGCGAAAACTCCCTTGCAAGAGGCGTAGTCCAATCAGCAAAAACTTGACTTCCTGTCTTCGGAAGATTAAATCACTCTAACAGATTTTATCAGCCCATCTTTCAGGTAAAACTATGTAGTCAAATCGATGGGTACCCACTGATAAAATCTGTTAGAGTTCATAAGGTAGGTGCACCAGTTTGCTTCAACGCTGACCTCCTGTCAGCTTAGTAGAGCATTGCCTCTTGCAAGGGAGTTTTCGCACCCTTCTAAAGTAGTAAAGACCAGCGGGGACTTTTGATGTGGAAATAAGATGAAAAATAAAAAATTGTAGTGGCACTGGCTTTGGCAGTGCCACTACTTATTTTCTTTTGTTGCTCTCCAGAAAAAAAGAAAATAAAACGCTGGCAAACTAACAGCATACTAACATCACAATTTATAAAGATAACATTAAAAAAAGTTGACTTAACTTTAATTATACTTTATATTAATAGATTAAAATTTTAGGAGGAAGGAAAAATAATGCCAAGTTTAATTTATGATGATAAGGAGTTAATGAGCGCATTACTTGAAGCTGGAGTGCATTTTGGACACCAAACAAAGAGATGGAATCCAAAAATGAAGCAGTATATCTTCATGAAAAGAAACGGTATTCACATCATTGATTTAAGATTTACTATGGAAAAACTTAAAGAGGCTTTCAATGCAATGAAAGATATTGTGGCAAATGATGGAATTGTTCTCTTTGTTGGTACAAAAAAGCAGGCACAAACTTCCATATATGAGGAAGCTACAAGATGCGGAATGCCCTACGTTATAAAGAGATGGCTTGGAGGAACACTTACAAACTTCTCCACTATAAAGAAAAGTATTGATAAGATGAAAAGACTTGAAAAGAAACTTGAGGTTGAAAAGGATACACTTTTGAAAAAGGAAGCTTTAAAGATAGAAAGAGAGATAAATAAAATGAAGGCTTTTTACGATGGCTTAAGAGAAATGAGAAAGCTTCCTTCTGCTTTGTGGGTAGTGGATATAAAAAGAGAAATTAATGCTGTGCTTGAGGCAAGAAAATTGAATATAAAAGTATTTGGAATTGCTGATACAAATTGTGATCCTGACTTACTTGATTATATAGTTCCCGGTAATGATGATGCTATAAGGTCAGTAAAACTTCTCACATCTATTATAGCTGATGCTGTGATAGAAGGCTCAACCTATGCGGCCAAGAAAGAAGTAGAAATGGTTGAAGAAGTTGTTGAAGAAACCACTTCCACTGTTGATGAAATTTATGAGGAAGTAGAAGAAGAATTAGAAAAAGATCTTGTGAAATAAAACTTTTAAAACCTTTTTAAAGAAAAGTTTAAGATGGAGGATTTGATGGAAATAAGTGTAAATTTGATTAAAGAACTTAAAGAAAAAACAGGAGCCGGGATTGTAGATTGCAAGGCTGTTTTACAGGAAACAAAAGGTGATTTAGAAAAAGCTATACAAATTCTTAAACAAAAAGGCCTTTCCAAGGCTGATAAAAAAGCTGGTAGAGAAGCCAAGGAGGGTATTGCTACTTTTAAGGTTGAAGGTAAAAAAGGTCTGATTTTAAAAGTCAACTGCGAAACAGACTTTGTGGCTAAAACGAACGATTTCAAAAATTTTGTTGAGGAAGTAAGGGATAAAATTTTTAAAAATAATTATTCCTTCTCTTCCACTCTTCCGGCTGATCTTGAAGAATTGAGAAGAAATATAATTGCTAAGGTAGGGGAAAACATACTTATTTCTGAGTGGAAATTTATAGAAGCTAAGGGTGAGCTTTTCCCTTATGTTCACTTAAACAAAGTGGCTGTTATTCTTGATTATAAATTGAGCAATTCTTCAGATAAGGCTACTGAATTTATAAAGCAAATTGCAATGCAGATTACAGCAATGAATCCAGTATCTGTAAGCACTGAAGATATGCCTGCTGATATCTTACAAAATGTTAAAAATCAATTTTATGAAGAAGCAAAACAAACGGGTAAACCGGAAAAAATTCTTGAAAATATTGTAAAAGGCAAACTCGATAAATATTTTTCTGATGTTGTTCTGTTAGAACAACCTTTTATTTTAGATGAAGAAAAGAAAGTAAAAAATGTCATAGAAGAGTTTGAAAAGAATAATAATACAAAGTTAACAATTTACGGCTTCGTAAGAGTTTCTCTTTAGGCTGAAAGCCCGTATAAAACTTGGGTTTTATGAGTTTTTATCCTTACTATCACCAAGAAACTCCTTTTTTAATAATGAGCTATGTTTTCTTTCAATACGCAGAAATTGTATTTTTTTGATTTTTACATACTCTCTGAATGTGTTAAAACTTGAATTTTATGAGTTTTAATTCTGAGTGTTTCTTAACTGGATTTTGATTTCATCAAATCTTTGGCTAAATTTCCCCGGAATGTGTCTTTCAATTTATTACTCTTAAAGAAGTTAGAATGGGTATTTTTGCCTGAAAGTCTATTTTTTGTGATTTCTTCCTTTCACTGATTGTGTTTTTTACCCATATTTATCAGTCTGCTGGTAGTTTTTTTGTTTTTCATGTTATTTTGATATTAGAGTGATATTCTAATGAAATTCGATTTTTTTAGAAATTATATGAATGTAGAATTCTTGGATAATTTAGCACCACAAGTTTAGTTTACAATGTTTTTGAGCAAGCGAAAATATGTTGAAATTTTGAAATTTTTCATTTAAAATAAATAGCAGATGTTATAAAAATTAACATACTTCTGCAAAGAAAATAAGTCTTTTAATTCTGGCAAAATCTTTAAAAACTACAGGAAACTTTTAATGTATAAAAGGGTTTTAATTAAAGTTTCTGGAGAGGTTTTTGGTGGTAAGGGAAATGGGCTTGACTACGAAGCCATTTCCGAGGTGGCAAGGCAAATTCATGAAGCTTATGAGCTAATTACCGAAATTGGTGTGGTTGTTGGTGGCGGGAACATAATAAGAGGTGTGGATTCTGAAAAGTATGGAGTTTTACGAACTACAGCTGATTATATGGGAATGCTTGCAACCGTTATAAATTCTCTTGCATTGCAATCTGTTCTTGAAGAAAAATTTCACATTCCCACAAGGGTTCAATCGGCAATCCAGGTTTCCTCTGTAGCAGAAAGTTTTATAAGAAGAAGAGCAATAAGACATCTTGAAAAAGGAAGAATTGTAATATTTGCTGGTGGAACTGGAAATCCATATTTTTCAACAGATACGGCAGCGGCTCTGAGAGCCATAGAGATTAATGCAGACATTATGGTGAAAGCTACAAAAGTTGATGGAGTTTACGATAAGGATCCCAAGAAATTTAAGGACGCAGTAAAATATGAAGAAATAAGGTATAGCGAAGTTATTGAAAAAAAATTGCGTGTAATGGATACAACAGCTATAACATTATGTATGGAAAATAACCTCCCTGTTCTTGTTCTAAATATTTTTGAAGAAGGTAATATTAAAAATGCAGTCCTTGGGAAAAAAGTTGGCACATTAATAAGAGCGTAGTAAAATGAAAGTAATTTCTGGAAAATACAAAGGCAGAGAGATTCTCGTTCCTAAGTCTGGTGTAAAACCCACCTCTGAAAAAGTCAAACAGGCAGTTATAAATATTTTAAGCCCCTACCTTAAGGGAGCAAAATTTCTTGATATCTTTGCCGGAACAGGTGCAGTCGGTATTGAGGCACTGTCAAATGGAGCAAGCTTTTGCTGTTTTGTTGAAAACAATCATAAGAATTATATTCTTCTCAAAAAAAATCTTGAAAATATAATAGAAGATAAAAATTCATACATTACAATTAAACATAATGCTTCTAGGCTAACAGAATTTTTTAAAAATAGAAATATTCAACCGTTCGAAATAATTTTTGCTGATCCCTTTTATGATGATCTTTCCTGGATATTTGATGATATTATCCTTCTTGCAGAGGATTTTCTGACAAAAGGTGGGCTTTTTCTTCTTGAACACAACAGCAGGGAAAAATTTGATTTTCATCCTTTATTTATAGAAACAAGAAATTATGGCGATACTTCTCTCACCATATTTCAAAAGAGGTAAAAATGAAATTCATTGGTCTGGACACTTCTCTTTGTGGTTCATTCTCTATTGGAGCATTTCTTGAAGATAAAATTGTAGAGATGAATTATATAAATTTTTATGAAACAGATAAATTTCTTTCTTATTCAATAGCATCCTTACTTGAAACAATTGAAATTAAACCGGAAGAACTTGACTTTTATGCCGTAGGGACAGGGCCGGGCTCATTTACCGGACTGAGGGTGGGAATTTCAGTAATAAAATCTATGGCTTTTGTCACAAAAAAACCTGTTTTACCCCTTTCCTCTTTAGAGTTACTTGTTTATTCCCTGCCAAAAAATTTAGTCGATTCTAATTCTTTGATTATTCCCCTTATTGAAGCCACAACTGATAGAGTTTTTACAGCTTTATTTAAAAATCAAGAAAGATTGCTGGATGATATGGACGCTGAAGTTGAAAGCCTGATAAATATAATTTTAAATTATTCAGAAGAAAATCAAACGATAATTTTTGCTGGAAACGGCGTAAAAAAACTTAAAAATGTCCTCGAAAGACTCGAATTAAGAAATAACAAAAAATTATTTTTACCCGGGGTGGTTATAAGTGGAAAAACAATATGTGAATTATCAAAAAAACTTATCGAAACAAAAAAAGAAAACCTTATAGATTCACATTTACTTGTCCCGAAATATATAAGAAAAAGTGAGGCTGAAATTAAGAAAGGTGAATGACCCCCCTATTTTTCCTCCTTCGCTTTAGAAAAACTTGCTATTCTTTTTATTAAGCTGGAAAGCTGCTGGCGGGTTTTATCGTCATCTATGTAGAACTCAAAAGCAACATTAAGCCCCGCATTTTCGCCAGAAATATAATGATACCTTACAACCCTCGCCTTTAAGTTTATTTCTTCCTCATGATACTTTAAGGTAAGAATAACAACTGTGTTTTCCTTTATAAAATGAGTAACATAAACGTTTTTTGTATTTGCAAGTACACCACCCATTGAAAGATCTACAACTGTAAATAAAACGTCCGCATTTTCCACAGTCCCCTGAGTTCTAACGATTACTTCTCCAAGAATATCAGCAAGTCCTTTGATATAAAAGATTTCATATATAGAAAGGGGTTTATATTTTGGATCATTTGGTACTGAGACTTCAATAACCCCAAAAACCCTATCTCCTATGATAATTGGAACCATGGCATAAGAAATTATCCCCTTTTCTATGTATGATTGCCTTATTTGCTCAAGCACCTGTGGATTTGTTTTTTTGTTGACAAGTTCAAAATATTTTTCATAACCTATAACCCCGTATTTCTCACCTAAATGGACATAGCTTGTAAGATTATCCGTATCCCCTACCCAGAATGTTTTCTTATACACATTTACAACATTCTCTATTGGTGTAAGCTTTGAAAGATCTTTAAACAGGTTAATTCTGAATCTATTGGAAAATCTTGCCAGTTCCTCTCCTACCATTTTTATTATTTTTTTAACATCAGGTTTTTCTGTTTGTAACTCAAGATAGATACTCCTTAAAGTGGCCGGGAGTTCGGCAAGGTTTACTGATGTGGATTTGGTTAACTCAGCAGTCTCAATATTTTTTATATATACTTTTATTTCTTCAAGCCCCTCAATTCTTTCGTGTTTCCTTACAGGATGAAAGTAAAGTTTATCCGGTAGATTGAACTCAATACTTCTTAAACCTGTATTCACAATCCTTACAGATGTTTCATCAGAACTATAAAAATTGTTTGTAAAGTCAAAACAAACTCTTATACCTTTTAGAGGAATAAATGATGGAGAACCATCATAAAAAACACTCAAAACAGAAGGATCTGCTTTGGTAATAAAACCTTTCAGCTGAAATTTTAAATCATTATGCTCCAGCCTTATTTCTTTACGACTTAATCTTAATTTATTAAACATAGAAATAATTTCATTTCGTTGGCTTATCTCTTTTTCCACAAAACCTCCATAATATTATTAACTATGTATTTTCAAATTTTACTAAAAATCTCACTATAATTGTATATTAAAATCTTACCATTTTCAAGTCCTACAAAAAGCCATTTATTTTTATTACTGAAATAAATCGAAAAAACTGAACTATTAAACGAAAATTTTTTCAAAATTTCTCCACTCTCAAAATCAAAAATATACAAACACTCATCTTTTCCACCTGTCGCAACCACGCTTCCTGTCAAAAATCTGCCAACAAGAGCAGAACCTAAATGATTCCTGAAAACTCTATACTCTTCACAGTTACTTATTTTCCATATCCTCACAACACCATCAGCATCTGCTGAGAGAAAATATTTTTCATCTTCAGAAAAGAAAACATACTCAACAGGAACACCCAATTTTATTTTTTTTATAAGTTTCATTTGAGGAAAAGAAAAAAGATTCAAAATGCCATCCTCACCACCACTTAAAAGATATTTTCCAGATTTAGAAATCGAAATATTCCAGACCTCTTTCTGGTGTTCCTTTATCTCTTTTATTAGAGACAATTCTGGAAATTTCCAAAGTTTTATTTTTCCATCCACACCTGCTGAAACCACAAAAGTCAAATCCGGGGAAAACATAAGCGACTGAATGCCCCTCTCATTAGCCCTTACTCTCCTGAGTTCCCTGAAATCATCTTTCACATAAAATAAAACAAGTTCTTCAAAGGCACCGGCTATAAGATAATTCCCATCCTCACTGAGATCAACAGGAATTCCCCATTTACCTTTATAATTAAAAGACAACCTTTTGATTATTTTCTTACTTTCTATATCCCATACATAAACTAAATTATCAATTCCCCCAGATACAATTAAATTGCCTGTATTATCAATACTATAAACATATCCTTTGTGAATAAAAATCTCATCAAAAAGTTTAAGCTCAATTTCCCTTTTTAAATAAGGGGTTTTTGCCTTAATAATACCCTGTTTATCAGTACAATCATAAAATAATAAAAATAAAAAGAAAAAAAGAAATTTAAAGTATTTAAAAGAAAACTGCAGTTTCATCTTCCACCTTATTGTGGAAAATTACTTTCATTCCAAAAAATAAAAGGCTGGTTAAAAACCAGCCTTTATTAACTCACAGTTTACTTTTTAATTTACACAAAAATAAGAGGAAACATTAAATAAAAATTACCAGTGATCAAGCATATCGTCAGGATTCTGTTTTGTCTCAGTGAACAAATCCACATCAGCGGTAAGATAATCAAAATATGTATAAAAAGGTCTTCCCAGTATATCATCTGGATCAAAATCTAACCTGAAACCAACAAAAGTAATTCCTCTATCTTCTGAAATCTTGTAGTTTTCCTGATCTATCGTGTCAGGAATATTAATATTAACCTGCTTCCAGCCAATCCATATTAATTTTTCCGCCCTTATAAATCTCATTCTGTCAAGATAATCTTTAAGCATAAGACTTAATATGTGCTTGTAATTTCTACCAACTACCCATACAGAAACGGTTTTTGTTATACCTTTAATTTTTACTGGTCTTGCTGGAACAACTGTTGCCCAAGCCCAGTCCCTTTTCATAAATTCAATCTTTACACCAAGCACGTACTTATTCCTATCAGAAGCAAGATCCCTTGGCGCTCCTTCTCTTCTCATTGCAGTTGCAAAACCAAAATCCCTTGGCATAAAAGCAGCCCACTCTCCTGCAGTCTCGAAATCATCAACAAGAACTGTCTGAACCAGTTCTGTGGCTACTTTCTTATCTGCCGATTCTCCGGCATTTGTATTAATAATTTCCAGTTCCCCGATCCTGCTACGATCTGAGCGTTCAACCTGTTGAGCATAATTCACACTAAATATAAATATAAATAACCCAACAACAAAAAACTTTATAATGTTCTTCATACTTTTCTCCTTACCAGATTTTACTGGCTAAATCATCGCCATTAAATCTTTCAAGATAAACATCTGTTTGAACCTGCATATAATCAAGATAAACAAAAAATTGATCAACCCTCTCATCAGGGAAAGACCACAATTTTATCATTTCAAGTTTTAAGGGTTTTAAAAATGGAACATGCTTTTGCGCTTGAGGTATATACTCAGGAATTCTTGTTCTTAAATTTCTCCAACCTACATATTCTATATCACCTGCCGGCAGCCTGTGCAAGAAGCCCTTATAATCAACAAGATAAAATTCCAGCCAGTATCTATAATTTCCACCCCATACCCACAGATCAAGACTTTTTATAACCCCTATAAGGGGCAATGCGATTTTATCTCCTTCCACATTTGGATCAGGCTGTCCCTGAGCACTATATATACTTCCCTTGGCTTTTACAGTATAAAGCTCAATCCAGTTGTATCCTTTTTTGATAAACTGTGCTTTTACACCAAGCGACCATTTCTGTCTGCTTTCAAGTTCCTGAGGAATTCCAAGAGGTTTTGCCTCTACATATCTTACATCACAGGCATTAGTGTCCCACGTACTCATTTCCTTGTTGGGATCTGCCGGTTTTGCAAAGCGGGAAAACTTTGCCCTCCATACAATACCATTTGTCTGATCCTTTTCATCTCCAAAATCTGAAACCACATAAGTTTGAAGATTAACTGTTTCACGTCCTTTTTCAGTGAAACCAAAAGAAAATACAAAATTTACTTTTAAAATCAAGAAAAATAATATAAGCCCAGATAATAATATCAACCTTCCTGTTTTGTATTTCATAGGTCTCTCCTTAGAACTATTTTTTTTCAAATAAAATTTGATCCACTTTATTTCTACTGTCAAGTAAAATTATCTTTGGTTTAAAATCCTTCAATTCTTCTTTAGATATTATCGTAAAAGAGGCTATAATAACTTTATCACCTTTTTGATTTAAATGTGCACCTGCTCCATTTAAACATATAGTTCCACTTCCTTTCTCTCCAGGAATAGCATATGTAATAAGTCTTGTACCATTCGTAAGGTTCCATACATGTACCTGCTCATAAGGATAAATCTCAGCCTCTTCCATCAGCAACTCATCTATTGTAATACTGCCTACATAATCCAAATTTGTTTCTGTAACAACAGCCCTGTGAATCTTCGATTTGAGAACAGTCAAATACATTTATTCCTCATCCCGGTAAAACTATTTTAATACACAAAAAAAAATATGTAAAGTCTTTTTTAATATAATTTTAGATAAAATTCTTTTTCCCCACCCCAGTACCTTTCAACCTTCTGAATAATTTTTCCTTCGCTGTTCTTTAAGAAACATTTAAGATATATATTGTATTCGCCCTGGGGAAGAAAATCCCACTCAACATTTCTTGCATTCCAGTACTTTGTAAGCTGTGCCTGTCCATTTATAAATTCTACATTCTTAACAACAGTAATAAGGTATTTACTATCAAAAACTTTCTGGCCCCTTGGAAGAGCATAAACATAAAAATCGACATGGGAGATATTTCTTGACTTTGAAAAAACGGCAAAAGTAAGCTTTAAAAACTTTCTTGGTGAAACCACCTGTCCGGGAGTATCATTTCCTACCTTAATATAACTTTCACCTTTTACCCTAATAGCTTCCTTTCTTTCTTTAATTTTTATTCCTTCATCCTTTATTTCTTTTTTCTCTGCCCCAACTGCCTCTGTGGAAGAAACACTACTTGAGGATAGCTCTTCCACTACATTTGTATTTGAATATGCTTCTGTAATACTTTCTTCCCCACTGATTAAGTTCGTATTTGTAGATCCACCTAAAAGATTTTCCTTCAATAATTCTGCAATCACATCTTTTTCACCAGTTTCTGTTTGTTTGCCTTTACTTCCACATGCTCCTATTACAAAAAATACACATGCAAAAAGTAAAATAAATAAACGTTTCACATATCCTCCCTTTACCCCTACTGTGTATATACTGAATATCGGAATGAATACAACAAAATTCCACTAATTAAAAGTGGATAAAAAGAAAAACTTAAAGGTGGTAAAGAAATTTTTCTTTCGGAAAGCTCAAAAATTCTACTTTTATTTACACCATCAACTATAAAACCAGCTGTAAACTCCCCATTTTTAACCATCTCAAACAATTCATCATAATTGTAAACATATTCTACAACAGAATTGTCAAGTGGATTGATACGTAAAACATCCAAAATTGACTTATTTAATACATTGATATCAAATTCATTAACCGGTGTTTTGTAAGTAAAAATAAAATACCTCGAGGGGAAAGATCTATGATAAAATCCAAAACTTAAAATATTTTTCTTTCTGTTTTCTTCAATGAAAATCTTCAATTTTCTTTTTGCAAGAACTTCTTCCCTCGCATCATTGAACTGTATCACACCAAATTTATAATTTGCTGCAATTGATTTCATAATATCATTTACAGAAAGATCAATTTTCTTTATACCTCTTTGAACTGGTACTAACTGCACTGTTTCATTAAAATAGTTGAAGAATACAGAAAACACAAAATTGAAGGGTTCCTGTCCTGAAAATTTCTCACCCCTTATATTTTTCATCTCTTCTCTGTATTTAAGAGAAGCACTTAATATACTCTGTCCTCCTGCAACATACAAATTAGCTTTCTCAAAATACTCTCTTATATCTTTGGTTAACTGTTCATCTTTTATCTTATAAACTCTGTAAGAATTCTTAAAAGCGTTAACTTCAAATAATGGGACAAGAGCTTTTATAGCCTCTTCGATTTTGCTTTCGATAAATTTGCTCTGATCCCTATACATAAAGCATACGGGTTCAAAAATCGCTTGGCTTTCTTTAAGTAGATTATATTTATCCATAACAAGACTTTCATCAACCGTTTCAGGAAAATTTAAGGAAAATTGATCTTCAATTTTTAACAATCCATAAAACCCAACACATTTTTTTGAAATACCATTCTCTTTTGTTTCTATCTGAACAGCATAATATGAGGGAGATTTATCTATAACAAGTATATCTCTTAAAAGCCAGCCAAAAAACCTGTTTACAACATTCTTATACTTTTCCTGCTCACTTCCAAAGGGAAAAACAAGGTGAGAAAAATTATTTAAATCCTCCATTAGCTTCTTTCTTAAGCTCGAAGAAATTAAATTGTAACTCGGGACTACAAGTCCATCTAAATTATTAAATTTTTCTGGATTATAAATTACCCCCGAAAATGGTAAAACCTTTGCCATCTAATCTCCTTATTTATGATAAAAAAACTTATAATTTTATCGGAAAAATGCTTGACAAATATAAACATTTTACCTTTGAGATGGTTAAAAAGCAAGTTTCAGGCAAGAGTTTTTTCTTCCTTTTTTTTACTCTTTTTTGGTGACTTCCCCTTTTTCTCCTGAACAATTGAAAATCTTATCTCATTTTCTTCTAAAAAGACTTTTATTTCTACAAGTTCTTCCTTTAACTCCCCATCCATATATGAAAGCAAATAATCAGTCGCGGGTATCTCAATAAATCTGTTTATCGCACGTATAAGTGACCTCGCACCATATTTTTCTTCATAACCATTTTCAATTACAAACCTTTTAACATCATCGCTTACGTTGAGATAAATTCTGTTAAGTATTAAAACTTCATTAAGTTCGGAAAGCAACTTGTTCACTATTCCAAAAAGCATATCCTTATCAAGCTTGTTGAATATTACAATCTCATCAATTCTATTTATCAATTCCGGTCTGAAAAATTTTTTAATTTCAGAAATAAAAATTTCCCTCTCGTTTTCATTTTTTCTCTCATCTACCAGAAAACCAAGTCTTTCTTTATTGAAGAAACTTTCTGTTCCAATATTTGATGTAATAATAATTACTGTGTTTCTAAAATCAACAACATTGCCAAAACTATCAGTTAATCTTCCTTCATCAAGTATCTGGAGTAAAATATTAAAAACATCAGGGTGGGCTTTTTCAATTTCATCAAACAGTACAACCGAATAGGGCTTTCTTTTTATTTTTTCCGTTAAAATACCACCTGCTTCATACCCTACATATCCAGGGGGAGCTCCAATTATTCTGGAAACCTGAAACTTTTCCATATATTCTGACATATCAAGTTGAATAAGATCATTTTCAGAACCAAACATAAACTTAGCAAGTGCTTTAGCAAGTGCAGTCTTACCAACACCTGTGGGGCCTAAAAAAATAAAGCTTCCTATGGGTCTATTTCCTTTCCTTATACCTGCAACATTTTTCTTGATCGCATTTGATAAAACTTTAATTGCATAATCCTGTCCAATAATTACCTTCTTTAATTCTTCTTCCATATTTAAGTATTTATTTTTATCCACTCCTCTATCAAGTATGGAAACAGGCACATTCGTAATAAACGATAAAACTTCCTCTATTTCTTTTTTACCTATAATAACTTTTTTTACGTTTGAATTTTTTTGCCAGGATTTCAACTCTGTATTGTATATTGCTCTCAACTCTTTTATTTTATCCCTTATTTCTGCTGCTTCATCATACAACTGGTGATTGATAAAATTCTTCTTTTCTTCTTCGAGTCTTTTGATTTCAAATTCAAGGTCGAAAAGATTTTTAGGTTTTTCACCAGCTCTGCTGCTCCAGTATGCCCCAGCTTCATCTATTAAGTCAATAGCTTTATCAGGAAGTCTTCTATCTACAATGTATCTATTTGACAGATGCACCGCTAATGAAATCGCTTCGGGGGTATATTCTACATTATGGTATTCCTCATACTTTGACTTTATGTTTAAAAGAATATTTATGGTATCTTCAACAGAGGGTTCATTAACAACAACGGGTTGAAATCTTCTTAAAAGTGCTTTATCTTTTTCAATTTTTTTCCTATACTCATCAAAGGTTGTTGCACCAATACACCTGAAACCACTTCTTGCCAGTGCAGGTTTTAACATGTTTGATGCATCAAGTGCCCCATCAGAATTACCTGCACCGAATATAGTATGGATCTCGTCTATAAAAAGAATCACATCATCAGAATCTTCAACTTCTTTAATTATATTTTTCATTCTTTCTTCAAATTCCCCTCTATACTTCGTACCTGCTACAATTAAGCCTATGTCAAGCAACATTATTCTTTTATTCCTGAGTTTTTCAGGTACCATATTCATAAAAATCAACTGTGCCAGTTTTTCAACTATAGCTGTTTTCCCTACCCCCGCTTCTCCAATAAGGATGGGATTATTTTTCTGTCTTCTGCAGAGTACCTGAATAACCCTCTGAACTTCTTTTTCTCTACCTATAACAGGATCAAGTAATTTTTGACTTGCAAGGTAGGTAAGGTTTTTTGCAAACTTATCAAGGAATGGTGTTTTGGCTTGTTTTTTCTTCTGGATCTTGTCCTCTGAAACTTCCCCATATCCAACCAGTTTTATTACTACCTGTCTTAAAAGCTCAAGGCCTATTTCCCTGTTTTTTAGAAATACCGGTATTATCGATTCAATATTTTCTTCTGCAGCTATTGCAAGAAGCAAATGCTCTGTGCCAACATAATTGTGCCCAAGATTCATACTTTCTTGCTTTGCAATTTCTATCACATTTTTAAACCTTACAGAAAGCGGGATACTTCCGAGTATAAAAACATTTGAAGCCCTTGTTCTTAAACTCGATTCCACTTCTCTTCGAATTTCATCAAGGTCAACACCAAGAAACTTCAAAACTTTAACAGCAAGACCTTCTCCATCACGCAGAAGAGCTAAAAAAAGATGCTCAGGTAAAACTGTTGAAAATGAAAGCCTGCGCGCCTCTTGATGTGCAAAAATATTGATCATTTTCTGTGCTCTGGGAGTAAAACCTATAAAATTATCCATACAAAAGTCCTAAATAAATGCCTTTTTGTATTTTATTCTGGAAAGAGCTCTTTTAATTATGTACAATCTTGCTCTGTTTAACTCTTCTTTCGTTAAATTATACTTATATGTAAGATATTCATCCACTCCTGTAAAAATAGCTCCCCTGATTGTATTAATATCATCGACATCGAAAACCTTTTTGTTAAACAGATCAACTAAAGATACATATTCCAGAAGTTCAGGATAAGTAAGCTCATTTTTATCCTTCAACTCAAAAAGTTTTTTAAGATGCTGGGCTAATTTTACTTTATTTCCAAATATATACTTTTCTCTGGCTTCAAATTCAAGATGAGCAATTTTAGTAAGCAAACTTTCAAATTCACAGAGAATTTCCTCTTCTGAAATTCCCATTGAAAATAGATTAAATATGTAATAAAGGGGAATTTTTGGTTCATAAAAAGGTTTTATAGAATAGGAAATTTCCTTCAAACTTTTTGTCAGGCTATCTATTGCTTCACTTTGAAAAAGGCCGGGTAAGTTAACAATAAAGGAAATTCTAAGCCCTGTGCCCACATTTAAAATAGAAGATGTAAGATACCCAAAAACTTCATCATAGGCAAAATCCATTTTTGCTTCAAGCTTGTCTATAAAATTAGAAATTCTTTTGTAAATTTCCCTTGCGTTGTAACCGTATTCTATAGAAAATACTTTCAAATGATCATCTTCATTAAGAAAAAAGACCCAATCACCACTTACAGGATGCCCGAAAACCCTGCTATTTCTTATAAATTCTGATGTCAAAACTCCATTGGAAAGATATATTAAAAGATCAGAATAAGAAAAATCCTCAATTTTATTGATTAAAACATCAGGACAAACATTTAAGATTTCCTTCGAAATTTCATCTTCAAGCTTAATTTTATTTTCTTTTTCAAGAAAAAGGGGAAAATTAATTCCATCAATATTTCTGGATATTCTTAACCTGGTTGTAAAAACAAGATTATCTAAATAATTCTTTCTTCTACTTTGTTTTCTTGGAAATTCAATATAATTCATCTTCATGTGTTATCGGGTAGAAACCTATTAATCTTTCAAGCTTCTTTTTTATTTTTTCAGCTTCTTCATAGTTCTCTGAGAGTACTAACCTTTTCAGTTGATTTCTTAGATGTATAATCTCCTTTCTGATAAGGTAAATATCAGAAAATCTTGGAGGCATCTTGCCTCTGTGATATGAAGCACGCTGAAATTCCTTTATACTTTCTATTATTTTACTTCTAAAACTACTGTAACAAAAAGGACATCCTAAGTAACCGGTTTCAATGAAGCTATCAAAAGAAATACCACAGTTTTTACAATAAACTTTCTCCCCAATATTATTAGATGAAGCTTTTGCAATTGATTCTATATTTCCGGCAATCTGACCTAATAATTCTCTTACATGAGAAAGGGACTCAATAAGCTTTTCATCAACACCAATAACTTTTAATTCTTCACCGGCAACCTTAAGATATTTTAAGGCACATTTAGCACACAATCCCTTTTCTTCTATTATTCCACCCCTAATAATTTTAAAAACAACTAACACGTCCTCTTTGCCGCAGATACTGCATTTTCTTTGAAACGAAGCCCCACCATGGTCATCAGACATAAAACTCTACCCCCTTTTAATAAGGGATACATATTCTATTTTTATTATAATACAAAATTAAAAAAAAATAAAGAAGAATTATATTTAACTTTATTCCTGGAAAAATTGCAAATACTTTTAGTGATCATTAATAATTGACTTTATTATACTGTTTCTCTATAATTAAAATCAATTTATGAGGGGGTAATTTAATGCCTTTCGAAGTAATAGGTAAAAAGTCCCAGTTTGCAGTTATTGGACTTGGTACATTTGGGACAAATGTTGCTCTTTCACTTATAGAGAATGGTGTAGAAGTTATAGCCGTTGACAAGGAAAAAGAAAACATAGAAAAACTGAAAGAAAAACCAATTGTTGTTTATGCTCTTGATGCAACAAAAGAAGATGCCCTTAAAGAAATTGGAATTGAACAGGTAGATTGTGCAATCGTCTGTATGGGTGTGGATATGATTGCAAGTATACTTGTTACTTTGTTGCTTAAAAAATTCAAGATACCAAAAATACTTGCAAGGGCTAACACAGAAGAACATGCGGAAATTTTAAGACTAATCGGAGTTACAGAAGTTATAGAGCCTGAAGTAGAAACTGCAAAAAAGCTTGTAAAAAGGCTTGTAACTAGCTTTGGTTATTTACTTTCTTTTGAACAAATTTCAAAAGAACATGCCATTGTTGAGATAAGGGTTACAAAGAAAATTGCAGATAGAACGCTTGCAGAGGTAGATTTCAGAAAAAGGTTCAAGATCAATGTAATTGCCATAAAAAGGCTTGTAGAAAGACTTGATAGTGATTTCAGGGCAATAAATGAGTATGAAATAAATGAAGTTCCTGATCCAAATACCCCGCTTAATGAAGATGATATTCTTGTGATAATAGGCAAAATTGAAAACATTAATAGATTACATAACTATCTTCTTGGAACACAATAATGATAACCATATCAGAATTTTCACTTATTGAGAAAATAAAAAGACATTTTCCCATTAACAAACCTGAAACTTTAGGCATTGGGGATGATTGTGCAATAATCGGAAGAAAAGATTCTCTACTTATAAGTACTGATACAATGATTGATGGCATCCATTTCTTGAGTAAGAAAATGAGCTTCTTTGCCATTGGTTACAAGTCTTTAGCTGTAAATATCAGCGATATTGCTGCAATGTGTGGAAAACCAGAATATTTCCTTCTAACCCTTGGCATACCCGGCTACCTTTGTGATAACGATATTGAGGAGTTTATTAAGGGTTTAAAAAAGATCTCGGAGGAGTACAATATATCTCTGATAGGAGGAGACACAGTTTTTTCAAAAAAATTTCTGATCTCAATAACAATTCTGGGTACCCCCTTTTCAAAGCCTGTACTTAGAAGTGGTGCAAAAATCGGCGATTTTATTTATGTTACCGGTAAAATAGGGGATAGTTTCATAGGTCTTATGTTGCTTCTTGGTAATAACTTTCCTGTTAAGGAAAAAGAATACTTTTTAAAAAGACATTTTTATCCCCTGCCAAGAATTGAATGGATGAGAAAAATAGATGAAAAATACAGAATTAATTCTGCCATAGATATAAGTGATGGACTGCTTGGTGATCTAATTCATATTGCTGAAGAAAGCAGGTGTGGATTTGATCTGTATATTGATAACATTCCTTTCTCAAAAGAAAAAATGGATAAGAAATTTTTCGAAAGGGAACTTTTTTACATAAAAAAGTTTATCTCAGGTGGAGAAGACTATGAAATTATCTTTACATCCCCTGATGAAATTGATACTGAAAAATTAAAAGGTGAGGGTATTTTTATTTCAAAGATTGGCAAAATCACCAGTGAAGAAAAAAGGATTTTTTACAGAAATAGAAAACTCGATTTTGATTCATTTAAAAAGAAATCTTTTACTCATTTCTGAAGAAGTTTGAATATTTGTGTGCATAGTATGTAGGCAGAGGGAGTCTGTAGTCGGTAATAAATTTTAAAGTAATGTTCAAAGCACTCTGCGGTGAAATTCTATATCCACTTGAAATGAATATCGGTTTACACCTTGGCTTGGATCTTAAAACATAACCCACCACCACATCACTATTTTTTATAGGTGAGGATGAAAATTTCTTTTCTTCTGGTTCTTTATAGTCTCCATAAAGTGGACTTTTTGCACAACCAATGGTAGGAATATCAAGAACTATTCCAGCCATGGTGGCTATTCCCATCATTCTCGGGTGTGTAAGTCCGTGTCCATCAAACATTAAAATTTCAGGAATCTTTTTTAGTTTTCTGAATGCTGAAAAGAAAACTGGAAACTCCCTAAAAAAAAGCAGCCCCGGGATATAAGGAAACTTTACTTTTCTTTTTGCATTAACAACCTGAATTATTTCCTTACCCTTCTCAGCAAGAATAACTATAGAACAATATCCTTCATCATTACTGTATGAAATGTCTACTCCACCAATAGACTCAACATTTTCTATGTTTTCTCCAAAACTTATCTTTGAAAAAAGCGTCTTCTGTAACTCAATTGCTTCTTCAATTAACCGTTGGTTAGAAATTTCAAAGATTCTTTTTATAAGTTCTTCATTCATTTTTAACTCTTCTTAACTCCCTTAATTATTTTGCCATATTTTGTACTTCAAATGACCGATAAAACTATCAGATTATTACTTTTTAGCAAAAAACAATAAAATATATTTGCAATAATTTCATAAATATAATACAATAAGAGTAAAAAAATTACTACTATTTTTGGAGAATTTTGTGAAAAAATTTTTGATAATTTTCATCTTAGTTGTATCTGGATGCGGGGTAAGTTTTAAATCCGGTTCTTTAAAAGACAGGGACTTTCCCGATCAGGTTTTAAGTGAATTCAAATATATTTCTTCTGATAACAGTGGCAACAAGGAATGGGAGCTTCGTGCCTCTTTAGCCAAAAGTTACAATCAGAAAAATGAAATAATACTTGAAAATTTGAGTATAACATTTTTTCATTCTGATGGAAGGATAAAATCCTTCCTTTCTGCTAACAAAGGGTATATAAACACTCAAAATATGAATGTATATGCTGAAGGAAATGTTAAAATCTTTTCTGAGGGAAAAGCACTTCTTGAAACAAAAAAAATTTACTGGGATAACAACTTAAAAAGGTTCTATTCAGAATCTAACGAAATAGTGACACTATGGAGAAACAACTCTTATGTTAAAGGTTATAACCTTATAGCAGATGTTGAATTAAAGGAAATACGTATGGATTATATACATTCTGAAGTTAGGGAGACCAATTAGAATATTCTTATGTTAAAGTGGGGCAAATGAAATGAGAATTTCTGAAAGCATTTATTTTGAGTGTTCAATTGAAAATGAAATCTATAAAAAAAAGCATAACTTTTTGAAAGATTTGCTCAATGTAAATTTTATATACGTATCCTTTAAATGGAAAGTAAACCTGTTTAACATCTCAGGATATTTTTTAACAACACCTAGAGGATAAAAGAAAAGATGAAGAAAAAATGGATATTTTTCTTTGTTGTTTTAGCATCAAATCTAATATTTTCAGGAACTTTCAGACCCGAACCGGGTAAACCTGTTGAAATAAAAGCTGGAAGAGCAGTTTATAAATGGGAAATAAAAAAACTTCTTTTAGAAAATTCTAATAGAATTCTTCCCTCTATCAACTATGGTAACAGTACACTAATATCAGATCTGATGATCTATGATGATAACTTAAAGAAGGGGTTTGCTTACGGTAATGTACATTATGAAGACAAAAAGGAAAGGGTAATCGTAAATGCACAGGAAGCTATATATGATGAAGCCACAAAGGAAATCACACTTTCGCGAAATCCAACGATTATAATGAAAAAAGATGGGACTTTTGCAAAAAGTGATAGAATTAAAATTTATCCTGAAAAGGATTTAGTTTATCTGATTGGAAATGTTTCAATATCAAACACAAATTTTTTAATCAATGGCAAACAGGCAGAAATGAACAGGGGCAAAAACCAGTTTATTATAAAAGATGATGTGGTTGTAACTCAAAAGGAAACAAAACTATACGCAAAGAGGGCTACACTGGATTCATCATCAAAGGCAAACAGTTACACTGCTTCTGGTGGAGTAAAAGTAGAAGATTTAAAAGAAGGTTATACAATTTTTGCCGATAGACTTGATTACTTCAAAGAAGAAGGATATATGAGGATAACAGGGGGCTATCCATCTCTATACAGTAGACCAACAATTAAGTTTACCAATAGAGAGGCTGTGGTTTCTTCTACGGTTATGGAAAAATTCGATAAAGAGGAAAAAGCAAATCTATTGGGAGATGTTGAAATAACCCAGGGAGAAAGAAAGGTATTCTCAAAGTGGGGAGAATATTTCATAAAGGAAAAAAAAGTAATTCTAACCGGTTCCCCTGTACTTCAAGATGGAACATCAAAGTTCTACAGTTATAGAATAACAGTGGATGTAGATAAACAAACTGTAAGTATGAGAGGAAAAGGAAAGGGAAAATATTTATTAAAAAATCAATAAAAGAGGGAAGAAATTGGGTATATCTGATAGACCTGATTTAATAGAAAGCTTTGAAAAGCTCGGACTTACTCCAAATGAGGCAAAGGTTTATCTTGCTCTTTTAGAAAAACACCCCATTACAGGTTATCAATTAAGCAAAAGCAGTGGAATACTTCGTCCCGTAGTCTATGAAATGTTAAACAGGCTTGTTGAGAAGGGGGGTGCAAGAATTATAAAGTCCAATCCAGATACATATATTCCAGTTGATATCGATGAATTTTTAAAAAATATTGAAAGCGAATTTGAGGAATCAAAAAAATATATATCAAAAACTCTAAAACAATCCGTTGTTGTTGATAATACAGATTATTTCTGGAACATTATAGGAAAGAAAAATATCTATAACTCCATTTATTCCATAATTGAAAAAACACAAAAAGAAATTTATCTGTGGGCTGGTAATCAGAAAATCCTTGATGAAATAATTGATTCACTTGAAGTAAAATTTAAAGAAAATGTTTTAATAAATATTTTTTCTTACTATTCTCTTGAGACAAGAGGAATTACATTATACTCTTATAAGCTTGAACCATACTTCGTAATGGAAGAGTTTTTACCCACCTCCCTTTTAATGGAAAGTGACAGAAAAGAAGCAATAACTGTAAATTTCAGCGACGAAAAAACAGCAAAGGCAATGTATTCGAAAAACGAAACTATAGTTGAAGAAACAAGAAGAGTTATTGTTTCCCAGATATATCTTTACAGATTCTGGCGCTTCTTCGGGACAGAAAGAATTAAAGCCCTTCTTACTGATGAAGACAGAAAGCTACTTGAGAAGATAGATAGACACCTCGAAGGTAAAAAATAATTCAGCTGATTTTTTACTTACTTTAGCTTAATTAAATAAAGCTATAAGTATGAAAAAAGCAAGTGAGATTGCAAAAAATAAGTTAGACAGAATCAACCCCTTTCTTTCTTTAATTTCATCTTCTGTAATAACTTCTGTATTATTAGCAAATGGACTTATGAGTTTTTTCATTTCAGCTTTTGAGTAAAATTCAAATATCGATTCCTCAAGTAAAAAATTATCAATCCTGCTTTTTTCAATATAACTATGACTGATCGCTTCATATATGAAGAATGTAAGAAATGGATTTGAAGACATCTCGGTCAGATTTTGAGAAACAGAAAAGGTGGAAAGATAGCTGTTTCTTATCTTATAGATTACTGGAGTGTTTTCAACTTTCAATACATCCTTAACTAACGGGTTTTCCTTTAATATTCTATGCTTTACCCTTAATTTTACATCTTTCAATAAACTTATTGCAGGGAAAAACGAAGAAAAAAGCTTCCCTGAAACTTCTTCATCCAACTTTATAAGAGGAATAGAGTAAAATTCACCTAACTCTTTCTCTATAAAGTAAAAGCTAATCTTTTCAGTTTTTAGCAAACTATCTGAAAAGATAATATCACAAACAGATGGCTGGTTAACAAGATCTACATCAGGGAAAATCGATTTCATAATTTTACTCATAAGATTCTGAAACATTATTGAAGTGGAATTGATGTAAACCTTAAATGAAGGCTTGTAATAAAACAAAAATTCACTTTCATTGTCGCTTTTAAAATCAAAAGCATCAATTAGGACTTTAAGTCTGTTGGTACCAGGTTTAACCAAAGCTGGATCTGGTATAAATTCTTTTGTGAATTTGCCACAAACCATAATTTCAGAAACAAGATTTTCATTGAAGAAAATTTTTAACCTCTCATCAACATTTGTATTAATTTCACCCGAAATGTAAATTTTCGAATTTTTTGTAATCACATAAGGTGAAATTTCAATCTTTTTAAAGTATAGATTCTGTCTATTGTGTTTTAAAAGAAGTATTGAAAGGTTATTAATTTTTTTGATGTTAAAATTTTTAAAATTCACCTTTTGCCCATCAGTAACCAGAAGAATAGAATTGTTGTCTTTTAAGATTTTATTTAATATTTTTGAAATATTCGTTTCTGTAGTGTTAAACAGAAATTCTCCATTAAACTCATTTTCACCAAAAAAAATCTTTTCCACCCTGAATTTTTCCTTTATCATTTCTATGATGCTGTAAAGTTCAAATTCCTTCATACTGCAGGTTGGATCTATTACCACAGTATAGACTTTCTTTTTTTCTGAAATTACTGGTTTTGAAAAACCCAATATTAACGAGAAAAGACAGAGAAATTTAAAAAATTGAATTAACACAAAGTGAAATTTCAACTTTTTGCTTTCTTTAATTAATATTTCTTTGATTATTTCAAGGGAAGGGAAGATAAAATTCTGTCTGATAAGTCTGTCCTTTAACATTATCAGCAAAGGCAATATGGAAAGAGGTAAAAGGTAAAGAAAAAATGGATTTTCAAAAATCATACTATATCCAGAAAATTTTTTAAATTATGATAATACGGTGTTTCAATAAACATCAACTGGTAGAAAAGAGAATACTTTATAAAGCTATTGTAGAGAAAATTTATCCTCTCTTTTAAAGCTAAAAAATACTTTTCTTTTATTTCAGCAGGTCTTAAGAATATTTGCTGTTTTGTCTCACTATCTATAAGGTTTACTGTTTTGGGCAGGCTAAATTCCTGTTCTACCTTTGAGAGAAAGTGAAAAAAGTTTATACGCTTTGAAATAAGAATTTTTGTAATTTCGTAAAAATCATCCTGCCACCAGCCATCAGAAATAAAAAAATAAAGTCCGCCCTCTTTTATCTTATAAAATGCCTTCTTGCTTAATCTTCCTTCAGGCTTTACTGAAGAAAGAAGCATTTCAAGATTTTCAAAACTTAATTTTCCAGCTTCATAATAATCTTCCGTAGCAAGAGAAAGAAAAACCTCATTCTGGTTTTTCAACAATAGATACGAAAATATGGCGATAAACTTTTTTGCAATTTCAATCTTCGGCAGGGCAGGAGGAAAATTCATTGAGTTACTTATATCAAGAAGAAAATTTACCTTTATATGGGCAAAACTCTCATAAAGTTTTGTAAGCAACTTCCCGCTTCTTGCAAATTTTTTCCAGTCAATATTTCTTGCATCATCAGGTGGCTGATACTCCTTATACTCCTCAAACTCCATGCTGCTTCCGATTCTTCTTGAAGAGAAAAAACCCTCTTTTTCCAATGCAAACTTTCTAAAAAATTTTTCCCCTAATTCAAAATTTTTAAAATAATCTATGGCTTGAGTTTCTAAATACATATCTTCCTTTTTTAGATTAATTTTGTCATATTGTAGCCCTTTTCAGAAACAAAAATCTCAACTTCAACATTTAATAAAGCCTTTTTTAACTTCAGATTATCTAAATATCCCAAAAGGTCTTTAATATTATTATAACCCTGGCTATACAAAAGTCAAATTTCACTGAAAATCTTATTCAAACTACTGAAAGTCAATAACTGCCGTTCCCACCTGTTTAATCCGAAGGCTTTGGTTTTTCAAGCATCAAAACTTTTCAGATAGCCAGTGTAGCGGCCTTTGGTCTGTAATTTTCATCAAACATTAAACCATAACCATTAATACTTCACCCATTATTATAAAGCAAAAATAAAATAAACTAAAAAAGTTAATACTAAATCAAAAGGGAAAAATTTCTAACCACTACTTTGAAAAGCCCTGTTAAAAAAATCGCAAAGTGTTTGTGGGTCAGGTTAGGATAAAATACCTGACTTTAAAGGCTTTCGAAAGTTTTTTCTAATACATATTTACATCATCAACCCAGAAGGTATATTCTCCTCCACTGCCACCTTTAAATTCAAGATAAAATTCCTCCGGCACAATATTTGTTGCCACATAAAGTTTTACTTCGTACCAGTTGCCTTTTGTATCAAATCCTGCTCCGTAGCTTGCTGATTTTGAAGGATAAATTGCTTCACCATTTGTAATTTTATCAATACCCAAATTCCAGTAACAACTATTTGTGGCAGCCCTTAAAACAATACTTTTTGTTATTCCACTGCCGTTTATCCAAAAGGAGATATATTTCCCATAATTTGTATTAAAAAATTCTGGTGAAACAAAAAGTCCAGTATTACTGGAACAAAGCCCGCTAAATTTTAGTGAATATCTACCGGACTTCTTTTTTTCACTATCAAGCAGAATAAGAAAGCCATTTGTAGCTTTCCAGAACAAGCCACACTCAAAATTGTCTATTATGTAAAGTGAAGTAATGCTTCCATTCGTTATTATACCTTCAACTTCACAATTTCCACCTGAAATTTCAACTGTCGCATTGAATGTATAATTTGAAGTGCTCATGATTAAAAGGTTAGATAATACTACACCATTGTAGATTTCATAATTTCTATCAAAAATTATAAGTTTTAAGTAAGCATTTTCTACAGGTGGACAGTTTGTAAAATCTATGCTAAAGTTAGAACTTAAAGGATGGGTTTCGTTTGTGAAATCTAAAAATATTGTTTTAACAAGGATATCTTCATTTAATGGATAATTTTTAATCGTTATATTAAAGCTTACATTTGCATAGCCAGCTTCAGTAAGGAAAATCCATACTGTTACAGGTGTTGTCTGGGATGGTAGTATTGTTATGTTTGAGGTTATGCCATATCCCTTAAGATTATTTTCGCCATCGAAGACTTCAATCCTGCAGACTCTTTGTTTTCCAGCAGGAATGTTTTCAACAGCCCCATAGATCAGGTTAGAAGTATAATCAATGGTTAAAAAATTTGTAATCGGAATAAAATCCGGGCCAGAAATTTCAATCAAGGCCTTTGAAAAAAAACTTTTATTAATAAGCTGGCTGTAGATTTTTACACTTACACTTCCAGTTTTAATTTCCCTGGTATCCCGGTCAGGATTTTTTGTATCTTCGGGCATTGTAGAACAGGAAAAGGCAAAACATAAAAGTATAATTATCAAACTTTTATTCATATAAATTCTCCAAATCTGATTTTCAAAACATTTTATCAAAAATTAAATATCTTTAATAGTGAAAAAAGTAATATCTTGAATGTGAAAAAAGTTAGAAAATTTAAAAGAAAGTGATGATCTAAAGTAAAATAAGAAAGATTTTAACAAAATTAACAAAAAGTCAACTTAATGAGAAATTGTTTTTTTTCTTTCGCTTCTTTATAATAATTATTCTGGGGGAAGAGATGAAGGTACTCGTAATAAACGCTGGAAGTTCTTCTTTAAAGTATCAGTTGATTCAGACTGATACTGAACAGGTTATTACAAAGGGGATTGTTGAGAAAATTGGTGGAGATTCAGAATTTACCTTTGTTACAAGGGATGGTCAGAAAAAACAGTCTAAGGTTGATGCCCCTAATCATACGCAGGCATTAAAGATTGTACTTGATAATTTGGCCAGTCCACAGAATGGTTTTATAAAGTCTCTTGATGAAATTGAGGCTATTGGCCACAGGGTAGTACATGGAGGGGAAGAATTTATAACTTCTGTTATTATTGATGAAAAAGTGATTAAGTCTATAGAAAAGTATTCTGAACTTGCTCCCTTGCATAATCCACCTAATTTGCAAGGAATTTTAGCCTGCAAGGAATTGTTGCCAGACAAAAAACAGGTTGCAGTTTTTGATACTGCGTTTCACCAAACGATGCCACAACAAGCTTATATCTATGCTTTGCCATATGAATACTACGAAAAATACAGAATAAGAAGGTATGGTTTCCATGGTACATCACACAGATATGTTGTTATGAAAGCAGCAGAATTTCTTGGTAAAAAACTGGAGGATTTCAACTGTATTTCATGTCATCTCGGGAATGGTTCAAGTATTGCTGCAGTAAAAGGTGGAAAGTCTATTGATACTTCTATGGGTTTCACACCACTTGAAGGTCTTGTAATGGGAACACGCTGTGGAAGTATCGATCCTGCTATAATATTTTTCTTGATGGAAAAGGAAAACCTTTCACCAAAAGAAATGAACGATATTTTGAATAAAAAGTCAGGTCTTCTTGGAGTATCGGGCATTTCTAATGATTTAAGGGAAATATATGCACACTATGAGACAAATCCAAGAGCTAAAATTGCTATTGACATACTGTGTCATAGTATAAGAAAATTTATCGGGATGTACATGTTAGAACTTGGCAGGGTTGATGCAATAATCTTTACTGCCGGTATTGGCGAAAATGAATGGCATATAAGGGAAAAAGTCACGGAAGGACTTGAAAATTTTGGGATCAAAGTAGATCTTGAAAAGAATAAAAACACAAGGGCAAAGCTTGCAGATTTAAGTACTTCTGACTCAAAGATCAAAGTACTTGTTGTTCCCACTAATGAAGAGTTGATGATTGCACTTGAAACAATGTGGGTTATAAAAGGTAAAAAATTGTAGAGAATAATGGATTTAGTTTTTTTAGTTTCACAGAGTTCTTTCGATATTTCCGGGGAAACTCTTCATTGTCTGGATAAATTTATTTCTTTTGTTCTGAGTAGAGATTTTTTTTCAAAAGTTATCCTGCTCTCTTATGATGATTTCCTTCCTGATGGTTTATCCAGCAGGGTAAGGATGTATTCATTGAGAGATTTTGATCCAGATAACCTTGATAACGAAGTTTTAATTTCCACTGGGCTGAATTACTTCGATGTGAATTACACATATCTTTTTGATTTTCATAAAAATAAAAATTCAACAATTACACTTCCTGTGAAGTTTATGCTTGATATTCATAACAAAAATGTAGTTGAAGTGGATGAAAAGTTCACTCTTAAAAGCTTTAAATTTTCTTCCTTTTCTGACGAGGGATATGTTTTTACAAATACTTTTCTTACGAATAAAGATGTTTTGAAAAAAATTATTGATGGGGCTGGCAAGAGGGACTTCTTTGGCAGGCTACTTGAAAGTGAAAATGCAAATGCCCTTCCCATGAGTGGAGAGGAAATCAATCCCTTTTATATTAATGAGAGAAAAGATAAGAAGAAAGTGGTTTTTATTGATAGGGATGGTACAATTAATGTTGATACAGGATATGTTCACAGAATTGAAGAACTTGAATTTGTAAGTGGGGTAATAGATTTTTTACAAGAGCTTCAGAAATACTTTGATGGGTTTGTTATTATCACCAATCAGGCTGGTGTAGCAAAAGGAAAGTTTTCTATTGATGACTTTTTAAAATTTGAGGCCTATCTTGAGGAACAATTGAGAAAGGCAGGTATAAGAGTTATTGACAGTTTTTACTGTCCATACCACATTGATGGAATAATAGAGGCTTACAGAAAGGACAGTCTTTTACGGAAACCCCACCCAGGAATGGTCTTGCTTGCGGCTAATAAGCATAACATTGACATATTTAATAGTATAATGGTGGGTGATAAAGAATCGGATAGAATAAATCTGCCCTATCTAAAGTCATATATTCTTCTTGGTAATTATGAGATAAAAAATAGAGAAAATGTTTATAAAACTTACGATGAGATGCTTGCAGCAATAATAAAGGATTTAAAGAATGAAAAAAGTCTATAGAAAACACTCTCATAATTTTTTAACATCCTTCTTATTTGCCTTAAATGGTATTTTAATAACTTTTTTTCTTGAGAGAAATTTCAGGTTTCATCTTTTTGTTACCATCGTTGTGGTAGTAATTTCTTTTTTGCTCAAGCTCTCTTCTGTTGAGTGGCTTTTTGTTCTTATGGCAATTTTTTCTGTTTTAATCACAGAAATGGTTAATACCGCAATCGAAAAACTTGCCGATATTGTAGGTAAAAATTATTCACGCAAGATAGAACTTGTGAAGGATATTTCTGCTGGTTTTGTTTTACTGGCATCTATCTTCGCCGTTTTAGTGGGGATGATAATTTTTATACCACATTTAATTGAAATTATGAAAAGTATTCTACACCACCTTCAAATATAGGTTGCCATTTTTCACCCGGAATGTTTAAGTATAAATTTTTGCCCCTTCTTTCAGAATGTCCCATTTTACCAAGCACTCTACCGTCCGGACTTGTTATTCCTTCTATTGCAAATATTGATCCATTGGGGTTGTAAGGCATTTCCATCGTAGGGGTCCCATTTTCATCGGTATACTGAGTTGCAACCTGTCCATTTTTAATTAGACTTTCAAGCACTTCCTTTTTTGCAACAAATCTTCCCTCTCCGTGTGAAACAGGTATTGTGTAAACTTTTTGGGGGTCGCATTTTAAAAACCACGGTGAAAGGTTTGAAACAATCTTTGTGTGTACCATCATTGAAACATGGCGACCAATTTTGTTAAAAGTTAATGTTGGAGAATCTTCTGTGAGTGCCCTGATTTCACCGTAAGGTACAAGGCCAAGTTTAATCAATGCCTGAAAGCCATTGCAAATTCCAAGAATAAGCCCATCGCGCCTGTAGAGTAATTCCATTACGACATCAGAAATTGCAGGGTTTCTAAATACCGCAGCTATAAACTTACCTGAACCTTCTGGTTCATCACCAGCACTGAATCCACCAGGGATGTAAATCATCTGAGACTGTTTTATTGCTTTCACAAATTCATCTATTGAATTCTCTAAATCTTTCGGTGTTAAATTTACGAAAACCTTTACTACTGGAATAGCTCCAGCTGTCCTGAATGCTTCTTCTGATTCGTATTCTGTATTTGTCCCGTAGAATACGGGTATGAAAACCCTTGGCTTTGCAATTTTGACTTTAGATTTTTTAACTTCTTCTCTTAAAACTTGATAGTGATTTAGCTTTTGTTTCTCTTCGTTTGTTTTGTATGGGAAAACCCCCTGTAGTGGAGAAAGCCATTTTTCAATTGCTTCTTCAAGGGGAATTAAATTTCCTTTTATGTTGATTTCTGGATTCTGGGTGGTTTTGCCTATCAGATGGTACTCAACATCAAGTTTTTCAGTTAAATTACAACTTGTTTCAATTACAAAAGAACCATAGATTGGAGAAAAAAGCCATTTGTCATTGAGATTTTCTGTTGCCTCAAACCCGATTTTATTGCCAAAACACATCTTGCTTATAACTTCAGCAAGCCCGCCAGATTTCCCCGTGGAGGCAGAAAGAACCTTTCCTTCTTTTATAAGCTTGCTAATTGATTTAAAGAGTTTTTTCTGGTATTCCCAGTCAAAGATATAATTTTCATTGAGTTTAGTGGGGAAAAAGTATACAAAACTATTCGTTTTTTTGAATTCGGGGGAAACAATGTTTTTAACATCAGCCGTCGTAAATGCAAAACTTACAAGGGTAGGTGGAACATCAAGGTTATTGAATGTGCCAGACATACTGTCCTTTCCACCTATTGATGGGATTTTTAAGTTTATCTGGGCAACAAAAGCTCCTAAAAGTGAGGCAAAAGGTTTGCCCCATCTTGAAGGATCTTTTTGTGGCTTTTCAAAATATTCCTGGAAGCTTAATCTAACTTTTTCATAGTCTCCACCTGTAGCCACTATTCTTGAAATGGATTCCACAATGGCATAAATGGCACCGTGAAAAGGACTTGCCGTCGAAATATACGGATTAAAACCATAGCTTACAATACTTACAGTTGTTGTATCATAGTAAAGGGTAGGAATTTTCGATACCATTGCCTCTATTGGAGTAAGCTGATACTTCCCACCAAACGGCATTAAAATGTTTTTTGCTCCCACAGTACTGTCAAACCTTTCTACCAGGCCTTTCTGTGAAGCAATATTAAGAGCTGAAAGGATTTTATACCACATTGACTTAATATCGTAGTTTTCCTGCGTATTGCCTCTAAAAATACTATCATCTATCTTATTTATTTTAACCCTGGAATACTTCTTTGCTCCGTTGGAGGAGAGAAAATCCCTTTTTAGACTCACTATTTCTTTTCCGCGCCAAAACATCCTTAAGACTTCTTCTTCTGTAACCTCTGCAATAATCGTGGCAACAAGATTTTCCTTTCTTGCCTCCTGTATAAATTTTTTCGCATTTTCCCTGCTGACTACAACAGCCATTCTCTCCTGAGATTCAGAAATTGCAAGTTCAGTTCCATCAAGCCCTTCATACTTTTTGGGTATAAGATCAAGGTTTATTGTTACCCCTTTTGCTATTTCCCCAACAGCCACAGCTACACCACCAGCACCAAAGTCATTACACTTTTTTATCATCTTGATGACATGTGGCTTTCTAAAAAGCCTCAAAATTTTTCTCTCTTCAGGGGGATTCCCTTTCTGTACTTCGGCAGAAGCTTTTTCTATTGACTTTTCTGTATGTGCTTTTGAAGAACCTGTTGCACCACCGCATCCGTCCCTTCCTGTTGCACCACCTAAAAGTATTACAACATCTCCCGGTTTTGGTCTCTTTCTTTTTACATGTGATCTTTTTACTGCTCCAACAACAGCACCAATTTCCATCCTTTTGGCAACATATCCTTCATGGTAAATTTCGTTTACAAATCCAGTAGCAAGCCCAACCTGATTGCCATAGGAACTATAACCATTTGCTGCTTCAATGGTAATTTTTCTCTGTGGTAATTTGCCAGGCAGTGTTTCTTCCACAGCTTTTCTTGGGTCTCCACTGCCTGTTATTCGCATTGCCTGGTATACGTAAGCTCTGCCTGCAAGCGGATCTCTTATTGCACCACCAAGACAGGTTGCGGCTCCACCAAATGGTTCTATCTCTGTAGGGTGGTTGTGGGTTTCATTTTTAAACTGAAGCAGCCACTTTTCTTTTTTTAAGCCTTTTTTTACATCAATAACTATGCTACAGGCATTTATTTCCTCTGATATATCAAGGTCAGAAATTAAATTTTCCTTCATAAGGATCTTCTTTCCAATGGTGGCAAGATCCATCAAATTAATCGGGTGAAAGGAATTATCACCGTATATTTTCTTTCTTAAAGCAAGATATGATCTGTAAGCATCTTCTAATATTTTTTTATAATTATTATCTTCAAATTCAACATCTGTAATCTCTGTAAGAAAAGTGGTATGTCTGCAATGGTCAGACCAATAGGTATCCAGAACCCTTAACTCTGTTAAGGTCGGGTCTCTGTTTTCTTTCTGAAAATAATTCTGAGAGAATTTTAAATCATCTAAATCCATCGCAAGCTCTAAGTCTTCTAACAGTTTTTTCAGTTGCGGCTCATTCATCTGTCTAAAACCTTTTATAACAGGAACTTCAGATGGCTGGCTAACTTCCTCAACAAGGGTTGCAGGCTTTTCGTCCCTTGCAATTCTTGAGTCAACAGGGTTTACAACATATTTCTGTATTTTTTTCAAATCTTCATCAGAAATGTTTCCTTTTATAGCTATAACCTTTGCTGTTTTTATAAGTGGTCTACTTCCATGTGTAATAAGCTGAATTGTTTGAGATGCAGAATCTGCTCTCTGATCGTATTGTCCCGGAAGATACTCCACTGCAAAGGTTTTATAACCAGCAAAACCAAACTCTCCATCGAGTGGAAGGTTTTCTTCATAAAGAATATCAACAGGTGGTTCAGAAAAAACAGTGTATTTTGATTTTTCAAAGGCTACGCTGTCTATTCCTTCGATGTCATACCTGTTAACCACCCTTAAATCTTCAATGTTTTTTATATGCAGGTAAGTTGTAATTTCATTTTTCAGTTTTTCTGCTTCAACTGCATAGCCCCTCTTTTTTTCAACATAGACCCTTATGACAGACATAATATTCCTTTTGCTTCTATTTTAACTAAATAAAATTATAACATAGAATAAAGAATATTTCATTTTAAGGAGTAGTGTAACTTAATTCCAGAATTTTTCACTCCTTCCCAATCTCAAAAAATTATCCTTCCCTAAATAATCTAACAGAATGCCAGTTCATAAAACTCAAGTTTTTTTGTGTATTTATAGTTTTATGTTGATCTTGTCAAATTTTCATAAAAAACTAAAAACAGCGTTTTTCCAACATATTGCTTTTAAAGAAGTTAGAATTATAACTGTTTTTGCCAATAAGTCTAACTTTTGATTAAATCAACAGCTAAAAATGACTGTCTTTAACTTTTAAGTTTTCTACAGGTTAAATTCTAACAGGACGTGTTAGCTTTTATACTCTCAATGCAGCAGGTTATAAATCAAGACTTCAAAATGGAAACAAAGAAAAACTAAGGTACTATCTCTACCTTGTTGGCATGCAGACAGCTCATACAGATTTTAATCTTTTTCCTTTTCCCATCGATGATAGCTGTTGCCTTTTTAAGGTTGGGTTCCCATCTTCTTCTTGTTTTTCTATGGGAATGAGAAATATTGTTTCCGTAAACAGGTCCTTTACCACATATATCACATCTATGTGCCATAATGCTTCCCCCAGAATTAAGTAATTGAAAATTATAACAAATACTTTAAAAAAAATCAAATTTCAGTCTCTACACCCAATGCTATCTTTTTAATTCCAGCTTGCTTTGAAAAATCAATAACTTTCATTATATATTCATACTTAACATTTTTATCCGCCTTTATTATTACAGAAAGATTTTCATTTTTATCTAATTTAGTTTTTAATACAGATTTCAAAACATCAGGGCTTACAGTCTGGTTATCAATTGTTATATTCCCTTCTTTATCAATGATTACCTCAGCAAAACTTTCTTTCAAATTTTGCTGGGCACTCTTTACCTTCGGCAATTCGATGTTAAGCCCTGACTGGACAAGCAGTGGTGTCGTAAGCATAAATATGCTTAACAACATCAAAGAAACATCAGTTAGCGGGGTAATATTTATTTCGCTTCTTATATTATATTTTTTCTTCCTTTTCACATACTTTTCCATATTTTGATAATATCAATAAATTCAGAAGCCACATATTCCATTTCACCATTAAACCACTCAATTTTTTTCTGAAAATAGTTATAGGCAATCGTTGCCGGTATTGCTATCATAAGCCCTACTGCCGTTGTGGAAAGTGCTTCAGCCACCCCTTTGATTACTATGTTTACATTACTGCTTCCTGTAATAGCAATGCTTTCAAATGCTTTAATAATACCAAGCACAGTGCCAAGAAGTCCAAGATATACTGAAATATTTCCTATTGTTCCAATTATAGCTGTATACTTCTCAAGACTCTCTATTTCCTTGATAATCCTTCTATAAATTGCATTATTTATTATTTCAATATCAAATTCAATATTTTCAAGGCCTGTTTCAATAACTCTTGCAAATGGAGAATCATAATTTCTACAAAAATTTTTTACAAAAGTCACATCTTTTTTTGAAAGATTTTCTTTAAGAATATCTAAAAGCTCTTCTTTTTTTAGCTTCGATTTTTTATAGAATTCTATTACCCTTTCAATAAAAACCCCGACAAAAAGAATTGAACAGAAAAACAATAGATACATCGAAATTCCACCAATTTCCAGAAACTCAAAAATATTTTTTGCACCAAACATAGATTTTCCTTCAAAAACTAAGATTTATAAAATTTTCTCTCCAGTCTCGCTTCAAGATATAAATAGAAAAGAATGACTATTATTCCAGCAAAAGAGAGAAGTTTTATATAGTCAAAAAGATTGCCAATATTTCTGTAAATAACTATAAAAACAGGTGTTTTTCCCTTAAATGAAAATAAAAAAAGTATAACAATATTAACCACAAAAGAAAGAACTCCAATACCAACAAGAATTTCAAAAATTATCCTTAAAGGCCTGATTTTCAGTCTGTAAGATTTTTCAAAATTTGCCAGTGAAATTTTATCCATAATCCTTAAATTTACCTTATTAAGTTTTGAAAAATCAAAAAGATTTACTATAAAAATAAGAATTGAGGCCAGAAAAAGTATATATGTGATAAAATTCAAGGCAATATATACAGGAGAGACACTATCTCTTACTGCAATTTTTGTACTTATATCGTTACTAATCTGTGAAAAAAGGTAAATGGGGAGAAAAAGAAGAAGAAAAAAAAGTTTTCTCATAATTACCTCATTTTTTTAATCTTATAATAATTATACTCCCAAAAGTATATACTTTCAAGATTTGAGATGTCTAAAAATTTCACACAAAGATTTTTTCTTTAAACCATCTATCCCCTGTCTACCAATTCATTCATTAACTTGAAATATAATTTCTTTTCACTCATAATATTATTATGGAGTATGATGATGTCAAAAAACCCTCTGGTCCTTGTAATTGACGACGAAAAAAACATAAGGGAAGCATTGAAAAGTGCCCTGAAGATGGAAAATTTTGAAGTAGTAACAGCAGAAAATGGAAAAGAAGGACTGGAAAAGCTTAAAATTTTCAGCCCTGATGCCGTAATCCTGGATCTAAAAATGCCTGAAATTTCAGGAATGGAGTTTCTGAAAAGGACGCAGGGTATAAACTGTGAAATACCTGTGATTATTCTTACTGGACACGGTGGTGTTGATGAAGCTGTTGAGGCAATGAAAAGAGGGGCTTATGATTTTTTAACCAAACCTGTAAATATAGAAAAACTTGTGTTAGTTCTCAACAGAGCAATTGAAGAATGCCAGAGGAAAAACAGAGAAAAAGAATTGCAGTCTATAATAGAGGAAAGGTATAATTTTGAGAATATAATTGGCAACTCAAAGGCCATTCAGGAAGTATTGAAGCTAATAAGACAGGTAGCTCCAACTGATGCCACTGTGTTAATAACAGGTGAAAGTGGTACTGGAAAAGAAGTCATAGCAAATGCCATTCATTTTAACAGTAAAAGAGCAAAAAATCCGCTGATTAAGGTACACTGTGCTGCACTGCCTGAAACACTCCTTGAAAGCGAACTTTTTGGTCATGAAAAAGGGGCTTTTACTGGAGCTATCGCCAGAAAAAAAGGACGCTTTGAACTTGCTGATGGTGGTACAATCTTTCTTGATGAGATAGGTGAAATATCGCCTGCTGTTCAGGTTAAACTTTTAAGGGTTTTACAGGAACACGAGTTTGAAAGGGTTGGTGGAGAAGAAACAATAAAGGTAAATATTAGAGTAATTGCCGCTACAAATAGAAATTTAAAAAAACTTGTCAGTGAAGGTAAATTCAGGGATGATCTTTACTACAGACTTAACATAATAAACATTCATTTACCACCATTAAGAGAGAGAAAAGAAGATATACCATTACTTGCTGATTATTTTTTAAAAATATATACTAACAAGCATTCAAAGAATATTCTGGGTATAAAAGAAAATGTTTTACAAATCTTTCAAAATTATAGCTGGCCAGGAAATGTTAGAGAATTACAGAATTTGATTGAAAATCTTGTTATCTTATGTAATAAGAAATACATTACAGAAGATTTACTTCCCCCTCACATTGTAAATAACAGTGGAATTATGGGTGCAAAATCAAAGGAAATTACAATTCCCGTTGGCATACCACTGAGTGAGGTAGAAAAAAGTGTTATCATTGCAACACTGAATTTAACAAACTGGAATAAGTCCAAGGCAGCAAAAATCCTGCAAATAGGTAGAAAAACCCTTTTAAGAAAGCTTGAAGAATATGGTATAATTAACAAAAGTTTTTCAAAAGACAGCCTACAGGAAAAGAATTAAAATTTCTTTTTCTTATCCTACACTAAGTTTCAAAAGACGAAAAACTCTTGTAATATAAATAAACCATAAAAATCCACTAGATAGAGTTTCCCGAAGTGCAAAGGAAAATTTAACTCTTTACAAAACAAGTAAATCCTTAAAGTCAACCCGAGATAAAAGCTTATAAAATTTGACTTTTCATACGCTCAATCTGTAACAAAAAATGAGACCAAAATAAACGCTTATGCTACCACTTCATAAACTTTCTTCTTAATTCCCATAAAACTATTCAGTGCTGCTGACTTATTAAATGCCTTCATAATCACACTACCTATAAGTATTCCATCATAACCAGCATCGGCATACTTTTGTGCAACTTCCCTTGACTTGATTGATGATAAAGCAATTTTGAGACAATCTGCTGGCAAAAGTTCTAACATATCCAAGGCATGATTTACATCTTCCTCTAATGTGAATAAATCCCTGTTATTTATTCCTATAATCCTCCCGCCAAGCTCTATACATCTCTTTAGATTTTCTGGCTTATGGGCTTCTAAAAGCACATCTATTTTTTTTGCCTGCGCATACTCGTAAAGTCTTAAAAGCTCTTCATCATTAAGAATATCGGATATTAAAAGAATTGCTGCTGCTCCACTTATTATGGCTAAATCAATCTGTATTGTATCAATAACGAAATCCTTTGCAAGAACTGGAATGTCATTTGCTATTCTTGAAACATCGTATAAAAGCTCATAACCACCACCGAAGAATTTACTGTCAGTTAAAACGGAAATAGCATCAACTCCTACTTTTCTGTATAGATTCGCAATATCCTTTGCTTCTTCAATATTGATCATTTCACCATGAGAAGGTGATTTTGGCTTGACTTCAGCAATAACTGAGAGAAATTCCCCCTTTTTCAGTGCTTTATAGAATGAAACCCCCTCTTTTTTTTCACAAAAAAGCTTTTCACCATGCAGATTTTTAAATTCTGCAACTTCCTTTTGTTTCTGCTTAAGTATATCATCAATTATACTCATAAACTACCCTCCTTTTCGTTTGAAATTTTTTTAAGAAGTTCTAGTGCATTCAATGCTCTACAACTATCTATGCTCTCCTCTGCTATTCTTATGGCTTCCCATATGTTAATATCCTTTGCAATATATATACCTAAAGCTGCGTTTAAAACAACTATCTTTCTTGGATCGCCTTTTTCTTTTCCCTTCAGTATGTCAAGAATAAGAGTGGCACTTTCCTCAGGAGATTTTACCTTTATATTGTTGAGGTTTCCATCCAATTTAAAATCAGCGGGATTTAATTGCCAAGTTTTTATCTCACCATCAATTATTTCCCTGATGTAAGTAATTCCATCTATTGTAGCCTCATCAAGTCCTCCACTGCCATGTAAGACAATAGAATGCTTGTGCCCTAATTTTAAGAACACCTCCGCCACAAGATCCAGTAAATTTTCTGAAAAAACTCCCATTATGTGACGTTTTACACCTGCAGGATTTACAATAGGCCCTAAAATGTTGAATAGAGTTCTCACACCTATTTCTCTTCTTACTGGCATCACCTGCTTCATTGCCGGATGATATAGTGGTGCAAACAAAAATGCAATTCCGGCTTTATGCAAACACTTTTTTGCTTTATCAGGGGAAATATTTATATTTACTCCAAGCTGTTCCAGAACATCAGCCGCTCCACTTTTTGAGGTAATAGAACGATTTCCATGTTTAGCAACATAGCATCCAGCACCAGCAAGCACAAAAGAAACAGTGGTAGATATATTGAAGGTTTCAGACTTATCACCTCCACTCCCACAGGTATCAACAAGAGGCGATAAATTTACCTCAATCTTATTGCATACCTCAAACATCGCCTTTGCACTTCCTGCTATCTCATCAGAAGTTTCCCCCTTCATTCTCAAACCCACAAGATATGCAGCAATCTGTGAAGAGGTTGCCTCTCCCTTCATAATATAGCTCATCATCTCATAAGCTTCTTCAGTTGTAAGATCCTTCCCATCAGTAACACTGTTAAGTAATTTCTTTATTCTTCCATCAATTTTCTCCTTATTTTTTTTGTTTTTCCTCTCAATCACAATATTTACAAAATTCTTTATAATAGTTTTTCCATACTCTGTAAGAATAGATTCAGGGTGAAACTGAACACCATAGGTGGGATATGTCCTATGCTTCAATCCCATAATCTCCCCATCATCACTTTCTGCAATAATCTCAAGACAATCTGGCAGTGTCTCCCTTTCAACAACAAGAGAATGATACCTTATTGCCTTGAAAGTCTCTGGAAGCCCATTAAAGATTTCACAACCGTTGTGCTTAACAATCGATGATTTACCATGCATTATGTTTCTTGCTTGGGAAACCCTTCCCCCATAAACATAACCTATAGCCTGATGACCAAGACAAACACCAAGTAAGGGTATATCAGCTGCCTCCTTTATAAGCTCAAGAGAAACTTTACTATCTTCAGGCCTTCCTGGTCCTGGAGAAATGATTATACCATCAGGAGATAGCTCAATTGCCTTTTGCAGGGTTATTTCATCATTTCTAAACACTTTAATCTCTGGATAAAACTCTCCCACATACTGGACAATGTTGTAAATGAAAGAATCATAATTATCAATAACAAGGATCATACTATTTACCTCCATATTTAAAATTTTTTATAATATTGCCTTCATCAGGGCTTTTGCTTTATTTATACATTCCTGATATTCCCTTTCAGGTATAGAATCATAAACAATTCCAGCCCCTGCCTGTAAATAAACCTGCTTATTCTTATAAATTATTGTTCTTATTGTAATACAGGTGTCAAAATTTCCCCTAAAATCTATATAGCCAACACAACCTGCATAAATCCCTCTTTTCTCAGGTTCAATCTCTTCTATTATTTCCATTGCTCTTATCTTTGGCGCACCTGTAACTGTTCCTGCAGGAAAAGTAGCACCAATAATATCGATTGGATCAACATCATCTCTTGGCTCTCCATATACATCAGAAACTATATGCATTACATGCGAATACCTTTCTATATGAAAGGGTTTTTCAACCCTCACAGTATTATACTTTGAAATCCTGCCAACATCATTTCTTGCAAGATCTAAAAGCATTGTATGCTCTGCAAGTTCCTTTTTGTCAGAAAGTAATTCTTTTTCAATCTCCAAATCCTCCTTTGTATCTCTTCCTCTTGGTCTTGTGCCTGCAATGGGTCTTACAAGAATTTCAGAAGTCTCTCCATTCTTTATTTTTTTCACCATCACCTCTGGAGAAGAACCAATAAGCTTGAAACTGCTAAAATCAATATAGAACATATAAGGTGAGGGGTTTATCATTCTTAATTTTCTATAGATATCAAAAGGTTGCTTTTCTGTAAAAGCCATAAATCTCTGGGAAATTACCCCCTGAAAAATATCACCGGCCACAATATATTCTTTAACCTTTTCAACAGATTTTAAAAAATTTTCTTTCCTGAAATTGGATGTTAAAGTAATTGAAGTCTTCTGGCTATCCGTAATATGAGATATATACTTTAAATTGTAAATTTTTCTCTCATAGTTTTTTATCTGCTCAAAAACTTCATTTTTTTCTTCTATGTCATAGTAATGACTGTTTATAATAACTCTTTGTTTTATATGATCAAAAACAATCAAGATCTTCGGAAGCAAAAGATAAATATCAGGAAGATTAAATCTGTCAGGCTTTATATCCGGAATTTTCTCAAAATATCTTATACTATCATAACTGAAGTAACCAACCAATCCAGCAGTGAGGGGAATAAATTCATTTTCTGTCTCAACCACTTTAAAAGACTTGATAATTTCTTTCAATTCCTTCAAGGGATTGGAAGATTCAAAATTTTCCTCTTTACCCTTAAATTTAACCTTGACGTTGTTTTTCTTGGCAACAAATTCCAGTTCGGGTTCTATCCCGATAAAAGAATATCTACCAAGACTCTCCCCTTTCTCCACACTTTCAAGTAAAAAGGACTTTTTGCCATCCATATTTAAAGCAAGATATGTAGAAACAGGTGTTTCCATATCTGCTGGAATTTCAAAACTTACAGGATAAATCTCTCTTTTTCCAAACATAAAACCTCCAAAAAAAAAGCCCGCAGGTATATACCTGCGGGCTTTTGTATAATATGCCCCTTATTATTTCTTCAGGATAATACCTGCCTCAAATCGAAAACAATAAAACCACCACCAGAAGAAATAAAAAGGAGCAAAGCAATTAAACATATCTTTTTCCCTCTACAAATCAAAAATCGTTATTATTATAATATAATCGGCAAAAAAATTCAATAACTTCTATAAAATTTTTATAATAAAAATTTTGCAAGGGTGCATTCTTACTTGAATACTTACACCAGCAAAATGCCTCGGCGTAGAAATTAAATGCTTATAACCCATATATGGAAGTTTTCCTAAAATGTTTAATTTAATTTTTTATTTTTCATTTTTTATCATTTATACTTTAAAGAACCAAAATTTGATTTTGGTTTTATAGTATATTTATTTTAAAATATTTTTGAAAAAATTTCAATCTTTTTTAATACATTTTAAAAATCTTTTTAAAATTATTTTAATTTGAATGACTAAAATTCAAGCAAAAAAATGAAAGAATTACAAAAAACAGTCAACTTTTTTAAAGAATTCCTAGACTTAAAGTGATAGAGTACCAGTTGAAAAGGAAAGTCCCATATCTGGCACGAAAATTGCTATAATAATATTATCTTTAATCTGGAGGTGAAATATGCGAAAGAAGAATCTATTTTTGATACTTTTCTATCTCTTAATTTTTGTTACAAATGTAGCTTTATCCGAAGAAATGCCGAGGGAGGGAATGTCAACAAGTCTTACAGTTGTTATTGACACTGTATGGGTACTTCTTACAGGTCTTTTAGTGTTCTTTATGAATACTGGTTTTGCTATGTTGGAAAGCGGGCTTATTAGGGCAAAAAATACTGTAAATGTTCTTGCAAAAAACTTCATAGTTTTTGCAATTACGACCCTTGCTTATTGGTTTATAGGATGGGGACTTATGTTTGGTGATGGAAATAGTTTTACCGGGCTAACAGGTTTATTTTTTGTGAATAACGGAATTGATGAAGGTTATTCGGCAATTTCCTGGACAAGGGTGCCCCTCTGGGCAAAATTTTTTTTCCAGCTTGTGTTTGCAGGCACTGCTGCAACAATAGTTTCTGGTGTGGTAGCAGAAAGAATCAAATTTTTAAGCTTCTTAATCTTTTCTGTATTACTTGGAATTTTAATCTATCCCATAGTAGGACACTGGATATGGGGTGGAGGATGGCTTGCGAAGATTGGAATGTTTGACTTTGCAGGTTCTACAGTGGTTCATTCTGTAGGTGGATGGTCTGCATTAGCAGGAGTTTTACTGCTTGGGCCAAGAAATGGAAAGTATAAAAAGAATGGAGATGTAAATCCAATTCCGGGACATAATCTATCCCTTGCAACCCTTGGTGGATTTATTCTCTGGTTTGGGTGGTTTGGATTTAATCCCGGCTCTACAATGGCTGTAGGAGACGGGAAAGCTATAGCTCACATATTTGTTACCACAAATATATCTGCTGTCATGGCTATTATTTCTTCTACAATAACCTCCTGGATACTACAGAAAAAGCCGGATCTTACTATGATTATAAATGGTGCACTTGCTGGCCTTGTAGCCATAACGGCCCCGTGTGCCTATGTAACAGTAAATGCTTCAGCAATTATCGGAATGATGGCCGGGATTCTGGTTGTAATCAGTGTTATTACGTTTGACAGATTGAAGATTGATGATCCTGTAGGTGCTTTATCTGTTCATCTTATCAATGGTATATTTGGTACTCTTTCCGTAGGTCTATTTGCAAAGGATGGTATTACAGGGATAGCGACCGGAAATGGTTTATTTTATGGAGGTGGTCTAAAGCTTCTTATTGCCCAGCTTACAGGGATAGTTGCTGTTGGACTATATTCTTTTCTTATCGCAATGTTGATATGGTTCATACTGAAGGCTTCAATAGGTATTAGAGTAAATAAAGAGGAAGAGGTTTTGGGTCTTGACATTGGTGAGCATGGACAGGAAGCCTACCCTGATTTTCAGAGCTTTATTACCAAGTAAAGGAGGTGAAATATGAGATTAATTATTGCAATAGTAAGACCTGAAAAACTTACAGAGGTAAAACAGGCTTTATTTGAAGCAAAAGTTGGAAAGATGACAGTTACAAATGTTATTGGTTGTGGACAACAGGGTGGATATGAAGAAAGCTATAGAGGTACAATTTCAGAAGTAAATCTTTTAAAAAAGGTAAGATTTGAGATTGCTGTAAATGATGACTATGTACAACCCACCATTCAAGCCATACTCACAGCCGCAAGAACAGGAAAAATAGGTGATGGAAAGATCTTTGTGCTTCCTCTTGAGAGGTGTATTCGGGTTAGAACAGGTGAGGAGGGCAAAGAGGCCATTGGATAACGAGAAGGGGGCTGTCCAAAAAGTTGTGTATCCATTTTTCCTTGTAAAATTACCATGCATTTTTTGGGCAGCCCTTACTCGCTACGCTAAAAGCCGTCCCCGCTGGACTATAAGGGGTGCAAAAAACTCCCTTGCAAGAGGCGTAGTCCAATCAGCAAAAACTCGACATCCTCTTCGGAAGATTAAATCACTCTAACAGATTTTATCAGCCCATCCTGAAAACAAGAAGTGGTGCTGGTAAACCAGCACCACCAGCTACCGCTAAAAACTGTCCCCGCTTGGTGGGTAAAAGCTACGGCAATTTTTCTGTAGCTTTTTTCACAATCGGGCGGAACTTTACATCCGTGTAGTCGGTAGTTTAAATCGCAAACCTAAATTTTA